>ERZ772779.721-NODE-721-length-14628-cov-6.614973_pt1 | contig 14628 bp, 10 predicted proteins | sample MGYA00511360_ERZ772779 | MGnify/ENA primary metagenome ERZ772779 (study PRJEB29015, sample SAMEA2738112) | human oral metagenome | biome: human oral; feature: human-associated habitat; material: saliva | place: China | collected 2231 ...
CGCGCGTTTCGGTCAGGAAGCGCGTGCGGAAGCCGATGAGGCCGCGGGCGGGGACGACGAACTCGAGGCGAATCCAACCGGAGCCGTGGTTTGCCATGGTCTCCATGCGGCCCTTGCGGGCAGCCATGAGCTGCGTGACGGCACCCAGGTATTCTTCGGGGATGTCGATCGTCATGCGTTCCATGGGTTCGCTGAGGACCCCGTCGATTTCCTTCGTGACGACCTGGGGCTTGCCGACGGTGAGTTCGAAGCCCTCGCGGCGCATCTGCTCTACCAGGATCGCCAGGGCGAGTTCGCCTCGACCCTGGACCTCCCAAGCGTCGGGGCGCTCGGTGGGCAGGACTTTCAGGGACACGTTGCCGATGAGTTCGCGGTCCAGACGGTCCTTGACCTGGCGGGCCGTGACTTTGGCGCCCTTGACGCGACCGGCCATCGGCGAGGTGTTGATGCCAATCGTCATCGAGATGGCCGGATCATCGACCGTGATAAGCGGGAGGGGGCGCGGATCCTCGAGATCGACGAGGGACTCTCCGATCATGATGTCCTCGATGCCGGCGACGGCAACGATGTCGCCGGGACCCGCAGAGTCGGTGGACACGCGCTCGAGGCCTTCGGTGGCCAGCAGCTCGGAGATGTGGACGCGCTGGATGGTTCCGTCGTGGCGGGCCAGGCCCACATCGGCGCCCTTCTTCAGGGTGCCGTTGTGGATGCGCAGCAGCGCGAGCCGCCCCAGGAAGGGCGAAGCATCCAGGTTGGTGACATGCGCTTGCAGCGGCATGTCCTCGTCGTAGCTGGGGCCGGGGATACGACTCAGGATCGTCTCAAAGAGCGGTTCGAGGTTCTCGGTGGGCAGCTGGCCGTCGCCCGGGTTTTCCAGGGAGCACTTGCCGGCCTTAGCGGAGGCGTAGATGACGGGGACGTCCATGAGGGAGTCCACATCAATGTCGACGCCTTCGTTCATGAGGTCCTCGCCGAGCGAGAGCAGCAGGTCGGTCGTCTCAGAGACAACCTCGTCGATACGAGAGTCGGGACGATCAACCTTGTTGACGACAACGATGACGGGCAGGTGTGCCTGGAGGGCCTTACGCAGCACGAAGCGGGTCTGCGGCAGCGGACCTTCGGAGGCGTCGACCATGAGGACCACGCCATCGACCATGGACAGGCCGCGCTCGACCTCCCCGCCAAAGTCAGCGTGTCCGGGGGTGTCGATCACGTTGATGGTGACGCCTCCAGCCAGGCCGAGGGCCTGCGCGGCGGGGCCGCGATAGTGGACGGCGGTGTTCTTAGCGAGAATCGTGATTCCCTTTTCTCGCTCGAGATCTCCGGAGTCCATGACACGTTCACCGGTCTTTTCAACCGTGTCGCGTTCAGAGAACGCTCCTGACTGCCAGAGCATTGCGTCAACCAGCGTGGTCTTCCCGTGATCGACGTGTGCGACGATCGCGACGTTTCGCAGGTCGGGACGCGTGGACATATCTGGACTCCTCAAATGTGGACACCTATTATTGCGTGTAATGGAGCACAGAAGCCCCATTCAAAATCGATCAACTGACCGATTCCACGCACATACCTCTCCAGAATATCGGCATACGGAGAGCCAACGCGCACGCCACCCTGCGACATCCACCACGTCATCTATCCACTCACACGAACCATTCGGTCTATTTGCCGAGAAACCACCCATACACTCAACTGATAACCATGACAGACATCGCCACACTCTCCGCATCCATCCCATCCTGTTCGACACGCATCTCACCCTTCGGCGCACACCTTCTGTCGTGGCGTCCCACCGGGGACACCGATGTCCTGTGGCTGTCCTCCCGCGCCGTCATGGACGGCACGCGGGCAATTCGTGGCGGAGTCCCACTGTGCCTACCCTGGTTTGGCGGACCAGAAGATTCTCCGGCGCGACCGGGAGCGGGGGCAGGCCCCCACGGCTTCGCCCGCACCTCGACGTGGACCCTCCTATCCGCCACCCATCCCGCAGACACTACCCCAGCCTCGTTCTCTTTTGAACTACACCACACGGGTGAAACGTCAGCGCTCTACCCCCACTCCTTGTGCGCACGCCTGGACGTGAGCGCCGGTTCCGAGCTGCACATGAGCCTGAGCCTGACGAACGACGATGATCACCCCTTCGCAATCGAGGCAGCGATGCACACCTACCTTCATGTCGGCGACATCAAGGACGTGACCATTGAGGGCCTAGATGGCGCCCGCTACTTCGACAAAGTCCGCGCTCGCTACGCCACCCAGCGCGGAGACTTAAACCTCGTGGGGCCAACGGACCGCGTCTATACGACAACACAGCAAGTCCGCGTCACCGACCCTAAGCTGGACCGACGCATCATCGTCGATAAGAACGGCTCCGGCTCCACGATCGTGTGGAACCCTTGGGCACAGGCAGCCGCCACCATGAGCGATGTCGGCACGGACGAGTGGCAGTATTTCGTGTGCGTCGAAACCGCCGCCGTGCGCGAACGGGCGCTCACACTGTGGCCAGGCCATCCTCACATCATGACACAGAGCCTAGCCGTGGAGACGCTCGACTGAAGCAGCGCAGGTAGGATTGAGCGCAGCTACAACAGAAAGGCCACCATGGCTCTCACCCGCGTTCTCGCTTCCGCCTACTTGACAATGTCGCGCTGGAAGCTCACGACCGAGCCGTTGCCCGAGAAGGTCATCGTCATCGGCGCCCCGCACACGTCGAACTGGGACGGCGTATTCATGGCCGTGTCCATGTGGAAGAGCGGTCGCAGCTTTTCGTTCCTGGTCAAGGACTCGGTCGTCAAAGCCCCGGTTCTCGGCTGGTTCGTAAAAAAGATCGGCGCGGTCCCCGTGGAGCGTAGCGCAGCTCACGGTCTGGTGGAGCAGGTGGCGACCCGCATTCGTGAAGCCGACACGTTCACATTGTGCATCACACCGAAGGGCACCCGTTCACCGCGCGAGTTCTGGAAATCGGGCTTCTACCGCATCGCCATGGAGGCGGACGTACCGATTCAGTTCGGTTTCATCGACCGCACCACACACACCTTCGGGTGGGGGCCGACGTATCGCCTGACGGGAGACGTGCGAGCCGACATGGACGTGATCCGCGCGTTTTACGCGGGCAAGGTAGGAGTCAAACCAGCGAATACGTCGGTTCCGCGCCTGCGAGCCGAGGACGAGACCCAGTGAGGTTCCGCGGATTGTTAAGTGCGGCTGGGGCACTGACACTGAGCTTTGGGGCTACGCCCGCTGTCGCAGACCAGCCGACGCCGATTCACCTGGTGGAGGTGTATGACATCACGCCCGGCGAGTTCGCGACCCACGAGGTAACACTATCGACCGCTGTGCCCCTCGTTGCGCAGCAGTGCCAGTCAATGGGAGCGGGCGCACAGGCCTCCTCCGCGACACTGACGGATGTGGACGGTGTCACGGGCTGTCATTTCACGTGGGAGCTGGAAGATGCCGGCGTCGAGGTCGTTACGATCGACGACGGCGGTGTCTTCCATTTCCATTCCGTGTCGGCGTCCCTGCTGGAGGGCTTTTCCACCCCTGAAGCTGTTGCCACCATCGACTCGGTGACTCTGGTCGCGCATGCCTCCACGATCGTCGAGGCCTCCGCCGGGGGGGCCATCACATCCGCGGGCGCATCCACGAAAACCGACGCAAGCACAGTGACGTGGCTCAATGTGAACGAGGACGTGAACGCTACAGGCACGGTCGATCCCAGCGCTGTGGATGTTGCCTCCTCGCCATCCCCGGCTGCAGCGCTCCCCGTCGCTCCCCAGGAACCACGCGGAGGTGGCTTACTCTCATCGTTGGCACTGATCGTGGCAATAACCGGTGGCGTTGTTGTCCTCGCTTTCATTGGCGCAATTGCGCGTTGGGTCGGTCGGTCGCGTCAAGCAAGCGCCGACGCGCAATTCGAGCGAGACGCGTTCCTGCGCGCCGCCCAGCGTGAGGCAGCACTGGATGCGCGGACGGCCTCCTCCCCCTATGCCTCCGCCCGGTCCGCACCTGAGGGTTCTGCGCTCGCGGGCGTGCCACGCGCCCCGGAGGACGAGGCCTCGGCCCGCCGGTCTTTCGCGCCCCCCACTGCCGAGTGAAGTGCCCGCACGCTACCCGATGTGGAAATAGCGGTCGACGAGTTCCACGACTGACACGCGCGAGTCGGCCAGGTCGTCGCGCAAGTGCACGTCACCCAGCTCGACCAGGCGCGATGCCCACGAGTCGATAAGGCCCGCGGGAAAGACGCCCAACGCCTCGTAGTCTTCGCGCTGGGCCAGGAGACGCCCGGCGGCTTCGAAGCAGGAGGAGGGGAGTTGGTCGAGGCCGGGGGTCTGCGAGGCATCACCGTCTACCTTGCGGCAACGCGCGTAGTCCGCCATGCCTGGCTGCGTGAGTCCGAGCCTTGCTGCAACGGTGACGCCCGCGAGTAGGAGATGAACGGCTGCCGATCCGTCTGGGCTGCGCAGTTCGATCGTCTGCGAGTCGTTGGGCAGGCCGCGGATGGGTGGCTCGTTCGGGTTCGCGTCGCGAAACATCGAGTCATCGACGTTTTGCCACCCGAGTGGGACGCGTACCAGGACTGAGCGGTTGCGGTCACCCCAGCAGATTGACGTCGGCGCCTCCTGGTGGGGCACGAGTCGCAGGAACGAGGTGGGAACGGTGTTGCCGAAGGCGGTCAGCGATGCGGCGTGCGTGAGATACCCGCCGATAACCTTCAGTGCGTCCTCAGTGAGCCCTGCGCCGGTGGAGAACTGGTTGACGCCGTCTTTGACGAGTCGCGTGTGGAAGTGCATGCCGGAGCCGGCCTGTCCGACGGCGATCTTGGGGGAGAATGACACTTCGATGCCGTAGGAGTGCGCGACCTCGCGCAGGACCCACTTGGCCAGAACCATTTGATCGGCTGCCTCGCACACATCAACGGGCAGGAATTCGATCTCCTGCTGAATCATCTGGCGTCCATCTGACACGAAGTTGCCGACTTCGGAGTGCGCGTATTTGACGGCGCAACCCATGCTCACCAGGTGTGAAAGGGCCTGTGTACGCACGTTCTCCCACTTCGAGAATGGCCCGGATTCGTGGTAGCCGCGCTGGGGTTCGACACGGAAAAGGGGGTCCTGCGGGGAGAAGAGGTAGTATTCCAGTTCGCCGAGTGCCTCGAGTGTGCAGCCTGTTTCCGCCTGGAGGGAACGTTGGGCTTTTCGGAGGATTTCCTGTGGCGCCGAGGCCAGGGGGGCGCCGCTCACATCGTAGAAGTTGCAGAGGAACTCCAGGGTCGGGATTGATGAGAAGGGATTGAGGAAGGCGGTCGATAGACGAGGGACGACGTAGAGGTCGGAGGAGGTGGCCTCAACGAAGGTGAAGAGAGATGACCCGTCGACGCGCTCGCCGAGCGTGAGGACCCGATCGAGGTGTGCTTTGGATTGGATCGCGAAGTTCAAGGTTTTGAGCCGACCGTCTCCCCCGACGTAGCAAAGGTTCAGCATCGGGATGTGGTTGTCTTCGATGTATCCGATGATGTCGGCCTTCGTCAGCTCCTTCGCTGGCTTTCTGAGGGCCTGCACAAGCGGGTTTGGGCTGAGGGAAACGGTGTCGGTTGAGAGCATCTCAAACTCCTCGTTGAGCATGACTGGTATCCGTCATTGTGACTCACACTACCACCTTCCAGAACCCTCATCCGACGGTACAGCAAGACATGACGCGAGCAGGCGAGCGATTGTTTAAGTTAAAGGACAAAACGTGTTGGTCGCGGCTCGGTCCCAGGCATTGTCGAGGGATGGGGCGTCGGGCTGGCGCGGTCGCGCCGCAGCGCCTCAGACGGGATGCGCCCCATCGGGAGGATTGCACCCGTTAGGGAGGATTGCATCTGATTGGGAGGATTGCACGTGATCAGTTGGGGTTGAATCTTCCCGATCGGGTGTAACGCCTCATCGGCAACAAGCGTCGCCTGGGAGCTGGCCGCCTGTCGTCCCCTTGTCATTGCCGGCGACTTCCCACAGGCGTTTATCGGCGCCCCACCCTACACGCGCCCCGCCCTACTCGCGCCCGTGCAGCAGGGCCCCGTCGGCGACTCCCCACCGGCGTTTATCGGCGCCCATCGGGCGGTCCTGCACCGGTGAGGGAGCATGACACCAGGGGTAATGGTGGGGGTTTTGCACCATTAGGAGCCTCCCGTCGGCGTGTCGCCGGCGTGTCGCGTCCCTAATGGTGCAATTCCCCCCGTTTGGTGGCGATGTCACCGGCAGGCAAGTCACGCACGGGTCCCCGTGTAGCGCAATTCCCACAGTTTACTGTCGGCGATGTCACGCCTCGGGGCAGCGCCGCCCACGTCGCAAACCACCTCGATAACAAACGCCGACAACGGGGGTGTTGCGGGCAAGGTGGTCTGCGTTGTGGGCGCAACGGCGCCTGAGCTGGTGCGTCGCTCGCACGCGAACCGCCGACAATGCGCGTTAACCCCATGACACGCACGCCAACCCCTAGATATGCGCCTGGGCGGCGCCGCCGCGCATGCCATCAGACCCCCCACGCGGATTAGAGGGCCCACGCGCGAATGAGCGGGTCCACGTGCGCGGCGAGGAACGCAGGCAGCTCGCGCGCGCTTGGAGCAGTTTCGCATGCAATTCGATTGGGTGAACTTTCAACAGTATCTACAAACGTTGCAATTCCAACGATATGGTTGCGTGGCGTGGCGCGGTGTTGGGGGAATTGCATGCGACATTCGTGGAAAGCTCGCCGGGCGGGGGTCGTGCGCTGCCGCTCGTGGCACTGCCGGTAGCGCAGCCACTGGCGCAGGCGGTGGCCTGGCACAGCGGCCTGGCACGGTGAATACCGTCGCCGCAAACGACCTGCCCAAGCCCCACCGAGACAGATCAAGGAGCCACGCACAGACTCACAATTTAACAACCACCTCCAACACCAACTTTCCTGCACCAACAAGCCGAAAAGTCACCACAAAACCAACACGCTTTGTCCCTTAACCCAATTGTTTCGAAAGGCCACAGGCCTTGAACGATGCTAGTGAGACACACTCTCAGGATCCCGCCGCAGTCACCGTGACAAACACAGCACCACCATCCCGTGATCCTGCACCAGCCCCTGGGCCTGTGCGCACTAGCGGGCTCGCCCACGCGCACGTCATCGGGCAGGCCCCTACCCCATGCCAGCACCACTGTGCACCCCCAACTGTGAAGCGCTCATAATGCTGCAACCTTCACTCCTCGGATTCCTAATCCCATGCTTAAGAAATGGGGGCAAAACAGAATCTATAGGTCAATGGATGCTCGACACGCATCTCAGGTATTGGCACCTACGCGTCGCACGCTTGGCAGGCTTACACATGACTCTATCAATCGCTCAGCTTCTAACTACGAGGATCGCGCCTTCGACCCCACCACTCGCACATTATGTGCACGATGTCACACCATAATTCGACCGTCGACGCGAGTTCTGACAACCGTCAGCTAGCGAGCACTGGGGGCGAAATCCCCTCAGGTGTCGAGCAGTTCGGCTCGGCGCTGGAAAGCCCAGATCGGACAGGTTTGTTCCCTCATTCGAACCTCAACAAGATCGAGCATTTCGCAACCGCCGTTCGCATAGAAACGCGCGTTAGCTTCCGTCGATGTCACGAACCCATAGGCTCGGCCCCCACGCTTTGCCACAAAGTCCGGCAGGACTTTGGCGACAAGCCACCTCCCCACGCCTCGACCATGCATACGTCGATCGACTGACAGGATCTCGAGGTACCAGTCAAAGTCTCCGTTATCGATGGCAACCTGGTCACCTTGATCCGCAACCTGAGTAAGGTCCGCGATGAGTCGAGGACTTGCATAGCGGAAGAGACACAGACCACCGCTGAAGAAATTACGCCAGAAACCGACCTTTCGATCATGCATGAGTGCTACCGCGATGACGTGCCCATTCTCCTCGACAACAAGGGCATTTCTGCTCGCTATATAGGCTTTGACAAACATCTGATTGAGCACTGAGAGGCATTGAGGGTAACGCTCCGAACGGTAGAGATAGGGTTTGAGCATGACATGGAACGGATAATCGAGAAACCCCTCGGTGATAATCCGCGTCATTTCAGCAACATCTGCGCTGGTTGCAGGGCGGCACTTCACGGTAATCCTCCACTGTTATATCAGAGTACACCTCCCAACAAGGTCGAAAACTTGACCGCAGGTAGGCAGTTGTCATACTACGCGATACACCTGCATCTCACCTTGTCAGTGAAGGGGATTTTTCTTTGACATATTCACGCGTTTTGTTTGACGAACGGTCAGGCAAATTCAGACTTGGGACCCCTCTTTGCTTTGCATGTGCGAACGGACGATAATCGAGTGACTCATATCAGGAGGATGGATGCGTCTCTTTCGCGCCTTGTGCATCGTGCTCGGGGCACTGCTCAGCGTGGCGACCCTGCCGTTAGGGTCCTACGCCGCTGACGCATTGACGCTGTCGGAGGCTTTCGTCCTCACTAAGGATGGTCAGCTCGTCGATACGCTGACCATCACTGATACCTCGGGGGTCATGACTGACTCAGTATGCACCCCCTATGAGGGCAACTCCACCGACCACCGCGTCGAGTTTGTCGTGCGCAACGGCGTCAGTATCTGCCACATGCAGCTCATGTACACGCGAGCGGAGGATGAATCCGAGTTCACTATCAACGACACTGGCGAGTATGTTCTGACAGCACGCACAGATCACACCCTGACTGAGTACCGCAAGACGTTCGGGGATTCCCTCACGACGACATCTGTATCGCTCAGCGTCGAGGGGGACGTGTTGTCTTCGACTGCTGGTGCTGCCAGTTCTGCGATGGCTTACGAAAACAGGTCGTTCACCGTTGTCACGTGGGATCGTTCCGTACCCGACGTCATCACAGTCCGAGGGACGTTGGCCGCCGGCGGTGACCGCTCCAGTGCAGGCTCGTCCCACGCATTGAAGAATCCGTGGGGCGCCACCCCCCTGCCGGGTACCAACGGTGATACTTCGACACAGAACCCCGACACGGCTGCCTCGGCTGGTCCGTCGCTCGGACTTTTGATCGGACTCATCGTCAGTTTGATTGTCGTCGTGTTGGTCGCTGTTTTCACTGTCTACGCCGTGCGGGCGAAGAAGTCTGAGGAGAAGGCTAAGCCGAAGGACGAGGCGCAGGCCGAGCTGAGCGCCGAGCCGCGAGCAGAGCCTTCGGTTGAGCCAGGGGGCGGACCTAACGCCAAGGCGACATCAAAAGATGCCGAGCATCCTTCGTCTTCCCCCAGTATGGAAGGAGCTGCGTCACTCGTTCATGCACGGCCCTCTCCTCTACTGTGGCGTACCGACTATGAGCCTTACTGCACACCTCCTTCACTTTCTGAAGACCCCATGAGTAACGAGAGTGGATGTCACTCACGGCCTCACGTCCCCACCGAAGATTCCCGACGTATCGAAATCGAGGACCCCTTGCAGCCCAATACCCCTTCCCCAGAATCCCGGCGCAACGGAATCGAACCCCCCTCATTTCCCACGCCTCCTGCTTCCACGAATCAAGGAGGTTCGTCTGCTGACGGATCACGTTTTTCTGCTCCCGGCACGGACGCTCCCACCGCTCATCTAACTCCTCGCGAAACCGGCTTCGTATGGGTACCGCGATCGCGCCCCGCGTCTTCTCAACCGACACCCGATGCTGTGCCTCAGCCGATGAAGCAGCCCCGGCGGAAGCGTTCTCGTGGCGGTCACCGCCCGGCGGTATTCCCTGAACGCCCTGTCCAGGGGACCACGCAAGCGCCGAATGCGGTCGCACCGGGGCAGATGCGCCCGCCGGAGGGGATGTCCTTGCGTCCTCCGCAGGGAATGCCCATGCAGCCCCCGCAGGGAATGCAGGTGCGTCCATTGGGTGCGCCAGCCGGGTCTACTCGTCGCTCGGGTTCTGTGACACCACCTCAGCCCAATGCACCGTGGGGTCCTCCCTCTGCGAACCAAATCCGGGCTGCCTTCCCGCCCCCAGGGGGTACCCACGCATCCTCGCGTCCTTTCGATGTCCTCCCTCACGCGTCCAGCGAGAACAGCTTCGATAGTCCTCAGGCGACCTTCTCGGCACCCAGGCAGGAACAGATTGTCGTTTCCAGGACCGAGATTGTGTCGGCTTCCGAGCCTGCAGCCCATGGGTTCCCTGACAGCGAAACCATTCCCTTCCCCGGGTCCGAAGCTCTCAATGTTCCTGGGCCTGAGCCGGTTGTTGTGTCCGATGCTATTCCGCTCCCTCCGCACGAACCGACCGCTAGTGCGGCGCCCGAGGCCGACCCCGAGCCGTACGCTGCTCCACAGCCCGAACCCGAGCCGGAACCGGAGCCGTACGCTGCTCCGCAGCCCGCACCGGAGCCGTATGTCGCTCCGCAGCCCGCACCTGAGGCGACTGAAGTCCCCGTGTCAATCCCCGTCCCGACACTTAAACCAGTCACCATCCCGAAGACCGAGCCAGTCATAGCGCCCGAGCCGGAGCCGACCGTCACGCCAGAACCCGAGCCCGAGCCGGAGCCGATCGTCACGCCCGCACCCGAGCCGACCGTCGCGCCCGAGCCCGAACCGGAGCCGACCGTCACGCCCGAACCTGAGCCGTATGTCGCTCCGCAGCCCGAGCCCGAGCCGTATGTCGCTCCGCAACCCGCACCCGAGCCGTTCGCTGCTCCGCAACCCGAGGCCACGCCGGAACCAGAGCCATTCATCGCGCCAGAACCCGAGCCGTATGTCGCTCCGCAGCCCGCACCGGAGCCGTACGCTGCTCCGCAGCCCGAACCCGAGCCGGGGCCGTACGCTGTTCCGCAGCCCGAACCCGAGCCGACCGTCGCACGCCAGCCAGAACCGACCCAGGCCTCGTACTCGATGCCGGTCGAAGACCCGGAACCGACGACCGCGCAGATGCCGCAGATCCCCACGTTCTCAGCTTTCAACTGGGATGCGCCCCAGGCCAGCGATCGGGTTCCCGAGCAGCAGATGGATAGTGACACGATCGCACCCGCGGAAGCCCCGGCGACCGAGACGGAACCCGCTGGTCATTACGCTGTATCCCCGCTGCAGGACTTCGATTCCGTGATCGCACCCCCACAGGAAGCGCAGCAGGTCGCTTCCCCCGCAGCAATGCCGCCGCAGGCCCCGCCCATGCCCGCCGCGTTCCAGGAAAACTGGAATACGGAGTTCTCATGGAACGATGAAGCGCGCCGCGAGCAGGGACACGAAACGAAGCGCCGCCGCCGCTGGCCCTGGTCCAGGCACTCCAAGAAGGAACGCGACGAGGAAACTAAGCCGACCCTTCCGGAGGTGGACGAACGCGACGCAGCCACACGCGTGCCAATCATCGCTGTCGACGCTCAAGACGACGACTGGAACGGCTGGCAAAACTGGAATTCGCGCGGCTAACTCAACCGGCCACCGCAACAAGGCCGAGGGGCGGTCGCTAACGCGACCGCCCCTCGGCCTGCGCGAGTTCCACGTAGCGGGCAATGTCGGCTCTGATGTCGTCGGCCAGCGTGACGCTCACGGTGCCCGAGGGAGTATCCCCGGCCTCGTCAATGTGCCCGTAGCGTTCGACGAGGAAACGCTCGCGATACAGGTGGTCGGCTGTGTCGCCGATGGTGCGCATGAGGGAAGCATTCAGACCAGCGCCCACGATGATGCCTGCAACCGGGACGATCTGCGCGAGCTTCCTGCCGACCAGACGAGCGCCCAACGCCGAGAACAAAGAGTTCAACGCGGCGGCAATCGCACTGTTTCCCACGGAATCCATGGGTCCGCGCTTAGCGAGATCACGCATCACCTTATTGAACGCGAGCATCGTCGCTTGCTTCTCCAGGACAAACTCACGTCCCGCCCCCTCCGGGTCGATCGCTTGGGAGAGAACCATTGTCGAAAAGAGGTTTTCTGCTGGGTCAACGGTGTCGTAGCCGTAATAGGCGGCCGTGTGAGACACGAGACGCGTTGCCGCAGCTAAAAACGTGACGATGTCGAGAGCAATCGCGGAGGTCGTGACGCCAACTCCGGGAGCTGAAGCCACGCCCATGCCGAGGAGAGCAGCAGCTGAACCGCCCGACGCGAACACGCCGCTAACCGCGCCCTCAGCGGCTGCGCTACCCGAGTAGGCGAGGTTCAGACGAGGCTTGATGGCACGAATCTGCGCGAGGCTCAGGCTGCGAATGTCCGTCACACGCTCAACGCGATAACCGGCCGAACGGTACGCCTTCAGGATGCGCCTGCGACGCACCGACGCCTCGGACGCAGATGCTGCCAGGTTCACCAGGCCCAACGTGGCAGACGAAACCGCCCGAGTGATCGCATCGCCACCGGGAACCTTACGTGCGAGAGCCGCCACCTTCCCCAGGGGCGCCAGCGCTGTTGAACGGATCCGCTGGGAAATGACGCGCGGGCGCGTCGGGCGGACCTGTGCAGCTTTCCACTGTTGAATTTCCTCCCACTGGGCCGCGTCGTCGGCGCTCATGCGCGCACGCGCCTCGTTGCTCATCGGGCTGTCATTCATGCCGGTTTCGTTCACGATGTAACCCTACACAGCGACGAGCATTGACGCGGCTCGTGTCTGCGTTCACCCCTGTTATGCTTAGGTTCGCGTCAATATTTGTGGCCTCACGATGGAGGAACATCCGTGGAATCGCGCTCAGAACTCATCGCGCAAATTAATGACTTGCACGAAGAGAACGAACATCAGAAGATCATTGCGCTCATTGAACGCCAACCGCCGGAGTCGATTGACTACGAGCTGACAGGCCTTCTCGCGCGCGCTTACATTAACTATGCGCAACCTTACATGGATTCTTTTCGCGAGCACATCTCGCACGCTGTTGATCTGTTGCGAGGCATTGAAGCGGAGGGGATGGCCGACCCGGTCTGGTACTACCGCATCGGCTGCGCACTGTACTGGCTGGATGAGGAAGAGAGCGCGCTCACTTACCTCGAGCAGTGCATCGCGATGGACCCCGGTAATGAGCACGCGCCGGAACTCATTGACCAGTGCAAGCGGGCACTTGATCGCCGCAGGATCGTCCGACCGGTGACGATTGAGAGGATCACAGACTTTTTCAAGCGCAACGACTATGCCTACGAGATCAACGGCAGCCGTCTGCACACCGGTTTTCGCAACGGGTTCTACATATTCTCGGTTGTTAACGAGGGCACGGACGTGAGTATGTGGGGTGCTGTACGTGAGGAAGTGTCGATGGACCTGCGCCCGCGCTTGCTTCAGGCGTGTAACGACTGGAACAGTGTTACCACCTGGCCTAAGGCCTACGTTTCATCGCTTGATGACGGTACCCAGCGCCTGTGCGCGGAGCAGTTTGTGACCGCGCGCATGGGCTTGACCGACGCGCAGCTCGACATTAGTCTTGAGCGTTTCATTTCTGCTGCGGAGACCTTCTTCAAAGAGGAGATTGAGCGTATCCCCGCTCTCGGCGGCACGAGCGAGTAGAGCGCGTGCCGCGTCGGCTCGCACTGTCACGAGCCTTTGGCCTGGTCACATCGACGAGGCCGGGGTTCTCTAACGCTGGGATGCGCGGCACGTAGACGTTCAGATTCGCGGGACGTAGACGCTCAGGCCTCCGTCGCTGACGGCCCCCGCGAGTGTCCCATCGTCGGTGACGTGCACGGGCGGGTGGCCGCCGATGAGGCATTCCCATTCTTCGCCTGCGTGGTGGGCGCCCACGGACAGGGTTTTCTGGGCGGCGCGGCGGTCGGAGAGGATGACGGCGCAGCCGGTGCCGGGCACGTCCGCCCTGCCTTCGCGGGCGAAACCGACGACGTCGGGGTCGTCGTAGGCGTTGTGCTGGGGGCCGATCGCGGCGCGGAAGCGCACGCCCATGAGGATGGGGAGCTCACGCACGGCGGGCAGGTCGCCGGTCTCGGGGGTCCCCAGGAGGTCTCCCCAGAAGACGCAGGGCACCCCGGCCTCGTTGAGGAGGATGAGTGCATAGGCGGCGGCCTTGAACCAGGAGGCGACCGTGGAGGCCAGGGACTGTCCGGGCTGGGTGTCGTGGTTTTCGACGAAGGTGACGGACAGTTCGGGGATCGATGCCGTCAGCGTGCCCTCCCACAGGCGCGACAAGTCGACATTGCCGTCAGAGACCGAGGCCTGGTGGAGGTGGTAGTGCAGAGGCACGTCAAAAAGCATCGCGTTGGGAACCTCGCGCAGGTACTGCTCCAGCTCGCGCACGTCTCCGCTCCAGTACTCGCCGACGGCGGGCAGCAGACGGCCGGTTGAGGCACGCAGGTCTTCGAGCCAGCGCGCGTAGAAGTCCGAACCCACGTGCTTGACGGCGTCAAGGCGCAGCGCGTCCACGCCGGTCGTCTCCACGTACCAGCGGCCCCACCGGTCCAGCTCCTCGCTCACGCGGGGATCGGTGACGTGCACGTCGCAGCCCATGAGGTAGTCGAAGTTGCCGAACTCTGTGTTGACGGACTCGTTCCAGTGCTTGCCCTCGAAGAGCCACAGTCCCTCGCGCCCCGTCGCCGCGTCCCAGTCAATGCCGTGGAAGCACGTCCAGTCCCATGTGAAGTCGGAGTAGGCTCCCGCTCGACCCGGGAAAGTGAATCGGGTCCAGGCCTCGATCATCTCGGGTTCGCCGATGGCCTCATGACGGTTATGGG
>ERZ772779.725-NODE-725-length-14602-cov-3.163608_pt1 | contig 14602 bp, 14 predicted proteins | sample MGYA00511360_ERZ772779 | MGnify/ENA primary metagenome ERZ772779 (study PRJEB29015, sample SAMEA2738112) | human oral metagenome | biome: human oral; feature: human-associated habitat; material: saliva | place: China | collected 2231 ...
AATCCCCAAAGGCGATTTTATCCGTCTGAACCGCCGTCTGCTCTGCGACAAGCTCAAAGAGATGTATGGTAAAGAGACGGCCGACCGCTATCTCTACCTGCTCGACCACCATTATATCTATAAGAACGACGAAACCTCGCTGGCCAACTATTGTGCTTCCATCACCATGTACCCGTGGTTGCTCAACGGCACGAAATCCATTGGCGGTAATTCCACAGCACCCACCAATCTGAAATCCTTCTGCGGTGGATTCATCAATATGGTGTTCATTGTCAGCTCCATGCTCAGCGGCGCCATCGCCACAGTGGAGTTTCTCATGTACATGAGCTACTTCCTTGAGAAAGAATATGGCGAAAACTATTACCTCCGCGCCGATGAAATCGTGGACAGCTCCCTCCGCCACCGCACCATCGACAAGGTGATCACCGACTGCTTCGAGCAAATCGTCTATTCCATCAACCAACCCACCGGCGCACGCAACTTCCAATCGGTCTTCTGGAACATTTCCTACTACGACCGCTACTATTTCGAATCGCTCTTCGGAGAATTCCGCTTCCCCGACGGATCGCGCCCGCACTGGGAGCCCCTGAGCTGGTTGCAAAAGCGCTTCATGAACTGGTTCAACCAAGAGAGAACCAAATGCGTGCTCACCTTCCCGGTCGAAACCATGGCTTTGTTGTGCAAAGACGGCGATGTCATCGACCAAGAATACGCCGATTTCACCGCAGAGATGTATGCCAAAGGTCACTCTTTCTTCACTTACATGAGTGACAACGCTGACTCTCTCGCCAGCTGCTGCCGCCTGCGCAACGAGATCCAAGACAACGGATTCTCCTACAGCCTCGGAGCCGGTGGGGTGTCGACCGGTTCGAAATCGGTCCTCACCGTCAACCTCAACCGCTGCGTGCAACAAGCCACGCGCGAAGGACGTGATTATGTGGAATACCTCGATGAAATCATCGATTTGATGCACAAAGTCCAGATGGCCTACAACGAAAATCTGGAATGGATGCGCAAACGCGGCCTCCTGCCCCTCTTCGATGCCGGCTACATCAACATCAAACGCCAGTATCTCACCATCGGCGTCAACGGCATGGTCGAAGCTGCCGAAAGTCTCGGCATCACCATCAGCGACAACGAGGAGTATTGCAACTTCGTGGAGCGCATTCTCTCGCTCATCGAGTCGTACAACAAGAAGTACCGCTCGAAGGATCTGCTCTTCAACTGCGAAATGATTCCCGCCGAGAACGTCGGTGTGAAGCATGCTCGCTGGGACCGCGAAGACGGCTACTACGTGCCGCGCGACTGCTACAACTCGTATTTCTACATCGTAGAAAATAAAAACACCGATCCCATCGAGAAGTTCCGTCTCCACGGTCGTCGCTACATCGACCACCTCACCGGCGGCAGCGCCCTGCACTGCAATCTCGAAGAGCACCTCTCGCAACCCCAATATCGCCACTTGCTCCGTGTGGCTGCTGTGGAAGGCTGCAACTACTTCACGTTCAATATCCCCAACACGCTTTGCAACGAATGTGGTTGCATCGACAAGCGCTATCTCACCGAGTGTCCGCACTGCCATAGCCACAACGTCGACTACCTCACCCGCGTCATCGGCTACCTCAAGCGCGTTTCTAACTTCTCGGCAGACCGCCAAAAAGAAGCCGCACGCAGATATTATGGCGTGCTCAAACCGGCGAAAGTGTAATCTCCGCCAGCGGCCGTTGCTCCTCCCATCGACACTTACGAATTGTTCCCCCGGCAAGCGGTGTTAGCGCCGCGTGTCGGGGGAAAATACGGAATACACAGACGAACATATCCGTCAATTCATCGATTCCACCATGCTCAAATACGTCAACCACGACATCGTTTTCCAAGAATTCCCCGACGAAGTGACCCTCGCCGTGAACCTCTCGCGCTGCCCTTGTGCCTGTCCGGGGTGCCACAGTACTTATCTTTGGGGCGACAACGGCGAGGAACTCACCGAAGAACGCTGGCTCGCGTTGGTTGAACAATACGGTCGCACCATCACCTGCGCCGCACTGATGGGCGGCGACAACGATCCGAGCCGCGTGCTCCATCTCCTCTCGCTCCTCCGCAAAACGCATCCCCATCTGCGCACCGGCTGGTACAGTGGTCGCACGGAACTGCCCGATGGATTCGACGCCCTCGACGCCCCCACCTACGTGAAACTCGGCCCGTGGCGCGAAGCCTGTGGTCCGCTGAGCAGTCCGACCACCAACCAACGCATGTATCGTTACGCCGCCGACGGAACACGGACGGACATCACCGAAAAGTTCCAAAAGAAGGGACTCAAGATTTGAAGGACCTCTCAATGCACTTACAAACTACTCGATTTCATCGAGACCATCCGCACAGAACGAATTCTATATATCCCAAACTCCCCCTCACGTCATCAGGCATGAGGGGGAGTTTTTATGTATTGTTCATCGAGAGGTGAGGTCGCCACCCGGTGCGTCCTTATTCTTTGAAATTCTTGTTCGCGGGCGTTTCAAAAATCAGTACAGAACCGGCCTTCACGCGTAGTTTCTTGCCATTTTTAGCATCACCATTTGAGGTTTGGAGCGGCAATTCTTGATCCTTGTAGACCGTCACTATACACCACTCGCGCCCATTGACATCATAGTAGTGCACCCCGAGATAAGGAAGCGATTCATCGCAAGCCCCGTCGATAAGGGATAAACGATAAAGCGCACCGCCGTGACGCACAGCAAGCGCATTGGAGAGGAAGTACGTCGTATAGCTCACCTCCGTGCCGCGCTTCGTCTTCGCACTCCACGTGCGGCGGTTCACATCATAGACTTCATCACGATCAGCCTCTACCTTCAATGTGCCCTGCGAATTGGAGAAATCAACGGTTTCATCGCGGCCGTCTACCGAAAGAAACAAAAAACCGTTCACTGTCGCTGCGACTTGGCAGTCTTTTTTCTCCGTGGCATAGGTCGATTGCTCGCGACGCGCCAAGCCATTGAGAAGCGACGTTTCCAAATGTGCAAGTTCGTCGGCATAGGCGCCGAGCGGCTTCGACAAACGTAGATTGGCTTTCGACAAGCTGTTCAAAAAAGCACTGATTTGCTCACTCGTGAGGGCGGGAAGCACCGCCTCTCCGTCCATGCGAAGCGCAGACAAGGCCGCACGACGGTCTTCGTCGGACATTTGCGGCCAAACCCGCTGCAACGAATCGAACTTGGCCAAACATTGCTCATAGTCGCGACGCGCCAATTCACGCCACTTGCTCTCATTTTGCGCCATTGCACCGCCGGCAAACAGCAGAGCGGCGCAGAAAAGGAATACTTTTTTCATAAGGTGGTTTTATAGGTTGGATGACTCTATAGTTGTCGTTCTCTGTCGACAGTTCAGAAGACATAGCGCAACTGAAATGACAGATCCTGCTGACTGTGCCCGTCGATGCGCTGCATGCCACTGCCAACAGTGGCCCGATCGGAACGATAGATCGCCGCATAACGACATTCGCAAGTCCAATGTAGCGAGGGTTTCCACTGTAGGAGCAGCACTCCCGCACATCCCCGTCCGTAGAACGAGGGGAAAGCTCCTCGACCGCGCAATTGGGGTTCGTAGGCAAATAAGCGAGCTGAGAAATCGGGGGCTGAGAAAACAGCACCGAACATCGACGCTTGTAGAGTCGATGAAATCGCAACTTTCGAACGGTAAGACAGCATCAATCCCCATCGAGGGTGTGGACGGGTCTGGCAATGAAAGGCGGTCGCATCGAAACTCGCGTTCCAGCTCCAGCGCGCATGCTCATGTCCGCAACGCGCACGAAATCGATGCGTGGTGCAAAACTCCAAACGCGGAGTGAAACCGGCTATGGTTTGTTGTTTCGTCTTCACACGATAGCGCAACAATCGGCTCCAGGCTCCGCGGTGGTGCTCCCACTCCACCCCACACACCAGGCCCACAGCAGGTGCGGCGGCACGAAAAGTGGGACGCGGGTGACGAAAGGCGTCGATAAAACCGCGCATCACACTGTTGCGCAGGCCGGCATAACGCAGGGCCAGCGAAACACCGGTCTCATTCTGTGCCCGACTGCCGTCTTGCCCCACGCGAGCATAGGGGGCCACATAGCCGGGGGCGAGCACGCGCGCCGACACGACCGACTGCCAATCGTCGCGGCGATGAAACCGCGCAAAAGCGACCGCCGAAACGTTGCCACTGCCGTCTACGGCCACTTCACCCCGCACCTCACGTCCTGCACCGCCGTAACCGCCGTCGAGCGCAACGCCCGCTGCATGATTGCCCCGCAGATAGCCGGCCGCATAGTTCCGCTCGCTCGGAAACACCGGAGGAGAAAAACCGGCGAAGTAGGTCGTGGCTCCCGCAGTGAAACGGCCGGAAATCCATTCGGCGCGAGCACCGAGTGTGGTCACGCCCAAGGTGTGACGATGGGTGCGCTCATCGAGTGAACGATGCAGCCCGGCGTGATAAAGCGTCAGGGCGGAATCACCGCGCAGGCGCGCATCCCACAGTGCGTGGGAGGCAAAACCGGTGAAACGCCATGCGCCCCTTCCGACACTCACCACCGCTCCGCGCAAAAATTGCGTCTCATTGGACGGTGAATTAGGCAAAAATCGGCTTTGTCGTGCCGAAGTGCGTTCCAATTCCAAGAGGGGGTGGATGAAAAAGGCATGACCGAACAAGAGTCCCTCGCCGATGGCCAAAGCATAGTCACCCACCAAGCCGCTCCACCGTCCGGAATGCGCTCGATAGGTCACGAAACCACCGACGTGATCGAAAGGCCGGTTGCCGTGTGCGGCGAAGGGTTCGCCCACATCGTTCTCGAACGAGAGCCCCCACTGCAGTTCGCGGCGGGCAGAGTAGCGATAGCGCAATGCCGTGCCGAGATTGGGGCCGAGAAAGAACTGCGAACGTTTGCGAAGCAATTCCTCTCGATCTGACGGTCTGAAACCTTTGCGACGGTACAGGGGTAGCTCTGCGCGCGTTTCGAGGCTGTGACGGCCGGAAAAACACCTTTTACGCCAATTCAGCGAAGCGACTAGAGTGTCACCCACGTAAGTGAAGAGCGAAAGCCAACGCCGCCGGCGATAGTCTAAACCGCGCACGCCCATCAATTCGCCGGGCGAAGCAAAGGCACGCAATCGGCTGCGATAACGCAGCAGCGAATCGATTTGCGCCTCATCGAGCAGCCCCAACGCACGGAGATCTTCGACTGTGGCGGTGTTCAAATTCAGCGGATTTTCGAGAAAAGGCTCGATTTCATCGAGCACAGTATAGCCGCGAAGGGTCAATACATTGGCTTCTTCGCTTTCGTCGTCGAGCATCGTGAGATATTCTTCGACAAAATCGCTCCAAGTGAGTTGTGGGCGCCCGGCATCGAACACTTGTGCGCACATGCTGAACGGCAACCACCACAATGCTAACAATAGATTTCTCACGGTTTCATGGCTTTTGCGCGCAAAGCTAAAAAAAAAACAAGGCCCACCAAATAATCTTCCCAAAAAAAGTCGAACTGACCCGATTTTTTTCAACACCGCCACCTTCTTTTCTCGAAAACACCGCCGCTTTCGACACTTTCGTCCCTACTTTCTCAAGCCGATGCGCTACAAGACGAACAGCACCGCCTCCCCGTGAAACACGAGGAGGCGGTGAACAGGAATGGCAGGAACGATCGCTCTATACGCGCGCGTCAGTCAATTTCAGGAAACAATCTTCACCCTTCACCGGCAGTCGCAATCCTCTGAATCGCAAATATTTACGGGTGAAGGCTTTTAATCAAATGAAAGTTCACCGATGCATAATCCGCCATCTCATTACGGATAATAAGCACACCGGTGAAGGCGAGGTGAAGGCTTAATTTAAGCAAAGCCTTCACCCCCAATCGACTCACATTCATTACTTTATGACCACCCGGTGAAGGGTGAAGGCTTTTTTCGCAAAACGGCTGACGCGCGCGTATGTGCGCGCACGCGAGAAACGCAAATAAACCGTTTGCATATACCAAATATGGCGATTCGAGCGCTCAGCAACTGAAAAGAATCAAACCACAATGTTTCACGGGTTGGCAGCAATGATCTCCGGATGGTATTCGAAATGCATTGTGTCGTAATGATACCAATATCCTCCCCAGATGAAACCATGCTTCTCAAAAATCTTCGCGAGCTCGAGTGGCATGCGGTTGCGGTAAACCAGCTGCGTACTGGCTTCGCTCAGTCCGGAGTTTTTCCAATAGTCAGCGTACTTGGCCACACCGATGTCGATGGCGGTGGCGAAGGCGTGTGAGCTGAGTCGCTGGGTACCTCGGATGTAGCGCCAATTGAAAGTGCCCGATGAAACCAGGTATTTTTTGAGTTCGGGGTGTTGCTGCAATTCGCTATTTACCGCCGCCAAGGCTGCTGCGGCACCGTTCACCTTCGAAAAGAGCACATAGCTGCCATTCCAGGGCACTTTGACAAGGTGCTTACGCACTTCGGCCGGTGTGGAACCATACATGTATTTGAAGAGACGCTCATTGCGACAGCGGCCGGCGTCGTTTCGGATGCCGGTTGGGCGCTCTCTTCGGTACGTGAAATAGAACATGTCCTCGATGTCGGCGTGGTCCAACCGCTCGATCGGGGTCTTCTGCTTGCCGTCGTCGTAAAGAATTTTGCTCCCGTCGCTCATGATCAGATAATTGTCCTTGTATCCTTTGACATAGTCGGGATAGCAATGCATCAGGATCTGTGCATAACGAGGTATCTGTGCCGTTGGGGTGTTGCCTTCGACGGGTAGCATTTTCTCGCTCATGGGGAGCGGCCGAGCGGCAGCTTGCCTGCAGAGGTTCGCGCCGAGATAGGCGCTGAGTGCCAGGGCGAAGGAGGCCACGATGCAGCTTTTTATCATGTCACGTAGGATGAAAAGAACTAAGGGATTTGTTATTGCTCAAATTGATGCAACAACGAGACATTAAAGGCCTCTATACGCGAAAAGGCGCTTTGAGGAATGGATTTGTGACGAGGTACGTACCAGTCGTATTTGAGAAAGAATTTCAGCAAAAGCGGATTTTTGAAGATGTAGCCCTTGCGAGCATACAGGGCATTCTTCCAAATCCAAATTTCGCGCTCGCTGAGGTTGGCCACTTCCTTGAAAGTCAGTTTTCGCTCTGACAAGAAATCCCAGGGAGTCCCCCAAACCGTGGGCCAGGCTTGGGCTTGGTTTGTCGTTTGCTCGGGAAACGTCGTGGCGATAGGCTGCTTCGCTGCGGCCGGTGAGGTGCAGATGGCCATGAACAGTACGATTTGATAAAGCGTTTTCATAAGGCGAAATGTGGGATGAAGGGTGTGGGATGGTATCCAACTGCGGTTTGCTACAGAAACTGACTTTGCTGCGAATCAATCGCTGCTTGTGTAGGCCTTTTGCGTGGCAACGACATGACACCATCTGCCTTATTAGGCATCGTTGCAAAGATAAACACAAAAAGTAAATGCACAAAAAAAACGGAACCCTTCCTCACACGATACATTGGGAGGGGCGGAAACACAATCGAGGGAAAAAAACGACACATCGGAAAATGAGCAAGTCACTTTCCGATGTGTTCGTTTGTCCGGGTGGACAAAAGGGGGAAGAGAGAGAACTGAAACCGAGGAGATCGGCGGGGGGTTTTAATAGAGAGCAATGTATTGTTTTTTCTTCCTCTAGTTGTGCACGTTGTTTTGTGCTGAATCGATGGTCACAGCCATCTTCATTCCATTCTGCAATTGTCGGTAGGGCGTGGTTTCGAGCTGTGCTGAATCCGCCTTGTGCTGATGTTCGAGTGCGACGCCCACGGGCGCATTGTTCGAGCGATCCGTGGCTTCGAAGGCTGCGGTGCCCACCAGTACGACAATGGCCACTGCCGCCGCGGCACGCCACAACGGGCGAATGCGATCGGCAAAAGTCATCTTCACTGCAGTCACATGGACTTCGGGAGCCAGCCCCTCTGCTTCGAGGCGAGCCATGATTTTACGGTCGAAGTGCTCATCGAGACGCGGTTTTTCGGCGATTTCACCGGCTTCCATCAAGAAGATGGGGGCATAGCGCCGCAAATGCTGCGGAACGTCTCGTTGAGAGAAGAAGGCACGCAAGATGCGCTCTTCTTCGATCGTGGTCGCTGCTTCAAAGTAGCGATCGATCAGCTGTTCGATGTATACGTAGTCCATATGAGAGAATGCAAAGAGAGTGAATTTGAGGCAGGTGACAGATCAGAATCGATGCCGATCGGTTTCGAGGGCGGCTTTAAGGGCTTTGCGCGCTCGATGCAAGGTGACTTTCACATCGGCTGCTGTGATTTGCATCACTTCTGCCACCTCTTCGTAGGAACGACCATCGATTTCGCGCAATTGCAATGCGGTGCGCTGTTTTTCGGGGAGGGTGTTGAGCACACGCTTCACCCACAACACGCGTTCTTGTTGTTCGAGCTCTTCGTCGGGATGCGCAGTGTCGAGCGCGATCTCGGAGGGAGCGGCGTCCAGCGGAAGATGGGCGGCGTCCTTTTTCTCGGAACGATCGATAGCCAGGTGGCGACAGATGGTCAAACAGTAGCTTTCCAAATTGACGGTGCGCGGAACGTCCTTACGACGTTCCCACACACGCACCAGTGTGTCTTCGACCACATCCTCGGCTTCGAGGCTGTCGAGCGTGATGCGCAATGCTACCCGATAAAGCTTGTTCTTCAGGGGAAGCAGATCGTGTTGGAAATCTATTTCATTCATGCCTCTATAGGAAATACGGACAACCATGGGGAAAAGTTACATCTCATCGCAAACTTTTTTCAGTCACCTTTGTGTATCAACGCATTACCAACTCTATTATTTCACTTTCTCGCAGACCAACATCGCTTTTTTCCCGTCGGACAGCGTGCAGGCAAACAGGTAGTGCTCGCCCCCTTCGCTCCATTTGAATCGTTTGCGGAGTTCGGCTACGGTGGAGGGAAAGTTGCGTACGGTCAGATTGACTTGCCGAAGAGCTGCCACACGGCGGAGTTCCGATTTGGAAAAACCGACCACATCAGTCAGGCGAAAGACGCGGCCGGGGAAATCTAAGCGCGGTTGTGCCGACGCTCCGACATAAAGGTGGGTGTTGGGATGGAGTGCCGCGACGTCAAACTGCTGCGATAGGGTGCGATAGGCACCGGCTTTCAACACGGCCGCGTTGGGTTCGTAGAGCCAGCCCGACAAAGTCTCGGCGAGTCGAAGTGGTGCGGTGCTTTCGTCCGAAAAGGTGAACGAAAAGGTGACGGGCGGACGGCGACCGGTGCTCGACAGATCGACGCAGGTGATGGGGATCTCTATCGGATCGAGAGCCACCGTCGCTTCGTGCAGCAAGCCGCGGCAACACAAAAGGACTTCTTTGCACTCTCCGTCGACGGCCACAATGTGCACGGCTTCGATCCCGGGCAAACGATCGAGCGCATCGCGCACATCGAGCATGGGCGAGAGCTTGATCAGGAGATGGCGGCAACGGCTGCGCAGCGACTCAGAAAGGGCGCAGACATCGGGTTCACAGGCTTCGATGCGAACTACTTTTCGCCCGATTTCATCGCGACGAGCTGGATCGAGAAAGAGGATATCGGCAAAAAGAAGTGTGTCGAGGTAAGTCGAGGCTTCGGAACAGACCGTGCGTGCCTGTGTCAGTCCGATCAAGGGGAAATTGTGGGCGGCCAGTTCGACCAATTCGGCATTGCGTTCCACATAAACGGCTTCGGCGCAATGCGCAGCCATGAAAGAGAAGTCTACTCCCATTCCACCGGTGAGATCGACCAAAACGGGGTGATCAAGCTTTTCGACCCAATGTGCTACCAAAGTGGCTTTGTAGCGTGCCGTGACTTCGCCGCTGCACTGCTCGAGAGAGAGACGTGGCGGAAAATGTAATCGCGGTACGGCGCACCAGGAAGGGACCTTCGCACGGAGCCGTTGGCGTCCTTCGATTTGGCGCAAGATGAAGGTGCGCGCTTCGGGGGAGAAGGCGTTGAGACGCAGCGCGAGATCTTCGACACGTTCCTCGGCATGCGCTTCGATGAATTCGTAGTATTCGGCGCAATCGATCATTTAGGGAAAGGGGGTATAGTGTGCGCGAGCTTGTGCGCGGGTTTTGAAATTGAAATGCCACCATTCGGTGGGAAGGACGCGAAAGCCGCCGGCAGACATGGCTTCACGCAACACACGGCGCAGACGGATATGTTCGGGACGCAACACGCCTCGGCGCAACCAACGCGCTTCATCGCGAACATGGGCGGCGGGACCGAGATAGTCAATGGGGGTTCCCATCGAAAGCCCGGTGGTGTCGCCTGCAGCATGGAGCAAACGGCCGGCGCGGTCGCGAACGTCACGTGCCCAACAGAGGGTGAGGTCTACGGCCAGCCCGTAGTTGTGCAGCCCGCCTCCGTGTGCGGGATTGCTGACGTAGATATTTTTGGACGTGTGCGCGACAACATTCCACATGCGTTGCTGTATGCGCATGGGGCGCGTGGCATCGTACACTTTGAGGGCGTAGTCGGGATATTTCCGTTGCAATGCGTTTTGGGCTTTGCGCAGCGCACGAGCGGTTTCGGGTAGCAAATAGGCGTGATGCAGGTCGGTGTAGAGCACGCGACCGACGAAATTGTCGGGACGCGCATACATCAAACTGACGTACACACCGGGAACCGCCGCGCGCACGTCGACCAAACCGCGCTGTTCCAACGAACGTTCCAATGGCGTGAGACGTTCGGCGCCGGACTGCGCGGAGAGACTCAGCGGGAGGAGGAAAAAGGAAAGGAAAAGACGCATGTTCATGGAGACAAAGTTACGTTTTTTCGAGCGATGGAGAAAGCGGTCGTGACAAATTGGTTATCTTTGCGCACATGCTCAGTCTTTTCTCCTTTCCTTTCGTTTCCGCAGCGTCTACCTCCCGATGGATGGCGATGACGTGTGCGTGTGTCGTGGGGATCGCCCCCCTATCACTGCAGGCAGCGCAACCAATGGCCGAACCAGACTCGGTGAAATCGACATTTTTCCGTCCGACAACGGTAGAAGGGGGGATCTCTGTGGGACAGGTATTGTCCATGGATCGTTATCAGCGGGCTTGGATGGAAAGTTCTGCGAGCCGAGGGGTGCATTGGGGCTGGAGACGACGTACCGTCTTCGTGCCGGACGGATATGCAGCGGACTACAACTACCCGGAATGGAGTGTGACACTGCAAATGATGGACTATGCCGGAGTGAAGATGCGCAAAACGCCTTCGCCCGATTGGGGTATGGCCGTGCCGGTGGACTACAGTTCCTCTCCGGGGATGGTCTTTTCATTGGTGGGATCGTTCAGCCGCCCGCTGTTCCGCACGGGGAAATGGCAAATGGGCTATGCTTTGGAGGAGGGTTTGGCGTTTTGCACCCGGCCTTATGCGAAAGAACACAATATAGACAATGAACTCACGGGCGGACATTGGCTCATTCATTTTGGAGCTTCGCTTTACGCGGCAAGACGATTGGACAAGCATTGGAGTTTGCGCGGTGATTTGGCGTTCAGACACGTGAGTAACGGGGCGACTTACCGACCGAACAAAGGGTTGAACGCCGTGCTACCCACTCTGAGTCTGCAATACGATCTCGATGAAACCGGGACTCCTCAAGTCAACGTGCCGAAAGCGGCCTTCGTCAAGGGGGCTTTTTGGCGAATCGGTGCCAGTGTCGGCGTGCGCACACTGATCGAGGACTGGTTGCGCACGCAGTATGCCATGCCCCCGACCGATGCTGAATACCGAACAGCCCATTTCAAACGCTATGCGGTGGCCAACCTACAATTGGACCGTATGTATCGCTATGCACGAAGATGGGCGACGGGATTGGGGGGCGACCTTTTCTACACCCCTTATGTGCGAACACTGCAAAACCGAGAAGTGGCCGAAGCTCCTACGGCGAAATACAGTTGCTGGTCGGGAGGCATTGCGCTGAAACACGAGGCGTACTACGGTGATTTCAGTGCTTATGTGCATTTAGGCTTGTACCTGTGGAGACACACCGGGAAAATGCAACCTTTCGATGAGACACCCTACTACGAACGAGTGGGGGTGCGCTGGAGCCCTCCCCTATGGAAGGGCATGACGGTGCAGTTTGGTATCAAAGCACACCGATTAAAGGCCGATTTCACCGAACTGGGAGTTGGATTTCAATGGTAAACAACGAAAAAGCCATCGCAGAATCTGCGATGGCTTTTTCGTTTATGCAGGAGACAGGGGTTAGCCTACTTTCTCGAGGCGCTTCATCTGCGAGAAGATGAAGATGAACGAGAGGAGACACAATACGGCCAGCGTGGTCCACACCACATAGAGGGGCACTTTGCACCAGAGCAGTGCAGGAATCACCGTGAGGAAGTTGCCGACGGCCGTGGCCACGAACCAACCGCCCATCATCATTCCTTTGTACTTGGGAGGAGCAACCTTCGAGACGAACGAAATGCCCATCGGCGAGAGCAGCAACTCGGCAAACGTGAGGACAAGGTAAGTGAGGATCAACCAACCGGGCGAAACGAGGAGACCGCCACTTTCGATCTTAGCCTCCACTTCGGCTTTGGCCATCTTTCCGACGGCTTGCGCCTGAATCTTTTGTTGCGCAGCGGCCGATTTGATGCCGTTCACCTCGTTCTCATAACCCAAACGAGTGATTTCGATAATCTGATCATACTGGCAGCTGTTGTTGGCTTTGAGTATGGTCACGCTTTTGGTGATCTCACTTTTCTCTTTGGGATCCGTCACTTCTTTCAACTGAGCCGCGGCAGTTTCATCCACTTGCTTTTGGCGCTTGTTCAATTCTGCCTGGATTTTCTCCTTGTTTTCGTTGAAACGAGCCGTACGATCATCAATCAACTTCTGCGCTTCTTTGTCGATATTCGCGGTTTTCTCTTTCGTCGCTTCATCGATATTGAATTTCTCCGTCACTTGTTCTTCCAACGGCTTGATACCGAGAGAAGCAACGATCATCACACCGAAACCAATCGCAGCCACGATCATACCATAGGCGATTTTACGCGGTGCAGAAGGTTCTTTGCCGCGAGCGGCCAACCAGCCGAAGAGCGCCACACTGATCGGTGTGAGTCCCACAACGAAACAAGGATTGAATTGCTGGAAGATGGGAGCTGCCACCTTCGTTTCGGCCGGAACATTCAGTCCAAGGACGATCAGCAAAGCGGCACAAACGAGCACCACCGCGGTGGCAATGACACGACCCTGCGTGGTTTTGCTCTGCACCACAGCGAAAGCCGCGTAAATCGACACAATGCAAAGGAGCAAAGTGCGCACATCGAAAAGCATGGAAGGAATACCGGTCGACGTCTTCTGCGTGAACTCAGCAGCGAAATAGGTCAAGGTAAGCCCGTTTTGGTGGAACGCCATCCAGAAGAAGATGACCACGGCAAAAACGAGGCAGAGCGCAACGATGCGAGCCCGCGTGTCGGCCGGCGAAAGTTCCACAGTTTCTTCTTTTGCCTTATTTTCTTCGGTGGAATCGGCTTTTTCTTGCTTTCCTTCGACGTGACGGAAGGTAGAGCGCGATGCAAAATAGATGAGCATCGAGATGATCAGCGAAACACAGGCCACAGCAAAAGCGAAGTGGTAGCTATCGGCCTTGGAGAAACCGATGTTTTGGGCATACTCCATGATTTTCACAGCCGCGCTCGGAGCGAAGAGCGCACCGATATTGATGGCCATGTAGAAAATGGAGAAAGCCGCGTCGCGCTTACCGGCCAATTCCGGACTTTTGTACAGGTCGCCCACCATGACTTGGAGATTTCCTTTGAAAAGTCCCGTTCCCATACAAATCAGTGCCAGCGCACCGATGATGGCGATCACTGCCGGTGTACCATTGCCCAAGGGGAAGGACAACAAAAGGTAGCCCAAGAACATGATCGAGATGCCGATCGTCACCATGCGACCGTAACCGAATTTATCGGCGAGAATACCTCCGATGAAGGGGAGGAAATAAACGAACATCAGGAATGTGGAATAGTACGACCCGGCGAGAGCGGCACTCCATCCAAAGTTATCCTGGAGGAACAGCACGAAAACGGCCAACATCGTGTAGTAGCCGAATCGCTCGCCGGTGTTGGCGAGAGCCAGAGCAAATAGCCCTTTGGGTTGTCCTTCGAACATGGGAAAGAATTTAGGGGTTAATGAATGGGAGATTTTTATTTCGTAGGGAAAGAGGGGGAGGAGATAAGCGAAGTCTGTCTCAGCCTGCGGAATCATTCGATGAAATCGAGGATTCTACGTTCTTCGCCGAGAAAACATACTGGGAATCAGCGGAAGCGCCGCATCCGTCCGCTCACTTCCGGCAAAACCGGGAAAAGTTGTATGGGCCTACTCGAGTTCGACTTTGAGAAAACGTGCCGTGTCGCCCTTTCCGGCTGCCACCACTTGTTCTGGTGTACCGGCTGCCACCATCGTACCGCCGCCGCGACCGCCTTCCGGCCCCATATCGATGAGATAGTCGGCCACCTTGATCACGTCGAGGTTGTGTTCGATGACAATTACGGTGTTTCCCTTCTCCACCAAGCGATTGAGCACGTCGATGAGTGCACGAATGTCCTCGAAATGCAACCCCGTGGTTGGTTTGTCGAG
>ERZ772779.730-NODE-730-length-14550-cov-19.407589_pt1 | contig 14550 bp, 10 predicted proteins | sample MGYA00511360_ERZ772779 | MGnify/ENA primary metagenome ERZ772779 (study PRJEB29015, sample SAMEA2738112) | human oral metagenome | biome: human oral; feature: human-associated habitat; material: saliva | place: China | collected 2231 ...
GATAACTCAACTGCAATATGGGCACGACTTCACCCGACTTTTCCGACACATAAAGTTTAAAAGTCAGCCTGGCGAGAAATATGAATATAACAGTTTAACGACAGCTCTACTCTCTTGGATTATTGAACGAGCTACGGGTAAAACCTATGCGGACTATATGGGTGAGAAGGTATGGAAACCATTAGGTATGGAACGCGATGCATGGATTACAATAGACAGTCATAAGCATCATCACACACAAGGCTTTGGAGGTATTGCTACAAATGTATATGACCTTGCAAAGATAGGAAGATTATATTTGAATGGTGGTACATGGAATAGGAAGCAGATTGTCAGCAAGGAGTGGATAGACAAGAGCTTAGAAAAGACTACCGAGAATAAAGGTTATCATTATTGCTGGTACCATCAGTATCGCGATAACGATGCCGATAACTCTTCTTTCTATGCGTTTGGTGTCGGACACCAATTCATTTATATTAATCAGAAGGAGAATGTGATTATTGCCCGAATAGGAAACAACTACAATTGGATGGGGTGGGAAATGTCATTTTTCGACTCCTTATGCGACAAATTGTTCTAAACAAAATAAGTAGTTAAAATTCTGAATATATTTTGTAGGTAATGACAAGTAATACTACACAAAATATCCCGAAAATTTATGAAAAATAATTTTGCCGGTTAAACTTGGGCTAAGAATAAGCTAAGCTGAATCTGCAAGATTGCTCAAAGCAGTCAGAGATGAAGATAAGATGACACAAGCTATCAGTTAAGACATGCTTGCTGAAAGGATTTCATATTCTCAAACTAAAATAATATTAGGAAAACCCATTCTTTTGTTAGTTTACGTATTTTAATGCTTTGTTTATGATAGATTCAAAATCTATTTCTGTACACTGAATTACTCCTACCATCTCGTTAGATATTGAAAATATACTGTCTACAATCAGTTTCTTATTCTCATCTATGTTAAATGTTATGTAATACGGTTGTCCATTATATCGTATGTATTTCCCATTTGTATTAAAACTTCTATCTAAGGCAAAGCTGCTCAACAAACGTATTATCTTCTCATTTGGTTTTATCTTCTGGATAACTTTGGGCATATTCTTTCTCTTTACTCCCAATCTGCTTAATATGGAAAGGATTTTAACAAGAGGTGTATCCGATAAAAACTGCATATCATCAGTTATTTTTACCACTTCTTTTCTATAGGAATTTGTAAACCCATCAAGTACTCTAACGATGTCTCTTACAGAGAGTCCTAAATTCTTTATCTCATCTGTTAAAGCTTCAAACATTGTTTCTCTGTCTATTTTACATTCGTGATAGATATGTTCACTCAACCTTAATCGTGCTGTTTCAGTTATAGAATATTCAAAAATACGTTTAGAGATAAATTTACTGATATATCCCTGATAATTATAATTACCATAGAACTTTTCGTAAATAGCCTTAGTAGCTTCTGCATCCATGACAAAGATAATCTTCTTGAACCCAAACTTATTCTGCAGTTCATCTATTGACTTCTCTTTGCCATCTTCGGTTATTACTTGGTCACTTAATAGATATTGTCTGTCTATGTGGGCAGAGAAGATATTGAGGATTCTGAACAAGTGAGCTGGGTCAATACGATCAAGATCTTCTATGATGAGGACGGATTTTTTTCCTTTCTCATCAGTAATGCTTTTAGCAATTAGCCAGCTGATAGGGTCTAATTCATAGATACCACCGACCTCGTTATTGAATTTCCCAACAAAATTCAATGCCTTTTTAGACTCATCATTGTTGAATTCTTTTTCGTAGTCCTTAAATTTCTGATATTGTTTGATGATTGCTTCTGCAAGTACTGTTACGCCCTCTAATACCATTTGGTATTGTGCCATCGTACCAATGAGGGATGGAGCAAATTTCATACACTCCCGTATGATGTCAAACGAATTGTTACAGAGGTACCATTGGAATGCGATAGAGTCAGGAATCTCTATACCTTGTTCAATCTTATTGTTGAGAATCAGTTGGAAAAGCAAGTCCCTTTTTATGTACTCCATTATTTGCTCGTTTGGAGCAATCTGATAGTTGACAGGGTAGAGAGTGTAGAAATCGTACTCGTTCTGGTATTTTTCCTTGAACTGTTTCAGGAACTCTGTTTTACCATCACCGAATCTTGCTGAAAAGATGGTTCTGTCTATAGTAGCTTCGTTTAAATGATGGTAGAAATCTTTTAATTCGTAGGTTATATCTATTGTATCCATAAATTTATTTTTTTTATCAGGTGTTGTCTGTGAGTTCGTACTGTTTTGATTTAAGTGTTATTGTAAGCGTTTGAGCAACAGAATATAAAAAAAACTATTTTACAGCATCCCCGATTCTTTTGCTGCTTCGTACAGTGACAGGAATCTCGAAACACCTTCGTTAGTTGTGCACCAAGCAATAAAATCTTTTTCGTCTGTGTGGTAGTGTTCGATGTTAGACTTCTCAATTAATTTTTTTATTGATTCGAGAAGGTCTGGCATCTCGATTTTCTTATAGTTTTCTAGTTGAAATCCCCAATAAGGTAAATTATTTTTTGCATCGTAACCATCCCAAACGCCTAACCACACTTGATTTTTTAATTGTATACCAAACGAATGTTCGTCTTGAGATAAAGATATTTCTTTCTCTATTTCTGATTGCCATTCTCTCATGAGCCTATTTGATTCTTCTTTTCGCAGTTCAATTCTAAGGTCTTCGATAGAATCTAATAAAGTTGTCACTTTTTCTTGTTCGTTTTTTAGAGCTGTTATCTGCTCTTGGAGTGTCAGTCCTTCAATATGAAGTTCTTTCAATATGAAGTCTTTAATTTCTTTGTTCATGTTTTGATAAATTGGTGAAGTATAAAATTTGTTCTCTAAGAAATCAATATATTGATCCAATGCACTTGCTATATGTGGCTCGTTTTCAATAGATAACTTACGTAGCCAATCTGTAATATCATATTTATATGATAGAACTTTAAAGTGTTCTTTTTCCAGTGCTTCAAATACGTTATTCTCCTTGTTCTTATCACATAGTGAATACAGCGAAGGTTGTGTACGGGTGGTAGAGTTAAGATATATGACATAGATCTGCGGCAGCGTAAAACCGTATTTCTTTATGCCAATTTCGTTAACATAGCGATATATCTGATTTTCCATTTCCTCAGCATCATTTACTTTATTCTCTATTATTACAAATATGTCTTTCCCCTTTAATGCAACATCAATCCTGTTTTTTTCTGCTGTCACATGCATATATTCATGTTGGATATTCAGAAAATTCTTTATAAACGAAGATTGAATGACATGATGTTTCAGTAGGTTTGCAAGAATAAGGCTATGTCCAGTCTCCTTAAAACGACCTCTGCAAGCAGCTTCTATGACATTCAAATGAAATGGTATCTTATCCAAATGTGTCTTGATAATCTGATGAACTCGCTCAGACAGCCTTATTCCATTTTTATAATAATTAAGCCTATATTGGAATAGCAGGTTTGAGATTCTTAATGTTTCTTTCATATTTCCGTGTCTTAATTCTCAAGAATAAAAAGAGCTTTTAAACTCTTGGCTCTCTACAGTCCTTGGTTCGTTATATTTTGATTTAAGTGTTGTTATAAGCGTTTGAGGGAGACGGAATATAGCTCCTTTATTTAGTCATATAGCAGAAATATATTGACTTTGTGTTGGGATTAAAGTATTAAACTGTGCAACCAACAAGGCAAAAGTACAAAGAAAATCTGACAATCTCACTTCTTTTTGGAGGAATATTTCCAGTAATGGAGAAGTTTGAGTCGGCAGATAGTTTCTTTCTGATTATATATAAGGGGGGGTAAATTGTATTATTAATGTGATAGATGTTTATGGACATTACTCGTTTTGAAAGGATTTCTTTCTGTTTTTTCTTCAATCGGCCTTATAATCGGGATATTTTAGGTTCTTCCGTTAAATGCGTAGATGCTTTTCGTACAGCTTTAACAGAAGACCCAAAATAATTCATCAAACAAAAACATGGGCAAGGCAGTCAACTGTCCATTCTATCATAACCCTCCGATGCAAAACAACCTTTTCATTTTAATACGTTCAAAATACAGACAAGAGTTTGAAAAGTCATTACATAATTTCAGACATATCATCTGCAAATATAAAAAACAAATGCAAAAATGTAAGTTTATAACCAGCAGCCAATCAACTGGTTATCAAATCATTCTTAAAAGGTGCTTAATTAGACTTCAAAAGGGCGTTAGTAACACGCTAAAAGAGCATCTATTGCACGGTAATCAGGCGTCTTTTAGAAGCCAGAAGAGTATGTGTCAGTTTTGAACTGCGTAAAAATATTTACAGACACCGATGTTATGGTAATAATTTGTATGTATAGGCAGAAAGACATGCTAATGAACAGACACAGCATCAATTTGCCTTTTCTGCATCTTATCTTGTAGTTTATCTTCCGATATAAGACCAGATGATTTTGGACAGGCATACCTTGCAAGTGCATAAGCCTTTATTCTATTTCCAATCTACGCATTTAACGGAAGAACCATAGAATTGACAAACAATCTCCATTGCTCCACACACTGATGGTGCCTCCTTGCCTACCAGTGCTTTGTTTTGATATCCCTCCATACTCTCCATTTCTCTGTGTAACATTTCGTCAGAGACCTAAAGTTTAGGCTGATTATTATCACTCCAAAAGTCTGAAGCCCTTGATTTTGTCTTTATAATAATAAGGTGTACCAGTTTATAAAACTAATTCAGCTAAAATCTGAGGCATAAATAAAGTTTAGAATAATACTATATAATTGTTTGATTTACCGCATTATAATGTGATAAAACGTACAAAAACATGCACAAAGATATATGATTTGTGCAATAGAGAGTGCTTTTTTAATCAAAAAACTTGCATACATGGAAAAAAAACAGTTCCTTTGCAACCGCATTTTGAATTTGGAAATCAATATTAAACAATTTAAAACTTACAATTATGTCAGAAATTGAATCAAAAGTAAAGGCTATTATCGTAGAGAAACTTGGTGTTGACGAAGCTGAGGTAAAACCAGAGGCAAGCTTCACAAACGACCTCGGTGCTGATTCTTTGGATACAGTAGAGCTCATCATGGAGTTCGAGAAGGAGTTCGGTATTTCTATTCCAGACGATAAGGCTGAGAAGATCTCTACAGTAGGCGACGCTATCTCTTACATCGAGGAGAACGCTAAGTAAGGTTTACTCAAGATAAAAGAACCAAGCAAAGCGTCTATTCCTTTGCTTGGCTTTTTTTTACTTTACTTTTTTATTTTATATTTCACACATGGAATTAAAAAGAGTAGTTGTAACAGGTCTTGGTGCTGTTACTCCATTGGGTAACACTCCTGAGGAGACTTGGAAGAATATGCTTGCAGGCAAGAGTGGTGCTGCTCCTATTACATATTTCGATACAAGCTTATTCAAGACAAAGTTTGCTTGCGAGGTAAAAGACCTTAACATCAATGATTATATTGATCGTAAGGAGGCTCGTAAGCTTGATCGTTACACTCAGTTAGCAATGGTTAGTGCCATTCAGGGTGTTAAGGATGCCAACTTTGACATGGAGAAGATTGATAAGAACCGTGTAGGTGTTATCTATGGTGTAGGTATTGGTGGTATCAAGACCTTTGAAGATGAGGTGACTTATTATGCACAGCATCCTGAGAATGGTCCTAAGTTCAATCCATTCTTCATCCCTAAGATGATTGCTGACATTGCTTCAGGCCAGATTAGTATTCAGTTTGGCTTCCACGGTCCAAACTACACTACGACCTCAGCTTGTGCTTCTTCAACCAACGCTTTGGCTGCAGCATTCAACCAGATTCGTCTTGGTAAGGCTGACATCATTGTTAGTGGTGGTGCCGAGGCAGCCATCTGCGCTTGCGGTGTAGGTGGTTTCAATGCTATGCACGCCCTTTCAACACGCAATGATGATCCACAGCACGCATCACGTCCATTCTCAGCAAGCCGCGACGGTTTCGTAATGGGTGAGGGTGCTGGCTGTCTTATCCTTGAAGAGTTAGAGCATGCAAAGGCTCGCGGAGCAAAGATTTACGCAGAGATGGTTGGTGAAGGCGAGTCAGCTGACGCCCATCATATCACAGCTTCTCACCCAGAGGGTCTTGGTGCTAAGCTCGTTATGAAGGCAGCACTTGCAGATGCTGGTATGAAGCCAGAGGACATTGACTATATCAACGTTCACGGTACGTCAACTCCTGTAGGTGATATTTCAGAGGCAAAGGCCATCAAGGATTTGTTTGGTGAGGCTGCTTACAAGTTGAATATCTCTTCTACAAAGAGTATGACAGGTCACCTTCTTGGTGCAGCTGGTGCTGTAGAGGCTTTAGCTTGCGTAATGGCTGTTAAGGATGACATCATTCCTCCTACCATCAACCATGAAGATGATGACAAGGATCCAGAATTGGATTATAACTTGAACTTTACGTTCAACAAGGCTCAGAAGCGTGAGGTACGTGCTGCGCTCAGCAACACCTTCGGTTTTGGTGGCCACAATGCTTGTGTCATATTCAAGAAGTATGCTGAATAAGATTATCGATAGAATAAAGCTCCCTTTCCGTAAGGAGAAGGAGCTTTATTTGTCTTTGTACCAAATCATCGGCATTATCCCCCACGATATCAGTTATTATAAGACTGCACTCTTACACAAGAGCGTAGCGCGTCGTAACGAGAAAGGCAAGCCAGTAAACAATGAACGGCTTGAGTTCCTTGGTGATGCTATATTGGACGCCATTGTTGGTGACATTGTTTACGAGCATTTCCCTGGGAAGCGCGAAGGTTTCTTAACGAACACCCGTTCTAAATTAGTACAACGCGATACGCTGAATCGTCTGGCAAAGGAGATGGGAATCGGTCAGTTGATACTCTCTAACGGCCACACATCTTCGCATAACAGTTATCTTGGTGGTAATGCTTTCGAAGCACTTGTTGGTGCACTCTATCTTGACCACGGCTACAATGCTTGCATGAAGTTTATGAAGCAGCAGGTTCTTGGTAAGCTTATCAATATTGATAAGGTAGCTTACAAGGAGGTAAATTTCAAGTCTAAGCTCATCGAATGGAGCCAGAAGAACAAGGTTAAGATGGAGTTCAAGTTGATTGAAAACCAGAAAGACAAACAAGGGAGTCCTACTTTCCATTTCCAAGTGATTATGGAGGATATCCCATGTGGGGAAGGTCATGGTTATTCTAAGAAGGAAAGTCAACAAGAGGCATCCAAGCTCACCCTACAACGACTTCGTCGGGAACCTCAGTTCATAGACGAGATATTTGTAGCAAAGGCCAACCGTACAAAGATGGAAGAGGAACCTGTCCTCAATGTTCCAGAGACCTCTCAAGACATGAACTTTATCGTTGGTTCTGAAGTAGATGTCGAGAAACACGAGAATCCTTTCCATACAGAGGTGTTTGATGAGAAGTCATCGGCTGCTGATGAGAAGAAGGTAGAGCAGACGGAGGCTTCGGAGAAGACGAAAGAAGGGGATAACACCGATACTTTCGACCTCTCAGACATTTCTCATTCAAAGGATATTGACCGCGAGGCTATCATTGCTGCGGCTGAAGAAGAGGCCTTTGATGCCTAAAATACTGTTTTAACACAATAAGAACAGGCGTTTATAGCTGGTTATAAGTAGACTACTATTATTCCGTAGTCACCTACTTATCATCACCTATAAACGCTTGTTTGTTTTCTTTCCTTTGATGACCTTCATTCGATGGCATACAAGCCTATACAATACCTTGCATCCAATACGTTTACTACAAAGCCTTAACACAATTGATAAGAAGCCTTAACTTGCTTAAAGAAGAGCCTTAACACGATTGTTGAAAAGCCTTAGCTCAATTAATAAAAAGCCTTAGCACGATTGGAGTTTACGAACACTAACGCACATTCGGGGCCTCATCACATATAAAGAGTACCCCTAATTAATCTCCATTATATAACGTTCAAACTTATCATTATCAACGTTTGAGCGGTTCTTAACACGTGTCTTATAAGTGTTAATGGTATGTACAGAATAGTTTAAGAACGATGCAATACGTTCAGAATCAGTAATACCTAATCGGATAAGGGCAAAGATACGCATCTCTGTCGTGAGCTGTCTCTTCTCAACAGGTCTTTGGTCGGGTTCGTCAAAGAGTTTGTTGTAGTTCTCTATGAATTGTGGGAAGAGTTTTAAGAAAGTCTCATCAAAATCAATAAACATTGATTTCCTCTCTTCTCCTAATTCACTTTCTTTCAACGAGGAACGTAGGTCATCAAATCGTTTCATCGATATCTTACGATCGATAGAACGGTAGAGCTTCTCCACTTTATTGATGTATTCCGAATTAATATAGAACGATCTACCAATGTATTCATCTTTGATTTTATTCACCTCCTCCAACTGTTCGTTCTTAGCCTCTAACTGTTGGTTACGCCGTGCGATAATTGCTTGCGCCTTCTTCAGCTTTATCATCTGTTTACGGATGAACCATCCTGCCATCAACAGACCAATAAGAAAAAGGATGAAGACGATTGCTGCGATGGCTATGGCATTGCGTTGCGCCTGCATTATCTTGTATCTATCTTGTTCGATGATGGGTAACACACTACTAACCTCTATCACTCGTTGTCGTGCGCCATAGAAGTTTGCATTCGAAAGCGACTCTCTGACATACTCGGTTGCATGTTGTATGTCACCTTCCCTATAAAGTAGTTTAGCCAAGGTACATAGCGCTGTGGTCTCTCTTACAACCCCTTCGTTATCATAGATAGCCGCCTGTGCAAGATAGTCCATGGCTTGGTCGTTCTCTTTTAGGAAGAGATAAATCCATCCAATACAAGAGGTAACAATCGCCTTATGGTGCAGGTCTACTCTTCTTCCTTGTAGGAACTGCTTGAAAGTATCGAGTGATGCCTCATACTTCCGTTCCTTCATCTGTCTCATTCCTATGGCATAGAGTCGCTCAGCCGACCCTTTAGGGAGATAATGAAGCAAAGAGTCCGTATAAACACCAGCCTGCTTCACATACTGACTCTGGTAAGGTTCGGTGCGGGTATAGTCTGACACGTCATAATAGAGGCGTGATGCCATTGTGAAATAAAGCTTTCTTACGTTGGCGCTTGTCCCGTCGATGTGGATAGAATGTAGTTCGTTAAAGGCCTCAGAATACAGTCCTGCAGACAACAGACAGAAGACTAAGTCGCAGCGTGCCTCTACTTCATAGTTAGGGTTTTGCAGTCTGTGAGCCTCAGCGAGCAGGTAATTGGCATAGACGTAGGCCGAGTCATATTGATAGGATGAATATTCGTTGAAGAGTTGTCGGTTAATATCAAATCTGTCAGCCCTTGGAGTCGTTTTCAAACGTTGTTTCAATCGTTTGATATTCTCAAGTTTTTCATGCTCATATACCTTCTTTTTCTCTAAACTTTGGTCGAGCTGGTATAGTCGCTTCTCCCACTCTCCATTGTTTGCAACGCCAAGCAAGGGAATAAGCAGGAATAGAAATGACAGGTATAACTTCATAAGCGTATTCATCTGAGGTATTGTTAATTGACAATCAGAAGGTTTCTTTCCTTCTAATCTACCTGCAAAAATAAAACAATTATTAATAACTACAAAAAATATCGACCGTAACTTTCTTACGGCCGATACTTTTATCTTTTATAGGAAAGCGTGTTTCCTACTCTTTCCCATGATTAGTTCTGCTATTACCTTATGATAATCTTCTTTCCATTGTGTATATAAAGCCCTGGCTTAAGGTTCTCTTTTGTTGTGGCCACCTTGTTTCCTTGGAGGTCATAGTAGGCACCTTCCGCCTCTGTCCTACCCTTCACTCTGTCAATAGCGTTCGCCTGGTTAAGGTTATTCAAGTCGTCTGGCGAACTGACTTCACTTGCTGAGAAGAATCTGACAGCCCCCAATGGGATCTTCAACTCAATACTCTTCTTATTTGCATCATCGCTGCCATTCACCTCGTCTCTATAGTCGTGCGTGTCATTTACCCATGCTGTGAGGGTATGAACACCGTTTGTTGCCGTCCAGGTGTTCTTTCCGTTCGTACCACCAGTTGCTGAAAGTGTAATCTTCTGATGTGACTTCAAACCGCCATAGTGCTTATCGTTCCATGTGATAACACTCGTGTTACCATCAATCTGAAACTGTACACCGAGCTTTGTACCTGCTGGTACGTCTCTGTCACCAGCGTTGACAATCGTCGCTGTGAAGCGTACTTCATCTCCAGGGTTAATGGTTTTCTTGTCGAAGGCAACCTTTGTTACAACGAGGTCATAGCCTCCTGTCACAGGAGTATAGTCGCCATCGTCCTCATTCTCAGCTACATTAAATTTCTTCTCACGATTATTGTTGTCTCTTGTTAACTCATCTGTCAGTCGGTTACGATAGTCGGCTTCTGCCTTTACCACGTGTCCACCGGCTACTGCCTTCCATGCTGTCTGTGTCGTAAGGATAATGGTCTGCTTTGCCTTCAACCCTTTTTTATAACTTGTTGTGACGAAGCTCTCCTGTCCATCGACAGTCACCTTCACGCCAAGATTGACCCCTACAGGAATGTCAACATTACTTACGTTCGTAAGAGCAAACTTAAAGGTAACAGCATCTCCCTCCTTCAGTGAGGTGCTACCATCGGTATTCTCCCATCGTAAACCCTGTAGATCGACGTCATATCCTTTGATTCCTTCTAACGGATTGACGATTCCTCCCTGCTGACTGGTGTCTGCCTCTGGGAAATCAGGTACCTTATACGTAGCGTCACTTAGGTATTCATAACCGATAGCTGCCGCACGTGCCTTGTTATTATCTGTCCATACAGGCCATGTCTGGTTGTTCTTAATCTTGTCTTCGCCGACGTTTGCAATCTTAATACCATTGCTAAACTTCACACCATCGACGTCCAAACGGATAGCACCAGTAGAGTGTTCCCATGTAGAATACTTTGTTGTCTGTCCTGCAAGGGATGCACCAAGAATCTCTGTGTTCTTAAATTCAATACCTGATGGGCCTGACATGACACGGATAGCATCGAAAGGTGAATCATAGATCTTGGTGTTGTTGAAGACTACATTGCGTACACCACCTTTGATATCAATGGCAGCTAAGTCTTCATGCCAGCTGTCATCGTTAGTACCACAACGCACGAGTATGTTGTTGTCAAAGCTAATCTTCTGTGTGTTCGTGTACTTTGGACCAGAGAATACATCATTCAGATGAATACCTGAAGCCATGAACATGTCAGCAAGATAGTTGTTATAGATTTTATGACCATCACCGCCATAGAGGGCAATACCGCCTGCACGCCAGATAAGTTCAATGGTATTGTAAGCGAAGGTGTTGTTCTTTTCGTCTACCGCCCCCATCGTATGATCGTTCCACATTGCCAAACCGTCATCGCCATTGTTGCGAACACTACAGTTATAAACCGTTGCATTAGATGTTCCTTGGCAGAAGTTCACTCCGTCAGCAAAGTTATTACGAATACGACAGTCTACTATCTTCAGTCCATTGCTGTAATCCACAGCACCATTATAGTCGCCTATCCAGAAGCCACACTCAAAGTGGTCTTCCCATACATGATGGATAACACTACCGTCTTTGAAGACATCCATGAAGCATTTATACACTGCTTGCTGGTTGTGTCGACTCCTTAGATTGGAGTTAAGGTATAGGTTACAGATTTCAACATTACTACAATAGCCATCTCTACCATGTGAGCCATTACCGCCCGAAATACCTCCTCCGAATGGATTAGGGTTCGTAAACTTAAGGTTAGTGTACCACATACCAGCGCCAGTAATTGTTACGTCGGAGGCAAAGATATACCAAATACTACTCAATTCGAAGGTTCCTGCAGGGATATAAAGTATCTTTGACCCTGCATCTGCATCTTTCAATGCTTCTTCAAAAGCCTTGAGATAATCATTTCCTTTGACATATTTGCGGTATTTGGCGTCTGTTACGTTCACCGCACCAGCAGGACATTCTATCTCGTCTGGCACTACCTCGGTCTCTATGAAGTCTACTCCATAGTCATAACCATTGGCCCCAGAACTCTGAATGCGGATTCTGTCGCCTGCACGAAGGGCTTTATTCAGAAGGAAGTGGGTCTCATCAAAGGCAAAACAAGCCGTTCCTCCGTCATTTTTATCAGCTGGATTACCACCAGCAAAGTACTGATACATATAATAAGACGTCAGATTGACTGTCTGCACCTTCTTATCATTTACATAGACATCCAACGAACCATTCAGTCCCATCCCGTCAGGAGAATCAGGCATAGTAAAGCGTAATGTGACGCCATTAGCGTCTCCTCTCATTGTCCATTCGGCGTAAGCACCATTCGTTGGGAGGTCAACATACGACTGACGGGAAGCCTGCGAAGCAATGTTCTTACGGTCCCATGTAGGCGAGGTCTTCAATGTTGCGCCTCCTCCCAGTGCTGCAGTCTCTGAGTCGTAACGTGTGTAAGGCATCAAAGCACCCACTCGTCCCTTGGCATCAGCCGATGGTATCTTCCACTCGTCGGCCTTTGATGCCTTTGACACCATTGTATAAGACAATAGAAGTGTCAGTGCGATTAATAACTTTTTCTTCATCATATCACTTAATTTAGTTCTTGTTTAATAAGGTCTTAAGGTTAGACTTTACAATCACAAAAATAGAGTTTTCATACTATAATATGAAGTTAAAAAAGCCAATTCTAAGTGTTTACGCATCATGAAGAGTATATACTACTGATAGTCAACGTATTAAACGAATATTAATTGAACTTAATACAAAGATTATCTTACGTAAGAAAGACACTTAACAAGTATTTTTACCTTCATTCTCATCAAATAACAAGCTTATATTATAGGGTGTACACACTTTTCAAAACATCTCTGTAAACCAGCACCTTATAATGGTAAGCAACATTATCTACCCTTCGTTTTCTTTATATTTGTCATTGACAATCATCTAAACCACTTGCCATCCATGTTTTTTTTAGTAATTTCGCTAACCGAAAACAAGTCTATCAGCTTCGTTTTCGACTATAGAAACAGATTGTTTGGTTTCTTATTCAGTGGAATGAAGAGCTTCATATAATAATAATACGGATTAGGTTTAGTTTATTTAGGAGTGTGAATTTCGTTATAATATTTGGTATATATATTTGTTATTTGGGTAATTTAAGTAATATAGAATTAATTAAACTCATTTTATAAGTTAATTCAAGAGTGTGGAGTCTGTCGTGAGATAGGCTCTATATTTTTTATCCTCTCCACTACTGTTCGGCCTTCTCTTCACTCCTTACAAGCCTCATCTGATACGTCATTCGACCTTCTTTTTATTCTTATTCATTGCTCAACACGATAGTCATAGACGCTTGTTAAGCTATTCAAAAATGTGCACAAACGATTTCTTTTCATGAAGAGAAATATTTTTTTTCACGAGTGGAAATATTTTTTTTCATGAAAATAATTATTTTTTTTCATGAAAATAATTCCGTAGTAGACCGCTGTGGGATGAATATCAACGTCAACAGAAAGACGTAAAATCGGCTGTTTTTTTGATTGAAAAGGCTCAATTACATGCTAAACAAGGCTGAAAACTGTAATATTAGAGTTATATCATTATAATTAAAGGGCAACAGATAAGAGCTGATTTTCAGTCATTTGCATTTTCACATCACCCTTTTATGTTTATACAATTGGTAGTTTTCTTTACTTATTGGAATTTGATAGCTAACTTTGCCAATAGAGAATGAAATTATAAAACAACTATTCAATAACTAAAAACAAGATTCACTATGAGAACAATCACAGGTAATTTGTTCGCTATTGGACTACTCTTTTCTACGGCAATGGCGTTCACGGGATGTTCTACAGTTGATGACGGAAGTTACACAGCACCGATAACACTGAGCGAGAAGATTAGTGGTAAGTGGGTGGTTAACTCTGTTATGCAGACTGATGAAGCGAATGCTCGCACAAAGACATTGACTGATTTGCTCGACTTTGACACGTTTGTCATCAATCTAAACCAAGATGAAGCTGGCAACCCATCGACCTTCACGGTGGAAGGAAGTGCACCGATGCTGTTGCCAACAAGTGGTACATGGAAGATGGACTATAACTTCACTAAGAGCGACAACACGCCAAGTCGACTCCTTCTCAACGATGGAAAGGCTGAGACAGCACTCACTGTAACGGCCGTACCGGGTAATACGAAGACGCTGGAATACCGTTTGACACGTAAGACAAATGGGCAGCCTTTTGTCTCCTACACTTACAATCTGACTCAGGCAGTAAAGTAAATACGGAGGTTGGAGGTTATCTGTTCTTGTGCTTTTGAGCTGACAGCTATTACAAAAGATAGACTTTTGTAGGCCCAAGCACTAAGTTACATCGACTCGACATAACTTCCTGTCTCACCTAAAATAACAGAATCAATATGAAGAAAATATTATTTGCATTGATGTGCTTGTTCCCCTTGGCATTGTTTGCTGATGGTGTAG
>ERZ772779.731-NODE-731-length-14541-cov-19.351443_pt1 | contig 14541 bp, 8 predicted proteins | sample MGYA00511360_ERZ772779 | MGnify/ENA primary metagenome ERZ772779 (study PRJEB29015, sample SAMEA2738112) | human oral metagenome | biome: human oral; feature: human-associated habitat; material: saliva | place: China | collected 2231 ...
AGAATCTTATTTTCCATGCAGAGTACACTCGCCGTTAAGTCGATGACGCCGAGTTTTTTGTCAATCATCTCCTGCATGGTCAGGGTGTCGTAGCGCTTTGCGCTCGGATCGAGCTTCGGGTCCGCCGTGTAAACGCCGTCAATCGACTTTGCGAGCAGAATCTCATCAACGCCGAGTTCCGCCGCCCGGAGCGCAATGCCCGTGTCGGTCGAGAAGTACGGGTGTCCCGTGCCGCCCGCAAAGAAGAGCACCTTACCCGCCGCAAAGAGCGCATTCGCCTTGTCGACGGAGAAAAGCTCCGTCATGGAACCGCAGAGGAAGGGACTGAATATCTCCGTCTCCATGCCCTCGCCGCGGAAAATCTCCGAGACATAGATGCAGTTCATGATGGTAGCAAGCATACCGATCTGGTCGGCCTTCACGCGGGCAATCTCCGTCCCGGTTCTGCCTCTCCAGTAGTTGCCGCCGCCGATGACAATGCCGACCTCGACGCCCGCATCGACCGAGCGCTTGACCTGCCGCGCAATATCCCGGACCACCGCTTCGTCATAGCCCTTGCCGTTCGCATTCGCAAGCGCTTCGCCGGAAAGTTTCAGCATTACTCTTCTCTTTTTCATGCCTGTTCCGCCTTTTCTCTGTGCATTTTTATCTGGAAATATCATAGCACGCGGGGCGCGGCTTCTCAAGCTTGCTTTCCCGTATACAGTCGGTAATAGCGCCCCTTCTTCAAAAGCAGCTCATCATGATTGCCGCGCTCAATGATGCGTCCCTGCTCCAGGACCATGATCGCGTCCGAGTTACGCACCGTCGAGAGACGGTGGGCGATCACGAAGACCGTGCGTCCCTCCATCAGGTTGTCCATGCCCGCCTGCACGAGAGCCTCGGTGCGCGTGTCGATTGAGGAGGTCGCCTCGTCCAGGATCATCGCCGGCGGATCGGCCACGGCCGCGCGGGCAATCGACAGCAGCTGAGCCTGCCCCTGGGACAGGTTGGAGCCGTTACCGGTCAGCATCGTGTCGTATCCGTCCGGCAGACGCCGGATGAAGGAGTCCGCGTTGGCCAGCTTCGCGGCCTCAATGCACTGCTCGTCCGTGGCATCCAGGCGGCCGTAGCGGATGTTCTCCATGACCGTGCCCGTGAACAGCTTGACGTCCTGGAGGACGACGCCCAGGGAGCGACGCAGGTCCGACTTGCGGATCTTGTTGATGTTGATGCCGTCGTATCGGATCTTGCCGTCGGCGATGTCGTAGAAGCGGTTGATCAGGTTCGTGATCGTCGTCTTGCCGGCGCCCGTCGCACCCACGAAAGCGATCTTCTGTCCGGGCTTCGCCCACAGGGAGATGTCGTGCAGGACCTCCTTCTTGCCGTCGTAGGAGAAGTCCACGCCCTCCATGACGAGCTCGCCGCGCAGGCGCGTGTAGGTGACGGTGCCGTCCGCCTGGTGGGGGTGACGCCAGGCCCAGATTCCGGTACGTTCCTCGGTCGGCTCGACCGAGCCGTCGGGCAGCTCGCGGGCCCTCACGAGGGTCACGTAGCCGTGGTCCTCCTCGGGCTCCTGGTCGATGAGGGCGAACACGCGGCCCGCCCCCGCCATGCCGAGCGCGATCATGGGCACCTGCATCGACATCTGTCCGATCGTCTGCGAGAAGTTACGGACCATGCCCAGGAAGGACACGACGATGCCGACCGTGATGACGTCGATGCCAACAAGGTGGATATTCGGCGTCTGTTCCAGGATCATGATGCCGCCGACGATCGCGACCACGACGTACATGATGTTGCCGATGTTGCCCAGGGCGGGCATCAGAACGTTGCCGTAGATGTTGGCCTTCTGGGAGGAGTCGAAGAGCTTCTGGTTGTACTCGACGAACTCGTCCTTGGCGTCCTGCTCGTGGTTGAAGACCTGGACGACCTTCTGGCCGTCCATCATCTCTTCGATGAAGCCCTCTTCGTCAGCGAGAGCCGCCTGCTGCGCCTTCATGAAGCGCCCCGACAGGCCACCGAGCTTGCCCGTCAGGAACGCCATGAGGGCGCCCACCACGAGGACGACGAGGAAGAGCCACACCGAGTAGTAGAGCATCGTGGCGATGAGCACGACGATGGTCAGGCCCGACTGGATGAGTGTCGGGATCGACTGGCCGATCAGCTGGCGGATCGCGTCCGTGTCGTTCGTGAAAGTCGACATGATCGCGCCGTGCGGATGCGTGTCGAAGAAACGCAGGGGCAGGCGCTCCATGGAGTCGAACATGTCGTCTCGCATGTGCTTGAGCGTCCCTTGGGTCACGATCGCCATGGCGCGGGTGTAGATGAAGCTACCGATGACGCCGGCGCTGAAGATGACGCCCATGGTGACGACGAGGCGCACGAGCGTTGCGCGCACCGCGTCAAAGCCGGACTCGAGGCCCGGCGTCACGACATTATCGACGATCTGCTGCATGAAAATCGAACCGACCGCCGAGGCCACGGCGGACGTAATGATGCACACGACCGTGAGGCTGATACGCACCGGGTAATGGCGGAAGACGTATCGCAGGAGACGACCGAAGGGACGATCGATGCCTTCGAGCTTCTCGCCATCGTCGATCCGGGAGTTGCGCGTGCGCGCCATGTCAGGCCACCTCGCTTTCGCTCGCGGCGTTCTGGGACTCGTAGATCTCGCGGTACTCCCCGCCCGCCGCCATCAGCTCGTCGTGGGTGCCGCGTTCCTTGATACGACCGTCGTCGAGCACGATGATCTGGTCGGCGTGGCTCACCGAGGACAGACGCTGGGCGATGATGATGGTCGTCGTGCCCGGGCTCTCGGTCTCGAAGGCGCTTCGGATCAGCGAATCCGTCCTGGTGTCCACCGCGGAAGTGGAGTCGTCCAGGATGAGGATTTTGGGGTTCTTCAGGAGCGCGCGTGCGATGCACAGGCGCTGCTTCTGGCCGCCGGAGACGTTGGTGCCGCCGCGCGCGATGACGTAGTCGTAGCCGCCGGGCAGCTGCTGGATGAACTCGTCGGCCTGCGCGAGCTTGCAGGCGCGGACGATCTGTTCGTCGGTGGCCTCCGGGTTACCCCAGCGCATGTTGTCCTTGATGGTGCCGGAGAAGAGCACGTTCTTCTGCAGGACCACGGAGACGGCGTCGCGCAGGGCGCTCAGGTCGTAGTCGCGCACGTCGCGCCCGCCGACCTTCACGGAGCCTTCGGAGACGTCGTAGAGTCGGCAGATCAGCTGGATGAGCGAGGTCTTGGACGAGCCCGTGCCGCCGACGATACCGAGCGTTTGCCCGGATTCGACGCGTAGGTTGATGTCGGACAGCGCGTTTTCTTCGGCGCTCGCCGAATACTTGAAGGACACGTCCTCGAAGACGACGGAACCATCCGCAACATCGGTCGCGCCGTTCTCAGGTGACGTCAGCGACGGCTCGTGGTTGAGGACCTCTGCGATACGATGCGCGGACTCGGCGGCCATCGTCGTCATGACGAAGATGAAGGCGAGCATCAGCATATGTGTCAGAATCTGGATGCCGTAGGTGATGAGGGCGGTCAGTCCACCCTTCGTCAGCTCGGTCGCTCCCGAGTTGATAATGATCGAGGCGCCCACGTAGTCGACGGCCGTGATCGCGGCGAAGATGAAGAACATCATGACGGGGCTGTTGAGCGCGATGAGCTTCTCGGCGTTCGTGAAGTCCTTGCGCACGTCCTGCGAGGCAGCGCGGAACTTGGTGGTCTCGTAGTCCTCGGTGACGAAGGACTTCACCACGCGAATCGCCGCAACGTTCTCCTGGACGGAGTTGTTCAGGGCATCGTACTTCTTGAAAATACGGCGGAAGATCGGGAAGGCGATGAGCACGATCGCTGCCAGGATGATGGCGAGCACCGGCACCATGCCGAGGAAGATGAGGGCCATCTGCACGTTGATACGCCACGCCATGACGATCGAGAAGACGATCATGAGGGGCACACGCACAGCGATGCGGATGAGCATGCCGAAGGCGTTTTGCACGTTGGTGACGTCCGTGGTCATGCGGGTGACCAGCGAGGACGTGGAGAAGCGGTCGATGTCGGCGAAGGAGAAGTCCTGCACCTTAAAGAAGAGATCCTGGCGCAGGTTCTTCGCCAGGCCCACCGACGCGGTCGCCGCGAAGCGTGCGGAGAGGATACCGCAGGCAAGCGAGGCGAAGGCCAGCCCGGTCAGGATCAGGCCCAGGCGCATGACGGGGCTCAGGGATACGCCGTCGAGTGCATCCACGAGCGAGACCATGGTGAGCGGGATCAAGCACTCGAGGATCACCTCCCCGATGATGAACAGCGGGGTCAGGATCGAGGCGGTCTTAAACTCGCGTAGCCTCCCCACCAGTGTGCGGACGGTTTTCATGTATCTCCTCTTCGTTCCCTACGGGCGTCCGATAGACGAGGCCGGGGCAGCTTTCAGCGCCCGTGCAGCCTGCAGATGGTGATAATGGCTTTTTCGATAGCGCGCTGCGGGTCCCGCGACGCACCCTTTGTTTCGGCGTCTGCCGTGGCGATGGCGCCGAAGGCCCCTGCCAGCGAGGCGTCGGACCAGCCGCGCAGCTCGCGCCGGGCCCGATCGACCTGCCAGGGCGCCATCTTGAGCGCGGAGGTGGCCCCGCCGATGGATACCTTCGCCATGGCACGGAACTTCATCGCCAGGGCGGCGACGAGCACCTGCGGGGCAATGCCGGTCGCGAAGGCGTGCCGGGCGAGGGTCAGGGCTTTCGCGGAGTTGCCGGCGACAGCCGCGTCAGCCACGTCGTAGCCGGTGGCCTCGACGCGTCCCGCCTGGTAGCGGCGCACGTCCTCGAGTGTGATGCGCCCGCTCACGTCGGAGAGCAGCTGGGACAGGGCGCCCGCCATGGCACGGGGGTCGTTGCCGAGCGCGTCGACGAGGGCCTGCTGCGCCTCGGTGTCCATCTGTCGGCGGGCGGCCCGCACGTCGGAGGCGATGAGGGCCAGCTTGTCGCGGTCGTTTTTGAGCGGATCGGCGGGGATCACCGGCCACTTGGCCTTGGCGATCGCGTCGGTGACCTTCTTGCCGCGGGCGTTGCCGCCCGGGTGCGCGAGGAACAGCCATACGTCGGGCGCGGGGGCGGCCGCGTAGGCGATGAGGTCGGCGGCGAGCGCGTCGCTCATGGTCTCCAGGTCCCGGATGATGACCATGCGGGATTCGCCGAACAGGGAGGGCGAGGCGATGACGTCGATCTGCCCCGCCTGGTAGGTGGCGGCGTTGATGTCCGTGCGTTCCAGGTTCGGGTCGGCCTGGTAGGCCAGGGCGCGCAGCCGGTCGAGGGCGCGGTCGACGAGGAGCCCCTCGGGCCCCTTAATCAACACGATGGGCGCCAGCGTGATCTGGGCTGGTACCGCCGGGCGCGATCCGCGTGCTGCCACGTCTGCCTGCCTTTCGACGCGATGGTAACTCCCTAAGTCTGCCACCGCGGGCGTTCATCTGCGTCCGCCTTTGCCCTGGGCGGACACAAGTCGTGGCAGGTGTCACCGACTGGCGCCCCGTGCGCGATGATGTCCCGCCGCGACAGCGGGCCACGCGGGCTGGCCCACCGCTGACTCACAGTCGTACCCTGCGCGGGCTGCGCCGAGCCGCTCACGGGTCCCGGGCCTCGTCCGTGAGGGGCAACGCCCAGCGTTTCCACGCCCGCCACGCCGCCCATCCGAGTCCCGCGCACGCGTAGATGCTCATGAGTGTCGCTCCCCCGCCGGGCACCCGAAGCCCCGCTCCGGGCATCCCGGCGAAGAATCGCGCGGATCCTGCGATCCAGCCGGTCGCCCAGGAGGCGACGCGCGCGCAGGCGCTCGACATGGGAGGGCTGATCGGTGCGAGCAGGGCGCCCGACAGGCCAGCGATCGTGGCCACGGGCACCGCGGGCTCGGCGGCGACGTTGGTGGCAATTCCCCACACGGGGACGGCGCCGGACAGGGAGACGATGAGGGGCGCGGTGAATAGCTCGGCCAGGGCGGGCACGCACACCAGTTCGGCCAGGCGGCGCAGGGCTTTCCCGATCCGCGTGTCTCCCCTGACGCGCCGCTTGGCCCCTCGTGCGAGAGCGGCGGAGGGGCCCACGACGGCCAGGGCCGCGAGCGCGGACAGCGCGAATCCGTAGGATCGGGAGGCCCAGGGGTCGATGAGGAGTGTCGCGGTGACGACCGCGCACAGCGCCGCGATGGCTTGTCCCTCGCGCCCGAGCACCAGGCCCAGGGAGGCGACTGAGGCGACGCAGACGGATCGGAGCACGGATGCTTCGGGGCCGACGAGGATGACGATGGTGGCCAGGACGAGGATCGTTGCTCCGACGCGCAGGGGCTTGCGCGCGGGCAGGAGGAGGTTGAGGGTGGCCAGGATGATGACGATGTGGGAGCCGGACACGGCCGTCAGGTGCGTCAGGGAGGTGGCTGTCATGGCGTCGGCGAGGTCGGAGGGCACCAGCCGGTCGTCGCCGATTGCCATGCCCGGGACGAGTCCGCGGGCGTCGCGTGGCAGGGGCTGGCAGGCGGCCGCGAAGGCCCGGTGTGTGTCGCGTCTCCAGGCGTCCGGCCCGCCGGGGCGCTCGATGAGCCGGGCGCTGCGGGCTCGGATCGCGCCGATGGAGGGAATCTCGGCGGCGAAGGCGGTGTCCAGGCTCCCCTCGAGCTCGTACACATCGCCGCGCGCGGCGTCCTGCCAGGAGGGAGAGCTGACCAGGGCCGTGGCGCGAGAGGTCAGCCACCGCTGCCCCACCTCGACCGCGAGTATCCTCACGCGCGCTCGGCGCCTCGTCGACAGTCCCGACGAGGCCGGGGCGGGGTCGCGCATCAGGAGGACCCTCGCGTGGATGGGCCCGGAGCCCGTGTGAGCGGGATCGGCCTGGTAGGAGCGGCCAGCCGACGACGAGACAGCGAGGGCGCAGGCGCTGGCGGTGAGGAGGAGGGCGGTGGCCAGGCGGAGGGATCGAGGTGGGGTGAGGGCGTGCCGGGGAGGTCGGGCGTGTCGGTGTGTCCGCGCGTAGGAGGCGGCGCATGCGGTGGCGGCGAGCACGCAGGCGACGATGGGTGGCCAGGGGACGGGGTGGGCGGTAGCCCACCAGCTGGCGGCCCAGGCAGCGACGGCTGTGGGCATGAGGCGGAGGTCGACCATGCGTGGGGCCCTGGCGTCGGTCATGGGCAGACCCCGGGTCGTATTTTTTCGATGAGGCTGGGGCCGATGCCGGGCACCTCGTCGAGCGCGTCGACGGAGGAGATGTGGGGGTGGGTTGTGCGGTAGTCGATGATGCGGGCGGCCAGGGCGGGGCCGATTCCGGGCAGTGTTTGCAGGTCGGTGGCGGTGGCGGTGTCGAGGCGCACGCATGCCTGCGTGGGGGCCTTGCCTGGCTCTGTGGTTGTCTCGGGGTCCCCGATAAGTCCGACGTGGATGTGTTCGCCGTCGACGAGTGGGCGCGCGAGGTTGATCGTGTCGAGGTTGGCGTCGTCGCGTGCTCCGCCGGCGGCGGTGATCGCGTCGACGACGCGGGAGGATGCGGGCAGGGTGAGGACTCCGGGGTTCGTGACTGCCCCCGTCACGTAGACGATGACCTGGTCGGTCGCGGGGGTGTTGGTCGGCGCGCTGGCGCCTCGGCTGGTGGGGGTTTGGGGCCCCTGCTCCTGCGTGTCGGCTTCCTGCTGCGCGGATTGCTCGGCCTCCTGCGCGGCCGCGTGTTCGGCGGCCGTCGCGTGGCGCCACACGCCGATGCAGGCGAGGAGGACGAGGACGATGAGGAGGGCGGCCGCGGTGGCTCCTCCGGGTAGGAGGCGCAGGGCGGTGGGTTCGGGTGGTTCGTCTTCTTGCAGCGCGCTGTCGTAAACGGCCTTGGTCAGGGCCGCCATCCGACGGCGCGCGAGCCATCGTGGAGGGTTCATCCGTCGACGCTATGCCAGTTCCGACGCCGGTGTCGCGCCGGATTCGTACCCCTGTGGATAACCGCGACGCGGCCAGTGGGCCTGTGGATGGACGCCACAGCGCGATGACCTTCCTTGAACGAGCGTGAGACAGGCGTCCCAAGGGATACTGTTCCGGTAACGACGAAGCCCCGGGCGCGATGCGCCCCAGCCCCCGAAAGACACCACCATGAGCGAGAACATCGAGGATCTCAAGGCGCAGCTCGCCGCAGCGGAGGCGGCAGCGAAGGCCGCCGAGGCCGAGGCCGCACGCGCGAAAGCCGAAGCCCTGCGTCTCCAGCTCGAAGCCGCCGGATCCGCAGCCGCGCAGGAACCCGCCGCCCCGGCCTCGACGCCCGCGGCCACCCCGGCCTCGTCCCCCAGCGGCGACCTGTCCGCTTTCGCCACCCAGATTCAGGCCGCCTACTCGTGGGATGTCCCGGCCATCACGATCGGTACGCTGATCGACGGCGGCGCGCGCGTGCCCGGCGTCAGCGCGGCAATGCCGGTGCCCATGTTCAACCGCCACCTCCTGGTCGCGGGCGCGACGGGCACGGGCAAGACCCGCACCCTGCAGCTCCTGGCCGAGGGGCTGTCGGCGGCGGGCTCCTCCGTGCTCCTGTGCGACGTCAAGGGCGACCTCACGGGCCTGGGCGAGGCCGGCGCGAGCTCCGAGAAACTCCTGGCCCGCACGGCCGCCAACGGTCAGGAGTGGGCGCCCTCGTCGTTCCCGATCGAGCTGCTGAGCCTGGGCGGGGCGGACTCGCAGTTCCCGGGCGTGCCCGTGCGCGCCGAGGTCTCCGACTTCGGCCCGATCCTCCTGGCCCGCGCCCTGTCCCTGAACACGACACAGGAGCAGGCCCTGCAGCTGATCTTCGCGTGGGCGGACGGCCAGGGCCTGGAGCTCGTGGACCTGCCGGACCTGCGCGCCCTCATCTCCTTCCTAACGTCGGATGAAGGCAAGGACGAGCTGGCCACCATCGGCGGCGTCTCCAAGGCAACCGCCGGCGTCATCCTGCGCGCCCTGACCGCCCTCGAATCCCAGGGCGGCGGCCAGTTCTTCGGAGCCCCCGGCTTCGACACGGCCGACCTCATGCGCATGGATTCGACCGGCCGGGGCATCATCTCCCTGCTGGGCGTCGGCGACATCTCCTCGCGCCCGGCCCTGGTCAGCGCGGTCATCATGTTCCTGCTGGCGAACCTCTTCGCGACCCTGCCCGAGGTCGGCGACGCACCCCGCCCCAAGCTCGTGTTCTTCTTCGACGAGGCCCACCTGCTGTTTGCGGACGCCACCAAGGAGTTCGAGCGCCAGGTCGTCCAGACCGTGCGCCTGATCCGCTCCAAGGGCGTGGGCGTCGTCTTCGTGACGCAGACCCCCAAGGACATCCCCTCCGACGTGCTGGCCCAGCTAGGCTCGCGCATCCAGCACGGCTTGCGCGCCTCCACGCCCGACGACTTCAAGAAGCTGAAGGCGACCGTGCAGACCTTCCCGAAGACATCCTTGGAGCTGGACGAGGTCCTCACGACGCTGGGCACGGGCGAGGCCGTGGTGACGGTGCTGGACCCGAAGGGTAACCCGACGCCGGTCACCCCCGTCGGCATCTGGGCGCCCGCCTCCGTCATGGGCCCCGCCTCCGCCGACACGATTGCCCGCGTCAACCAGTCCAGCGCCATCATGGGACGCTACCGTGACGCCGTGAACCCGGACTCCGCCGAGGAGAAGCTGGCGCGTCGCGCGGAGGAGGCCCAGGCCGCCCGCGAGGAAGCAGCCGCGCGGGAGGCAGCCGCCAAGGAGGAGGAGAAGGCCCGCAAGGAGGCCGAGAAGGCGGCTGAGAAGGCAGCGAAGGAAGCGGAAAAGGCCGCCGCCAAGGAAGAGGCCGCCCGCCAGAAGGAAATGGAGAGACTGCGCCGACAGGCCGACAAGCAGGCCGAACGCGAGGAGGCCGCGCGCCAGCGCGCCGCCGAGCGCCGCGCCCGCCAGGTCGAAAACGCCCTCGGGTCGGTACTGCGCACCGCCGGACGCGAAATCACCCGTTCCATCTTCGGGACGCGCAAGCGCTGAGGCGCACGTTCTCGCCGTTTTCCCCCTCACGAGGCCGGGGCTGAGGTCGCCGTTTCAGGTGCCTTCGCCCCGGCCTCGTCTCACAGTGCGACCACTGCACCAAGCGCAGGCAAAATGCGGGTAGGCTGCGTGGCAAGTAACCAACACACGCGGGGAGCCCCTCATGCGCATCGGATTTATCGGGACGGGAGCCATGGCCCAGGCCATCGCTCGCGGTGCCGTCGCGTCCGGTGTCGATCCCGCGACGCTGATCTTCTCCAACCGCACGCCCGACAAGGCCTGCGACCTGGCCGACGAGCTGGGCGCGACCGCCGCATCCTCGAACGTGTCCCTGGCCCGCCAGGCCGACATCGTCATCCTGGCCGTCAAGCCCAAGGATCAGCGCGCGGTCATCAAGGAGATAGCCCCCAGCGCGGTCTCACGCCCCGACGCGTGCGTCGTGTCCCTGGCCGCCGGGCGTACCCTCGACCAGATTACGCAGGATTTCGGCTCGGGCATTCCCCTCATTCGCGTGATGCCGAACGTGGCGGCCACCGTCAGGCAGTCCATGACGGCCCTGACAGCCACCCGCACCACCGACGATCAGGTCAACGCCGTGCGCGACCTCATGAACTCGGTTGGGCGTACCATCCTCATCGACGAGGACTATTTCCCTGTTTTCCAGGCCCTGGCCTCGTGCTCGCCGGCCTGGTATTTCCACATCATTGATTCTTTCGCCCGCGCGGGCCTCAAGTACGGGCTGCCCAAGGACAGCGCCGTCGAGATCGCGGCGCAGGCGATGGCGGGGTCAGCCGCGCTGCTCCTTGCCGAGCGCGAGGCGGGCACGATCCCCGCGCAACTCATTGACCGGGTGACGAGCCCCGGCGGCACCACGATCGCAGGATTGCTGGCCGCCGAGGAAGGTGGTTTGTCGAGTGCACTGGTAGGTGCCGTCGACGCCTCCATCCACGCCGATTCCCATCTCGGCTGACATTACCCCCTGCCGCGACGCGGCCTATCTCCCCCTTATTTTGCGCTTTCGCGCACCCTCAACACAGGAACACTCATGTTGCTTTTCAACGCAGTCGTGCTCTCCGTGATAGTCATGCTGGCCCTCAGCATCGCTCGCGTGCACGTCGTCATCTCTCTTTTCGTCGCCTCACTGGTGGGTGGCCTGGTGGCCGGAATGGGTCTTTCCGGTACGATGGTTGCTTTCCAGGAAGGCCTTGCCGGTGGTGCTAAGATCGCCCTGTCCTATGCGCTTCTGGGAGCGTTCGCTATGTCGGTCGCTCACTCGGGTTTGCCTCGCCTGCTGGCGAATTGGATCATCAAAAAGCTGCGCAACGCTGATCAGTCTAATTCGGCGCGTGTGGCGCGCTCCGCGAAGTGGGGCATCCTCGGTGGTGTCCTCATCATGGGCGTGATGAGTCAGAACCTGATCCCGATTCACATCGCGTTCATTCCGCTGCTGGTGCCTCCGCTCATTGGCGTCATGAACGAGCTGAAGATGGACCGACGCCTGGTGGCCTGTGCGATCACGTTCGGTATCGTCACCACCTACATGTTCGTGCCGATTGGCTTTGGTCGTATCTTCCTGCACGACATTCTCTACAAGAACATTGAGGACGCTGGCCTGCCCGTCGAGGGCGTCGTCAACCCGATGGCTGCCATGGCCATCCCCGCCGCCTCAATGGCCGTGGGTTGCTTCATTGCGCTCTTCGTCTCCTACCGGAAGCCGCGCGAGTACGAGCAGCGCGAAACTGAGTTCAGCACGAATGACGACAAACCTGTCAGCATGATGAAGGCTTGGGCTGCCGTCATCGCCCTCGTTGCCTGTTTCGTCATCCAAGCTGTCATGACCAAGATGGACTCTGAAGCGGACCCGCTTCTCGTGGGTGCACTCGTGGGCCTGTGCCTCATGCTCGCTATGCGAGTCGTGCCGTGGCAGCAGGCGGATGACGTCTTTTCGGGTGGTATGCGGATGATGAGCCTCATCGGCCTCATCATGATTACTGCCCAGGGGTATGCGGCGGTGTTGAAGGAGTCGGGCCAGATCGAGCCGCTTGTTCAGCAGACTTCCGCGATGTTCAACGGTTCGAAGGCTCTGGCCGCCATGATCATGTTGCTGGTCGGTTTGGTGATCACGATGGGTATCGGCTCGTCTTTTTCAACGCTGCCGATTATTTCCGCGATCTACGTTCCGCTGTGTATGACATTGGGTTTCTCCCCTGTCGCGACCGTCTCTATTATCGGTACGGCTGGTGCCCTGGGTGACGCGGGTTCACCTGCGTCGGACTCGACGCTGGGTCCGACAGCTGGTCTGAGCGTGGATGGTCAGCACGACCACATGCGGGACACGGTCATCCCAGAGTTCATTCACTACAACATTCCGCTGCTCATCGGCGGCTGGATCGCCGCGATGGTTCTGTAATACCGTCTCTCATTGACGAGGCCGGGGCTGGGTTCACTGCTGAGGTGGCCTGGCCCCGGCCTCGTTTGTTGGTCGTCGCGTTCGCTCTCTCCACCAAAAGTCGCACGTAATTCCGTTACTACCCTTGATGAACCATGACGAAGTGACACGAATGCCCGTCGAATTACGTGCGAAAGTAACGATGCGCCCACAACGGCGGCCCCGGCCTCGTGTGAGCAACCCGCACCCGCCGCGTCGGCGCTGCGTTGGACCGGCGCACCTGCACAAAAGTACGCTAGTGAGGCAAACAGTCCACGACTCGGATGGAGACAACTCAATTATGGCCATGAACACCCGTGCGCAGGCGCCTCGCGTGCCCGACCGCGCCGCCCCCGAAGGCCTCGAAGCCAAGTGGGGTGAGGCCTGGGAAAGCCAGGGCACCTACGCTTTTGACCGCACCGCGACGCGCGAGCAGGTGTACTCGATCGACACTCCCCCGCCGACGGTATCCGGCTCCCTGCACATCGGCCATGTTTTCTCCTACACGCACACCGACGTCGTGGCCCGCTACCAGCGCATGATGGGCAAGTCCGTGTTCTACCCGATGGGGTGGGACGACAACGGCCTGCCCACCGAGCGCCGCGTGCAGAACTACTTCGGCGTGCGCGTGGACGCGACCCTGCCCTACGACCCCGACTTCGAGCCCCCGCACGTGGGCGGCGACGGCAAGTCGATCAAGGCTCGCGACCAGAAGCCGATTTCCCGTAAGAACTTCGTGGAGCTGTGCGAGCGCCTCACCGTCGAAGACGAGGCTCAGTTCGAGGCGCTGTGGCGCTACCTGGGCCTGAGCGTGGACTGGAAGCAGAACTACCAGACGATCGGCGCGCGTGCGCGCAAGGTCGCCCAGGCCGCTTTCTTGCGCAACCTGGCGCGCGGCGAGGCCTACCAGGCCGAGGCCCCGGGCCTGTGGGACGTCACCTTCCAGACGGCGGTCGCCCAGGCTGAGCTGGAGAGCCGCGAGTACCCGGGCTTCTACCACCGCCTGGCCTTCCACATCACCGACGCCGAGGCCGCCGCGAAGGCTGCCGCCGCCGGCGCGCCCGTCGAGGACGGCGTGGACGTGTGCATCGAGACGACGCGTCCCGAGCTGCTGGCCGCCTGCGTCGCCCTGATCGCCCACCCGGACGACGAGCGCTACAAGCCGCTGTTCGGCACGACGGTCGCCTCCCCCGTGTACGGCGTCGAGGTGCCGATCCTGCCCCACCCCGAGGCCGAGATGGACAAGGGCGCGGGCATCGCCATGTGCTGTACCTTCGGCGACACGACCGACATTGACTGGTGGCGTGACCTGGAGCTGCCGCTGCGCGCGATCCTGCGCAAGGACGGCCGCATCATCACCGAGACCCCCGAGTGGATCACGACCGATGCGGGCCGCGCGGCTTTCGAGGAGATCACCGGTAAGACGACGTTCTCCGCGCGCGAGGCCGTGGTGGCCGCCCTGCGCGAGTCGGGCGAGCTGAAGGGCGAGCCGACCAAGACGATGCGTCAGACCAACTTCTTCGAGAAGGGCGACAAGCCCCTCGAGATCGTCACCTCGCGCCAGTGGTACATCCGTAACGGTGGCCGCGCGTGGACGAACCCGGCCTCGGGCGCGGATCTGAACGAGGAGCTCATCGGCCGCGGCCGCGAGCTGGAGTTCCACCCCGACTTCATGCGCGTGCGCTACGAGAACTGGGTGAAGGGCCTGAAGGGCGACTGGCTGGTCTCCCGTCAGCGCTTCTTCGGCGTGCCGTTCCCGCTGTGGTACCGCGTGGACGCGGACGGCCAGGTCAACTACGACGACATCATCACCCCGTCTGAGGCCGCTCTGCCGGTCGACCCGTCGACGGACGTTCCGGAGGGGTTCACGGAGGATCAGCGCGGCGTGGCCGGCGGCTTCGTGGGCGAGCTGGACATCATGGACACGTGGGCGACGTCCTCGCTGTCCCCGCAGCTGGCGTGTGGCTGGCTGGATGACGAGGACCTGTTCGCTCGCACGTACCCGATGGATCTGCGCCCGCAGGGCCAGGACATCATTCGTACGTGGCTGTTCTCCACCGTGGTACGCGCGGACCTGGAGTTCGGTGCGCTGCCGTGGAAGCACGCGGGCCTGTCGGGCTGGATCCTGGATTCGGACCACAAGAAGAT
>ERZ772779.732-NODE-732-length-14531-cov-7.186516_pt1 | contig 14531 bp, 9 predicted proteins | sample MGYA00511360_ERZ772779 | MGnify/ENA primary metagenome ERZ772779 (study PRJEB29015, sample SAMEA2738112) | human oral metagenome | biome: human oral; feature: human-associated habitat; material: saliva | place: China | collected 2231 ...
CCCGCTGATGGCTCACAGCTACAAGCAGTAGTAGCCGCTACAAGCGGCCGCAGTTTTGTGCTGCAAGGCCCACCTGGAACTGGGAAAAGCCAGACCATCACTAACCTAATTGCCGCCAACCTATTGGCTGGCAAAAAGGTGCTATTTGTAGCAGAAAAACAGGCAGCGCTAGACGTTGTCAAGGTCCGTTTAGAAGATATAGGTTTAAGTAAATTCGTGCTAGATATGCACGGAACTGATAATGTTAGCAAAGCTGTACGCAATCAAATTAAAACTTCCATTGATGCTAAACACGGCTATGAGCCTGAACGCTGGCAGTTACGTAAGACAAGGCTAGTTAGGAATATAGAGGCATTACAAAAATACTCAACGGCAATCCGCACCCCAAACAAACTTAATAAATCGCTTTGGGGAGCATTAACACTAAGTGAAGATATTAAGCGTAATGATGACGTAAAATTTATCTTCCTGCCAAGCGGTTATGCCCAAAATCCAAGCCCTAGCCCGGACGAGCTTGAAGGCTTAGTAAAGGAGGTGGCTAAAAACTGGGTTGAGCCTGAGCTACTAACCAGATGGGAGGGCTTTGACCTAAGTGGCTCGCTAGATAGCCTTAAAGAAGCTGCCTTAAATCTATCCGCTGCTTGTGCCCAGCTATCAGAAACTAGCGCATTTGAGCAGCTCATTTCCGGTGACCTAAATGCAGCTAAGACAAGTGAAGACCTAGATTCATTCCTGGCTGTTAACCAAAAACAGTTACTTAGCCGCCCTCAACGCGAAGAAGTTGAAGATACGCTGGCGCTAATTAAAACAGTGGTAAGTCAGGCTCACTCCCTTAAAGACCTACTCGAAGGCCTGCTAGCTGCTTACTCGCAAGCTTTTATTGAAATCGGTGATCTTGACCAGCTAGAACAGGCAGCCGCCCAGGCTAGAAGCTGGAAGCTGGGTAGGCGCGCACGTCGTCGCCACTTTGCCTCCATACTGGCAGGCGCCCTGCAAGCTGAACTTGCGGTAACTGCGCAAAAAAAGCTCGTCAAAACTTACCGGCCTAAAAAAGTTATGGAGTCAGTAGGGCAAATGCGTGCCTTACGCATCCAGATGGTCTATATCCTTAACCAACTCAATCAGTTACCTGAGTTAAAAAAGCACCTGGCATTTTGGGATAACGATTTTGTGCAGCATCTGGAAGATTTCCAGGCCTCACTAGAACTACAAGAAAAGCTACCGATTTGGTTGTGGGATGTGGGTGAACTAGCTGAGCTAAGGCAAGCACTTAGGCAGCTAGAGTCAGCTGAGTGCACCTGGCGTGAGCTAACCCAAGCCCCCGAGTGCAATCTTGGCGGTCAGGAACTAAAAACCCACATTGACCAGTGGATACAACGCGGCCAGCAGGTAGAGCAGGATCTACCTAAACTGCGTCAAGTGGCGCGGCTAAACAAAGCTATCCAAGCTTTAGAAAGCAAAGGTTTAGATGAACTTGCCGGCCACCTCAAACATCAGCAGTTAACCCCAGCCCAAGTAGAGGCTTCTTTGCAGCTGGCCCTGTGTGCTCAGTCAATTGAGGAGCGACTGGCGGCTTTTGAGCTAGATAATTTCGACGCCGTCGCGCAGCAGGGGCTAACGCAAAACACCAATGAAAACTGGCAGCAGGTACGCGATATGTACCGCCAAGTTTTACCCGCCAAACTGTTTGAGGCCAGAGGCTGGACTAACCAGCCAGACCAAGACACGCAGCAGCTACGTATGCGGCTTGACGCTAAACGTAACTCAGCTTCTATCCGCACCCTGTTTTCTAAATACGGCCAGCAAATTTTAAACGCTACCCCGTGTGTAATGGCCTCGCCTGCCAGCCTGGCTACTCACATTGAACCAGGTGCGGTTATGTTTGACCTGGTGGTTTTTGATGAAGCCTCACAGGTGACCGTGCCTCAAGCTATGGGAGCGATTGGCCGCGCTAAAGCCGCGGTAATTGTGGGGGATAACAAGCAGATGCCTCCCACTAACTTCTTTGCTGCCAACCAGGATGATGACATGGATGAAGATGGTGAAACCATTAACGATCTAGAGTCGATTCTGGACGAAGCCATGGAAGTGCGCCTGCCAAACCTAATGCTGACCTGGCATTACCGCTCTCAGACAGAATCTTTGATCGCTTTTTCAAACCAGCACTACTACTCCAATAAGCTAGCCACCCTACCTGCCGCTGGGCAGATGCCGGGCACGGGTATTTTCTGGCGCCGGGTCAGTGGTCACTTCACGCGCAAAGCAGACCCCAACTACCAAGAAAATAAGCTAAACACCAATGAGGTGGAAGCTAAAGCGATTATTGAGGAAATTTCGCGGCGCCTAAACGATCCGTTAACTAAGGATCAAAGCCTGGGCGTGGTAACTATGAATGCCAAGCAGATGGATTTAATCACCACTTTGCTTGAAGAAAGTGATGATCCTTTAATTGCCGAGCATATGCCGGGGGAGGGGGTGGCTCCAGATAAAACTATTTTCGTTAAGAATCTAGAAAACGTGCAGGGTGATGAGCGCGACGTAATTTTAATGAGTGTGGGTTTTTCAAAGGACCCGCCAAAGAATCGTCTGCCGCTGAATTTTGGGCCGCTTAACCGTCAAGGTGGTCAGCGACGGTTGAATGTAGCCGTAACGCGTGCGCGCACCGCTGTGGTGGTATTTGCTTCATTTGACCCTGAAGACATGCAGCTAACTAAAAACTCTGCCCAGGGTTTGCAAGATTTACGCGACTATTTGCTGCTGGCCAGGGACGGGGTTAAATCAGATACCTCAACTCGCGGCGATAGGCAGGAAATTTTACTTCGTGATCTTTTGGCTGAAGCTTTGTGCGAGCGAGGCTGGCAAGTGCAAAGTGATTATGGGTTAAGCGCTTATAAGGTTGATATTGCGCTGCGTAAACCGGGCCAGGAAAACTGGCAGTTTGCCTTGATTATGGACAGCCAGCGTTGGGCTAATTTGGCTACAGTCACTGACCGGGAACTGACGCCGCTGTTTTTGGAGCAAAAGCTTGGTTGGATCCAAACTATTCGCGTCTACACTCCGCAGCTAACTGAGGGTATTGAACAATACGCTGATGCTTTAACTAGCCGCCTGGAGAAAAAGTTGAAGGGCGACTGAGAGGGAGACTGCTTGTAGGATTAGGTTTTATGGTCGACGCCGTCCCTGACACTGCCCCCGACGGCGCCCGGGCGTCGTAGTTGTTCTTGGCGCTGCCGAGGCTGCTGATGACGGTGCTCTCGCTCTTGATAACGACGGCGCCGCTGGCTGCCTCTAAAAAGGGAACGCGCTTATCGACGTCGGCCCCTGCGTAGTTGTTCCTTTAAAGGTAGCGGGGGCATAAAAGACTGCTCCGGCAGGTCCTAAACGGAAAATGCCGGAGCAGTTTTAGCAGCTACCACTAGACAGTGACTAGTAACTGTCTGGGGGGCGCGTAGTTAACCAGTGGTTTACAGATCGTAGTAGAGCTGGAACTCAAGCGGGTGGGGCAGGGCGCGCAGCGGCTGAATTTCGTTGTCGCGCTTGTACTTGATCCAGGTTTCGATCAGGTCGGGGGTGAATACGTCACCTTCGGTGAGGAAGTCGTAGTCAGCTTCCAGGGCGTCTAGGGCCTGGTCCAAAGAGTAGGGCAGCTTTTCAATGTCGAAGTACTCTTCGGGGCTGAGCTCGTAGAGGTCCTTGTCGATAGGTTCGCGCGGCTCAATACGGTTACGGATACCGTCAATGCCAGCCATTAGTACTGCAGCAAAGCACAGGTAGGGGTTAGCCGAAGGGTCAGGCACGCGGTACTCGATGCGCTTGGCCTTGGGGGAGGTGCCGGTGACCGGGATGCGGATGCAGGCAGAACGGTTACGGGCCGAGTAAACCAGGTTGACCGGGGCTTCAAAGCCTGGAACTAGGCGGCGGAAAGAGTTAACCGAGGGGTTGGTGAAGGCCAGTAGCGCCGGGGCGTGCTCCAAAATACCGCCAATGTACCAGCGGGCTAGGTCAGAAAGCTGGCCGTAGCCGCGCTCGTCGAAGAACAGCGGCTTGCCGTCCTTCCAAAGCGAGTGGTGGCAGTGCATACCAGAGCCGTTGTCTCCGGCTAGGGGCTTGGGCATGAAGGTGGCGGTCTTGCCAGCCTGCCAGGCGGCGTTCTTGATGACGTACTTGAACTTCATCATGTCGTCACCGGCGGCAAGCAGGGAGTTGAAACGGTAGTTGATTTCCTGCTGACCACCAGAGCCCACCTCGTGGTGAGCGCGTTCAATGTCTAGGCCAACTTCCTGACAGTAGCGCACCATTTCGTCACGTAGGTCTGCGTTTTGGTCGTTGGGGGAGACGGGGAAGTAGCCGCCTTTAAGTGCGGTCTTGTAACCCAGGTTGCCGCCTTCTTCATCGCGGCCGGTGGCCCAGTGACCTTCAGAGGAGTCAAGCTGGTAGAAGGTGTGCTCGGGGCTGACCTGGTAGCGGATGGAATCTAGCAGGTAGAACTCGGCTTCGGCACCGATGTAGCAGGTGTCAGCAATGCCGGTGGAGCGCAGGTAGGCCTCAGCCTTAGCGGCAACAGAGCGTGGGTCACGGGAGAAAGACTCGTCAGTGAAGGGGTCAACTACGCGGAAGTTAACGATTAGTGTCTTGGCGTCCCGGAAGGGGTCTAGGTAAGCGGTTGATAGGTCAGGCATTAGCTTCATGTCTGACTTTTCAATGGAGGTAAAGCCACGGATGGAAGAACCATCAAACATCACGCCGGCCTCTAGCGCATCGCCTAAAGTGTGGGCGGGGATAGTGAAGTGCTGCATCACCCCCGGCAAGTCACAGAAGCGAACGTCAATGAACTCAACGCCCTCTGATTTAATGTATTCCTCTGCCTGGCGCGCATCCGCGAACATATGTTCCTCTTAAGTAGCCTAGGGAATGGGCAGTCGCTATTTGCGACATAAACACTCTAACCGCTACAAGTGACGAAACTATAGAGACAATGTAAACAGTTTGTTTCATACAAAGTGGTTTTTAGCCTAAAAACCGCTGCTCGGGACGAAAATCCTAGCTGCTGGGGTAGTCAGATTGGAGATAAAAGTAGCCGCTGACCTTGCGGCCAGCGGCTGGGTGTCTAAAGCGAGTGTAGATTTAGCGTCCGCGTAGAGCACGGCGGTTAATGCGGGCTTTACGCGGGTCCATGCCCTTGGGGATGGGCAGGCCGTTAGAACCAATGGTGCTAAGACGCTGGGAAACGCGAGTAATTTCGGCGCTGGTGAGGTATTGGGGCTTGGTGGGTAGTTTGCGCAGGCGCTTGGTTAGTTCGATTAGGCGGACCTGGCCGTCTTCAGTGCCTACCTCAAGAGCGTGTACCGGAACGTTGGGAACCACGCGGTTAACTTTGCGGGTTTCCTCATTGATGATCTTGCCAGCGCGAGAGTGAGGAGCCTCAACGATTAGCACCACACCGGGGCGGCCAACCATACGCCAAACCACGTCGCGGTTTTTCTGGTTGATGAACACCGGGTTTTCTTCCAGGGTCCATCCACGCGGCAGCTGGTCAAGCACGGCTTTGGCGGCACCGGGCATGCCTTCGATCTGGCTGTAGGAGGCGCGCCTGACGGTCCACGACAAAATCATTAGGTCGATGGAGGCGATAACCAAAAGCGCCATCAAAATCCAGTACCATACCGGCTGGCCACTGGCCATAGAAATAGCTACGGCTAGGGCTAGGAAGGCCACTAACACACCCAGCATTGCCCAACCTACCCAGGGGTAGGTGCGCTTTGAAATTGTGTAGGCGTCCTTCAGGTTTCGGGCGAAGGTACGGATGCGCGCCAGGCGCTTCTTCTTAGTAGCTGGGGTTTTCTCACTCACATATATAAGGATAAACGATTTGGTGCTTTAACCAATAAAAACGTCCTTTAGCTAGCTAATCCTTGGTGGGCTAGTAGTGAGCTGGCCTCTTGCATGGTGGTAACCGGCTTGGCCAGGTCACTTAGGTGCTCAGGGATAGGCCAGCCGCGTTTAAGCATGGCCCGCCCCCATAGCAGCCCGGCGCGGTAGGAAGAGCGCACCATGGGGCCGCTCATAACTGCCGCAAAGCCCATCTGCTCAGCTAACTTAGCTAGGGCCACGAATTCTTGGGGTTTAACCCACCGGTCAATGGGGTGGTGTAGGCGTGAGGGGCGTAGATATTGCGTGATGGTTAGGATGTCACAGCCGGCATCTACCAGGTCAGCTAGGGCATCTTCAATCTCGTCGGGCTGCTCACCCATACCTAAAATCAGGTTGGATTTGGTTACCAGCCCAGCCTCGTGGGCGCGGGTGATTACCTCCAGTGAGCCCTCATAGGAGAAAGCGGGACGAATTTGTTTAATGATGCGAGGCACGGTTTCTAGGTTGTGGCCTAAAACTTCTGGCCGTGAGGAGAAAACCTCGTCCAAATGCTTGGGGTTTACCCGAAAATCAGGGATTAGTAGCTCCACCCCGGTGCCGGGGGATTGGGCACGGATCTGGCGGGCAGTTTCGGCGTAAAGCCAGGCCCCGCCGTCGTCCAAGTCATCGCGGGCAACCCCGGTGACGGTGGCGTAACGTAGCTGCATGTCGGCCACAGATGCCCCCACCCGGGCGGGTTCTTCACGGTCGAAAGTGCCTGGGCGGCCGGTAGCGATATCGCAAAAGTCGCAGCGGCGTGTGCAAACCCCGCCACCTACCAGGAAGGTGGCTTCGCGGTCATTCCAGCATTCATAAACGTTAGGGCAGTTAGCTTCAGCGCAAACAGTGTGCAGCTTCTTTTCACGCACAAGTTTGCGTACGTCTTTATAAGTGTCGCCCACAACCGCCTTGGTACGGATCCAGGAAGGCTTTTTTTCGATAGGAACCTGAGCGTTGCGTGCTTCTACGCGCAGCAGCCTGCGTCCTGCCGGATTTACTGGGTTGGTCACGAATCTTCCTTTACGTCCGGTCTGTGCTTAGCCGTAACAACTATTTTAGGACTTTTTTCCCTGGTGGGATTGTGGTTTATAGTGATTTTGGATCCGCTAGTGGGCTCAGGTGTTCTTCCAGGTAGGGGCGTAGTTGGTTGGCAACCGCGCTAACGGACCAATTTCCAGGCAACTCAGCGGCCAGTGAGGTAACTCCGGCGTCACTAATGCCGCAGGGAATGATCCGCTCTAGGCTAAAAGCTGCCAGGTTTGGGTTCACGTTTAAACCAATGCCGTGCATGGTTACCCCACGTGTAACTCGCACCCCTAGGGCGCAAATTTTACGTTCTGGGCGTTGTCCGTCAGCTGGCAGCCACACCCCTGAGCGCTGGGGTACTCGCATAGCGCCTAGCCCCAGGGAGGCTAAATACTGCATGAGGGCGCCCTCTAAGGCACGCACATACTCAATAACATCTAGGTGGGCTAGCTTTATAAGGGGGTAAACCGTCAGCTGCCCAGGCCCATGCCAGGTGGTTTTGCCCCCACGGTCAACGTCAATAACCTCTACGCCGTCAACCAGGTCACTATTGGGGCGCTCCCAGGTGTGAGTGCGTTTACCCACGGTGTAAACCGGTTCATGTTCAACCCAGATTATGGTTGATTTTCGCTGCCCAGAGGCGATTTGCGTGACATAATCGTGTTGGAGCTGCCAACCTTGACGGTAGGGGATTAATCCCGTAGTCACAACCTGCTCCACATCCGTAACTTTATTACAAGCTAACCCAAGCTTTGATACCGTTTCTTAACAGCGGATAAAATTCAAGCAGTTGTTACGTTAAAGGAAACCATGTTTAAGCGACGCTCTCCTTCACAACCCGTAAAGACGGGGATCAAGGTTCCCAGGGCGGGTGCCTTGTGGGATGAGCGCGCCACTAAGGCCCTGCAAAAGCAGGGATTCACTATTGGTGGCACTTTGGGTGGCGAAAACGGGTTAGTGCCGCGCCGCTGCCTGGACCGTAACGGTCGCCATGTGGTTATTCGTATATGTAAACGTGGCGACGACGCCGAGATTAAAGCCCGCCGTCTGCTGCCGGTAAGCCATCACGGTATTGAAGATGTTATTGAAATCCGTCAGGCTGGCCCTGAAAAGGTAGCTATTGTCAGCCGCTGGGTTGAAGCCACTAACCTGGCAGTCATTTTGGCTGGTGGGCGCGCCCTGGAGACGGGGGAGTTGGCTACACTACTGGATCAGGCGGCCACAGCCCTGGCTTATTTGCATGAAAACCGACTGGTGCACGGCGATATTTCGCCCGCCAATATTTTGGTGTTGCCTGATGGCTCTGTGAAGCTTATTGATTTACTCACCGCTTACGGGCAGCTTGGTACACGCCGCTATACCCCACCTGAGGGCGAGTATGGTGGTCACAGCGCCGCCGGTGATGTTTATTCGCTGGGTGTGGTGTTGCAGGAGGCCGCTGGTGATTATCCACCGCCGCGACTAAATGTAATTACTTCTTTGATGTGCCGCACTGATCCGGCAGAGCGTATTAGCGCCCGCACGGCGGCAGCTAGGGCCGCTGAGCTGGGGTCGCCGCAACCAATTAGGCGGGGTAACGCTGATGGACTGGTGGCTAATGAGCTGCGTGATAGGGCGGTTCGTGAACCTACCCGCTATTTGCCGCGCGCAATGGAAAGTAGAAAGCGGTATTTTAGCTTCATCACTTTAGCGGTGGTAGCAGCTTTAGCTGTGGGGGTTGGGGTTTGGCTGCCTCATTCAGGTTGGCTGGATTCTAAACCTGTCCCGGTGGCTAGCGCCTCGGCCACACTGGATGCGGACACTGACCCTAGAGTGGCATTGCAGTCTTTAGCTACCCAACGAGACCAGGCCATTATGGAGCTTGACGATAAGAAGATGGCTGATGTTAGCGAGCCGGATTCCACTGTAGCCAAGGATGACGCTAACCTAATGCGCCAGCTCAAAGCTAAAAACATTAAAATTACGGGGTTGAAAACAACCCTGGATGATTTTACAGCTGTGGCTGTGCCTGAACATTTGGCTTCTAAGTATCCTGGCGCCCAGGCTTGGCGGGCACGGGTGACCCAAAGTGCCACTACGCGCACTGAAAATGGTCAGTCACGTCGGGTGGAGGCTTCAGAGCCGAAGTATCAAACTTTCGTGTTGGTTTCTTCGCCTTGGCGCCTGGTGGAGGTTTACTAGCCTGCCTGGGCCCAGGGTTCCCTCTAAGCTGTTGTAGGGCTTGTGACTGTGGAGCGCAGGAGCTGACCTACCGTTACCTTGATCTTTTTTTCAATGTTCCCATGCACTTGTGTCTAGCACTGGAGTAGTCGGTTCTAGTGGTGGAGCATAACGAGCAGGATGCCTTCTAGCTGCGCCTTTATAAAAGAAGGGGGGCTTGCAGCATTAGCTGCAAGCCCCCTAGAAACTGTTGGTTACAGTCCCTTGTTTTACAGTCCCAGCTCGCCGGCGAAGTCGCCCTCTTCCAGGCGCTTCTTGACGGTCATCAGGTAACGGGCAGCGTCAGCGCCGTCAACCAGGCGGTGGTCGTAGGACAGAGCCAGGTAGCACACCGAGCGGATACCGATGGTTTCGTTGCCATCAGCGTCACGCACCACGCGCGGCTGCTTGGTGATTGCTCCCAGGCCCAAAATAGCTACTTCAGGCTGGTTGATGATGGGGGTGTCAAACAGGGCGCCACCGCTACCAGTGTTGGTAATGGTGAAGGTGGAGCCGCTCAGCTCCTGCGGGTTGACCTGGTTGTCGCGGGTGCGCGCGGCGAGGTCGTTAATACGCTTAGCCAGACCCGGAATGTTCAGGTCGCCAGCGTTCTTAACCACCGGAACCAGCAGACCACGCGGGGTGTCTACGGCAATACCGATGTGCTCTACCGCGTGGTAGGTAACTTCCTTGCCGTTGATAGAGGCGTTGAGCTTGGGGTGAGCCTTGAGCGCCTCGGTGGCCGCCTGCACGAAGAAGGGCAGGAAGGTCAGCTTGGTGCCGTTAGCAGCCAGGAAGGCGTTCTTGGCGCGAGCGCGCAGCGAAGCGATCCGGGTTACGTCAACTTCCACCACGGTGGTCAGCTGCGCAGAGGTCTGCAGGGACTCGAGCATGCGGGTGGAGATCACCTGACGCAGGCGGCTCATCTTCTCAGTCTTACCGCGCAAGGTGGTGTCCACAGCCGGCTTAGCAGCTGCCGGCTTTGCAGAGGCCGGGGCGGGCGCCGCCGGAGCCTGGACGGCAGCCTTAGCGGCGGCTTCCTGAGCAGCCTTCTCAGCGGCGATCTGGGCAGCCTTAGCTTCCACATCTTCCTTACGGATGCGTCCACCAACCCCAGAACCGGTGACGGTGCTTAGGTCTACGCCCTTTTCACGCGCCAGCTTGCGTACCAGCGGGGTTACATAGGCCGAGTTAGTGACAACGCTAGGTGCTGGCTCAGCTACTGCAGCGGGAGCGGGCTCAGTTGCCACAGCAGGTGCCGGAGCTACTGGGGCGGGAGCGGCGGCAGGCGCAACCGGAGCTACCGGAGCAGGTACAGCCGGAGCGGGAGCCGGGGTGGGCTCTGCTGCTACAGGAGCCGGGGCAGGAGCCGGCTCGGCTACGGGTGCCGGCGTAGCTTCAGCGGCGCCACCTAGGCCAGAGCCGTCACCAATAATGGCGATGACAGTGCCTACGTCAACGGTCTCATCTTCAGGAACCAGGATCTGCTCAACTACACCAGAGACAGGGGAGGGCACGTCAGTGTCTACCTTGTCGGTGGCTACCGATACCAGTGGTTCATCGGCTTCGACGTGCTCGCCTACAGCCTTGTACCAAGAAGAAACGGTGCCTTCAGTTACAGATTCGCCCAGGGCGGGCATTTCAACGGAATGTGACATGGTCTTACTATCTACCTATCTCAGCCGTGGTTGTGTAAGGGCTTGCCGGCAAGTGCCATTGCGGCCTCACCGAGAGTCTCGTTTTGAGTGGGGTGGGCGTGTACCAGGGCGGCGACGTCGTCGGCGTAAGCCTCCCAAGTAACCATCAGCTGGCCTTCACCTACCTGCTCACCCATGCGGGCGCCGATGGCGTGGAAGCCCACGATGGGGCCATCCTTAAGAGCTACCAGCTTGACGAAGCCCTGGGTGCCTAGGATCTGGCTCTTAGCGTTACCGGCTACGTTGAACTCACTGGTGACGACGGCGTCCGCGCCGTACTTGTCCTTAGCCTTAGCTTCGCTTAGACCCACCGAGGCAATCTCAGGCTCGCAGAAAGTCACCTTAGGTACCAGGTTGTCATCAACCGGGCGGGTTTCCAGGCCAGCAATGGTTTCAGCGACCTGAATACCCTGGGCAAAGCCACGGTGAGCTAGCTGCACGCCGGGGACAATGTCACCCACCGCCCAAACGCCAGGGACATTAGTACGGCAGTAGGCGTCGGTGAGCACAAAGCCGCGCTCCATCTTTACACCCACCTGCTCAAAGCCCATGTTTTCGGTGACCGGGCCACGGCCGACGGCGATCAGTAGCACCTCAGCCTCGTATACGCCCCCATCACGGGTGAATACCTTCACGCCGGTGGCGGTGCGCTCAACGCGCTCAAACATGGTGGAAGTCTTGAAAGCAATTTTGCGCTTGCGGAAGGCGCGCTCAAGCTGCTTAGAGATGGCCTCATCCTCATTGGGAACCAGGTGGGGCAGGCCCTCAATAATGGTGACCTGGCTGCCTAGGCTGGTCCACGCTGAAGCGAACTCAACACCAATAACGCCACCACCCAAAATAATGGCGCTGGCAGGTACGTGGTCTAGTTCCAGAGCCTGCTCACTGGTGATAACCGGGTAGGAAATCTCCTGGCCGATAGTTTTAGAGGTAGAACCGGTAGCCAAAACCACGTTCTTACCACGGTATAGACGCCCGTCAACCTCGACGGTGTCAGCGGCAATTAGGCGTCCCCAACCGGAGACGTACTCAATGCCACGTGAGGCAATTAGGCCCTGTAGGCCCTTATACATACGGTTAATAATGCCGTCTTTGTAGGCCTTAACTTTAGGCATATCAATTCCCGTTAGCTGGGCGTTAATGCCCAGGGCGGGAGCCTCACGCAAAGAATCTACAGTTTCAGCGGCATGTAGTACTGCCTTAGTGGGCACGCAGCCTCGGTGCAAGCAGGTGCCGCCAACCTTATCGGCTTCGATAAGGGCAACCTTGAGGCCAAGCTGGGCGCCACGTAGGGCGGCAGCGTAGCCACCTGAACCAGCGCCAAGGATAACCAAGTCGTACACGGTGTCAGTCACGAAATGCTCCTCGCATTATGGGGGTCCGTCCCAACTGGGGCGGTAGGTGCATAACCCAATTGTCTCATTGTTTAACAACGAGGTGTGCCAAAATGCCCGGCTGATCGGGACTACAGTCCCGATCAGCCGGTGATAGTGGTCACGACATGTCGGTATTTATGTCGTTGTCTTAGGCTTTGGCCTCAATGAAGGCCAGCATGGTGCGTACACCCGCGCCGGTACCGCCAGGCAGGTTGTAACCCCAGGCGGCGCCGTCGTTATAAGCCGGGCCGGCCACATCCAGGTGAGCCCAAGGGGTGTCAGCCACAAATTCCTTAAGGAATAAACCAGCCTTAAGCATGCCGCCGGCGCGATTACCCATAGTGGCGTTGGTCAGGTCAGCAAAAGGTGTGTCATACTCGGCCGCCATGTATTCGGGCAGCGGCATGGGCCAGAAGTCCTCGCCAGCTACCTTGGCGGCTTCAACCACCTCAGTACGGGTGTTCTCGCAGCCCATCACACCTGAGGTGCGGTTACCTAGCGCCACAATCTGGGCCCCGGTCAGGGTGGCAATGTCGAGCACGGCGTCAGGGTTCTCAGTTACAGCCTTCGCCAGTGCATCGGCCATAACCAGGCGGCCTTCGGCGTCGGTGTTGGTGACCTCAACCGTCTTGCCGTTGAACATGGTGATTACGTCGCTAGGGCGAGTGGCGTCGTTAGCGGGCAGGTTTTCCGCAATAGCCAACCAGCCAGTTACGTGCACATCCACACCCAAGCTGGCGGCAGCAATTACAGCACCCAGCACCGCAGCAGCGCCAGCCATATCCGACTTCATCTCAGGCATGGAAGATGCAGGCTTAATGGATAGGCCGCCCGAGTCGAAGGTGATGCCCTTACCAATCAGGGCTACGTGGGACTTAGCGGACTTGGGGTGGTAGTCCAGCCTCACTAGACGCGGGGGGTGAATAGATCCCTTACCAACCCCGATAATGCCGCCAAAGCCTTCCTTAACCAGCTGCTTTTCTTCCCACACCTGGTAGTCAACCGGCAGCTGCTTCACCGCCTGCTTGGCGAAGTTAGCGAAATCAGCAGGAACGAGCTTGTTGGGTGGGTCGTTTACCAGGTCGCGGGCAATGTTGACGCCGTTAACTACCTTCTGGGCGCGCTCAATTTCTTCAGGGCAGGCGCCTAGAACGTAAATCTTGGCTACCGGCTCAGGTGAAGCGGGGATGCGTCGAGCCCATACATAAGCTCCCAGCAGGGCGCCTTCAGCTACCGCCACGCTGTCCTGAGCGGTGGGGGTGGGGAAAGCAATAGCAGCGCTGGCGGTGCCAGATAGCTCACGGGTAGCGCGGCCAGCTGCGCGGCGCAGAGTTTCCTGGCTCAGCTGCTGCTTACCAACCCCAACTAGCAAAATGTTCTTGGCGCTCAGCCCAGAAACAATCCCTGCGGGTAGACGCAGCACCTGATCTAGCGAGGCTTTAAAGCCTAGTTCCTGAGCGGTTTCAGCCAGCGTCTGGGTAGCTGACTGGCCTAGCCCTTCCAAACCCTTGTGCTCGGGCAGGTGTAGTACGACGCCGTCGGCGCCGGCACTCGCCAACAAGATCAAGTTATTTACCTCGACCGTGGTAAGTGCCTCTTTGGAAGCAATTAGTTCACTCATGTCCCTCATGTTACCCGCCCTCTAGGTCTTATGGGCCGTGTGGGCTGCATAGTTGCGTTAGAATTCCTGTTGGTTACAAATGGGAAAGGTATAAACGTGGCTGATACTCAAGAGCGCACCCCAAGTGCCTCACCAGTGCGAACGGTTAAGGATGACCGTCGTACTGCCTATGGCTGGGGCAGGTTAATGGTGGTGCTCTATGCGGCACTGGCGTTAGTTATCTTGATTCCGGTTTTCAATACCACCAACTATGAGCTAGGCACTTACATGGATTGGCTAGCGGTAGTGGTTTACACGGTGATTGCTGTGGCTGTGGCGCACAATGGGCGGCGCATGCGCATTCTAGGTGGGGTGGCTTTGACGGTGGCCACCATCCAGTGCCTGGCTGGTTTCGCTTTTAATGAAGCTACTTATGGGCGTGCCTGGGCTGGCGGCGGAGTAGCTCTAGATTATGTGCCACTGGTGGCTTGCCTGCTCGGTGCTGTGTGGATGTGGGCTTCAAACCCGCGTCGCATTGTGCAAAACGCTGAGCGCATTACCGACATCAAACGCGAGCTGGCAGAAAAAACCGCTAACTAAACACCAGCTGCATGGGTAAAAACCCTGAATAAAGCTGTACTTAAAACTGTCTAGACAGTGACTAGTAACCAACAGTTACAGCTACAAACTAGTAGGGGCGGCTCCCAAAAGGGGCCGCCCCTA
>ERZ772779.735-NODE-735-length-14524-cov-29.444329_pt1 | contig 14524 bp, 7 predicted proteins | sample MGYA00511360_ERZ772779 | MGnify/ENA primary metagenome ERZ772779 (study PRJEB29015, sample SAMEA2738112) | human oral metagenome | biome: human oral; feature: human-associated habitat; material: saliva | place: China | collected 2231 ...
CACCCATCGGGGACTGAATGAAGTCAGTACCCATGGTCTGCAGGTTGTTAATCATGACAGCGTTCAGCGGCCAGTGCAGACCCAGCGGAACCATGAACAGGTACAGGCCAGCAATCAGAGCACCAACCAGAGCCGGAGCCTGGTCGTTAACCATCTTCAGGAAGTCAGAGATGCCCATAGCAACACCGATACCGATGGGGCCAACCAGGAACGCGGTCACCGGAACCAGAACGATGACCGAAATCATCGGCACGAACACCATCTGCAGCATCGAAGGAATAACCTTCTTCAGGAAGCGCTCAAACGGAGCCAGCAGAGCAACAGCCAGCAGCGGGGGGAAGACCTGGCCGGTGTAGCTGAATGCGTACAGCGGCAGATCCAGACCGAAGAACGGAACATTCAGAATCTTGGTGGCGGGGTCAGCCAGAGCGGTCAGATCGGTGAAGGTACCGGTCATCAGCGCAGCGGGGATAGCCGCACCAACCCACATGTTCGCGCCCAGACGCTTAGCAGCGGTAGCGCCCAGCATGATGGGCATGAAGTTCAGAACCGACAGCGAAGCAGCCTTCAGGATGTACCAGAAAGCGAACTGCTGCATCCACTGGGTGTTCAGGGCCTTAGCAGCCTCCGGGTCAGCCACACGAGCACCGTTAATGATGTCGATGTTCACGCTCTGACCGGTCAAGTCAGTGTACTGGCCGAAGAAGCCCAGCTGCTGCAGGAACACAATCAGGGTCAGAATCATCGAGGTACCCAGAAGTGCCCACAGCAGAGGACGGAAGGAGTCAGACAGAACGTCGAAGACGTTGGTAAGCCAGCCTGACTTCTTACCCTCAGCCTCAACCTTGGTGTCACCCTCAGCGTGGCCGGACATAGAAGGCAGAGCGTTGATCTCGTTGTACACAGCCTCAACGCGCTCGCCCAGAACAACCTGAGTCTGGCCGGACTGCTCAATCACAGAGAGAACGCCGGGCAGGCCCTCAATCTTCTTGTTCTGCACTGCATCGTTAGACACAGGAGTGACACGAAGGCGGGTTGCACAGTGAGTAATGTGCGCGATGTTCTCGGGGCCACCCAGGCCGTCAAGAATCTTCTCGCCAAGTTCGCGGTTATTCACGATACTTCCTTAGATATGCGGTCAATGTCTATGCGGTTGTTGCCGGAGGCTGTGCCTACCTGACGTTGCGGTAGCCGAAAAAGCCCCGGAAAACACGTCCAGAAAACACAAAAGACCCGAGTCTCTCGACCACCGGAAGCACTACACTCGTGCCCACTATGGAGCTTCGGTACAGCAAATAGAGGGGATTCTCGGCAGATATATGCTGCCGTCCCATACGGTGTTGAGTAACTCAGGTCTTGCCTGCCAAACCAGTAACAACCCTGAAGAAGGTTTCCCTTCTCAAATAGTTCCCTGTAACTCTAAGGGTTTTCCCAGGTTAAGAGCAAGGTGAGAGGCAAAAGCTATCAGAAGCTGTTAAATGTTTCACCCAAGTGATAGCTGAGAATAGCTGAGACACGCTCTCGGCGCTGACTGCGGGGAGCCTCCCGGCTGGAATCCAGCAGGGCTCAGGCAAAGCCTAGGCAGGGTCCCAGAGCCCTCCGGTACGCCCAGATACGCCCCGGACCGGGTGCTTTCGAAGACGGCGCTCTTGAAGACGCGGAAGGGCCCCGCATCCACAGGATACGGGGCCCACACGCTACCGAAGCAGCTACCTTCCGACTAACTACTTAGCCGGGAAGAAATTCAGCGGAGCAACCTCCAGCTCAGGGTAATTACGCTTCTGCCAACGGCGATTACGATGCGCATTCACCTCAATCAGCGCGGCACCCAGAGCACCGGCACCCAGAGCCGTCCACAGCAGGTGCGGAAGCACAGTAACAAACTGGTGGTACTCCACCAGAACCGGCACGAACAGCGCCGCGAAGAACACCGCCAACAACGCACCAAACAGCAGAACACGAGCACGGTTGAACGGACGAGCCACCGCAGCCAAGTTCCACAGACCCATCATCACCAAAGTAATGAACGAAGCCGTCTGAATCTGACGGATATCCTCAACACCCATGCCGCGAGCCGTGAACGTCACCGCCAACAGCATCGCAACCACAATAATCGAGTTCGGAACCGTGTAATTCAGCACGCGGCGCAAGAAGCCCGGTACGTAACGGCGCGAATTCGGCAACAGGGTCAACGCGAAGGATGACGCACCCACAATCAAGAAGTCAGCAGTCGAGTACTGACGCGGCAAGAACGGGAAGGTCAAACCAAAAATACTGAACAGAACACCCAGAAGAATCGCGAAACCAGTCTTCGTCAAGAACAGGTTCGCCACCATCTCAATGTTCGTAATGACCTGACGGCCCTGCTCCAGTGCAGCCGGCAGAGACGAGAACTTACCGTCCAGCAGCACCAGGCGAGAAACAGCCTTCGTCGCCGGAGCGGCGTTACCCATCGCAATACCCAAGCTTGCATGCTTGAGCGCCAAAGCATCGTTAATGCCGTCACCGGTCATCGCCACCACATGGCCGCGCTCCTTCAGAGCAATCACCATGTTCTTCTTCTGCTCGGGCGACACGCGACCGAAAATATTGTGGGTAGCCGCAGCCTCAGCAAGCTCCGGACCGTCCTCAGGAAGAGTCGACGCATCAACCGCGCCCGCAGAAGTATCCATACCCGCAGTCTTCGCAGCCGCAGCCACAGTGAACGGGTTATCACCCGAGAAGACCTTCAAAGTCACGCCCTGACGGTGGAAATACTCAACAATCTGAGGCGCATCCGCACGCACATTCTCACGGAAAATCACGAACAGAACCGGGGCAGCATCCGACGGGATCTTCTGGATCGGCTCATCCTTCTCATTGCGAACCACCGCAGAAGCATGCGCCAAAACCATCGTGCGCAGACCCAGCGCCGCCAGCTCAGCGGCACGCTCACGCTCAGCGGTACCCTTGGAGAGAAGCGCCTCCGGAGCACCCAGAAGCCACGCACCCGAATCCTTAAACTCAATCGCGCTAAAACGCAGAGCCGAGGAGAACGGCACAATACCGCTCACCGACGCCGAGGAAGCCTCCGGGAAACCACCGGTCAGAGCCGCAGCGGTCGGGTTCGCGTTCTCATCGTGACCAAACCACGCCAGCGCCTCATCCCAGCCGGCAGGCAGAGAAGCACGCCAAGAAGCGTGCTCGGCAGAGTCAGCATCCGGGCCCTCAGCCTCAGCAACGGTGTCCAGCGGGCGCACCGAATCAAAAATCACGCCACCCTCAGTCAGGGTGCCGGTCTTATCAAAGCAGACCACATCCACACGAGCCAGAACCTCAACCGCAGGCTGCTCCTGCACCAGGATGTTGTGCTTACGACCCAGCGCCACAGCCGCCGCCGCAAACGCCAGGGTAGTCATCAGCGCCAGACCCTGCGGAATCATCGAAGCAACCGAGGATACCACAGCAATAGAAACCTGCTCCCACAGGTGGTTCTGCTGCACGGCCTCCAGGCCGCCAGCCGCCTGAATCTGACCCCACGACACCACAGGAATAATGACCGCAAGACCCACCGTAATCCAGCGGACCACACGGTTCAGCGCATCACGCAGCTCAGACTGAATACGCGAGAACTGGCGCGCCTCATCAGAAATCTTGCTTGCACGAGAATTCGCACCCACATGAGACAGCAGGACGCGGCCGGTACCACCCAGCACACTCGACGCCGACAGCACCATATCGCCGGGGCGCTTAGCAATCGGGTCGTTCTCACCGGTCAGCAGGGACTCGTCCAGCTCCAAAGAATCGGAGGTGAGTACAACAGCATCCGCCGGAACCTGATCGCCGCGCTTGAGGATGACAACGTCACCCTCAACCAGCTGCTCCATCGGAACCTCAACGCTCTTACCGTCACGCACGGCAGTAGCGGGGGAGCGGTCCAGCAGGGAGATGCGGTCCAGCTCAAGCTTCGCCTTGTACTCCTGCACAAAACCAATCACCACGTTAGCAATCACGGCTCCCAGGAAGAGCAAATCAGCCCAACGCTGGTACGCAATCACCACAGCGCCACAGGCACCCAACACAAAGTTGAAGACCGTGAACAGGTGCGCACGCATAATGCTCCACAGCGTGCGAGAAGACTTATTGTTCTGGGTATTGACCCTACCTTCAGCAGTCAGGCGGGCAACATCATCGCTGCTCAAACCGTGCTGGGCAATATCGAAAGATCCGCTATGCGGTGTTTCAGAATATTCGGGAATGTAGCCGGCAACGGCAGACGTCGCCGTTTTCTGCTGAGGATCCATGCAGGGGTCTCTTTCTCGAATGGATGGAATGCTGAACTGAATAGAGTTCAGTATTGCGGACACTACCTTTCAGTGTATCCGTGCAGGAGGGGATAAAGATAATCTCCGCCCTGTAATGAACTGATATTTACAGCCATTCCAGAACGGAGATTTAATATATGCGAATACTGGCATATTTTGATGTGGAAAGTGTTTGCGGGATGGTTCGCTAACGCCCCATAAAATCAGCGCGCCAGCAGACTCAGCGCTCCGGCAGAATCAACAAACGATTCGTTACCGGATGCCTCAACACCTCAATCGGATGCTGATACACCTCAGACAACAACTCCGCCGAACACACCTGCTCAGGGGCGCCCGAAGCAACCACCTCACCACCACGCAACAACACCATACGGTCAGAATACGCAGCCGCCACATCCAAGTCATGAAGCACCGTCAACACTGCAGCACCCTCAGCAGCCAACTCACGGCTCACCCGCAACGTCTGTTCCTGATGCGTAATGTCCAGAGCCGCAGTCGGCTCATCCAAAAGAATCAGCGGAGTCTGCTGAGCAAACACACGCGCCAAATGCGCACGACCACTCTCACCACCGGACAGAGTCGTAATATCGCGATCCGACAAATGAGTTACCGACGTACGCTCCATCATCGAAGCAACCACGGAGTCATCCTCTTCAGCGCGCTCCGTACCCTTCCACGGGGTGCGGCCCATCTGAACCACCTCATGCACCGTGTACGAAAACGCCACATTCAACTTCTGCAACAGCATCGCACGCTGACGCGCCATCTGACGGGCAGGAATCGAACCCAGAGGGGTGCCATCCAACAGAATCTCACCGCTACTGGGCGCAATATCACCAGCAATCACACCCAACAGAGTCGACTTACCGGCACCATTAGGGCCAATCAGCGACACAACCTCGCCCGCAGCAACAGACAGAGACACATCATTCAAAATCTGACGCCCACCAGCGTTAAAACACACACCGGACAGGCTCAACAACTCACTCACGAAGCACCTCCGCCCTGGCCCAGGGAACGACGCAACAACACGAAGAACGTCGGGCCGCCCACCAAAGCCGTAAAAATACCAATCGGCAAATCAGCAAAAGGAACCAGCGTACGCGCACCCAAATCAGACAGCGCAATCAACAGGGCGCCACCCAATGCTGAAGCCGGCAACAACACACGATTCGACGGACCCAAAATCATGCGCAACAGGTGAGGAATAATCAGACCAATAAACGCGATAATGCCCGCATACGCCACCGCAGCACCCGTCAACAAAGCCGTCGCCGCAATAGACACCGCACGCAGACGCTCCACGTTCACGCCCGAATGCTGCGCCGCACGCTCACCCAACGCCAGAACATCCAGCGAAGAAGCCATCACAAAACACGCCACCAAGCCGATCAGAATAACCGGCCACACGCTCGCCACAGCCTTCCATGTGGAACCGTTCAGCGAACCCATCTGCCAGAACACAATCTGATCGCGGCTCGTCGTATCAGCAATAAACATGAGGAACGCAATAATCGCATTCGCCACCGCGGTCACCGCAATACCCGTCAAAATCATTGACAGGACCTTCGCACGACCCGAAGAACGCGACAGGAAATACACCAGCGCAGTAGCCGCCAACGCACCCACAAACGCGAATGCAGGAGTCGTGAAAATACCGAAGAACTGCAGGTTCAACACAATCGACAAACACGCGCCAACCGCCGCACCCGAGGAAACACCAATCACGCCCGGCTCAGCCAACGGGTTACCAAACACCGACTGCATCACCGCACCGGAAGTACCCAAAGCGGCACCCACCAGCACGCCCAACAGCACACGTGGGAAACGGATATTCCACAGGGTGCTATCCGCCAGCTGCATCGCCGGGTTCTCCGGTGCAAGACCCAGACGGCGGCCCACAGAAGCAACCACCTGATCAATCGGGATATTGTACTGACCCAAACCCGCAGACAGCACCATCACAGCGCACAGCGCCACCGCCAAAAACGTAAAGGTCAGACCGGCACGACGCCGACGCGAAGCACGATAATCCCGGGCACCCGCCGCACTCTTCACCGCAGCCACTACTGGGCTCCCGCAGGAGTCGAGTACGCAGCCTTAGCCAGCGAGAGCAACACCGCCGGAGTATTCGGGCCATAGGACAGAATCTGGCCGTCACCCATATCGATAATGCGCTTATTCTTACCGGCAGTCGTCTCACCCACACCCGGGCGAGCCAAGAAACCATCCAAACCGCCGGTGGACTTAATGCCGCCGCTCATGGTCAGAATGACGTCCGGGTTCAGCTTCACCAGCGCCTCACTGGTCGCCGGAATAATATTCGTCGCGTTCTGCTCAGACGCCACATCCTTGCCGCCAATAGCCTGAATCAAATCGTCAGCGCCCGAACCCTTGCCGAGCACAAAGAACACGCCAGCGGTACCGCGCACGTACAGGAACGCGAACGACACCTGCTGCTCACCCTTCGGGGCAACGTCTTTGAGCACCTGCAGGGCATAATCCAGGTCCTTCTGCACGCGGGCAGCAACCTGCTCGCCCGCCTCCGGAACACCCAGCGCCTGCGCAACAGCCTTGAGCTGCGGAATGATCTTATCCATACGACGCTCATGATCGAAGACCACGACGGTCACACCTGCAGCGCGCAGCTGATCCACAATCTCAATCGGGCCGTTGCTCTTATCCCACAGCACCAGGTCCGGGGAGGTCGCCAGAATCGCCTCAGCGTTCAGGTCATGACCGTTCTGGGTCACCAGCGGCAGATGAGCCAGTGACTGCTCAGTCGAGGAGGTGACACGACCGACCAGGCGACCGCCCAGACCCAGCGCAATCATCTGCTGAGCCAGAGTGCCGTACAGGTCCAGCGCCAGCACACGGTCAGCGGACTTAACGGTCACCTCGGTGCCGTTGAAATCCTTGAACGTCACGGGGAAAGCCGGAGTGGGGGTATCGACCATCGGCTGAATTTCGGGGGTATCTGCGGCGCTATTGGGGCCGCGCAGAGCCTTCTGGTTAGGGGCAATAGAAGAACGCAGCTGATCGGCAAGGTTCTCCAAAACGGTGCGGGTGCTCTGCTCATCCACCACAGCCTGCGAAGTACTTGAAGAAGCGGCCGGGTTCTGAGTACCCACACCGCAAGAGCTCAGCAGAAAAGCGGAAGTGATGGAGAACGCCGCATACTTCACTGCATCGCGGCGGTTCAGGACAGAAGAAGAAAGGGAAGAAAACATCGTCGTCTCGCAGAAAAAAGGAAGCTAGAAAAACTGGGGTAGGCGCCGGGGTAAAACCTGGCACCTGAAGCGGGGGCGCAGTGAAAATCTGCACCCCCGCACGGACCGTGTCAGCTCACCGGTGAACCTCATGATTGAGTCTCACGGGCGAGCCGACAGTGTGGGCATCCTCGTGAGGTGCCGTTATGCCTTCTTGCGGCGGCGAGTGTACACGACGGTACCCGCGCCGGCTGCAACAGCGATGAAGCCTGCAACCAGGGTGCCCTCAACACCGGAGGCGCCGGTGGAAGCCAGAGGCTTGCCGGTGACCGGGTCGCAACCCTCACCCTCGTAGACGGTCTCGGTCACGGTCTTGGTGGTGGTCTTCGCGCCGTTAATCGCCGCGGAGAAGCTCAGCGGAGCCATGTCCTTACCGGCGTCGTAGAAGCCAGCGAACGCCTTCGCGCCCTCAGCGGTCAGGGTGGTTGCTGCACCGTTGACGCTCACAGCGTCAGAGGAGCTCTGCAGACCCGAAAGATCCACCTTCAGCAGTGCCACCTCACCGTAGTTAGTTGCCTTGCCGGAGGGGTCATTGCTGTTCATGGTCGCGTAGAGAGTACCGGAATTGCCGTTAATCTCAAGGCGCGGGTTCGCAATGGTGGTGTCCAGAATGCCGTGGTGACCGGTGAAACGAACCGAACCGCTGAAGGAGATGGAACCCTTACCGCCCTTGAAGGTGCCGGTGCCGTTAGACCAGTTGAACGCATCCGAAGAGTAGGAGGTGCCGTTCAGCTCCCAGCTACCGTTCGCGATGCCGCCGCGCACGTAGTTGCGGAAGGAATCACGCACGCCCCAGCCAAGGTTTGCGCTCTTAATGGTGCCGTCGGATGCGCCCTGCTCCTGCACCTCGCGGGTGCGGGTGACGGGTACGCAGACAGGCTGTGCCGGGTTGTTGCTGACAGAACCGTTCGAGGAGGAACCGCCGTTAGAGACGCTGCCGGAGGTGCCTGCCGAACCATTAGAACCGGAGCCGTTAGCGCCGGAGTTATCGGAGGAGTTCGAGGAGCTGTTATCGGAGGACTTGTTCTCAGAGATACGGGGAACCTCAACGGTGTTCTCCGCGGTCTGCTCGCTGAGCTTTACGGAGAAGCTCAGCGGTGCCATGGCGTTGTCGGCACCGCGGTACTGGCCGGCGAAGAGCACCTCAGAACCTTCAGCGGTGAGCGCGACTGCTGCGTTCTGCGCCGAGAAGACGCCGTCCTTCACGCTCGCGCCGGAGAGGTCCACTTCGGCGATAGCCAGGCCGGTCTTGGAAACGGACTTGCCGTCGCGGGTCAGTGCGTCAACGTCAGCGACCAGGGTGCCCTTGCCGTTGACGACGACCAGGCGCATGTTCTTGATGGTGCTCTTGAGCTGACCGTTGTGGCCGGTGAACTCTGCGGTGCCCGCGAAGTTGATCTGACCGGTCTTGGTCTCGGGGTTGTACACGCCGGATGCCTGAGTGTACTTGAAGCCGCCAGCTGCGGTCTTCTCCATGCCCTCAACGTTCACGGAGCCGTGCGCGAAGCCGGTCAGGTACTTCAGGAAGGACTCGCGGATATCCCAGCTGAGGGTGCCTGACTCGACGACGTTGCCGGTGACCTTTTCTTCACGCTTGGGCTCGGTGGTTGCGGCGGGGGAGGAGGGTGCCGCGGAGGTGGGAGCTGCGCTCGGTGCTGCAGAAGTGGGCTCTGCGGGCTTGGGCTCGGCGGGCTTGGGCGCCTCGCTGGTCGGTGCGGAGGAAGGCTCGCTGCTCGGCGCAGCAGTCGGCTCTGCGGTCGGCGCAGCAGTCGGCTCGGCGCTGGGTTCAGTGCTGGGCTCAGGGCTCGGCGCGGGTGCTTCCTTGGTCACGATGGTTGCGGAGAAGCCGAGTGCATCCAGCTCCTGACCTGCCTTGTAGAAGCCCGCGAAGGCGCCGGTTGCCTCTTCGGAAAGCTTGACGCGGGTGCCGTTTTCCTCGTCAACGCTGGGCAGGGTGATGGTGTTACCCTCAACCTTCAGGCCGGAGGCGTTGAAAGTACCGAGGGTCATGTTCTTGGTTTCGACCAGGTCGTTCGGGGTGGTGTTGCCGTTGTAGGGGCGCGACTGAACGTTGGCGCGCACGGTGCCCACGCCGTCCTTAATGGTGACGGAGAGGTCGGAGATGATGACTTCCAGCAGACCGTGGTGTGCGGTGTAGTGAATCGAGGAGCCGGTGAAGGTGACCGAGTATTCGCCGTTGGCTACGGTGCCTTCGGCGGAGGTGAAGTGGTAGGAGCCGTCTTCGTTGGTGGTGACGCCGGTCAGTTCCTGGGAGCCCTGGGAGAAGGGGCCGTTGATGTAGGAGCGGAAGGACTTCTTCAGGCCCCAGTTGACGGTGACGTCCTGCAGGCTCTGCTCTGAGGCTGCGGTTACCTCACCGGCGCTGATGTGGGAGTTGGTTTCAGCTGCGAAGGCCGCGGGTACGCCGGCGACGCCGCTGAGGCCGATGGTTGCTGAAGCCAAGAACGCCCAAGTGCGCTTGGTGAGAGAGGGGGTAGACATTCGGTGTCTCCTTGAATTTTGTGATTGTGGTGTTCGTATCAAGTCTAGCCCTATTAGCCTATGTTTGTGTAACTTAATGCCTAGGGTGACTTGTTCATAAGGTTTACCTTAGCAAATTTTTTATGAGAACTATTGCCAAAGCCGGTTTTTGGTGACAATATGTCATTAACAGGTTTTGGTGACATGGTGTCACTAAAACATTTATTGTTCACCCACAAGCCACTTTAGGAACTCACCATGACTATTACCGCCCCCGAAACCACCCAGGAACGCTTCTCCGCACGCCTGAAGGAAAGCACCAAGCACGTCCACGACAACGCCGAACACTCCACCTTCATGGAAGACCTCATGGGCGGCTCCCTCAACACCGAGGCATACCTGCGCCTCATCAACCAGTACGTGCACATCTACGAAACACTCGAAGCAGTCTCCGAACACTACCGCGCAGAACCCAGCCCCATCACCGAACCCTTCACCCACCCCGGCCTCGACCGCGCAGAATACATCCGCGCAGACATCCGCGCACTCGGCCAGGACGGCGACATCGACGCGCCCCTGCCCGCAACCGCAGAATACGTAGAGCGCATCCGCGCCACCATCAACTCCCCCGAACGCTACCTCGCACACCACTACCTGCGCTACCTCGGCGACCTCTCCGGCGGCCAGGCAGTCGCAGCGCTCGTCAACCGCCACTACGGCATCCCCGCCGAAGCGCTGAGCATGTACCGCTTCACCGAACTGCCCAAGCCTAAGGTCTTCAAGGACGGCTACCGCGAACTGCTCGACAATGCACCCCTGACCGACGAACAGCGCGAAGCCCTCATCGAAGAATGCATCGAAGGCTTCCGCATCAACGCCTCCCTGTTCGCGCAGCTGGGCCGCAAGGTCGCCGAGGCATAAACACCGAACGCCTCAACGCACAACGCCTAAACGCACAACCTCTCACCGCTCAATGCACAAGCCCGCGGGCATAACAAAAGGGGCGGATGCTTTCACAAGCATCCGCCCCTTTCGGCGTTCGTCTCAAACTAGTCGAAGACTAGCCCTTCGCAACCTCACCGAAGTAAGAAGCGAGGGTACCCTCGTGAGCTGCACGCAACTCATCCAGGTCAATGGAAACCTCATCCTGGAAGTCCAGAGCGTTCGACGCAGCATCCACCACACCAATACGTGCGAAGGGGAACTGGCGAGCGGTGCACATATCCTTGAAGCGCACCTCCTCAGAACGCGGAACCGAAACCACAACGCGGCCCAGGGACTCCGAGAACAGCAGAGTGAACAGGTCCACGCCGTCACGCTCAGCAACCTCACCCAGACCAATGCGGGCACCGGTGTTGAAACGCAGGCAAGCCTCCGACAGAGCCGCAGCCAGACCACCAGCAGACACGTCGTGCGCGGCATCAATCATGCCGTCACGAGACATGTTCACCAGCATGTCACCCAGCTGACGCTCCAGCGCCAAATCAACCTTCGGCGGCTGACCGCCCAGGTGACCCTTGAAACGAGCCCACTCGGAGCCGTCCAGCTCATCGCGAGTGGTACCCAGCAGGTAGATAGCCTGACCGTCATGCTCAGGAGCCCAACCCGAAGGGGTGCGGCGGGTGACATCATCCATCACGCCCATCATCGCCACCACGGGGGTCGGGTTAATAGCCTTACCACCGGTCTGGTTGTACAGGGACACGTTACCGCCGGTCACCGGAACACCCAGCTCCATGCAGCCATCAGCCAGGCCGCGAACAGCCTCAGCGAACTGCCACATGACGTCCGGGTCCTCGGGAGAACCGAAGTTCAGGCAGTCAGACACAGCCACGGGGCGTGCACCAACGGTCGCAACGTTACGGTACGCCTCAGCCAAGGACGCGCGAGCACCCTCGTACGGATCCAGGTAGGTGAAACGCGGGGAGGCGTCGGTCGCCAGAGCAACACCGAGGTTGGTGTTCTCGTCCACACGCACCACGCCGCCGTCGTCCGGCATGGACAGGGCGGTGTTGCCCTGAACGTAGCGGTCGTACTGGTTGGTGATCCAGGACTTGGAGCACATGTTCGGGGACGCCATGAACGCCTTGATTGCCTCGCCCAGCTCCTTACCGCGCGGGCGGGAATCGTCAGCAGCCGAACCGGTGAAGTGGTTAGCCTGCAGGTCATCCTGCCACTCGGGGCGTGCGTAAGGACGCTCGTAGGTCGGGCCGTCGTGCGCGACGGTGCGGGGGTCAACATCCACGATGACCTCGCCGTCCCACTCGATGACCAGGCGGCCAGAGTTGGTGACCTCACCGAGGAAGGAGTACTCCACGCCCCACTTGTTCATGATCGCTTCGAAGCGCTCCACGTTCTCGGGGGAGACAACAGCCATCATGCGTTCCTGAGACTCAGACATCAGAATCTCGCCCGGGGTCAGGGTGGGGTCACGCAGCAGAACCTTGGTCAGGTCGACGTGCATGCCGCCCTCACCGTTAGAAGCCAGCTCGCTGGTTGCGCAGGAAATACCCGCAGCACCCAGGTCCTGAATACCCTCCACCACGGAGCCCTTGAACAGCTCCAGGCAGCACTCAATCAGAACCTTCTCAGCGAAGGGGTCGCCCACCTGAACGGCTGGACGCTTCGAGGGCTTGGTGTCATCGAAGGACTCGGACGCCAGCACCGACGCACCGCCGATACCGTCGCCACCGGTGCGCGCACCGAACAGAACAACCTTGTTGCCCACGCCCGATGCGTTCGCCAGGCGGATGTCCTCGTGGCGCATAATGCCCACAGCCAGTGCGTTGACCAGCGGGTTAGCCTGGTAGCAGGAGTCGAACTCAACCTCGCCGCCGATGTTCGGCAGGCCCAGGGAGTTACCGTAACCACCAATACCGGCAACCACGCCGCCAATAACGCGGGCGGTGTCCGGGTGATCAATCGCACCGAAACGCAGCGGATCCATCACAGCAATCGGGCGTGCACCCATCGAAATAATGTCACGCACAATACCGCCCACACCGGTCGCAGCACCCTGGTAGGGCTCCACGTACGAGGGGTGGTTGTGGGACTCAATCTTGAAGGTAACAGCCCAGCCGTCACCAATATCGGTCACACCGGCGTTCTCACCGATACCGACCATCAGGTCCTTCTTCATCTCATCGGTGACCTTCGCACCGAACTGCTTCAGATGAACCTTAGAAGACTTGTAGGAGCAGTGCTCGGACCACATGACCGAGTACATTGCCAGCTCAGCCGCGGTAGGACGGCGACCAAGAATCTCCTTAATATCCTCGAACTCGTTCTCCTTCAGGCCCAGCTCAGCCCAGGGGAGTTCGGTGTCCGGGGTTGCCGCCGCGTGCTCGACGGTGTCGAGGTTAAACTGCTTTTCGCTCATAACTTCTTAGAATCCTTGTCGTGCGTTAGCGGGCGTTAATCAGGTTGGCAAGAACGGAGGTGAACACGCCGAGACCATCGGCGCCACCGCGCAGAGAAACCTCACCAAAACCAGAAGAGGAAGGACCGAAGCCAGGCTCCACAGCGTGCTCCGGGTGCGGCATCAGACCGACCACGTTACCGCGCTCATTGCTGATACCAGCAATGTCGTTACGGGAACCGTTCGGGTTGAAACCAACGTAGCGGAACACCACGCGACCCTCAGCCTCCAGCGCCTCCAGAGTCTTCTGGTCAGCAACATACTGACCGTCCTGGTTCTTCAGAGGGACAACAATCTCCTGGCCAGCAGCATAGTTGCTCGTCCAGGAGGTGGAGTTATTCTCAATGCGCAGAACCTGGTCACGGCAAATGAACTTGCGGTGATCGTTCTTAATCATCGAACCGGGCAGCAGGTGAGACTCAGTCAGAATCTGGAAACCATTGCAAATACCCAGAACAGGCAGGGGAGCGGAACCGGAGGTACCAGCAGCGTTAGCGGCATCAATCACCGAACGCATCACGGGAGCCTTCGCAGCAATAGCGCCAGCACGCAGGTAGTCACCGTAGGAGAAACCGCCAGGAATAATGACGGCATCAACGTTCTTCAAATCAGCGTCGTCGTGCCACAGCTCAACGACGGTACCGCCAGCCAGACGGACAGCACGCGCAGCGTCACGGTCATCCAGGGTGCCGGGGAAAGTCACCACGCCAACGCGTGCATCAGCGAAAGCGGGGTTCGGGGAGTAAGTAGAAAAGTCGCCAACCAGGGGGACTTCAGTAGGTGCGAGGGACTCTGCCATAGGTATTAGTCCTCCAGAACCGAAACGTTCACAACATCTTCGATGACGGGGTTCGAGAGCAGCTCTTCAGCAGCCTTGCGGGCAGCTGCGAGGTGCTCCTCGGTTGCCTCACCCTCGACGGTCAGCTCGAAGCGCTTACCCTGGCGAACATCAACGAAGGAATCAACGCCGATACGGGGCAGCTCGTGAGAAATAGCCTTACCCTGCGGGTCAAGAATTTCGGGCTTGAGCATAACATCAACAACAATACGGG
>ERZ772779.738-NODE-738-length-14473-cov-26.702178_pt1 | contig 14473 bp, 18 predicted proteins | sample MGYA00511360_ERZ772779 | MGnify/ENA primary metagenome ERZ772779 (study PRJEB29015, sample SAMEA2738112) | human oral metagenome | biome: human oral; feature: human-associated habitat; material: saliva | place: China | collected 2231 ...
TTCACGCCAAAATCGCAGTTTTCCATCAACAATCATCTGCGTCAGCAAGCCGTTTCAGACGGCCTCGGCATTGCGTGGATAGCACATATGAGCGTAGCGGATGCACTCAATTCGGGGCACCTGGTCGAGCTGTTGCCTGAGTATGCTATGACTTACGAACCGCTTTACCTCTATTACCCCAGCCGCCACGGGCATTCCAATGTGTTTAAGTTGATTGTGGATGCGCTGCGGGTAGAGGTCGTCTGAAATTTGACGGCACTCTGCCTTGGTGCTATTAATAATTACTATTTACAAACAAACAGGAATAAATATGAAAAAAGTTGGTAATAAAGTAGTGGTTGTAGGCTTAGGCGCGGTCGGTGTCAGCTACGCCTATTCCATGCTCAACCAAGCCTTGTGCGACGATATGGTTTTAATCGACATCAACCGTACGCGCGCGGAAGGCGAAGCGCGCGACTTCCGCCACGGAATGCCTTATGCCGCCTCGCCTGCGCGCATTTACGTCGGCGATTACGATGATTGCTCGGATGCAGACATCGTGTGTATTTGTGCGGGCGCGGCGCAGGCTCCCGGCGAAACCCGTTTGGACTTAATCGACAAAAACCTGCGCATCTTCCGCGACATCGTTTCGAAAGTCATGGCTTCGGGCTTTGACGGTATCTTCTTGGTCGCCTCCAATCCGGTGGACGTACTGTCTTATGCCGTCCTGCGCTTTTCAGGCCTGCCCAAAGAGCGCGTTATCGGCTCGGGCACTATCCTTGACTCCGCCCGTTTCCGCGTCTGTCTGGGCAACGAATTCGACGTCGCGCCTTGGAGCGTCGATGCCATGATGATCGGCGAACACGGCGACAGCATCATTGCGCTTTGGAGCACCGCCAACATCGCCGGTATGTCGGTTCAGAAGATGTTGGAACAATCAGAAGACGGGCAGGAGCGTATGGACAAAATCTATAACAACGTGCGCAATGCCGCCTACGAAGTCATCGCCGCCAAAGGCTCGACCAGCCACGGCATCGGCATGGGCTTGAGCCGCATCTCCAACGCCATTCTGCACAATCAAGGCGTCGTGTTGCCCGTTTCTACCCTGCTTGAAGGCGAGTTCGGACAAAACGGTGTGTATATCGGCGTACCGACCGTCGTCAACCGCCAAGGCGCGGTACGCATCATTGACCTGCAACTTTCAGACGACGAAGCCGAACGCTTTGCCCGCTCGGCGGAGCTGTTGAAAAGCTATCAACGCAAAGTCGATGAAATGGTCGGGTAAACAGAATAGCTTCTGAATAAAACGTCGTCTGAAAACTGACAATTCGGTTTTCAGACGACGTTTGTTATGGTGATTAAAGTTAATCCGCGTATAAATGGCGTGGACTCCGAGAGCACTCAGTCATGAAGACGGCACGGAGAGGTCGTCTGAAAATCAGACGGACATATTGAGATTATTTGAAAGCAGCCTGCATTTCGGCAAACGAAACTCAGGCTGCTTTTGCATTTTCAGATGACCCCCACCCGCAGCGCATCCACAATCAGCTTAAACACATTGGAATGCCCGCGGCGGCTGGGGTAATAGAGATAAAGCGGATCGTAAGTGATGGCATACTCGGGTAACAGCTCGACCAACTGCCCAGAATGGAGTGCGTCTGCGGCGATGATATGCGGCAGCCAAGTGATGCCGAGGCCGTCTGAAACGGCTTGCAGGCGCAGATGATTGTTGATGGAAAACTGCGATTTGGGAGTGAATGTAATCAGCTCTTTTTTATGTTTGAATTCCCATTGAATTTCCGCGCCGTGTTCGGCGGAGAGCTTCGCACCGATAAGGCGGTGCTGCTGCAAATCATCAATATTTTTCGGCGAACCGTGTTGCGCCAAATAATTGGGCGAGGCAACCAATACCATTTTGAGCGGTGCGGAAATTGGCACCGCAATCATCTCTTTCGCTACCTTGTTACCTAACCGAACGCCCATATCAAATCCTTCTTTCACAATATCTGCCCAACGATCGTCCACCACGATTTCCAAGCGGATTTTCGGGTATTGGTTCAAAATCGGCTTTAATTTCGGGTACAACACCGCTTCCGCTGCCATTGCCGGGGCGTTGATGCGAATCAATCCCGATGGCGTATTCAAAAAATCATTTAATGCATTGACTTCTTGGTTTATGGCTTGATAAAGTGGGAAAAGTTGGTCGAAAAGCTGTTGCCCGGCTTCGGTCAGCGACACATTGCGTGTCGTGCGGTTGAGCAGACGCAGGTTCAGCCGCATTTCCAGATTTTTCATGCTGTGGCTCAACGCCGAAGAAGAAATCCCCAAAAGCTGTCCTGCCTTCACAAAACTCTGCGTTTGCGCCAGTGTTAAAAAATAATTCAGCTCGTTAAAGTTCTGCATTTTCTCTTTAAACTCTCTTTTATTAGTGAATTTAATTCATTACATAATAAAGCTAAACCCTATTTATCTCAATAAAAACAAATCATAAAATGACTGCACTTCATGAGAGTGAACAGAAGACAATATCCGTAAACATCACATCTTTTTTTATAAATTATTTATTCTTAGGAGTAAAAATGAACATTTTATTATTAAACGGTGGTAAAGCTTTCGGCCATTCTCATGGTGAGTTAAACCACACGCTTCACAAAAAAGCAAAAGAAGTTTTGACCGCACTTGGACACAATGTAAAAGAAACTGTGATTGATGCTGGCTATGATATTGAGGCAGAAATCGAAAAATTCTTGTGGATGGATGCCGTGATTTGGCAGATGCCTGTTTGGTGGATGCACGAGCCTTGGACAGTGAAGAAATACATAGACGAAGTATTTATCGCTGGACACGGCAAGCTTTACCACAGTGATGGCCGTCATCGTGTCAGCCCGACCGAAGGCTTCGGTACAGGTGGTTTATTGCAAGGCAAAAAACACATGCTTTCGCTTACTTGGAATGCGCCGATTGAAGCGTTCACCCGTGAAGGCGACTTCTTTGAAGGCAAAGATGTGGATGCTGTGTACATGCCTTTCCACAAACTCAACGAGTTTATCGGTTTGACCCGTCTACCGACATTTACATGTAACGATGTAGTTAAAAATCCACAAGTAGAACAATACTTCGCAGACTACCAAGCACATTTGAAAAAAGTGTTCGGTTAATGATAAAACATCAACTTGAAGCGGTGGGCTTTTGCCCACCATTTTGTCAGTCGCTAATTGGCACGAAATATGGCAAATCCGTGGCGCAAGTGATTACCCGCTGGCTGGTGGAACGTGGCATCATTGTATTGGCAAAATCCACCAAACCCGAACGTATGGCGGAAAACTTGAACGTCTTTGATTTTGCTCTCAGCGATGAAGACAAAGCCGAAATTGCCAAACTGGACGGCACGTTCGCCGCCATTGTCAATCACGACACGGTGGATAATTTGAAGCGCATCTCCGCGTGGAAAATGGGCATGTAAGTGTAGCGAAAAACCATCTGCAATTCATCATATGAAAGGACAAAACATGATTAACGGGTTAGATATCGAACGTTTCCGAACTACCATGGCAGCGGTTGAAAACGACCATGCAAAAGGCAAGGCAGTATTACGCGCCGATTCGCGCTGGGTATCCGGTACGAAGAATGAAATCTCCGTGCGCCGCTTCCCTGCCTTTACCACAGACGAACCGAAAAACATGGGCGGTGAAAACGCCGCCCCAAATCCGGTGGAATACCTGATCAGCGCTGCGGCAGGCTGCTGCTCCATAGGTTTCGAGTTGCAAGCAGCATTGGCAGGCGTGAAACTGGAACAGTTTGAAATATCCGCAAGTGGCGGTATCGACATGGCCAAACTGTTTGGCATGGAAGATGGCTACGGCGGACTGGATAATCTGGTGCTAACCATAAAAGTAAAAGCCGACGCCGACCTTCCTACCCTGCAAAATTTCGCCGACCGCTCAGCCGCTACCTCCCCAGTGTTGAACAGCCTGAAAGCGCGGGCAAAAGTGGTTGTGGAAAAAATCTAGACGACTCAAACTGTTTCTTGTTTTCATTTCGTTGAAAGCCCCTTTTCTGGACAACTAGAAAAGGGCTTAATCGCTCAAAGGAGTACATGACATGCAACAACTGCATACTCTGAAAGACATCGAACAGGCCATCGCCACACACCCTTTAGTGTCACTGTACATCAAAGCACCAATCTGCGGTGTTTGTACGGTCGTGGCCGCCCAGCTTGACTCAGCTTTGGCAGTGGAGGGGAATGTGTATGCCGTAAAAGCCGATATTGCTGAAATACCCGAAATGGCTGGACGTTTCCACGTGCTGACCGTACCTGCATGGCTGCTGTTTTATCAAGGCAAAGAAGTAGAACGGATGGCCCGCTTTATCCCTCAGGCACAGATGAAGCAGACATTGGCAAAATGGACAAAAGTAGCAGAAAGCGGACATCAGTAACCGGTCTATCAATGTTTCAGACGGCTGCGGCCTTGATAATGATGAAAGTGGTCAAATTTTTAAGATGATTTGCAAAACACTTAAAAATTTGACCGCTCTTTATTACGAAAAAGGTCGTCTGAAACGGCTTGCAGACTGAGATAATGATTGATGAGACACTGTGATTTGTACGCTAAAACCATCTTCTGAAAATTCCCTTTGACATTCCCCATCTTTTCCTCTAAAATGAGTTCAAGTTTTTAAACATATAAACTCAAGAAGCCGAATATGCTGCAACAAACCATGAATTTAATGCACGAGTGCATTCCCATCTTTACCGTGTTGAGCGATGAAAACCGCCATCAAATCCTGCGCGTGCTGTGGGAATACGGCAAGATGAATGTGAATGAGCTGACCGAGCATCTGCATCTGTCGCGCCCAGCAGTGTCACACCATTTGAAAATCATGTTGCAAGCCGGGGCTGTGGCGGTAGAGCAGGTCGGCAAAGAGCGGTTTTACAGTATTGCCATGGCGGATGCAGTGGCGAGATTGAAACAGCTTGCTGATTTGATGGCTCAAAATTGCCCGCTTTCAAAATAGGGTTATCCGTTAACCCTTTATTTTTACCCGAATACGTTTACATTTTTAAACTTATCAACTTAAAGGAACGATTATGTTATTCACGCCATTCACTTTTCAAAACGGTAAAACCGCCAAAAACCGTATCTTCAAATCCGCCATGGAAGAGCAACTTGCCCAAAACGACCAGCCGTCTGAAAAACTTGTCCGCCTCTACGACACTTGGGCAAAAGGCGGTGCAGGTGTGTTGGTTACGGGCAATGTGATGGTCGCCGAAAGCGGCAAAGGTTCAATAAACGATGTGGTGATTTCAGACGGCCGCAGCCTTGAGATGCTGAAAAAATGGGCGAAAGCCGGCACGCAAAACGACACGCTGCTCATCATGCAAATCAACCATGCGGGCAAACAGTCGCCTGCGGTAGTCAATAAAACGCCGCTTGCACCGAGCGCCATGCCGTTGGTGGGCATGGACGGCTTTATCAATCCGCCGCGCGAATTAACCGCCGATGAAATCAACGGGCTGATTCAGCAATTCGTGCAAACCGCCAAAATTGCTGAACAGGCAGGCTTTTCAGGCGTACAAATTCACGCCGCGCACGGTTATCTCATCAGCCAATTCCTCTCGCCGCACCACAACCGCCGCCAAGACCAATGGGGCGGCAGCTTGGAAAACCGTATGCGCTTCCTGTTGGAAATCTACACTGCCATCCGCGCCGCTGTGGGCAAAGATTTCTTAGTCGGTGTAAAACTCAATTCGGCGGATTTCCAAAAAGGCGGATTTGACGAAAGCGAATCGGTGCAAGTGGTACAAAAACTGTCGGAAATGGGCATTGATTTTATTGAAGTTTCCGGTGGAAACTACGAAAGCCCGCAAATGCTCGCTGCCAAAGGCAGCACCCGCAAACGCGAAGCCTTCTTCATCGATTACGCCGAAAAAGCCCGTGCTGTCAGCCAAGTTCCACTGATTATCACCGGTGGCTTCCGTTCGCAGAACGCCATGGAAGACGCACTCTCCAGCGGCCATTTGGATTTGGTCGGCGTCGCCCGTCCGTTTGCCTTAGTGCCTGATTTAGCGAACCAAATGCAAAACGGCACTTACCAAACCGTGCAAACCGACCGTATCAAAACTGGCGTAGCATTTGTTGATAAAAAAGCGGGCGCAATGTTGGAAATGAACTGGTATATGACGCAAATGGATTTGATCGGACAAGGCAAACAGCCTGATCCTAAACTGTCAGTGTGGAAAGTATTGCTGAAAACTTTATGGGAAAATGGCAAGGCAGGTTTGAGTACGGGCAGGGCTTGATGATGAAAGCGGTTGGATTTGAAGGAAGATTAAATTTTAAAATTTAACCGTATGTGTAAAAACATGGAATATAAATAACTTGATACTAAAAAACCGTTTGAATCTTTAAGTTCAAATGGTTTTTAGAATTTTAGATATCCACTGAGCGATACAAAAGATCCTGTTCTTTGAAAGTGGCTTAGAATAAGAATTTAAAAAATACTAATTAAATTAATAAGTTATGATTATAATTTATAATCATAACTTAACATAATATAAATTAATTTCCTTTTCCCTATTCTTCTACAAATTCCGCTGTTTTGTTCCTATATGTCAAATGAGAATTAATGATACTCTAGAGAGTGTGCTCATAGTACTCCAATTTTTAGTATCAAATCAATAGGTTTTAATAGAAATTTGGCTGGTTAATTTTACTGTAACCTTATCATTAATCGTAGCCTGGCGAAATTGTAGCCTAGCAAAATAGAGTAGGGTAAAGATAGTGAATTGTGCCAACTTTGTTTGAACTTATTCAAAACTGTTCAGATGGTCTTATTTCATTAATCCTATCTTTTTTCTCTCCACAAAATGCAAAGACCATTGTTGATTAGTTATTATCACTTATAACTACTGTCAATCCCTGCATTTTAGTTTCCACCGTTTCTCCTACTTTCTTTCAATCTTTCCTTAATCATGTGTGAACCTTTGCTTTTCAGCCAATGACATTATTTATTGGAGAAATGTTTTCACTATCAGCCTTAACAATCACTATTAAAATGTGCTCCGATAGTCTGTCTCCACCTGTATGCGGCTTGGGCGACAGTGAGGCTGCATTCGAGCAGGTTGCGGTTTTCGTATTCGGACACGGTGTGCGGCTCGGCTTGGTTTTGTTTCCAAAGCCTCAGTTGGGCGATAGCGCGGCGCAGGTCGGTATCGTTGCGGAGAATGCCTAGATAGTGTTGGTTGAACGCTTGCAGGGCGGGGCGGCTGAATGTGTTTTGAAGGTCGTCTGAAAAGATACCCGCTTCGGAGTAGGGGCGTTCAGACGGCCTTTGGGACGGTACGGCTTGGAATGCTTGTCCATCTGCGACGGGCTGGTATGCCTGCCAGCTTTCGGCGTAGCTGCGGATGAGGTAAGCGTCGTATAAATCGTGGCTGAAGAACGACCAGAACACGGGTTCGTCCTGATAAGTCAGGCTGATGCCGTCGGGTGTATGGAGTTTCAGGTAGCCTTGCGTTTGACTGCAGGGCGAGGCTGTTTGGGGAGGAGGGATGGTGGTATTGTTCCAGAACGGCGTTGGTTGAATCAAATACAGTTATTCAAAATCAGATCTTTATCAGCTACGCGAATAACCCTGGTATTCCGTTTCCTGTTGTGCAATTTGAGTCTCTTGGTTCGAAAACGATGGTGTCTGTTGTGCCAAACCCTCCTGTACACGTTTGTTGAATTTATCAACAATATCTTGGTTTTCTGCTAAAAGCTGCTTGGTGTACGAACCATCCTTATCATTCATTAACCCATTGATCATCGAACGAATTTTTTCATATTTAGATTGGGATTCCGATTCATTTTTTCCAATATCCGGCGCCATCTCAGGTTTAATAAAGTTTTCTTTAGGCCGTAATGCACCGTGAAAAATAGTTTTTTGATCCCAATAAGAATTTCCTGTCATCACTACTTCAGCAGGCCCTGTTGATGTTTGAGATCCAAAAAAATGAATGCGTCCTTTTTCATCATACTCTTTAAAAACAGCAACGTGTTGAGAACCTCCCGGCATTGTCATCATTAATATGTCGCCTGCTTTCAAACTGCCATCTGTTTTGGCAGATGCAGGTAGTACATCAAAATTTTTTTGAGCATAGTTCGTTATATGTTTTCCGTTAAACAGCGTTCTGGTTCCAAAGTCTTTGGCTTCCATTTTAAGATTAAATCCCGCTCCTTCTAATGAAAAATAAACAAGAGAAGAACAATCAACACCTTTTCTTCCATCATGATCTTTGTCTTCATTTAAACGAGAAGGATCAATTTTCTCTCCAGATTTATTTGCAGAGCGTCTAGCCATATCCTGTCTGCCGTATTCATGCGTGGTTTTCGAAAAGTTTGCTTCAGCATAATCAATAATCCGTTGATTCTGCCGTTCTTGAATTTCAGACATTTCAATTCCTTTTATGCCGTGTTAAAAAATTAATCTGCAAAAAAACGGACAGCCTTTGTTTTAACCCAGCCGGTTGCACATACACCGCTGGCGGTTACAACAAGCTGCCCGCCCTCGTCAAACGAAGTCGTCAGACGGCATTGGCTGCCTGACGGTTTCTTTACCTGCCATTTGCTTGGAAAATCTGCCATTTTCAAGCATTCTTTCGCGCCTGCATCTTCACAGCCCGCACCCGCTGCCGGAGGCACTTTTTTCACCAGCGTCCAGCCGTTTGATTCAGCCACATTGCCAACCACACAGAGATATTGGGTGTTTCTTAACTGCATTACCGTTTTCGAACGGGCATCGGGCTTTTCCTTTAACACTGCGCCGCCTGATGATTGTACATAAACCTGATTGCCGCACGACACGGTTTGATGATGGGCTATTTTTCCACTATTTACCGGCTTCGCCACCACTGTTGCCGAGACCAGCAAGGTTAAAAGCAGCATTTTTTTCTTCATTTAAATACCTTTTAAAAACAATAAATTACTAAAATACGCAACATAATCAATGTAGTATTGATGATAAAACAACATTGCAAATAATGCAAACGACGAACATCCGAATGCGGTAAGGCCGTCTGAACAGTTTGTTTGTCGGGCATCCATGCCCGACCTGCTCGGCGTTTTCAGGCTGCCTGCGTGCGGAGTGCAAAGCCGAAAAACTTTTGCAAAATCCACCGCTCTTTTGGGGCGAAATGCCGTCTGAAAGCGATTTCAGAATCGGTGCGGGTATGTTGTTTGTAACCAAGTTTGTAGAGGCCGTTTTTCTTCGTCCAGCGGGCATCTTTATCTTTGCTCGGTGTGGTTTGACCGCTGACTTGTCCTTCTTCATCAACTTCTATGGCCTGACGCTATTTGCTGCCGGCAGTCTAAATAATGGTGGCGTCAATGACGGCGGCGGATGCTTTCTCTACTTTTAGTTTTTTTTCGGTCAGTTGGCAGTTAATCAGTTCCAGCAGTTCGGACAGGGTGTTGTCTTGCGCCAGCCAGTTGCGGTAGCGGCATAAGGTGCTGTAATCGGGGATGCTCAGTTCGTCAAAACGGCAAAACAGGTTGAAATCGATGCGGGTGATGAGGCTGTGTTCGAGTTCGAGATCGGAGAGGCTGTGCCATTGTCCGTAGAAGCGCAAGAGCGACGCGAACGAATGAAAAAACAGTTCGCCGACTAAAATATAGATGTAGAAACCTTAAAAGGCCGTCTGAAATACTATTTGCACTCATTCCCGATTTGCCGCAACGGATGTTATCGGGCGGATTGGCAAAAGCGGAATTGCCCGCCGTCCGCACAGGCTTGGGATTCATCGATCGCAAGCTCGGCGGCTTTCTCGAACTGGGCTCGTATGCTTATCAAATGAAGCTCATCGGCACAGGCAACACCCCACAGCCGAAACGCTCCGCGTGGGCGGAACTGTTCCGCCTGCTGAAAAACATCCGCCAACACCGCCTGCGTTCCGAACGGGCGTAAAAAGTGCGCTCTATTTTACGATTTTTTCTTTATATTCCCCAACAGTAATCTGCGCCCTTCAAATTCCTTGCCGGCAATTTCCAAAGCGAAGCGTTCTTTGTCGGCGTCGCGTACTTTGTCGTGTACGGCACGTAATTCCTGCACGCTAGCACCCAATGCCTTGACGATTTCATCGCCCATTTTCATGGAAGAATAGAAGGTTTCGCGCACTACGAAATCCGCTTCCGCTTTCACTAGGGCCAGCGCATTGCGTCTATCCCAGGCGCGCACGAACACCTTGGCGTTCGGGTTGATATGATGAATATTTTCCACAATTCTGACCGCACTTTCTCCGTCGTCCACGCATACCGCTACGATGTCGGTGTGTTCCACGCCGCTGGCATGCAGCACGTCGGCGCGGGTGGCGTCGCCGTAATAGACTTTGAAACCGTATTCGCGTGCGACGTTGATGGTGTCGGGATCGTTGTCCAGAATGGAAATGGTGGCACCGTAGGCTAGCGGCATTTGGCTGACCACCTGCCCCATGCGCCCGAATCCGATAATCAGCACGTTGCCGTTGAGTTCGCCCGCATGTTCTTCCACATCGTCCACTGCCGCAGCTGCGCGGGGTTCTTTGAAATAGCGGTCGAACAGCATAACGCTGAAGGGTGTCGTAATCATGGCGAGCACCACGATTGCCGTCATATTCGCTAGCACTTCCGCATTAATCGCCCGTTGTGCGGCAGCGGAGGCGAGTAATACGAAGGCGAATTCACCGCCCTGCGACATCAGTACGGCGCGGTGTATCGCGGTGTGATGGCTTGCTTTGGCAAAACGCGCCACTCCATAAATGGCAAGGCATTTCAAGATAATCATCAGTACAGTGGCGGAAAGAATTACCTTCCAGTTATTGAGCACCGTTGCCACATCCAGCGACATCCCGACAGCTAAGAAAAACAGCCCGAGCAAAAGGCCTCGGAACGGTTCGATATCCGCTTCAAGCTGATGACGGAAGTCGGATTCCGACAGCAGCACTCCCGCCAGAAACGCACCCATCGCCATAGACAGACCGCCCAGTTCCATTAAATAAGCCGCACCGAGTACCACCAGCAGCGCGGCGGCAGTCATCACCTCGCGTGCTTTGGATTTTGCCAGAATTTTAAACAGCGGATTGAGCAGCCAAATACCTGTCGCAATCAACGCTGCCAAAGAAAGCGCGGCAACACCGATTTTCTGCCATAGCGGTACGGCATCGGCAACGGCATTGGGATTATCGGGTGCTAGAAATGCTACAATCGCCAGCATGGGCACAATCAGCAAATCTTCAAACAGCAAAATGGAGACAATGCGCTGACCTTGCGGTGTGCTGATTTCATGACGTTCGTCCATAATCTGCATGACCATTGCGGTGGAGGTGAGTGTAAAACCTACCGCCGAAATAAACGACATCACTAAAGAAAAACCGTAAGCCAGCCCGATTAGGGTAAGGAACAGACTGGAAAACGTCACCTGCAGGGTACCCAAGCCGAAAATCTGATTACGCAATTTCCATAAATGCGACGGCTTCATTTCCAGCCCGATCAAAAACAGAAACATCACCACGCCGAATTCCGCAATATGCAAAATAGCGTGGGAATCGGTAACGAGCTTTAATCCGAAGGGTCCGATAACCAGCCCCGCAGCCAAATAACCCAGAATTGAGCCTAGACCTAAACGTTTAAATAACGGCACGGCAACTACCGCCGCCCCCAATAACACCACCACGTGCAATAAATCGCCGTCAGCCGCTTCTACCGCCATAATTCCTGCCTTTGTTAATTCATAAAAATTTTTCGTATTATAAAGAAAAATCTCCGTAACACAAAAAAGTCGTCATTTGACGGCTTCCTCTTAGAAAAGTGCGGTCGGTTTTTGTTAATTTATTGCACTTTGCCGTCGATTTCGATCGGGGTATATTCCACCGGCACCCAAGTATAGCTGCCGTTGCTTTCGGCACGGATGTGTCCGATGCCAGGGAAGGGCATATGTGCGCCAGCTATCCAGATTTTACGTGTGGCGGCATCTTTGAGCGCGGCTTGGCGGCTGGCGCGTGCCCGTTTGGGGTCGCTGTCAAACTCAATGGCGATTTCGGGATCAAGCATTTGCAGTGTGTGGTTGTGCATCAAATCGCCCCACACCAGCATGGTTTGTCCTTTTGAAGTGAACTCGATGCCATTGTGCCCAGGCGTATGACCGGGGCTGGGGCGCGAGCGCATTCCGGGTACGACTTCTTCGCCACTCTGATAAAAACGCACTTTACCTGCTTTGGCATAAGGCGCTACGGCTTCACGCGCTAGCGTTGCCAAGCCGCGTAGGGTTTCAGACGGCATTTCAGGCAGCCTGAAAACCTAAAAAGTTCCCTCCTCCATTTATAAAGGAGGACTAGGGGGCGTTCAGACGGCGTTTCAGGTTGCCTGAAACCCCCAAATCTCACACCGCAAAATGCGGCATCACGTTTTCGGCGAAATCCTGAATGGTTTCCAGCGCGCCGCGCCGTGTAGGTTTTAAGTTCACGGTAATGTGTGCCACGCCGTCGGCCTGCTGTTTCTGCCAAAACTCGACGATGCTTTTGGCGCCGCCGCGCAGGTAGATGTTGTTGTAGAACTCGGCGGGCGCGTTCGGGTCTTCCAAGAGTTCGACGAAATTCGCTACGCCAAAGGGTTTCCAGGTTTCGCCGTCGCCCAATTCTTTGAGCGTGTTGACGATGTCGCCCAGTTTTTCGGGAGCGATGCCGTACCAAATCCATGCGTCGCTTTCTCGGGCAATCCATTCCAGCTCTTGGCGGGCGCGGCCAATAGCGAGCATCGGCAAACCGTGTGCGGGTTTGGGCACCAAGTCCAAATTGCCGCTGAATCTGCCGTAGTGTTCGCTATTGAACGCGGGGAATTTTTCCTGCGTCAGGCGGCGGATGATTTGCCACGCTTCGCGGTAGCGTTCGGCGCGGTTGTTGAAATCGGAGGCAAAGGCGGGGTATTCGGTGGGGCGGTCGCCGCTGGCCAAGCCGAGCAGGAAGCGGCCGCCGCTGATTTGTTCCACCGACGCGGCTTCTTTGGCGGTGAGCACCGGTTCGCGCAGCGGCGACACATAGCCCGCCGAGCCGAGCGCAACGTTTTGGGTGAGCGCGGCGAGATAACCCAGCGTTACCGACGGGTCGTAAATCTGCCCGACATCGCCAAAACTCGGGTCGTAAAACGGCACATCGCGCACCCACAGCGTGGCAATGCCGCTTTGGTCGGCGGCTTTTATCACGGTGGCGAAGTCGTCCATTTCGGGCACGGGGCTGTCGGGATAGCCTTTGAAGGGCGCAATCAGGCCCAATGTGAGTTTGCCCGGTTGGAAAGTGCGGGCGAAACCGCGATGGTTTTGCAGGCGTTCGGGTAATTTCAGCGCAGTCATTGTTTTGCTCCTTGTGATGAGTTTTTGCACGTGATGAAGTATATTTGTTTTATTCGGGAATGTGCTTCCCTAATCTCGGGCAAGAAAATACCAAATGTAGGTCGGGCATTGATGCCCGACATTTTTAAATTTACCTGTATTTGTCGGGCATAAATGCCCGATCTGCGCAAGAAAAATTTATGGAACTCAACAATCTCAACGATATGACCGCCTTTGTCGCCAGCGTAAAAAGCGGCTCGTTTACCGCCGCCGCCAAACAACTCGGGCTCACGCGTTCCACCATCGGTAAACGCATCGCCCGCCTTGAAGCGCGGTTGAACGTGCGCCTTTTGCAGCGCAATACGCGCAACCTTGCGCCCACCGACGAAGGGCGGCTGTTTTACGAGCGCTGCACCGCCGTGTTGGAAGAGCTGGAAAACGCCGAGCAATGCCTCGCCCAACGCAGCATCGAGCCGCAAGGCCGTCTGAAAATCAGCGCGCCGCTGGTGTTGGGCAAAACCATCTTGCCGCCGCTGTTGGCGGATTTTCTCCACCGCTATCCGCAAACCAGCATCGAACTCTCGCTCACCGACGACTACGCCGACCTGATTTCAGACGGCTACGATCTCGCCCTGCGCAACGGCAATCCGCCCCAATGCGACAGCCTGATCGCCCGCACCGTCGGCAGCCAGCAAATGCTCACCTGTGCCGCCCCCGGCTACCTCGTTCAACACGGCACGCCGCAAAGCCCCGACGATTTGGCACGCCACCAATGCCTGCATTTCCTACACGGCGGCCGCGTCAGCCGCTGGCGTTTTCAACAAAAAGGCAAAGAAACCGCCTTTCAGGGCTGCGGACGCTTCAGCGCCGACAACGGCGAAGCCCTGCTGGAACTCGCGCTGTCCGCATTCGGCATCGTGCAACTGCCGCATTATCTGGTGCAAACCGCCCTCGATTCAGGCAGCCTGAAAAGCGTTTTATCCGATTTCCAACCCAAACCCGTGCCCGTGATGGCGGTGTACCCCAGCCGCAAACAGCTCTCGCCCAAAGTGCGGGCGTTGGTGGATATGATGGGGGAAGCGTGGGGGAAGGCCGTCTGAGATGCCGCCGGCCATTCCAAAAAAGCTGCCTGAAAAACAAAAAAGGCCGTCTGAAA
>ERZ772779.739-NODE-739-length-14419-cov-18.451685_pt1 | contig 14419 bp, 3 predicted proteins | sample MGYA00511360_ERZ772779 | MGnify/ENA primary metagenome ERZ772779 (study PRJEB29015, sample SAMEA2738112) | human oral metagenome | biome: human oral; feature: human-associated habitat; material: saliva | place: China | collected 2231 ...
GACGGAGACTGAGGCTTTAACCAGTGACTCTGATTGGCTGGCGGAGACTGAGGCTCGAACCAAGGAATCTGATTGACTTGCTGATACCGATGCCTGAACCAAAGACTCTGATTCACTAGCGGAAACTGATTCTTGTACTAACGAGTCTGACTGACTTGCAGAAACTGATTCTTGAACCTGCGAATCGGATTGGCTCGCAGAAACGGACTCTCGAATCAACGAGGCTGATTGACTGACGGAGACTGAGGCTTTAACCAGTGACTCTGATTGGCTGGCGGAGACTGAGGCTTTAACCAGTGACTCTGATTGGCTGGCTGAAACCGAATCTTGAACTTGCGACTCGGATTGACTCGTAGAAACTGATGCTTGTACCAACGAGGCTGATTGGCTAGCCGATACGGATTCCTGAACCAATGACTCTGACTGACTCAACGAAACGGATTCTGACAGCTTTTTGCTCATCGAAATAGATTGTGACAAGGAAATCAGTTGAGAAACCACTTCCTCCGATCCAACCGCCGATGTTGACTGCGATTGAGACACAGAAATTGATCTAGATGCTAAATTAGATAAGGATACCGACTGACTCAACGAAACAGATTTCGAGGCTTTTTCAGACTCACTCTTAGATGCTGATGCTGCTTTTGATTGTGAGTCGGATTGACTCACTGAAATCGACTCTTGAACCAGCGACTCAGATTGGCTTGAAGAAACTGATTCTTGAACCAAGGAATCAGACTGGCTGGTCGAAACGGATTCCTGAAGCAAAGACTCTGACTGACTTACTGAAACCGACGATTGAACCAAAGATTCTGATTGGCTAGACGATACAGATGCCTGAACCAGCGAGTCTGATTGACTCGCAGAAACTGATTCTTTAACCAGCGAATCGGACTGGCTGGCCGATACAGATGTCTGAACCAAGGAATCGGACTGACTGGCGGATACAGATTCCTGAACCAACGAATCAGACTGGCTGGCAGATACGGATTCACGAATCAAGGAATCGGACTGACTCGCTGATACAGATTCTTTAATCAAGGAATCTGATTGACTTGCAGATACGGAGGCTTGTACCAGTGACTCTGACTGACTCGCTGAAACTGACTCTCGAACCAAGGAATCGGACTGACTGGCAGAAACTGATTCTTTAACTAGTGACTCTGATTGGCTTGCAGAAACGGAGGCTTGAGCCAATGAATCTGACTGGCTGGCTGATACGGAATCTTTAATCAATGACTCTGACTGACTCGCTGAAACTGATTCTTTAATCAAGGAGTCTGACTGACTGGCAGATACGGAGGCTTGTACCAGTGACTCTGACTGACTAGCTGAAATTGACTCTCGAACCAATGAATCTGACTGACTGGCAGAAACTGATTGACTTGCCGATACAGATTCTTGTACTAACGATTCGGATTGGCTAGCTGAAACCGATGCCTGAACCAACGACTCCGACTGACTCGCAGAAACCGACGCTTGAACCAACGAGTCTGACTGGCTTGCTGAAACGGATTCTTGTACCAACGAGTCTGACTGACTGGTAGATACAGATTCTTTAACCAACGACTCTGATTGACTGGCGGAGACTGATGCCTGAATCAACGAGTCTGATTGACTGGCTGAAATCGACTCTTGAACTAGCGAATCTGATTGACTCGCTGAAACGGACTCTTGAATCAACGACTCCGATTGACTAGCTGAAACGGAGGCTTGAACCAAGGAATCCGATTGACTCGCTGAAACTGACTCTTGAATCAACGACTCTGACTGACTTGTGGAGATCGATTCTTGAACCAACGAGTTGGATTCACTTGTCGAGACAGATTGTGACAAGGAAATCGAGGTTGAAACCTGTGAATCTGATTGACTGGCGGAGCTAGATGCTTGCGACAAGGAAACGGACTCACTAGCCGATACAGATTGAGACGATGAAATCGAATCTGAAACTAGAGATGCTGACGTTGAAGCTGAGAAGCTTTGAGACTGTGATGCAGATTCTGACGACGTCATTTTCCGATAATAATAATTCACGCTCGTCAATGGATTTGAAACCACCATTTTTTGAATGGTTTGTTTAAAGTTAGAAAAGCCTTCTGCTCCTTGAGGGGTCGCATCTTTCCCAACAATCATAGTCTGATTGTTACCGAGAAAAGCTGATTTTGGAAGCTCTGTGAATGGTTTTGGAACCGTGTATTCTTTCCCTGTATTTTCATCAGTATAGGTCACTGTTTCCTTAGCCGAAAACCATCCGGTAATTTCCAACTCAAAATGACGATCATCCACCCGTTTTGGCGTAACATTCAAGAAATAATCTTTGTTCTTACTTTCAACTTTACGCGTTCTACCTAAATCAGAGAGGGCATCTGAAGCATCTTGTTTAAACTCTTTTTCATAAACAAGGGTATACTTGTCAAATACCGCCTCATTCCCGACATCGAGATTCGAAACGTTATAGACTTTGGAAGGATCCAGAACGTAGTAACGAAGGATGTAGTCACCGTTTTGACTGGTTGTAACAACTTCACTTCTTATAAAATGCTCACGCGCATTTCCATATAATTCCACTCGGCGTGTGCCAACCGTACTATTGTCAAAGATCCCAGTTGTTGCTTTTTGAGCCGAGTTCACTACCGGAACCTTGACATATCCTGCAATATCACGAGCATTGGAGGCCGTATAATGCTGACCTTCAATCCCGTATTGGGTATACTCTGCTAAGACTTCTTCCTTCCCAGTTGGCGTGTATTCTCCATCGACCCATTTGCCTGCTGGATCTACCACTTTGTAGAAAGTCGACTGTTGCCCCCACATAGATGGAACCTTGATTTCAGCTCTCGAAGTCAATAGTTCCCCTTGTTTTGAAGGGTTCATCACATCGTATACATCTCGTACAAGGAAACTTGTCTCAGGACTAGCGTAGGTACCTAGATAAACATTCCCAGGTTTCCCATCATCAGCCTTGCTATAGGCAAACATATTCCCCAAAGGAGCTTTCTTAATCAACACTTCGTTAGGTAGTTGGAACTGCGTGCCCCCAATGACATTTGCAGAGAAAGTTTGAGAGAAAATCTCAGAACCATCTGATTTTTTTACAATACGGAAATATACATCATTTCCCACATGGGCATTCGGATCGGTATCGGTACGATCGACAGACAAGGTCGCATAATAGCCCAGTGATTCTCCTGTTTTATTAACAAAATCCCAAATCCCAAAGGTATAGCGAGTCGCATCCGTATCCTTCTTATAAGCTGCAATTTCTTCAGGTGTTTGGTTAACATAGCGCTTATCGATATGAGGATCTTTGGCAACATCTGTAGCTGTTAGAGGGGCATCTTCAACGCTAGCACCGTTGCGATCATCCATGTTTGGTGTAATCTCTAGATCTTTGCTACTACTCTTAGCCATCTCAGCAATGGGAGCCAACTGAGCAGAGATCGCAGGTTTCCCATCTACATTTGTATTTCCCACAAAACCTGCAGCTGTCAAGGTCGTCATCATCTCATCGACAGCTTTCTCCAAACGATCGCGCTGGTCAGCATAAGCTTGAGCACTGGCATTGGTGCGGATCAAGTTATTGCTTGCAGTCACTTCGGCCTGCACTTTGTTAATGACCGCTTCGACCACTGCTCGGCGATCGTTGTCCGTCATTTTAGATGCGTAATTCCCTGCAATTTCTTGAAGCAATTCAGCTTCAGAGGTATTTTGTTCCAAAACAACGGCTTCTTCTGTACTAGTTGGCTCCTCAACAACCACCTCTGACTCTAGAGCTTGAGCAGACTCGCTAATTGCCGTTGATAATGCAGTTGATCCAACTTCGCTCAAGGATAAAGACGTAGATTCACTGATCGAAGCAGATGCACTCACAGATGTAGAAAGGCTGGTTGATCCTGAAACAGAGATGGATTCTGAAGGCTGGCTTGAAGTTTTTGCTAAGACCACACTATCCACTTCTGCCAAGGTTTCCTCTTTTGTCTCAGAAACCGTTGGTGCAAGTGATGTTACATCCTCCGCCTTAGCAGTCGTAGCAAGCACAGCACCCCCAAAAACAGTTCCTACCGTAATCAAACCTTTTAAGAAGGCTTGGTTATGCTTTTGACTTTCTATTTGATCTTGCTGTACGTTGGCAATGATGGTCTCCTCCACTTGCCCACGCACCACGCGAAAGAGGCCTAGAGCAGCCGTTGATGCCCGAAGCCAATTTTTTCCTGATTTAATTAATTTGAAGCGTACGACACGATCTGTTTCACGAAAGTTTCCTTTTGAACGCTTAAATTGCATGATATTCCCCTTACATTGTAGTCATTATTAATTATACAGGAATACTACGTAGATTCAAGTAATTTGCTACAAAAAACTTATATATTATCGTTTAATTTTCAAATTTTTTTGTAACACATAAAAAATAATTCATTCTACTAGTAAAAAAGTGAATCTCCTATGAGATTCACTCGAAAAAATGATTTTTCCTACTAGATCAGTTCCCCTTCTTTTTACGTCGGGTAAGTCCAGCAATTCCAGCTAACCCTGTAACAACCCCAAGAAGGGCTGATGTTACAGATCCTGTTTCGCCAGTATTTGGAAGGGCCACAGATTGGCTGTGTTTTTGTGATCCACTTGCTGATTCTGATGCAGACAATGACTCTGAATGAGAAATTGATTGGCTCATTGAGTTAGAGTATGAACCGCTACTAGATGTTGATCCTGATTGTGATTGACTCACTGAAACTGAAGTACTTACTGATGTTGAAGTTGATTCAGGTGCAGAGGTACTCAATGATGCTGACTCAGAAGCAGAGACTGATGTCGAAACTGAAACCGAAGTAGAGACTGACTGGCTTTCTGATACTGAACTGCTCAACGATGCTGACAATGATTCGGAGGTCGAGATTGATTCAGATGTTGAGACTGACTCGGATGTCGAAACTGATTCTGAGGTAGACGCTGACACAGACGTTGATACTGATTCTGATGTAGACACCGATTCAGAGGTAGACACTGATTCAGATACAGAAACTGATTCAGATACAGACACTGATTCTGACGTTGAGATCGATTCAGAGGCTGAAACTGATTCTGACGTTGACACTGATTCTGACGCTGAGACTGACTCAGATGCAGAAGCTAATCCGGATGTTGAAACTGACTCAGACGCAGAAGCTGATTCTGATGTTGATACTGATTCAGACGCTGATACCGACTCAGACGTTGAGACTGATTCAGAGGTTGATGCTGACTCAGATACAGAAACTGATTCAGAGGCTGATGCTGACTCAGATACAGAAACTGATTCAGAGGCTGATGCTGACTCAGACGCTGACAATGACTCTGATGCAGACACTGATTCGGAAGTCGAAACAGATTCAGAAGTAGACACTGACTCAGACGTTGACACAGATTCGGATGCTGATACTGATTCTGATGTAGACGCAGATTCTGATGTAGATGCTGACTCAGATGTCGAGAGTGATTCAGAAGCAGATGCTGACTCGGACGTTGACACCGATTCAGAAGTTGACGCTGATTCAGATACAGAAACCGATTCAGACGTTGACACTGATTCTGATGTCGATACAGATTCAGAGGTTGATGCTGATTCAGAAGTAGACACTGATTCTGATACAGAAACCGATTCGGACGTTGACACTGATTCAGACTTTGATGCTGACTCAGATGTTGATGCCGATTCAGAGGCTGAAACCGACTCAGACGCCGACACTGATTCGGACATAGACACTGACTGACTTTCTGATACTGACTCGGATTCTGAAACTGATTCGGACGTTGAAACCGACTCAGACGTTGATACCGATTCTGATGTCGAGAGTGATTCAGAAGCAGATGCAGATTCGGATGTTGAAACTGACTCAGACACAGAAACTGACTCAGACACAGAAGCTGATTCAGAAGTAGACACTGATTCTGATACAGAAACCGATTCAGATGTAGAAACTGATTCTGAGGTTGAAACCGATTCGGATTCGGACGCAGAGGCTGACTCAAACGTTGATACTGATTCAGAAGTAGACACTGATTCTGAGGTTGACGCTGAGACTGACTGACTTTCAGATACTGAGGTGCTCAACGATTCAGACGTTGATACTGATTCAGATGTAGACACTGATTCAGAAGTTGACGCTGACTCAGACGCAGAAGCTGATTCGGATGTTGATACTGACTCGGATGTTGACACTGACTCAGACGTTGATACTGACTCAGACACTGAGACCGACTCGGACGTAGACACTGATTCAGACGCTGATGCCGATTCGGACGTTGATACTGAATCAGATGCTGAAACTGATTCTGATGTTGATTCAGACTCTGATGTCGAAACTGATTCTGATGTTGACAATGATTCGGAAGTCGAAACCGATTCAGAAGTAGACACTGATTCTGATACAGAAACCGATTCAGACGCTGAAACTGATTCGGACGTTGATACTGAATCAGACGTTGATACAGATTCTGATGTAGATGCTGACTCGGATGTTGAGACTGATTCTGAGGTAGATGCCGATTCAGAGGTTGAGACTGACTCAGACGTTGACACTGATTCGGATGTTGATTCAGACTCTGATGTCGAAACTGATTCTGATGTTGACACTGATTCAGATACAGAAACCGATTCGGACGTTGACACTGATTCAGAAGCTGATTCTGATGTAGATGTCGATTCAGAAGTCGAGACTGATTCGGACGTTGAAACCGACTCAGACGTAGATGATGACTCTGATGCCGAGGCTGACTCAGACGCTGAGACTGATTCTGAGGCTGATGTTGATTCGGACGTTGAGACCGACTCAGACGTCGATACCGATTCAGATACTGACACCGACTCTGATGCTGACACCGACTCGGACGTTGACACTGATTCGGATGTTGATACAGATTCCGACGCTGAAACTGACTCGAACGCTGAAACTGATTCTGATGTCGACACTGATTCTGACACAGATGCTGACTCAGACACTGAGACTGATTCTGACATAGATACTGACTCTGACGTTGAGACCGATTCAGACGCTGACACTGACTCAGACGCTGATACCGACTCAGACGCTGACACTGACTCAGAGGTTGAGACTGATTCGGATATTGATTCAGATTCTGATGTTGACAATGATTCGGAAGTCGAAACGGATTCTGATGTAGATGCAGACTCGGACGTTGAAACTGATTCAGACGCTGATACCGACTCAGACGCTGACACTGATTCTGATGTTGACACCGATTCAGAAGTAGACACTGATTCTGATACAGAAACCGACTCAGATGCTGAAACCGACTCTGATGTCGAGATTGATTCGGACGTTGAAACTGATTCTGATGTTGATACTGATTCAGACGCTGATACCGACTCAGACGTTGACGCTGACTCAGATACAGAAACTGATTCAGACGTTGAGACTGATCCTGATGTAGACACTGATTCAGAGGTAGAAACCGACACCGAAGTTGAGGCTGATTGACTCTCTAATACGGAAGTGCTCAACGATGCTGATTTTCTAGCGGACTCACTCAAAGATACTGATGCAGACTCAGATTGCGATTGGCTTACAGATTTTGAAGCAGACTCGCGAGTCGATTGACTTAGTGACTCTGATACCGACTGTGAAAGCGATGCTGATGCTGACTGACTCACTGAAACAGAGGCGCTCGTTGAAGCGGATGTCGAACTTGAGACAGACTGGCTAACCACCTTGGATACACTCGCCGATACCGAAGCAGACTGCAAGGCACTGACACTTGCAGAAGCTGATTCAGAAACCTTCTCAGATTCAGATTTTCTTGTCGATACAGATTGACTCGTTGAAGCGGATTGAGATTGAGAAATCTCCTTGCTCAACGATTGACTGCGAGATAGACTTGCTTGAGCTGAAACACTTGCCGATGCTGATTGACTTAGTGAAGCCGACAAACTTTGCGAGCGAACCGAGCTCAGTGACTGGCTCAATGAAACGCTCTGCTGTGTCGATACGCTCTGAGATTGCTTCGCACTTAAAGACTGACTGATCGATTGCGAAGTCTTCGTAGATGCACTCTGACTGTTTGATACAGACTGACTGTGATCGCTATCTGACAGTTTCACCGCTACGACATTGGTCGTACTATCTTTATAAGTAATAGTAACCGTACCATCACTATTAACCGTATAGGACTTAATCCGGTTGGCCACCTCTGGATTAACAGCCGACACAGCTGCAATCACCTTGCTCTTATCTGCATCTGTCAATGCAGTTAAACTCGTCACCTGAATAGTGCTTGTTGGCGCCACACCTGGCGTACGATCGGCGAGACGCCCTTGTGTAATCCGAATCTCACCCAAACCATTTGGACGGTTCATATTGGATGCATTATCAATAGCCGCGACGTTGCGTTGCCATGTATTTCGGTAGGTATGGTAAAGATCATCCTTCAAATGAATGGTCGTTGTGATGGTTGCAGGGTTCGAACTGGTAGCCGTAATATCGCCCGTGATAGGAGCAATATCACCTGTTCCATACTGGCTGCCACCAAAGAAATTTCCGTTTAAGGCATTGTCGTTCAAATCTGCCCGTGCAACAACTTTCATTTCTTTCAACTTGCCACTGTCATCAGTAGCTGTAAAGGTCACAACCGCATCATCACCAGCGTAAATAGTATAATTCTTCCCACCACCTTCAAGAGGGGTTGATTTCGGTTCCACACCATTGACGGTCAACTTAGCCGTCACTTCAGGACGCGTTCCGTCAGTTACAGCCACGGAATTACTGGCATCTGAATACACCGCATAATCACCATACATGATGCGAGCTTTGGCTGTTACACCACCCGTTTGCAAGGGAGCATTTGGTGTTACGATCGCTTGTCCAGAAGAATCCGCTACTGCTGTTCCGATTTCATCATCATTATTATACAAGACAACGGTCGATCCAGGCTCAGCACCGGTCACTGTTACAGGCGTTTGGGTGTAGGCTTTCTCCAGCAAGCGTGTCTCTACAGTAGGAGGTGCGAGACGTTGCACAGGTATGGTCACATCATTAGAAGTATTGTCCTTATAGGTAATGGTCACCACACCAGATGATGAAACCGAATAAGATTTAAAGTCTTTTGAAGTTGCAATATTCGGATTAGTAGCCTTAAAAGTTTCCCAAATCTTCTCTTTTTCAGCCTGGGCCAAGTTAGTGGTATCATTGACAAACGTCGCTGTCGTCACAGCCGTAATCGGATTCCGAATGCCATCATTTTGCGGCAAAACCTGAATGCGTAGCGTTCGTGTCACTGACTGCCTAGCCGTATTGGTCACTACAAAAGAAACATTATAAATTTTCCCAGGCGTTACGACCTCTGTCTGCCCAACAGTCCCCACAATATTAAAGGCAACTGCACTATTTTTCAATGCAGAAGTTTGTGGCACGTTGATCCCATTCACACGATCACTACCAGAAGCGTAGCCAATGCTTTTAATACTATTTCGTGTAGGAATGGTTTCAACAACATTATAAGCCTGATTGATGTAGTCAGAGTTATAAACAGAAATCAAGGCATTGTTAGCCAGACCTAAATTATACTGGGGTGCACGGAGGTTGCTATTAGCATCAATGCGAGAACCATTACGAGGATCACGCTGACCAGATGTCGCACGAAGCACCGCATTGGCAAGACTATTTCTAGCCTGACGAGCCTGAGTTATCGTAGGAGACACATCGCTATCACGATCAGCCAGACTGACACGAATGGCATCCAAGGCTTTATCTCCCTTGAGAATAGCAGCATCCGTATTTGGCAAATCAACAGCTTGAGCTTTATAGGTATAAATGTCTAAGGCTAAATCTTTGAGACGCTTTTCTTGTTCTAAACGCTCAGCATCAGCCACAACCGAGGTAGCTATCAGTCCAGTCGCCGTATCAGATAATTGGCGATTCGTTTGCACTTCAGATGTCAAGGAAGTGTTTAACAAAGTTGACTCTGAGCTGACAAGGGATAGCCCTACTTTAGAGTCGCTACCACTATCACTCTTGCTAACTGACTGAACAGATGCACTTGCACTATGCTCTGATGATTTTTCAGCTGCGCTCTCTGACAGACTATGTGAAGAAGAATCCGTCTGACTTACTGATTCCGACTTAAAAGCTAATGAAGCTGACAAGGAAGCAGAAAGCGAGGCACTCAATGACAAGGATGTCGATCTTGAAGCTAATTCAGAAGCAGACACCGATTGGCTGCGTGATAAAGACTCACTCAAAGAAGCCTCCGAAGTCTGACTTGACGCAGTTTCTGATGACTCTTGACTATTTACTTGACTCTCTTGAACACTGGACACAGACTCCATATTTCCAAGAACAACGGAATCAGATGCAGCCAAGAGATCAGTCTTAGCCCCTGCTTCACTTTCCAAAATTGGCTGATCAGTCATTTCATCCGCATGAGCTACTTGAGTCGCAACAGAACCACCTAACAAGGCCCCCGTTGCAAGCACTCCCTTAAGCACTGTCTGACCTGAAAAAGCAGGTGCATCCACCTCTACCTGATGGGCAGCAACAGACGGTATATCCACACCCCCTCTAAGCACCTTGAAAAGACCAAAATTCGACGTCGCCGCACGAAGCCAGTGCTTCCCTGACTTAACCAATTTAAAGCGTGTCACACGATCGGTTTCACGATATTGACCTTCATTCCTTCTAAAAAACATATATACTCCATTTATTTTTGATTAAAACACTCCTTTAAATTTTATCATAAAATTAAGCAAAAAATCTCATTTCGAGATTGCTTTCTAGCGATTAATCACTTCTTTCGTCCCACTAAAAATACGATAATAATGGTAACCCTAAGACTTATTAAAACTATTTGTATTTTTAGAATATCAGACTAAAAAAATCCCCTACCAATTAGGAAATCACTCCAATCGATAGGGGATATTTAATTGTCTTAGCTAGAAGATAATGATTAAACTTACTAAGACTTAGAAGTCTTCACTTTCTTCTTCATCTTTCTTACGTTTAGCAAGAAAGGCGAGACCTGTTGCAGTTGCCAAAGCACCAAATGCCATTGACAATGATGAGTTTTCCTCACCAGTCTTAGGAAGCGCTTGGCTACCACGTTTGTGCTTAGGATCTTTCACTTCAGAAGTTGATTCTGAGGCACTCAATGAGGCAGACACTGAAGCACTTGTTGAGGCAGAGGTTGAAAGACTTGCTGAAGTACTCAATGATGTTGAAATACTTGTTGAAGCACTTGTGCTTTCAGAGGCACTCAAGAATGCTGATGTAGAAGCTGACTCTGATACAGAAGCTGATGCGCTCGCTGACGCAGATGTTGAAGCGGATGTACTTGCTGAGGCTGAGGCTGAGGCTGAGGCAGATGCTGACGCTGACTCTGATACAGAAACTGATGTGCTTGCTGATTCTGAGACAGAGACTGAAGCGGATGTGCTTGCTGACGCTGACGCAGATACTGATGCAGATTCAGATACGCTTACTGATTCTGACGCAGAGACTGAGTTTGAAACAGACTGTGATTCTGAGACAGAGGTACTTGTTGATGCAGACTCAGAATTTGAAACACTTGCTGATTCAGATGCGCTCGCTGAGGCAGAGACTGAAGCCGATGTACTTGCTGACGCTGATGCAGATGTGCTTACTGAGACTAACGCTGATGCTGATGCTGATTCAGATACGCTTACTGATTCTGAGGCAGAGACTGAAGCGGATGCGCTCGCTGACGCTGACTCTGATGCTGATGCAGATTCAGATGCACTTGTTGATTCTGACGCTGATGCTGATGCAGATTCAGATGCACTTGATGACGCTGACTCTGATACAGAAACTGATGTGCTTGCTGACGCTGACTCAGATTCAGAAACTGATGTGCTTGCTGACGCTGACTCTGATACAGAAACTGATGTGCTTGCTGACGCTGACGCAGATTCAGAAACTGATGTGCTCGCTGATTCTGATGCAGAGACTGAAGCGGATGCGCTCGCTGACGCTGACGCAGAGGCTGATGCAGATTCAGATGCGCTTACTGATTCTGACGCAGAGACTGAAGCGGATGTACTTGATGACGCTGACGCAGATGCTGAAGCAGATGTGCTTGCTGACGCTGACGCAGAGACTGATGCAGATACGCTTGATGATTCTGACTCTGATACTGAAACTGATGTACTTGCTGACGCTGACTCAGATGCGCTTACTGATTCTGATACAGAGACTGAAGCGGATGTACTTGATGACGCTGACTCTGATACTGAAACTGATGTGCTCGCTGATTCTGATGCAGAGACTGAAGCGGATGCGCTTGCTGACGCTGAAGCAGATGCTGATGCAGATTCAGATGCGCTTACCGATTCTGACGCAGAGACTGAAGCGGATGTACTTGATGACGCTGAGGCTGATGCAGATGCGCTTGATGATTCTGACTCTGATACAGAAACTGATGCGCTCGCTGACGCTGACTCTGATGCAGAAACTGATGTGCTTGATGATTCTGACGCAGATGCTGATGCAGATTCAGATGCGCTTACTGACGCTGAGACAGAGACTGAAGCGGATGTGCTTGATGACGCTGACGCAGATGCTGACTCAGATACACTTGTTGATTCTGACGCTGAGACTGAAGCGGATGTACTTGTTGAGGCTGACTCAGATGCAGATGTACTTACTGAGACTGAGTTTGAAACAGACTGTGATTCTGAGATAGAGGCGCTTGTTGATGCAGACTCAGAATTTGAAACTGATTGCGATTCACTGATTGAAGCACTTACAGATGTACTTTCAGAATTAGATACTGATTGTGAGTCTGAAACAGATGCACTCAATGACGCCGACTCACTCAATGATGCTGAATTAGATGTCGAAATCGATTCACTTGTTGAAATGAAGCTTGAAGCCGAGTTCGAAATAGACTCAACAGTTGAAATGATTGCAGAAATTGAAGCACTGAAGGCTTGAGACTGACTTTCAAATACAGAAGCACTCAAAGAGCTTGATGTACTTAATGATTCTGATTCAGAAGCCGAAACTGACGCACTTGTACTTCGAGATTCACTCAATGATGCTGACTCACTAGCTGAAATTGAAGCACTTACTGACGCTGATTCTGAAGTTGAAGCAGATTGTGATTCTGAGATTGATTCACTTACTGACGCTGACTCGGAATTTGAGACAGACTGTGATTCTGAAACTGATGCACTTTCTGAAGCTGATTCTGAGCTTGACACTGATTGTGATTCTGAAACTGATTCACTTACTGATGCTGACTCTGAATTAGACACTGATTGTGATTCTGAAACTGATGCACTCTCTGACACTGATTCTGAGTTTGATACAGACTGTGATTCAGAAACTGATGCACTTTCTGACGCTGATTCTGAGTTTGATACAGACTGTGATTCAGAGACTGATGCACTTTCTGACGCTGATTCTGAGTTAGACACTGATTGTGATTCTGAGACAGACGCACTTGTTGATGCTGACTCGGAATTAGACACTGATTGTGATTCGCTTACTGATGCACTTTCTGAAGCTGATTCGGAGTTAGACACTGATTGTGATTCTGAAACTGATGCACTCTCTGATGCTGACTCTGAATTAGACACTGATTGTGATTCAGAAACTGATGCACTTTCTGAGGCTGATTCTGAGTTTGATACAGACTGTGATTCACTTACTGACGCACTTTCTGAGGCTGAAACTGAATTTGATTCTGATTGCGAAGCTGATGTTGATTCGCTCTCAGAGGTTGAAACTGAGTTTGATTCGGATTGTGATGTCGATGTTGATTCACTTTCTGAAGTCGAAACTGAGTTTGACTCGGATTGTGATGTCGATGTTGATGCACTCTCTGACGCTGACTCTGAATTAGAAACAGACTGTGATTCTGAAATTGATTCACTTTCTGAAGTAGAAACTGAGTTTGATTCGGATTGTGATGTCGATGTTGATTCACTTTCTGAAGTAGAAACTGAGTTTGACTCGGATTGTGATGTTGATGTTGACGCACTTTCTGAAGTCGAAACTGAGTTTGACTCGGATTGTGATGTCGATGTTGATTCACTCTCTGAGGTAGAAACTGAATTTGACTCGGATTGTGATGTTGATGTTGACGCACTTTCTGAAGTAGAAACTGAGTTTGACTCGGATTGTGACGCTGACGTTGATTCACTCTCTGAGGTAGAAACTGAATTCGATTCGGATTGTGACGCTGACGTTGATTCACTCTCTGAAGTTGAAACTGAGTTTGACTCGGATTGTGATGTGCTTACTGATGCACTTTCTGAAGTAGAAACTGAGTTTGACTCAGATTGTGATGTCGATGTTGATTCACTCTCTGAAGCTGACTCTGAATTAGACACTGACTGTGATTCTGAAACAGATGCACTCTCTGAAGCTGAAACTGAGTTTGATTCGGATTGTGATGTCGATGTTGATGC
>ERZ772779.746-NODE-746-length-14357-cov-11.516781_pt1 | contig 14357 bp, 12 predicted proteins | sample MGYA00511360_ERZ772779 | MGnify/ENA primary metagenome ERZ772779 (study PRJEB29015, sample SAMEA2738112) | human oral metagenome | biome: human oral; feature: human-associated habitat; material: saliva | place: China | collected 2231 ...
CAGACAGCATCACTTCTAACGAGCTACACACATTCCTGGAGGATAACCTCGGTTTGAAACACCTCAGGTACAAGAGAGGCTACAAGAACGTCATAAATAAAGCGATTGAGCTCTCACAAGAGGGGGAAAATGCATTCCTTGCTATCGAAACTTCTGGTCATGCGGCATATTCTGACAATTTCTACCTGGATGACGGTGCATTCCTTGCTGTACAGACTATCATCAATGCAGCTAACCTCAAAAAGGAAGGAAAAGGGATAGAGCACATGATTGCAGATCTTGCTGAACCTGCAGAATCAGTAGAGATTAGATTCAATCTGACTGCAGATAACTTCGGAAAAGTCGGCGACAAAATTCTTGAAGATATGAAGGCATGGGCTGAGCAAACTGAAGGCTTGTCTCTCGAACTTCCTAACTATGAAGGCGTAAGGATAAACTATAGCCTCGATGGGCATGATGGATGGTTCCTTCTAAGAAAGTCACTCCATGATCCAGTGATGCCTCTCAATATTGAGTCTAGTAGCGAAGGTGGAGTGAAACTAGCACTTGCTCTCATCAAGGAATTTCTCGAAGATAGAGAAGGAATCGATATTTCCGTACTCTGCTAAATTTACAAAATTATAAAAACTAAATTCATGCTATAATTACAACATACAAAAGCAAGAGCTCCGAAGTTAACTTCGGAGTTCTTTTATCATTATTCTTTTATAAGTCTCTCTACTACGATATTATACCCATCAACGTCTACAACTTTAACTTCTGTATCCTTAAGAATAACCTCTCTGCCGAGAGCATGTAGTACCTCTCCGCCAAAATCTACTTTGCCTTTGAGTTTCAAATCATCTAGCGTTCGTCCAACGTGGCCTACATACCTTTGACTTAATTCTTCTCTATGTCTAGCCGTTATATTGCTTACTATTGTAAATATAATACTGAACAACATTGCAATGACTACCGTTACAGCTGGCGAAAGACGTAATAGAGACGTTCCAATTGCTGCTTCAAAAACTGCATTGGCATTAGATCCCGCGCTCTGGCATCTCCCATACCAAAATGGAAGGTTGTTGCGCCTCTCAACGATATAGACAACTATAGCGTATAAACACATGAATATACCAAATCCCGTGAAAACTATATGTAAGCCAGATACATATGCATTTAGACTCTCATTACCATAAGCACCTATATAAAATTCGATAGAAAATTCATATAGCCTCACTATAGCTAATCGGAACATTATCGTTAGCAGAATTAATGGAATAACCTGCCTTAGAGGGATATGATTTTTTATATATGTTGCAATCTTTTTCATTTCATCCTCCCTTCAGGGTTACGGAATCATGCCCTTTTACGTAATCATACAATGGACTCTTTTACTGCATTTATCGCTCTTACCATAAGAACGATTGTGGGCTGATGTTCTACCCTCGTCGTAATCGCTGTACAATTTACATGATTATGATATCATTTTAATATCATTTGTCAATAAATTCTCTTGTACAATTAATGTACATTCTTAGCACGTATTCCTACGAACCTTGGATACTAAAATCAATAATTACCACTAAAAAACCAACCACGCGTCGAACGCGTGGTTGTTAAGTAGGCGGGCAAAGCCCTCTGCTCCTCGCGGACGCGTCGAACGCGTAAACGCGATCTGTCAGTTGCGTTTTGCCTTAACCTACTTTTTCTTTTTCCTGAATGCTCCAGCTTCGCTCATGGTTAGCTGGTCTCCCATTTTATCTTCTTCCAGTTGTTTTGATATATACTCGGATATTCTTGCTTCATTTTTACCTACTGTATCTACATAATATCCTTTGCACCAAAATTCTCGGTTTCTGTATTTATACTTTAATTCCCCAAACTGTTCATACAGCATTGTACTGCTCTTCCCTTTTAGATATCCCATGAATTTTGATACTGAATATTTGGGTGGTATAGATAATAGCATATGAATATGATCCGGGCACGCTTCCGCATTCAGAACTTCTACTCCTTTCCACTCACATAGTTTTCTAAGTATTTTTCCAACTTCATGCTTCTTCTGTCCATAAAACACCATTCTTCGATATTTGGGTGCGAAAACTATGTGATATTTGCAGTTCCACTTTGAATGCGCTAAACTATTTATGTCATTCACTCCCATGTGAATGCACCTCCTTCTGTTCCTTTGTTTGCAGCTGACAGACCGCATTCAAAGTGTAGCAGAAGGTTTTTTCATTTTCAATTTCTGCTCATAGGCAAAGCCTTTACGGAACCACGCGTCCAACGCGTGGTTTTACTTATACAAAAAGTCTATCCCTATTGTGGGGAATAGACTTTTTGTGTAGGTCCATCATTCAAACTTGATATAACCATTGATATTGTTTTATATAAATGGCATAAAATCAAGACTTTTATATAAATTTTAACTCTATCCTCCATTTTATTTCTGCTTATCTGAATTTTGTGCGAGCATATTGCAAGCATGAAACTATTCCTTAACGTTCTTATGACACATCCATTAATATTTATACTCCTATCATCTTATTATAATGCTCTATGTAACCTAGAGTTTCAAAAACTTTTTTAAATGCCTCTCGAAAACTATCATAGTCAAACTCTTTAATATCAAAGATGTTTTGACCTTTTGAATGCGATTCTCTATTCATGTACCTATTAAAAGCCATATATCTATTCTCTTGTAGTTCTGGTCTTTGGAATACTTGAGCAAAGTCCTGTTTTTCCACAAAGTTAAAAAAGTATTCTATTATATTTCTCATGCAATTCGCTATCAGTGCAGGAGCCTGTTTTTCATCTTTCACAATATACCAATATGCATGATAATCGTTTTGAATATCCTCATATTTCATATCTTCAAAATAACTGCTATCTGTATTTTTACATATTCTAAAAAGCTTCTGGGTTTTCCTTCGCTCATTATGATTAATGTTAGTTAACTCATAAAAGAAATATAGGCTATGAGTCAGTATAAATAGTTGGTCGTAATTTTCGCTCCGTAGAAACTCATTATGTATTAATCTTCCAATATTAAAAACATAAATGTGTGATAAACTGGATATAGGATCATCAATCACTACAATCTTATTATTTGAAGCTTTTTCAGCGGTTGACTCACCCTTACATAATTCAATAAAATATAGAAAGCTTATTACCATTTTTTCGCCTTCGCTTAATGTTTTAAAGACATCTTCATTCGAATCCTCACGTTTTAGTCTATATAATGCATCCTCCTCGGAATATTTTTCTATAGTAAAATCCGTAATGCCAATATCTATCAGTCCATTCTTTATATTCTCTACCGCCTCATCAATGTTTACAGTTTTCTTTCGATTTTCCTCTATCAGTGCAGTATTAGTGTTAATCTCAGATATTTTTGTTTGTAACTCCTTTTTTGTATTTTTAATCGATTGTTCATAATCTTTTTCATTTGCAGCATATAACTCAATTACAGAATTATATTCTTTACGCATAAGATACCAAAAGCTATCCCTAATTTTACTTTTGGCTCATTTTATATCTGCGATTCTTTGATTATACAAAGTAATTTCGTTGTTAGCGTTTTTAATAATGCTGTTTATAGATTCTATTATTTCATTAATTGGCTGCAGAGAAACCTGAATGCTAGGTGTCTTTGCCTTTTCTCTCAAAGTATTTAGATTATGCTCCAATACAGAAATAAGGTTCGCACTAAGACTTTCTATTTCTGCTTTATTTTTTTCGAGGAAAGAATCATCTTTAATGGCATTAAGATAATCAGTCGCTTTCTTTATTTCCGCATCATATCTAGAAATCATCTGCTCAATCTGAGATTTATCTCGATTATAACTCTCATCAAAATAAGCATTAATCTGGTCAAGAAAATTCTGTGTAATGGTTTTTTGCTGGCAAAAAGGGCATACGCCTTTTTCATCATCTATATGAACATATTTAATTCCTAGATTAACCCAGTCCGAATTTCCTAACGTTTCAATCAACGAAGCTACAGAACTATTCTTATTACCAACTATAACCTTAGACAACAATTTTGATTGTTCAATATCTTCAACATTAATCAAGACTTTTGATAAAAGCTGCCTACTCTGAGCTTCACCTTGAAGTTGCTGTGCCTCTTTCTTTAAATCATCTACAGAATAATCAAGCTCACCTTCCGGTTTTTCTAAAGAAACAATATGTTTGAAAAGAGTATCTTTATTTCCTTTTAATCCATTTAAGCAGAACTCTAAAATCCCATCTCCTCCAGTATATTCCTTCTTAATTTTCCATACTTGATTCTTGTATTCTTCAATCTTATCTAAGTGCTTTTGCGCATCTTTTTTCTCTTTTTCTTCAATTTTCCGCTTTTGCTCGGTCAATTTTTTTACTTTAGCACTTGTAGCATCAATTATCTTTTTAGCGTCAGCATTCCCCTTCGATAATGTGAATATACCATGTATTCCATCTGGTTCATAAAAGGTATCCTGAACAAATTTTTGATTGTAAACTAGAACAGTGTTGTTTTCTTCAAGTCCCTCTATCCTGCATTGTGAAAATCTTGGTTCCAGCTGCTCATAAAGGAATTCTGAAAAAGTACTCTTTCCTGTCCCATTTAATCCGTATACCAAATTTACTTTTTTATCAGTTTCAAGCACCGCCGGTTTCTTATAACTTGCTACCCCATTTAAAACTATTTTAGATATCATTTCAATCCTCTCATTTTCTTCGTTATTATGATAACATTTATATCTTTTATAATATGTTATCAATAGCTTTAAGGCATTATATGTATAATTCTATTTATTTAATGTTTTTCAACTCTCGGTTTAATAATGCCAATATTACAAAGACTATTTTTATTTTTATTTATATATCAAATTCTAAGCAATTAAACATCTCAGGACATATATTTTGCGCACAGTTAACACATACACCATTAAATTTGTAAAACTCATTCTCTAGCACAGGAGCACCACAGCATTGACAATAAAGGATTTTTTCTGGATAATTATACTTTCTATTTAGAGTTTTATAAGAGAACTGTTTTATCCTTTGCACTTCAATCTTCTCAATTGAAAATTCTGGTTCTGTTTCCAGTCTATTTTCCTCATAATTCAAATATGCTAATACATCATTTACTATTTTATGCTTTTCTATTTTACAAATAGCATTGTTATAATTTAATTTTTTTGTATCTTCATAGCATTCAACATAAACTTTATCGAAAATTTCACAATCAAATTCTATTTCTACTTCCCATTTCATAGCCACTACTACTTGCTTTTTTTCTACGTCTAAATCTATAATTTCATAATTTAAACACTTTATTGGATTTATTTCATAAACTGAAAATTTATTGTAATAACAATCATCTATACCTATTTCTCCATAATAAGTTGTTCCATCTAATTCTAATTCATCAGTATTGTTAATATACTGATCTCTAATCTCCTCTTCTATCTCAAAATTACAAGTCTTAATATAATCACGTGCTTGCTGTGCAATTAACTCCTCTATATTTATAAAATCTAATAAATGATCTATATTTTTATATACTGTTATTCCTCCTAACCCTTCATAGTCATTATCTCCACTTATGACATAGAACGGTTTAAATTCATCTCTATACTTATTAATCATAGCAATATTAAATGCGTCAGGAAATTCAGATTTCTTTTTCTTATTATCAAATGGCTTAGCATTTTTAAAATAATCTTTTATCACTTGCTTTAATTCTATTGATTCAATATCAAGACAAGTTGCTCTAGTATCATCTAGATATTTTTCAAACCTGTCTAAAGCTTCAGTTATCAATTCATTAGCATCAATTTTGCTGAAACGAGGTGTATTATCATTATTAAGAATTTTTAGTTCTCGCCTACTAAATTTAGAATTGATCTCTTCAATAATTTTATCTATATTATGTATTATATGGTTTTTTACCTCTCCTTTGACTATTTCACTCGTAAAAAGTTTAATTGCACCTCTATTTACTTGCTTTTTTATTAGCCATAATTTCCCTCCTTCACTAAAGTCATAATTTAATCTTTCAAAAACTTCAGTGTCAATAAATACATCAAGAGGAAAGTCAGATTGTTGATTTTTGTTATTATCCATAAAATCTCCCTTTTATAAATTAAATTGCTCTATTACATATTTTCAAATATATTATGATTAATAATATAAATTAGTTGATATATATTTTACGCATTGCCATAATTAGCCTCGAATAACTATATGAAAATTTATTATCTATAATAAATTTATCACAAAATTGTTCTGACTTAAATACAAAAAAATCAAGCAGAATGTATGGTTCTGTCGATAAAATTATTTATAGTAAAATTATCCGTATTTACAGTTAATTTATTATTTGGAAATTTCTAAGGGAAGACATAAATCGACATTTATTATACCGAAGATTTCTCCCAATCGATTTCACCTTTGGCTCACCTCAATGGTAATCCTGGCGAAGGAACTACATCGAACCCCACATACACCATCGACTTCCCCCACTCAACTTCGCACCCTGTGCTTGTTTCGTGAGCAATCCTGGCGGAAGAATTACACCCCAATACTACCGCGCCGTAGACTGTTCCCAATCAGCTTTGCTGTCGCTCGCTTCTTGGACAGTCCTGGCGGAGGGACTACATCGAAAAAAAAGGGGGTAATGCACAGCCTATGCATTACCCCCCCTTTTTCGTGTAGTTCCATCATTCAAACTCGACAAGTCCAAAGATGTTATTAAATATATTTGTTTAAGTTTTATATCTTTTTTGCCGTTATTTTATTTCTATTGCATATATTATTTTGGCTCGCTGATTTTCTGTCGCCAATTTGTTGCCAGCTTATTGTAAATGGTGTAAATAAGTTTGACAACATTTATTTTGAGAATACTGCATCATTTCTGGAAAGAAGGTACACACAATACTGATTCATGCTGATTCCTTCTCTCTGCGAATGCTCTGCCAGTGATCTGTGCAGACTTCTCGGAATTCTCAATTTAAACTGTCCAGAATAGTCTTCCAGAGTGTCTGGTTCATGAATCTCTACACCATCTTCTAATGCAGCTTCAATCCATGCTTTTTTTGCATCCAGTGCATTTGCTACCGCACTCTCCACTGTCTCACCACAAGTAATGCAACCAGGCAAATCCGGATAAGAAACTACAAATCCGCCTTCAGCTTTATCTTCCACAATTTCCATACGATAGGACATTTGCATATAATTATTCAGCGTTTTCATCATTCTTCGCCTCGCTTTCTACAATCTGCCTTACTATTTCTACATATACTTTCTTGATTGGTTCATGCTTTGGTATTGTAATTGGCATACACCCTTGTTTTCTGAAAGTATAATGGCTACTTCCACTTCTTGGTGCATTCATTTCGTATCCATAACTTTCCAATACCTTCCGTAACTCATCAAACCGGAGGTCTTTCGATAAATTGCATATACGTGTTATCAGTTTATCCCATTTTGACATTTGTCATACCTCCTATCTATATTATATATGGTGTCATATGTGGTGTCAATCAATTTATTATATTATTCCATGATGATTCTACATTCCTAACAACTTCCAGTGGTTTTCCCTGAATTATAGTCTCTCCACCTTTATTTCCTGCATTTCTTCCTACATCTACAAGATAATCTGCTACATGAGAAATAAATTCTATATTATGTTCAATAATTAATACAGGTATATGTATTAAGTTAAAAGAATAAACCCGTAAACAACAGATCCCCTGCAAAGCTTGAAAACTCTGCAGGGGAACACATAAATTTTATTTTCCCTATGTAATCATCTCCGGTTTTATCTTTCAAAAACAGGTATATCCGAAACATCCCGCTTTTCATTACGGATATAATCCTGATTATACGGGAATCTGGCAACCTTTGCGCGAACCTTCATCTGGCGGGTTCCCGGCGTTCCCCATAGTATTTCAAGCTCCGTCCCTTCTTCGGCATATTCTGCGGAAATGAAGGCCAGAGAAATCATGCTGTTATAGGTATAAGAGATGATTTTTCCGCTTGTGATCCCGATCTCCTTATCTGCAGCCAGCACCTTATCCGCCCGGTACTCAAAACCAAACTCTCTGACACAGAAATAGTATTCAAGGGCGCATGGTTTGGTAATATCCTCGCAGGGTTCCTCCCCAGGTCTGAGCATGGTTGCAAAGACTTGTGCCACATCCTCGGCGTTCCACTCTAGGGTTACGCATTTTTTTTGGGGCTTTTTCGACATTTCAAGGAGGGCTTCTTTTCCAATGAAGTCATGATTGTATTTAATCAGGAAATCCCATCCCACATCATAGGGAGTAACAAAGCGAGCCTGAAGATCATCCCCCACACTTCCGAGAAGCCTTCGATTGAGATTGAACATGGATAACTGAGGCACTGTGCGCATATATTCTGTCATTTTCTCGCTGGTTTCCAGCCACGGAAGCGGATAGTGAAGATTGATATTCGGGAATCCGGCCTCCGTATGGTTAAACATGTTATAAGCCTGGAGCCCAAGCTTTCTTGCTCCCAGCTTTTCACCTGCCGCCCATACCAGATTGTAGATTTCCGCATAATCCGCCATATCTCCGTGAATTTCATAAGCAAGGTTGCCGGACATGCCAAGTCGGATGATGCGTACCTGTTTTCCGTTTACCTCCTGGATTCTATGTCTGCCGAATTTGATGTCGTGAAGATTCGCCTGGAATGCGTTTTCCAGAATCTCTAAGGACTTTTCACCGTCAATCTGGATAAAATATTCCTTTCCGCTCATGTTTTCGCCATGCACATCCAGATCTGATGTATTGACATAATAAGAGATCACAGGATCAAGCCAGTAGGTTCTGTAACGATCTTCTCCGATACGGATTACAACGCCGTCTGTCAGAATCTGACCTTTCTCATTGCACATTACGGCATGGCGTATGCCGTTCATTCCCAGCGTGGTAAAATCATTTGTACAAACCTGTCCCATTAATTTAACGGCATCCGGTCCGTATACATCATAAATGGGGGATGTCATAAGCGCCGTTCCAATCCATGCGCTGGTCTGATATGCCTTGATCTCATCCTCCACGCCCGTATAAGCATATGCCGTAATAAAAGATCCCTGTGGGAACAATAAGGTGGCGCCTTCCAGCGCCGGATTCATCATTTCTGCCATTTTTCGTCCTCCTACTGTTTTTAATTATCTGTAGATGTTCTTGTTCCAATTAAATGATTTTCCATATCTTCAAACATTTCTCTTACCGTGATGGGCTTTTGCCCTGTCAGTTTTTCAAAATCATCTGTAAATGTACTCATTTGATTCAGACGGATTGCCCTGCCAAATGACACCATTCCATCTGAGCAAAATGGAAAGTTCTTCGCCGTGTCCGCCCACATTTCCTCCGTTGTCCTTGGAACGCCGATGGAGTCAAAGAACTCATACATCTCATCATCGTTGATATATTGATATTCCGTCTTTTTACCCGTAACCTCCGAGGCGATTGCCATGTACTGTGCAATTGTCAGAAGCTCGGCTCCATTTATATCAACAATTCGATCTTCCCAATCAGACATTGCCGCACAGGCCGCCGCAAGCGCACAGTCATCCCTCGAAACAAATGCCATTTTCCCTTCTCCCATGTTATTGCGGATGATGCCGTTTGTATTTTCAACTGCTTCCACGAATGTGGAGACCATCGCTTCCGCATATTGGGAATCCCGAAGAATCAAATAATGGATGGGCTGTTTTTTGATATACCTTTCGGTCCATACATGATCGTTTACTTCGTAAGCATTGATATCCTCATGTCCGGCTCCTACAATCGATGTATAAACCAGTTTGTTTACACCTGCCGCCACAGCCGCATCAATTGCAATTTTATGTGCCGCTCTTCTTTTCGGTCCAACGAATGGCATGGAGATCAGAATAACTGTATCCGCATCTTTAAATGCTTCCATCAGTTTTTCCGCATCGTTAAAATCGGCAATTCTGGTTTCAATGCCCATTGCCTGGTATTTTTCAAGACCGTTTTTTGTTGGAGCCGTAAAAATCAAAGCTTCATGAGGATATTTTTCCAGCAATACACGGGCTGATCTGCTTCCAAAATTTCCGTCTACTCCATTTAACAATATCTTTTTCATAAAAAATAATCCTTTTAACTATATAGTTATAATATTAAAAAATCGATACCCCTTTATAGGATGCTCTCTCAGCTCTTTTTATTGCCTCCTTCCTTTTGTCTGAATTATATTATCTCCTCTCTAACTGTCGGCGCCTGAACAGTGTTTCCTATATATTCATAGTAAAGCAGTTGCCATCTCCCGTCATCAGTTATATAATTCATTTATACTGTCTTTTTTCGTCAAAAATAACCAAAGGAATTTTTTGCAATGAAATCTATGAGCATTTCTGTCATCCTTGACTGGATTCCTGATAAATACAGGATTTTTTATAAATCTACGGGCTTAGATCAATTATTCCGGCATGCCCGCATGCTTGATGATTCCATGGAAATAATCGATAATGATTTTCTGTATTTAACACAAGACAGCTCTTTCCTTGATAGGGAATGGGATATACGTAAGCCCCAGTTCCTGATTTTCTGTACCAAAACCGGATCAAAGGAGGGACAGATAACCCCTTCCTGGATGGAGCATGCCGCCATCTTATATACGGACGAGCCTTTTCATAAGGTATTCCGTGAGTTTCTGGATATTTTTGATAAGTACTATGCCTGGTATGAGCAATGCCTAAATATAATTATCGAAAACAAAGACGTTTCAGATCTGCTTGATTATGCGGCCACCTTTCTTTGCAACCCGATTGCCCTTTTTTCTCCAACCGGAAAGCTGCTGCATTATACCGGGAAATTTCAGGAAAAAATCGAGGGAACTCTCTGGGACGAGGTTATCAATTTCGGCTTTACACCGACAGAATCCATATATCCTGACGAACAACAGAGAGTTATGCAGGAAATTCACAGCGGAAACCGCTTAATCTCCAGCGTCTTTCGTCAGGATCCATCCCATCACTCTCTGACCGCTCCGCTTTATTTTGAGGGAAAAAACTTTGGAGCATTCGGTACGACAGATATGAACGGTCCCTTTACGGAAGCACAAAAGGCTTTGTTATTAGAAGTCGTTCATTTTACAGAGCTTGCTATGAATCACCAGCTTCAGGCTTTTCATTTGCAGGATGAAGAAAACTATTATGTTATACGGCTTTTACAGGGATATCCGGCAGATGAGCTTTCTACCTCTTATTATCTCCAAGCCAGAAATTATACGAACGAGGATATTTGGTATCTTTATCAATTTTCTCTTCCGGAATCTGACGTCTTGGATACCCGTCAGTCTGCCTATATTCATCAAATAAAAAACATTCTGCCTCATGGAGTTGTCCTCTATTTTGAACATTCTATTGTTGCGGTTTGCCGCAGGCGAGATTTTAATCCTGATTATGAAAAATCATATGCCGCACTGGAGGATTTGCTAAAACGGCTTTCCCTTAAGGTCTATATAAGCACCCGTTTTTTTAGATTCAAGGAGCTTTCCATGGCATATGGACAATGCAGGCTTATGAAAGCTTACTCTTTGGAGCCTCAAAAACATATTCTAAGGTTTGATGAAGCCTTTCCGCATGTTTTATATGGTGTCCTTAAGGAAAAAAACTCCTTGCCGGGCTTCTGCCACCCAGATGTTTTATCCCTGTGGCAAAGCCATATGGAGCAGGATCTCACACTCATTCGTAACTTAAAATGCTATCTTATTAACGGAAGAAATATAGCGGAGACTGCCCGGACGCTTCATCTTCATAGAAACACCTTGATCTACCGACTACGAAAAATCGAAGACCTGCTCCATATTTCACTGGATTACCTGGACGAAAATATGCTTCTCTATTTATTAATATCCTGCTTCATCTGCGAAACACTTTAATTTGGACATCCTCCTATGCTTGAAATTTGGCTTGCGACAGCAATTTCATTGCAACATAGGAAGATTTTCATTTATTTTGTGATTCTTACTTTTGATTGTTGCCGAACTGAGGGAGTAACAGCCCACAGAGTAACATAATTACCATACATATGGATGCAAGCATAAACAACAAACTATAATTATCTCCCGCAATCGGTGTTAAGATATAAGTTGGAATCAAAACAGCTCCAAGAAGCTGTAATGTAGAGATGACACCCGCCGCACTTCCTGCATATTTAGTTCCAAGTCCTTCTAACAAAACCGGTGCGGAAAGGAAAATAGGCATTGACGCTCCAAGCATAATTCCAGTATAAAGAACCAGTATGTGTAAAACGAATATGGACGGAAATCTCCAACACATAATAATTCCGGTAAAGCTCAACACGGCAGCTCCTGATACAAACACTTTAACATTTTTGATTTTAGAGAATACAATGGGACCTGTAATAGAACCAATACAATTTCCCAATGTCAACATAGATGCAATCGTACCACATACTTTCAAATCTATTCCATACATGGTCTGCAATGCCATCGGCAAAAAAGTGGATAAAGTTACCGTACTGCCAAGAGCCATCATAATGCAAATAGAAACCAGCCATATACCTTTATTAGAAAGTACTACCTTAAGAGAATCCCCAATGGAAGGTTGATTTTCCTGATCTATCTTCTCCCTTTCTTCCATTGCATCCTCTGGCTTATCTTTCACAAAAAGCAACCATAAAACAAATACACTAAAACAGAATATTGCTGATACAATAAAAGCAGATGTCCTGCTATCAAACAAAACTGCCGTCGTTGTTGTCGCAAAGGCTCCCGGAAGTTGTCCGCAAAATGCAAATATGCCCATCAAAATTCCTAGCTTTTCCTGCTCAAACCAACTTGCAGTAATCTTGGATGCATTAATATTGACAAACATATTGGAGAAACCGGTTAATGCCATGCAAAGAAAAAATGGCATATAGCTATTTGCAAAAGCTCTCCCAATCATTCCAATTCCAGCTATAACAAATGAAATATTAATGACTTTCTTTGAACCAACCTTGTCAGAAATCATTCCTCCTACAAAACTCAAGAAAATTGCTACAATCATAGGCGCCGTAAATAAAGATGAAAACTGCGATGTTGTAAGTCTAAAAGATTGCATTAGTTCCGGGGCATACACGGATAACTGGTATTGTGCATAACTTCCCGGCATATATGCAAGACACATAATCGTAAATACCAGCCATTTTCTATTTTTTTTACTCATGGAAACTCCCTTCATTCTTCAAAGCCATACGGACAAGAACTAATATCATAATTTTTATTCTCAACCAAATCATTTAATGGAAATTTTGCAATTACTGCACGGATATCCTCCAAAAGCATGATTTACCGGATAACTCCGCCATCCAAGCCTCTTTAATCCCATAGGTTTTCCGATCTCATAAGCCGCATTATATACAATTGCAGAAATGTTAGATCATGAAGATTCGTATTCGTAAGTTTTTCTATAATTGTTAATGACTTTGTTCCTGAAAATAGGTTTAAACATCTTTATACTTGGGCTCATAATCTACTCTCGCTCCAATATAATCCTCCACTACACTTTCCTCCTTATTCCGCTAATACCCCAAATCATTCCCAGCTCTGTTCCCTCTTTTGCATAGTCCGGGTTGATAAAGCCCAGTGAAATCTTGCTGTTGTAATGATAAGAAATAATCCCACTTTTTTTAATCTTGCATCACAATTATTTACTCAAATTTTCTTAACCGTCGGCGCCTGAACAGTCACATTTGATATTTATATTCTAAAACAATTGATCATCTTTATCATTGGTTATATGATTCAACTACTAATACCTTTTTCGTTATTTTTAACCCGATTAGATAATCTTATAAAAAATACATTCATCCATTATTCTTGATTCACTTTAAAATACTACAAAGTTTTTATGACATCTTCATAAAAAATCATGAAACTTTCCTTCCTGAAACCAATTCCCTTTGACTTCCCTTTTCCTCAGATTTTGTTTTTCTCTGATTTCAGGTTTCCTCATAAAATTCAAATTTTATGTCGCTTTTAGCACCTCTAAATTCCCTTAAAATACAGCTTTTCTCTACTTTTAGAATCTTCAAAAACTGCTGCCAAATGACTACAAACAGACTTTTGATAAGAAAAAAACCTGACAGTCTGGAAACTCCAGACCATCAAGCTTATTCTTTATTCTAACTTATTTTTCATGTTTTCACAGGATGATACTTTTACCCTAAAACTGGATAAAAGCCTTTGCCCTGTGATATATTCAAGCTACTCAAACTCCACCGTTCCCGGTGGCTTCGAGGTTAGATCGTAGAACACCCTATTCACGTGATCTACCTCATTTATTATTCTATTCATCACCTTCTGCAGCACTGACCATGGGATTTCCA
>ERZ772779.752-NODE-752-length-14256-cov-2.507147_pt1 | contig 14256 bp, 15 predicted proteins | sample MGYA00511360_ERZ772779 | MGnify/ENA primary metagenome ERZ772779 (study PRJEB29015, sample SAMEA2738112) | human oral metagenome | biome: human oral; feature: human-associated habitat; material: saliva | place: China | collected 2231 ...
AAGCTAAAGGAAACAGAGTCCAAGTTATCTTGGAATGTACCGAGATGAAGAACAGTGGTATGGCTGGTACAAGCCGTTACGTAACTACAAAGAACCGTAAGAATACTCCAGAGCGTCTTGAGCTTATGAAGTATAATCCTGTTTTGAAGAAGATGACTCTTCACAAGGAGATTAAGTAAGCACGCACTGAATAGTAAAGTTAATAGTTAAAACGAATAGACTATGGCAAAGAAAGCGGTCGCTACCCTCCATGAAGGTTCTTCGGATGGTCGCGCATATTCAAAGGTAATCAAGATGGTTAAGAGCCCAAAGACGGGTGCTTATATTTTTGATGAGCAGATGGTTCCTAATGAGGACGTCAAAGAATTCTTTAAGAATTAATTCTTATAAAGATATAAATAAAGAAGGTTGTAGATTTGTTCTACAACCTTTTTTTGTTTAACCTTATTTACTTCAATAAAGAATGAAAAAGTGAGGACTACATAAATAAATGTAGTCCTCACTTCTTATAATTGGTTGTCGTTTTAAATTGACTTGTAACCTTTCGTACTATTGCGAGCAAGCAGATCTTTAAGATTCAGTTCCTTATTACCATTAGCTTCGTAAGCCTCTCTCATCTCTTCTTCCCCTTCAGCTTCAGCTTCAGAGTGAGTGAATGTAATACTTCTGTTTTTAAGTTCTGCGATTGCCCAAGCTATCAATGCAATAACAAGTAGTGCAACCAGTCCTATCATTGGAGTTGTCATAATTGATTTGTTTTAATTTTCTAATGCAAAAGTACATTAAGTTTCGGAAAGCACCAAATAATCTATAGCTTTTCCGTAACTTTGCAGCATTAAACCAAAAGGATAGAGATACGATTGGCTTTAAACTAAGAGATGGTATAATGTCTCAGTTACTTTATGCTGCCAGCTGTATTGACATAGGGATGTACTAAAACATTATATGACAATGAAGAGAATCTTTTTATGCTCATCGTTTGCAGATGTTGCTTCAATCCTATTGGAGTTTGTTCCCACTCCATTGGAGGATAAGACTATTGCATTTATTCCTACCGCTAGTATTCATGATGATTACACACAATATGTAGATGATGCCAAAGCTGCTCTCGTTTCTCTTGGACTTATCATTAAGGACTTAGAGATTACACAATATAGTACGAAAGAGATAGAAGAAATCTTAAATGATTGTGATTGTATCTATGTTTCGGGTGGTAATACCTTCTTTCTCATGCAAGAATTAAGAAGAACTGGCACTGACAAGTTACTAATTGATCAAATAGAGAATGGTAAACTATATATAGGTGAATCAGCAGGAACAATGATACTTGCTTCTAATATAGAATACGCCAAAGATATGGATAATCATCTTGAACAAACACCTGGCTTTGCAGACTTTAGTGGGCTCGGGGTCATAGACTTTTATCCTATCGTCCATTACAATAGTTTTCCTTTCGAGGAAGCTACAAAGAAAGTTCTTCAAAAGAACAAACATCTATCCTTGAAGATTATAACTAATAAGCAAGCGATTACTATAATAGACGATAAAGTAAGTATAAAAGAGAATAAGTAGAATCGGTAAAGACTTATGGTCTACGCTACAAAATTCTATAAACCATATTATAATAGAATGACAAGAAAAGAAAGATATGATTATGTACTAAGTTACTTTCGAAAGCATACTGGTCATGTAACAACTGAACTGAACTTTGGCTCTGCGTTTCAGTTGCTTTGTGCTACATTGCTTTCTGCTCAATGTACAGATAAAAGGATTAATGCGATTACACCAGAACTATTTCGACATTATCCAGATGCTAAGACGATGGCTAAGGCAAGTGTTGAAGATGTCTTTGAATATGTTAAGAGTGTTTCTTATCCTAATTCAAAGGCAACGCATTTGGTAGATATGTCAAGGATGTTGGTGGAGAAGTTTAACGGAGAAGTTCCTTCTACTCCAGAAGAGCTTACACAGTTACCAGGTGTTGGACGCAAAACCGCCAATGTGATACAAGCAGTTTGGTTTGGAAAGCCAACCTTAGCTGTAGATACGCATGTTTATCGTGTTAGTCATCGGTTGGGCTTAGTACCGTCAACAGCAAATACTCCACGTAAGGTTGAGGATTATCTGATGAAGAATATTCCAACGGAAGAGGTTTCTGATGCACATCATTGGATATTACTTCATGGGCGTTATGTTTGTAAGAGTGCTAAGGCAGATTGTGAACATTGTCCTTTTGATGAGATATGTCCAAAGTTGATGAAAGATAGCAAGTTGTAAATCATTTATTAGTAGTTAAGGGGGAGAACAAAAGATTATGAACACAAAGAAGATTATGCACTTTCTGAAGGGAATTGCTGCAAATAATAATCGAGAATGGTTCCAAGAACATAAGGCTGAATATGATGCTGTAAAGGATGATTTTGAAAAAGGTGTAGAGCAGATAATAGCCCAACTATCCACCTTTGATGACGAAGTTGCTCATCTTACAGCGAAAGATTGTACTTATCGTTTCTATCGTGATATACGTTTCTCACCCGATAAGAGTCCATACAAACGTCACTTAGGGGCTTACATCTGTGGACATGGTAGAAAGGCATTGCGTGGTGGTTATTATATCCATCTCCAACCTGGTAACTGTTTAATTGCAGTAGGTTGTTATTGGTTGCCAACGAATATCCTAACATCATGTCGTAATGAGATTATGGCAAATATAGATGAATGGCGAAAGGATGTTGAGAATGACGAATTTATTAGTCTATTTGGACGTCCTAACCAGGGAGAATGGAGTGATGATAAAGTAAGTGAGAAAGGCTTTGGACTAGCAGCTTTAAAGACAGCTCCTAAGGGCTTCCCTAAAGATTATGAGTATTTACACTATTTACGTATGAAAGATTATTGTTGTTGGGTATCCGTTCCTGATGACTTCTTTAATGGTGATAGTTGGCATAAAGAGCTAGAACACATCTGCAAGACAGGTAAACCAATGATGGACTTTATCAATACTGTGGTTGATGATTACGAGTAATATTATCTATCGATAATCATAAAAAAGAGATATAAGAAAGCATTTACTTACTTATATCTCTTTTTCTTTCTATCTGTTTAAGCAGACTTACAATAGTTCTTCTATCTGCTTAGCAATATTCTCAATCTTCTCTGTTGGTTCAAAGCGTGCAACGACTTGTCCTTTCTTATTAATAAGGAACTTAGTGAAATTCCATTTAATATCTGCTTTTTCCTTATAATCAGGATCAGTTTCTGAAAGCATTTTGTCAAGGATAGGGTAGAGTTCATGTGATTCATCCCAACCGGCGAAGCCCTTTTGTTCCTTCAAGAATTTGAAAAGTGGATCAGCGTCATCACCATTTACTTTCACCTTCTTGAACCTAGGGAATTCCGTCCCATAATTTAGTTTGCAGAACTCATGAATACTTTCATCAGTACCAGGAGCTTGCTGTCCGAACTGGTTACATGGGAAGTCAAGAACCTCAAAGCCCTTTGCATGGTATTTCTCATAAAGTGCTTCCAGTTGGTCATAGGTTGGTGTGAAGCCGCATTTGGTAGCTGTATTAACAATTAGCAGTACCTCGTTGGCATACTCTTTCAATGATACTTCCTTACCTTTTCTGTCCTTGACAGAGAATTCATAAACTGTTCTCATTTCTTGTTTGTTTTATCTTCTGCTTTTAATAAGAAACTAAATTATTATGTGTTGCAAATGTACTAATTTTATTTGTTTCTCCCTGCATTGTTTAAAAGTTTTTATGCCTAATTCGCTAAAACGTGTCGATATATGTCCAGAAAGGATGATAGGGATTTCCCTATTACCAAATAGTATATTTACATTAAGATTATTAGTTAATTGCTGTACTTTTGCATCAAACAAGTAACAGAAACTATAATATTAAAAGATAAGCTTATGAAACGAGTTGCGAAATTATTCTTAGCCCTTGCAGTAGTTGCAAGTCCTATGCTTTTTACAAGTTGTGATGACTATGATGATAATGGTTATTACTATTACAACGATTTAGTTAGTAGTGCAGTACGCAATTATCGTTATGATTATCCTAATGGTTCCGACTATTACACAGCTTATAACTGGTTCTATGTTCATTATCCAGAAGCCTATACCAATGAGTTTTATGCTTTCATGGATGCTATAGGCAGTAGCCGTAATGCTTATTGGAACAGCTATAATAACGGCAATTATAACTGGAATAACAATTACAATAACCAGTACAATTCCTCCAATAATCAACTAGTTGCAGAGGCTCAAACACTAACAGGTGAATGGGAAGGTGACATTGTTTATGAGTACACTAATGACAAAACTCACCAGCGTGTGCGCGATCAATTTACAGCTAACATGAAGTTCTTCCAGTATGACTCTTCTACAAGTTCTTTAAGTGGTAATGGCGTTGAAGTTGATACTAACTCAAAGGGTGAAACACAAACGCTTAACTTCTCATGGTATGTGAACAATGATGGTAACATTTATATCAAATATACCAAGACAGGTACTATATTCGTATTGGATAAGAATAAAGGAAATGACGGCTTCCACTTAGGTTACGAACAGGGTAAAGGTTATGACACCTTCTTCGGTACAGGTTATAGTACAAATACCACAGACGTTCTCAAACTCGATCTTGCACGTCAGAGACCAGCTTCTGCTAAGGCTAGCACACTCTCTACAAGAGTTGCAAGTCAATACACCTCATTTGGTAAGGCTACTCAGAACGATTTTGCTAAGTTCAAGACAGATGCAGTTAGTCGTCTACACGAGAGATAATAGCAGTAGAATCGCTTTTCTATAGCTTCATATATATTCATTAGAATCCCTCTAACTGAGAAGTTAGAGGGATTCTTTGCTTCAATAAATTGTTATAATTGTTTGATACACTTTCTTTTATGACAATTTTTTTTGTACCTTTGCAGCCGTTTGACTTCATTGTTGGAATGGAATCATACGTATGATTGGAAGTGAAATGAAGAAAAGTATTCAATTTTTAAAGGATTGGACCTTACCTGTATCGATAGCCACTGGTGCAGTATTATATCTCCTCTTTGCGTTTATCCCTGCATTGGACAACGCATCGAGCATCCTTGCTCCAGTCTTCAATGCTATCCTTCCCTTATTTATGTTCCTTGTCCTTTATGTTACCTTCTGTAAGGTTGATTACCATAAACTACTTCCCGTGAAGTGGCACTTGTGGGTAGGACTCTTCCAAATAGTTAGCGTAATTGTCATAGTTGGATGGATCATGTACTTCCACACTACGGGTAAAGCTTTAATTCTTTTAGAAGCTATACTCACCTGTATTATAGGACCTTGCGCCTCAGCTGCTGCTGTCGTTACACAGAAAATTGGAGGTGACTTGACAGAGATGGTTACTTACACTTTCATTTCAAATTTCGCTATTCTTATTCCAATTTGTTTCCCTTTGATAGAAACGAACATGGGCTTTACTTTTACTGGTGCCTTCTTACTCATTCTTAATAAAGTGAGTTTAGTGCTAATTGTACCAATGCTATTGGCATATATCACAAAGCACTTGCACTTGTTACGCCCCCTCTATAGATGGATTATTAATGTGAATGATCTAAGTTATTATCTCTGGTGTGCCTCCTTACTGATTGTTTCAGGAACAACCGTTAAGAATATTGTCCATGCTAATGTAAGTGTTTCTTTCCTCTTACTCATAGCTATTTCGAGTTTGGTACTATGTTTGTTACAATTTATAGCAGGGAAATCAATAGGAGCCTTCTTCCATAATGCAGTCAATTCTGGACAAGCTTTAGGTCAGAAGAATACAACCTTTGCCATTTGGATAGCCAACACTTATCTTAATCCGCTCTCTACAGTAGGACCAGGATGTTATATCCTTTGGCAGAACATTATTAACAGCGTTGAAATTTGGCATTACTCAAAGTCAAAGAAACGCACTAATTAAAATATATTTTGTTGTGAAAAGTATTAAGTATTTAATAGCATTTATTTGTTTACTTTCCGTGCAAGTTATGAAAGCACAGAAAGGTATCGTAGACAACACAAACATTGATCAGGCAATGCGAACCAGGATGGATATTCAACCTGACGAAATGCCCAGCCAGTCTATAAGCCAGAAGCCAATAGAAGACGTGAGTGAAATGTCTTTAGAAGCGAAACCCGTTTCTTCCGTTCAGTCAACAATGCATATTGCTAATTCTCGCAATCAAGTTGTTTTGCTAATTGGTGATTCAATGGTCGATGGGTTAGGTGCCCGTTTTAATGATTACGCAGTAAAGAATGGCTTTGAATTTCACTCAGTAGTATGGTATGGTAGTACCACACGTAATTGGGCAAATACACAAGACCTTCAATACCAAATTGAGAAGTTCCGTCCAACCTATGTAATCATAAGTCTTGGAACAAATGACTTGGGCTATTATGACTTTACTAGACGTTCAGAGGCTATCCAAACCATCTTAGATTGTGTTGGCAATATCCCTTACGTATGGGTTGGACCATTATCATGGCGTAAGATAAAGAATAGAAACATTGTAAATGTAATTCGTGAGCGCACTGGTGCTGAACGTTTCTTTGATAGCAGTTCTATTGTTGCCGCTCGTATAGATGGTATTCATCCTACTCGTCAAGGTGCAGCACACTGGGTAGACAAGATAGTAGAATGGATGGGGGAACCAGAACTTAATGCGAATCCTATAGAGATGGATAAACCCGACTTCACGACAACCTTTCGTCACGATGAGAAGCATGGTATGAGTTATCATGGCAGACGCTAATAAGTTCTCATAACATAAAACTTATTTTATCAATAATAAACAAAGGAACTTCGAAGAGTTCCTTTATTTTTTGTTTCCACCTATTTAAAGTAACACTTGAAATAGACTTATAGTAATTATCTATTTAAAATGCTATATACTATTGTATATCAATATTATATATTCTTTACTTAACTTATGGTTTCTCTTAAATCAGTGGGAATTAAATAAACGATTTATTCCCTAACTTAAAGTACGATTGACGTTTAACTTAAAGTACAATCGTTGTTTAACTTAAAGTACGATTGTCGTTTAACTTAGAGTACGATAGACTTACAACAGGGTTGGAATCGTCGTCCCATAATCCATTCCCCGATAGCTAACCTTTATTTATGCACATTTTATTTTGTAATGTGCGAAGAAGTATGTACCTTTGCGCATATATTGAAGTAATGTGCAATGGAACAGATTTCGAGTTTTAATGAACTAGTAGAAGAGAGTATCATTAAGTATTGGGACATGGATGCTCTTACAGATTACAAGGGTAAGACCCTTCAGTATCATGATGTTGCCAGAAAGATTGAAAAGCTACATATCATGTTTGAAGCGAGTGGTGTACAGAAAGGCGATAAGATAGCTTTATGTGGACGCAACTCCTCGGCTTGGGCGGCTTCTTTCTTAGCCGTGTTGACCTATGGTGCAGTAGCTGTACCCATCTTGCATGAGTTTATGCCCGAACAAATACATAATATTGTAAACCATTCGGATGCTAAACTTTTATTTGTTGGCGATGTTGTTGTAACCCAGATTGATGCTACAAAGATGCCGAAGCTGGAAGGTATTATTTATATTCCAGATTACTCCTTAGTAGTGAGCCGTACGGAGAAACTAACCTATGCTCGTGAACATCTGAATGAGGAGTTTGGACGCCGTTATCCAAAGTATTTCCGACCAGAGCATGTACATTACTATCGTGAGCAAAGCCCCGATGAATTGGCGTTAATTAACTACACAAGTGGTACTACAGGTCGCTCGAAAGGAGTAATGCTTCCTTATCGTTCCTTGTGGAGCAATGCAGACTTTGCTAAACATGTACTTGGAGATGTTGTCAAACCAGGAAGTAATGTTATAAGCATACTCCCAATGGCACACATGTACGGCATGTCCTTTGAGTTCATTTATGAGTTCCTTTCAGGTGTCCATGTATATTACCTTACACGTATACCTTCGCCAGCTATAATCTCTCAAGCATTACAAGAAGTAAAGCCTATCATTATGATAGCTGTACCCCTTGTGATTGAAAAGATTATCCGCAAGAAAGTCTTCCCTAAGATTCAGAACAACAAGATGCGTTTGCTACTGAACATGCCTGTTATAAACAAGAAAGTTCGTGCAAAGATACGTGAGCAGGTTTATCAAGCATTCGGTGGTAATTTGTATGAAATCATCATCGGTGGAGCTGCACTTAATGGAGAGATCGAGAACTTCTTACGCATGATAGAGTTTCCTTATACTGTTGGCTATGGAGCTACAGAATGTGGACCAATCATTTGCTATCGTGATTGGCATACCTTTGCAAAAGGATCGTGCGGGCAGGCTGCACTTCATCAAGAGGTGCGCATAGATAGTCCTGATCCTACTAATGTAGCTGGTGAGATTCTTACAAAGGGACCTAATGTTCTGTTGGGTTATTATAAGAATGAGGAAGATACTGCACGTACCATTGATAAGGAGGGTTGGTTCCACACAGGAGACCTCGGATTAATGGATGAGGATGGTAATGTATTTATAAAGGGACGTTCCAAGAACTTGCTGCTCGGTAGTAACGGACAGAATATCTATCCTGAAGAGATTGAGGATAAGTTGAACTCCTTGGCACTAGTAAGTGAATGTTTGGTTATTCAGAAGGGTGAGAAACTCATAGCTTTGGTTTATCCAGACTATGACGAAGCACAGAGTCTTGGACTCAATGCGGAGGATATCAAGAATATAATGGAAGAAAACCGCACACAGTTGAATACCATCGTACCAGCTTATTGTAAGGTGGCAGAGATTCGTGTTCAAGAAGAAGAGTTTGAGAAAACCCCGAAGAAGTCTATTAAACGTTATCTCTATACTGAATAAGATAAGTTTAAATATTTATAGCACCTAAGGTGCTAATGACATAAGCCTTAGAGTAGGAGTGTGTCAATCATATAAATAAGGGCAAATATCCCTACCTATTTGTAGAATCATTGATTCATTGAATAGACGAGGATATTTGCCTTTATATGTATTTCTTACCTATTTAAATTTACGTAGAATCACTTCGCTAATTACCTTTATTTAAGGATGAAAACATAGACGTTAACCTATTTCAATTAAAAAAGTCTTTAAAAACCAACACTAAGTTTTTATTTAATATAATTTAGATACAAATATTCGCCCTATCCGCTTTTATGTTGTACTTTTGTGACTCGTTGAATGATACATAAGAGTACAATATAAATTGTGAGATAATGGTGGAATCTATTGATATTAGAGAGTTAAATGAGAGAATCGAACGGCAGAGTTCTTTTGTGACAGACCTTACAACTGGAATGAATCAAATAATAGTTGGCCAAAAGCATCTAATTGATTCGTTACTTATATCTTTACTTAGTGATGGTCACATCCTATTAGAGGGTGTCCCTGGTCTAGCAAAGACACTTGCTATCAAGACGCTATCACAGCTCATTGATGTGCGTTATAGTCGTATTCAGTTCACTCCAGATTTGTTGCCTGCTGATGTTATTGGTACACAACTCTATTCGCAAAAGGACGAAACCTTCCACGTAAAGAAAGGACCTATCTTCTCTAACTTTATACTTGCAGATGAGATTAACCGTGCGCCTGCAAAGGTTCAAAGTGCACTATTGGAAGCAATGCAAGAACATCAAGTTACCATTGGTGAGTCTACATTCACCTTGCCTGATCCTTTCCTTGTCATGGCAACACAGAATCCAATAGAGCAAGAGGGTACTTATATGTTACCAGAAGCACAGGTGGATCGATTCATGTTGAAGGTTGTTCTTGATTATCCAACATTAGATGAAGAGAAACTTGTTGTTCGAATGAATCTACAAGGCAATGCTCCTGTAATTCGCCCTGTTATTGGTACTAAAGAAATCCTTGAAGCAAGAAAGGTTGTTGAGGATGTTTACTTGGATGACAAGATTATGCAGTATATTACTGATATCGTCTTTGCTACAAGATACCCTGAACGTTATCAGTTAGCTGACTTGAAAGAGATGATAACCTTTGGTGGTAGTCCACGTGCAAGTATCAATCTTGCCAGAGCTAGCCGTGCATACGCTTTTATCAAGCACCGTGGCTATGTAGTGCCAGAAGATGTACGTGCTGTCGCACATGATGTTCTTCGTCACAGAATAGGTTTATCATACGAGGCAGAAGCTGCTAACTTAACTACAGAGACAATCGTTAGTGAGATTATTAACAAGGTGCAAGTACCTTAATGATTCTCGTTTCATTGTTAAGTAGTATTGTAAGAAAAGATAGTTTTCATCATTGTATATGGATACAACTGAGTTACTAAAGAAAGTACGTAAAATAGAGATTAAAGCTCTAGGCTTAAGCCAGAATATATTTGCTGGTCAATATCATTCTGTCTTTAAGGGTAGAGGTATGGCATTTTCTGAAGTACGCGAGTATCAGTATGGCGATGATGTTCGTGATATTGATTGGAATGTTACGGGTCGCTTTCATCGTCCTTACATAAAAGTCTTTGAAGAAGAACGCGAACTGACTGTAATGTTGGTGATAGATGTGAGTGGTTCTTTAGATTTCGGTACCGCTGGACAACTTAAACGTGAATGTGTGACGGAGATAGCTGCTACATTAGCATTCTCGGCTATTCAAAACAATGATAAGATTGGTGTTATCTTCTTTTCTGATCACGTTGAGAAGTATATCCCACCCAAGAAGGGTAGGAAACATATTCTTTATTTAATTAGAGAGATGTTGACATTTACGCCAAATAGTAAGAAGACAGATGTTGGAGTAGGACTGGAATATCTTAATAAGGTTGTCAAACGTCGTTGTACAGCTTTTGTTATTAGCGATTTCTATACAAGGAAGGATTTTAGTCAGGAATTACGTATCACAAATAGAAAACATGACGTTGTTGCCATTCAAGTATATGACCCACGTGCAAAGGTAATGCCTGATGTCGGCTTGCTGAAAGTTATTGATGCAGAGACAGGACATGAGATGTATGTTGATACACATGATATTCGTGTTCGAAAGGCCCACAATACCTATTGGGAAGAGCGTGAACAACGATTGCATGATACTTTAACGCAAAGTCACGTTGATAGTGTGGCTATAGCTACTAATGACGATTATGTCAAGATGTTGATAACGTTATTTTTAAAGAGAAGACGATGAAAAGGTTTTTGGTGATAATAGCGTTATTATCTATAGTTGGTGTCAGCTATGCACAGATAAATGTTAAAGCTAGTATTGATTCTACCCATATATTAATAGGTGGAAGAACTAGTTATAGTATTGTCGTAGATGTTCCCCGTGGTACAAAGGTTTCCTTTCCTAAACAGATTGTGCCGAAAGAGTATGCACAAGACGTGGAAGTGCTAAAGGTGAATCGTAGTGTTACGGATTCTTCTAATCATCAGTTGAATAAACGTACCTATGTATTGACGGCATGGAATGCAAAGCATTATACCATTCCTGCACAGAAGGTTGTTATTAATGGTAAGACGAGTTTAACGAAAGCCGTTAGCTTTGATGTTCGTTCTATTCCTGTTGATACGGTCAAGAATACTCCAATGCCACCTGATGATATTCAGCAGGTTAGCCTTACTTTCGCCGAGTGGATTCCCGTCATTCTAATTGGATTGTTGATTCTCATACTTTTGGGGCTTGCTTATTATCTCTATAAATCATTAAATAGACGTAAGGTTAGTAAGAAGGAGCGTGTATTGTCTTCTTATGAACAAGCACTAAATGAGTTGGAAGAGATTCGCTCACAAATAAAGTCTTATTCAGATCAAAAGACCTATTATACGCATGTAACTGATGTTTTGAGAAGATATATTTCTAAGCGTTATAAATTTAATGCTTTGGAGATGACTTCTTCTGAAATCTTGGATAAACTACATGATGAATGTGAGGATACAGATCTTAAAGAGTTAGAAGAAATTTTCAATACAGTAGATCTCGTAAAGTTTGCTAAATACCAAACGGGTGAAAATGATAAGAGCTACTATTTCGATAATGTAGTACGTTTCATAGAAACGACAAAGAAAGATGACATTGTTCCAATAGTTGACAAGACTGAGGAGACAAGGAGTCAGCGTACTCGTAAAATTATCAAGTTGGCTATCATATTATTATTAGTTTGTTCTGTGGCTCTGTTCATCTATTTCGTGTCAGAGATTATGGGACTTCTAGTGTAATGTAAATTGATGTAGAAATGGAATTTGCCAATAGTGGATACCTTCTTTTACTTATCTTGTTAATACCTTATTTATTATGGTATTTCCTTTGTGGTAAAGGTAAGGAACCAACCATAAAGATGAGCGATACATTCGCTTATCAACATATCTCAAAGAGTTGGAGGATTCGGATGATCCATCTTCCAATGTTTCTGCGTTGTCTAGTTTATACTTTGGTGGTCATTGTGTTAGCACGCCCACAAACATATAACTCCTGGGATAATAAGGATGCTGAAGGAATTGATATCATGTTGACGATGGATATTTCAGCAAGTATGTTGACAGAAGATGTGTTCCCTAATCGTATAGAAGTGGCAAAAGAAGTGGCTTCAGATTTTATTAGTGGACGCCCTAATGATAACATCGGTCTGACGATATTTGCAGGAGAGGCTTTCACACAATGTCCAATGACAGTCGACCATGCCGCTTTATTAAATCTTCTTCATAATGTACGTACAGATTTAGTAGTGAAAGGATTAATACAGGATGGAACAGCTATTGGTATGGGACTTGCTAATTCGGTTAGTCGGCTAAAAGACTCGAAAGCAAAGAGTAAGGTTATCATTCTGTTGACTGATGGTAGTAATAATGTCGGTTCTATCTCTCCAATGACAGCTGCGTCTATAGCTAAGAAATATGGTATAAGAATATACTATAGGTTTGGGTAAGGAGTCGGAAGGAGATTTAGGAGCAATAGACTATAAGACATTACAAAATATAGCTGTATCAACAAATGGAGAGTTTTATAGAGCGCAAAGCCAAGCTGAACTTTCCAAGATTTATCAAGATATTGATAAATTAGAGAAGACGAAATTGAGAGTAAAAGCTTATAGTCATTTGCATGAGGCTTATATGCCCTTTGCATGGCTGGCATTGTTCCTCTTCTGTTTAGATTTACTATTACGTCTGACGGTTTTTAGAAGATTACCATAAGTGATTTGCCTATATATAATAAGGTGAATAACTTATTTAATGTGATAAATGAAGAATGTTTAGATTTGATAATCCTACATATTTATGGTTGTTATTGCTGATACCTCTATTAGCAATGATTTATCTATATTCTCTTCGCCAAAGTAAACGTAGACTTAAACGATTTGGTTCGCTAAAGTTAATGCATCAATTATCTCCTATGGCAAGTCCAAGAAGGAAGTTGATAAAGTTTGTTTTGGCAGAACTAATATTGACATTGCTTATATTGATAGTGGCTCGTCCACAGATTGGTAATAAGATCGCAAATAATACAAGTAGAGAGGGTATCGAAGTTATTATGGCGCTTGATATCAGTAACTCTATGTTGGCTACAGATGTTGTACCTTCACGTTTAGATAAGAGTAAACTTATGGTTGAGGGACTCATGAATAAGTTTACGAAGAACAAACTAGGTTTAATTGTCTTTGCGGGTGACGCTTTTGTTCAACTACCAATAACGAGTGATTATGTTTCGGCAAAGATGTTCTTGGATAATATAAATCCTTCATTAATTGGAACACAAGGAACAGACATAGGTAAAGCGATTAACTTAGCTATGCATAGTTTTACACCTAATACTCAAACAGGTAAAGCGATTGTCGTCATTACAGATGGTGAAGATAATGAGGGAGGTGCAGAAGCTATGGCAAAACAAGCGCAAGAAAAGGGTATTAAGGTGTTTATACTTGGTATTGGTTCTATACAAGGAACTACCATTCCAATGCCTAATGGTGAGGACTTGAGAGATTCCAATGGTAATATTGTTAAGACACATCTCAATGAAGAAATGTGTAAGAAAATAGCAGATGCAGGGCACGGAGTATATATACACGTAGATAATAGTAGTGTTGCTGATGCCCTTCTGGAGAGAGAACTTGGAAAACTTCAAAAGGGAGAGATAAATAATGTTGTATATAGTGATTATGATGAGCAATTCCAGGCGTTTGCACTACTTGCTGTCTTATCACTCATCATTGATGTCTTTATTCTAGAAAGAAAGAGAAAGTATTAAATAAGTATATGTTTA
>ERZ772779.757-NODE-757-length-14211-cov-33.384077_pt1 | contig 14211 bp, 15 predicted proteins | sample MGYA00511360_ERZ772779 | MGnify/ENA primary metagenome ERZ772779 (study PRJEB29015, sample SAMEA2738112) | human oral metagenome | biome: human oral; feature: human-associated habitat; material: saliva | place: China | collected 2231 ...
AAGCAGAAAAACGCGAAATCGCAGAAAGCAGCATCTACCAAAACCTCAAACAAACCGTGAAAGAGCAGGAGTTGATGGCCCTTGGAACAGTTCGTGAAATCTATGACTATCTGACAGGTCAGGCCTCATGAAAAGACAGCTAAAATATTTTCTATGGCTCAGCCCCTTCCTACTTTTTGCTCTTTATTGGTTGGGACTCTACCTGAGTCTCAAGAATCCCATGGAAGAAATCAACTATGCCGAAAATGGTGGATGGATGCGCTATGTGATGTTTAAGCCTTATACGCAGATCATTGGAAGTGATGATACTTTTCAAGAGGGTGAAGGACATAAAACTTTCTCTTTTTCCAAAAATATTGTTGATGATAAGCAACATCTTTCTGTAACAGTATTTAAGGGAACTTCTGATTGGTTATATTTGTATGATCATGAGTTGGATAGTAAAACCATGATTGGATTTGGATTTGTTTATGACTCTCATAAAAAAGCTATAGTGCAAGAAAAAGTATATCTAGAAACAGATAACAAAATCTATAAAGACCAGCAACTCCTTGAGAAACTTGCCGCCTACGGTAAAGACCGGACTTGGTTGAAAAAGCAAAGTAAGAAAGTGGCCGAGCAATACATCCTTGGTACCTGGTTCAAAAATGGAAGTTCCCGTTATTCCCTGAAAAACTTGGGTGATATGAAAATTGAATACAACAAATTGATAGAAGAATAGTAAGTTGTTTTCGGATCTAATCCCACATCATTTTTTGGATGTGGGATTTTTGCTTTTGACGCGGGAGCTAGGGAAAATGATTTGGCAAAAATGATGCAAGTTAGTAGAATTCATGGTATAATGGAATGTAAAAAATTTTTTATGAAAGAAAGTTAACTATGAATTTAAAAGATTACATTGCAAGCATTGAAAACTATCCACAAGAAGGAATTACCTTCCGTGATATCAGCCCTTTGATGGCAGATGGCAATGCTTATAGTTATGCGATTCGTGAAATCGTTCAATACGCGACCGATAAGAAAATCGACATGATAGTTGGTCCTGAAGCGCGTGGTTTCATCGTTGGATGTCCGGTAGCTTTTGAGTTAGGAATTGGATTTGCGCCTGTTCGGAAGCCTGGTAAATTGCCACGTGAAGTCATCTCTGCTGACTACGAAAAAGAATACGGTGTTGATACCCTCTGCATGCACGCAGATGCCATCAAACCAGGTCAACGTGTCCTCATCGTTGATGACCTCTTGGCGACTGGTGGTACGGTGAAAGCAACCATCGAAATGATCGAAAAACTCGGTGGAGTTGTTGCAGGTTGTGCCTTCTTGATCGAGTTGGATGACTTGAAAGGTCGCGAAGCGATCGGAGATTACGACTACAAAGTCTTGATGCATTACTAATATAGTCTAATACTATAACTGGCTACAGAAAAACCATAATTGAAAACTATAAGCTCCTATCATATAATGTTAGTTAAGAACTTGTAAGATGGGAGCTTTTTATGCCAATTACTCTAGATAAAAAATTACCAGCAGTCGATATCCTTCGTTCAGAAAATATTTTTGTCATGGATGATGTTCGGGCGACTCACCAGGATATTCGGCCGATGAATGTTCTCATTCTTAATCTGATGCCGACCAAGGTTGCAACAGAAACCCAGCTCTTACGGCTCCTTGCCAATACGCCCTTACAGATCAATGTAGATTTCCTCTATATGGCGAGCCATGAATCTAAGAATACAGCGGCAGAGCATTTGGAGAGCTTCTACAAGACCTTTGAGGATATCAAGGATAATTATTATGATGGCTTGATTGTGACAGGAGCGCCTGTCGAAAAGATGGACTTTGAGGAAGTAGACTACTGGGAAGAATTGACCCAGGTCTTTGAATGGTCCAAGCGTCATGTCTTTTCTACCCTGCACCTTTGTTGGGGAGCCCAGGCTGGTCTTTACCACCGTTACGGGATTCAAAAAGTAGAGCTCTGTGACAAGCTATCGGGTATCTATGACCAAGCAGTGGTGCGTCCCGATAGTCTTCTTATGAGAGGCTTTGACGATCGCTTCCTTGCCCCTCATTCCCGCTACACGGATATTCCTTTGAAGGAAGTCCTTGAGAAGAGCAATCTTCAAGTGATCGCTCAGGGAAATGAAGTTGGACTTTCCATCATTGCTAGTCCAGACATGCGTGAGGTGTATAGCTTTGGCCATCTGGAATATGATCGCGATACGCTGGCAAAAGAATACCACCGAGATGTCAAGGCGGGCTTGGATCCAGATGTTCCCAAGAATTACTTTGATGGAGATGACGCTAATACAGAGCCTCGCATTCGTTGGAATCTAGCTGCGACGACCTTCTTTAGTAATTGGATCAACTATGCGGTTTATCAAGAAACACCTTACCGCTTGGAAGAATTGGAAAAAGATATTTCATTTTATGGTTACCTATAAAGGGGAATTATGACATATTCACAAGCATTTAAGTATGGCAACTTGGTTCTTCCAAGTGCCTTGCTTTTTCATTATCATGAATTGTTTGACCAAGCAGATGACTACTTGGTTTGGCAGTTTTTCTTCCTTCAAAATACGACCGGCCAAGAGGCCTTGACTCCTAATCAGATTGCTAGTCATCTAGGAAAAACGGTGACAGAGGTCAATCGGATTATGTCCAATTTGACTACCAAGGGACTCCTTCAATACCGGACGATTGAGCTCAATGGCGAGATTGAAGCCATTTTTGATGCGACCATTGCCCTGGAGCGCTTGGATGAGATTTTAGAAGCCCAGACACAAGGGAAGGCACAGAGCGCGCCTGCTAAGGGAAATGTCATCAAGGACTTAGTGGAAACCTTCCAACAAGAACTGGGACGACTCTTGACGCCTTTTGAGATTGAAGACCTGACCAAGACCGTGCGCGAAGATCAGACAGATCCAGATGTGATCAAGGCAGCCTTACGAGAAGCTGTCTTTAACGGAAAGCCTCACTGGAAATATATCCAGGCTATTTTACGCAACTGGCGCAGTGAAGGCATTAACAGCCTGGCCCAAGTAGAGGCGAAACTACAAGAACGCGAGCAAGCCAACCCACGCAATGTGACCGTTTCAGACGATTTCTTGAAGGCCATGGATTTGTGGAAGGATTAAGAGGAGACGATTGATCAATTGAAATGGGGAGATAAAAACAGACGCAGACGATTTAGATGGCTCTATCCGACTATGTTAGTGGTCGGATTGTTTTTATTGTTTGGCATGATCAGCATTTACTACGTACGGACCAACCTATTAACTTCGGGCCTGTACCCAGTAGAAGAGACTCTACTAGAGGCTGGCTATACCAAAACGAAGACAGGATTTCGTAAAAAAGATGCCAATGTAATCATTGACATCCAGTGGAACGCAAAAACAAAGGTATTTGATAAAAATCATTATCGCTTTAAAGCCCATCAAGAGACAACTTTCTGGAAGAAAACCTATGTGGATAAGGAAACACTTGAACGTTTGACCAATGGCCAGCTGTCTAACCAATATGGTTTCGTGCAGTACACCAAGGTTAATAAGAAAGATTGGCTAAGGGTTTCTCCAAGACTAATAGCCCACGCTGGAGGGACGGTCCGGGAGAAGGAGTACAATACGAAGTATACCAATTCCTTAGAGGCTTTACGGCAAAATTACAATCTCTGCCATCGCTTGTTTGAAATGGATTTTAATTTGACTAGTGACAAGAAATTAGCTGCAGTTCATGATTGGCACCATTTTGGAAACAAAGATGATGTCGCACCTTCTTCTAAGGAATGGAAGAAATTTCAGGGTTATGGTTCCCCAGAAACACCAAGTCGCTTTACGACCATGTTAATAGGGGATGTGTTTGATCAAATGATAATTAATCGAGATATGGTGTTGGTGACAGATACCAAATCGATGGAAATCCCTAAGGAAGATAGGATTACACAATATAAAGAACTTGTTTCAGAAGCAAACAAGCGAGACAAAGAACTATTGGATCGTGTGATTCCACAAATTTATCATCAAGAGATGTTCGGAGAAATCGAATCTATTTATCCTTTCAAGCACGTGATCTATACGCTCTACGCCTCACCAGATAGTGGAGAAGAAGTGCTGGATTTTATCGCCAAGCACAAGGAAATCGAGGCGGTGACCGTCCCTATCGACGATTCTCGCTTAACTCCTAAGTTTATCGAACAGGTACATAAACTTGGAAAACGGGTCTATGTTCATACCATTCAAACCTATGAGAGCCTAACTAAGTATGCTGCGATCAATGTTGATGGCTTTTACACTGGCTTATTGACTCCACAGGATATGGCCGTGTATGAATCCGTACCGAAATAAAACAGAAAACTAGCCCTTTCATCAGGCGCTAGTTTTTTCATTTATAGATAGTCCGCGTAGGCTTTTTCTAGTTTGGTAAGGAGTGCTTGTTTTTCCTCATCGCTAGCAAAGGAAGCCTGGATGGCATCGACATTGTGTTGGTAAAAGTCAGTTTCCTTGGTTTGGAAGTGCTGATGGTAGAGGGCATATTCCTTGGTGAGGTCGGTATCAGATACAGTCCGGTTATCGGTATTGATACTGATCCGAGCTCCGGCTGCCTTCATCTTCAAATAAGGAAAATCTTCTATAGTCGGTGCTGCTTTTGTTTGTAGGTTGCTGGTCAAGCAGAGTTCACCAGTAACCCCATTTTCAATAAAGGATTGGAGTAAGGCTGGTTCATGAGATAGAGCTGTCACGTGGCCATTGCGTTTGATGCCAAATGCAATCGATTGGGCAACAAAGTGTGGGCAATGACACTCACCTGCATGAAGCGTCATGGGCCGATGGTAACTCTTGACTTGCTCGATTAAAGGTCGAATATCTTCTGGAGAGTAGTTGTGCTCATCTCCGGCAAAGTCAAAACCAACAAAATCCTGATCACTAACTTGGTTCGATTCTGCAAGAATGCGAGAGGTGAGTTCTTGATCTGACTGGCGCATGCCACAGACCAGGGCTTTTGTAACAATGCCAAATTCATCCTGGGCTTGGCGCAGTCCTTCACAAACTGCATCGATGGTTTCTGGGACGGTGAGTCCTTGGTCCATGGACAATTCTGGGGCAAAGCGGACCTCGATGTAGACGACATTTTCGAGAGCAGCTTGCTTGGCCACATCGTAAGCAGCAAGCGTCAAGGCTTCCTTAGTTTGAAGGAGGGGCCGAATGTAGTCAAATGCCTCCAAATAGTCCAAAAGATTCTCACAGTGGGCAGGCGCAGTGACATGGTGCTTGAGCTCCTCATCGCTAGCAGGTAGGTCAATATTGGCCATAGCTGCCAACTGGCGAATGATTGGAAGCGACAAGGAACCGTCTAAGTGACAGTGAAGTTCTGTCTTTGCCAAACTATGAAAATCGATCGTGGACATGGTTTTCTCCTTAAAATTGTATTTTTTCTATACTATCATTTTGACAAAAAAAGTCAAGTAGCCTTCGCGTAGCAGATCTTTGAAAGGGAGCCCGATATTTGATATGCTAAGAGTAGCGAAATAAAGGAGAAGAAAGATGTCAGACTATCAATTATTAGAAGTATGGGAAGCACCAAGTCAAATGGGAGGAGCCTGGGGTGGTTTGAACCAACCAACAGCAGGTGCCCGCTTTGAACAAACTCTTCCAAAAGGCGATCAACCTTTCCAACTCTATACCCTTCCAACACCCAATGGGATTAAGGTGACCATTATGCTTGAAGAACTGAAAGAGCTGGGAGTGGATGCAGGCTATGACGCTTATCGGATCAAGATTGGTGAGGGAGATCAGTTTGGTAGTGACTTTGTAGCCATCAATCCAAACTCGAAAATTCCAGCCATGTTGGATCAATCAGGCGATCAAGCCATTCGTGTCTTTGAATCGGCCAATATCCTCCTGTATCTAGCAGAGAAATTTGGCAAATTAATCCCGACTGATCCGGCTAAACGGACAGAAGTGCTCAACTGGCTCTTCTGGCAGACGGGTGCGGCACCATTTTTAGGGGGAGGCTTTGGTCATTTCTTCCACTATGCGCCTGAGAAAATCGAGTATGCCATCAACCGCTTTGCCATGGAAGCCAAACGTCAATTGGACTTACTGGACAAGGAGCTTGCCACTAAACCTTATATCGCAGGGGATGACTACACCATTGCAGATATTGCCATCTGGTCTTGGTATGGGCGTCTAGCCCAAGACAAGGTCTGGGACCGTGCAGGGATTTTCTTGGATGTGAAGGAATACAAGCATCTGCAAGCTTGGACAGAGAAAATTGCCAATCGCCCCGCTGTAAAACGTGGCTTGGAAGTGGAATATAAGGAAATTGACTAAAGTCTAAGCATAGATAATTCAATTGTATTGAGATTTTCTTTAGGTGAGTTCGGACGTCAGCGAACTTCGTAGAAGTTCCATGACTTAGTTTTGAACCTAAGGTTTCAAAACTCCCGAGTGCATGAAACAAAATAGTTCCATGCACTTTTCTCACTGCGGAAAACTCAATACCTATATTGTTGGCTCCAAAAACAAGAGATTTCTCAACTTATATAGCTAGCTAGAACAATTTAGCAACAATTTGATAAGGCGCCGTCGCGCCTTTTTTTAATGGTGCAAACATGGTATACTAAAGGGTGGAATAAAAGTTTAGAAAGTAGCACATGGAATTTACAAAATTATCAAATCGCTTGGACTTGGTGGCTAGCTTCGTCCCAGCTGGAGCGCGTCTGTTGGACGTAGGGAGTGACCATGCTTATCTCCCAATCGCCCTCTTACAAGAAGGTAAGATTGAGGCCGCTATTGCTGGTGAAGTGGTAGAGGGACCCTATCAGTCTGCCCTGCAAAATGTCGCCGATAATGGCTTAGAAGACAAGATAGAGGTCCGCTTGGCCAATGGCTTGGCTGCCTTTGAACCAACAGACGGCATTTCCTGTATCACCATTGCTGGCATGGGCGGACGCTTGATTGCAGATATCCTAGCCGCAGGTTTTAACAAATTAGCCAATGTCTCTCGCTTGGTCCTCCAGCCCAATAATCGAGAGGATGAATTGCGGAGCTGGTTAGTAGACCATAATTTCCGTATTGTCGATGAAGCCATCTTGGAAGAAAATGAGAAGTTCTATGAGATCCTCGTGGTCGAACAGGGTTCTCAAGAGTTATCAGCTAAGGAACTACGCTTTGGTCCCTATTTGATGCGGGAACAAGCTCCAGCCTTTGTCCAAAAGTGGTCCAAGGAAGTGGAGAAATTAGCCTTTGCTTTGGAGCAGGTCCCTGTTGAGAATCAATCTGCCAGAGCATTGTTAGAAGAGCGCATCGAACAAATCAAGGAGGTTCTAAATGCTAGCAAGTGAAGTCATCAAACGCTATGAAGCCTACTGTCCTCAGGAACTATCCATGGAGGGAGATGTCCGTGGCCTACAAGTCGGCACCCTGCATAAAGACATCAAGAAGGTCATGGTGGCTCTAGATATCCGCGAACAGACAGTGGCTGAAGCTATTGCTCATGGGGTGGACTTGATCATCGTCAAGCACGCGCCCATTTTCCGTCCCATCAAGGATCTGGTAGCCGATCGGGCTCAAAATCAGATCTATATTGACCTGATCAAGCATGATATCGCAGTCTATGTCAGCCATACCAATATTGACATTGTCCCAGATGGTCTCAACGATTGGTTCTGCCAACTCTTGGACATTGAAGATACAGAGCCCCTCAGCATGACAGGGGAAGGACTCGGAATCGGCCGGATCGGTCAGGTGTCCGCCCAAACCTTTGGTCAGTTGGCTGACAAGGTCAAAGAAACTTTTGGACTAGATGCTTTGCGCTTGGTCAGTTATGACCAGACTGATTTGGATCGGGTTGTTGCGCGCGTCGCCATCTGTGGAGGAAGTGGCCAGTCCTTTTACAAGGATGCTCTCGCTAAAGGGGCTGAGGTCTATATCACAGGAGATATATACTACCACACGGCTCAAGACATGCTGAGCGATGGGCTCTTGGCATTAGATCCAGGTCACCATATCGAAGTTCTTTTTGTGTCAAAATTAGTAGAAAAGCTCAATCAGTGGAAGGCTGAAGAAGCGTGGGAAATTGAGGTGATTGGCAGTCAAGCCAGCACCAATCCTTTTTACCATATCTAAGGGGTCATGATGAAAGTTGCCATTATCGGTGCAGGGATCGTGGGATCCACTGCAGCCTATTATTTATCCAAAGAAGCAAAGGTGGATGTGACCGTCTATGACCATGGAGTCGGCCAAGCAACCAAGGCGGCTGCTGGCATTATCAGCCCTTGGTTTTCCAAGCGACGGAATAAGGCCTGGTATCGCCTGGCTCGTCTGGGGGCTGATTTCTACCAAGAATTGGTAGAAGACCTGGCCAAGGACGGAATTAAAACAGATTTTTACCAGCAGACCGGCGTCTATCTCCTCAAGAAAAATGAGGAAAAATTAGACGAACTCTATCAGTTGGCACTGAGCCGTCGGGAAGAATCTCCCTTGATTGGAGACTTGGCGATTTTGACCAAAGAAGAAGTCAGTGAGCAATTCCCAGGTCTACAAGGCTTTGAGAAGCTCCTTTATGCATCAGGTGGTGCTCATGTAGAGGGAGCCCTTCTCACGGAAACCCTTCTTCAGGCAAGTGGCGCAAGAGTAATCAAGGAAGAGGTTGCTCTCTCAGTCTCAAGTGATGGCTATCAGATTGCAGAAGAAAGCTATGACCAAGTCATCCTGGCAACAGGAGCCTGGTTGGGTCAGAAGCTCCAGCCACTTGGCTACCAAGTTGATGTCCGTCCGCAAAAGGGGCAACTGCGGGATTATCAGCTAGACCTATATACTGCTGATTATCCTGTGGTCATGCCTGAAGGAGAGATGGATATCATTCCATTCCAAAATGGAAAGATCAGTATGGGAGCCACTCATGAAAATGAGATGGGCTTTGACCTGACAGTGGATCAGGCTTTGCTAAATCAGATGGAAACTGAAGCCCTGTCTTACTATCCAGAACTAGCTCAAGCAGAAGTTATCGGGGAGCGCGTGGGAACTCGTGCCTACACCAGTGATTTTTCACCATTTTGGGGAGCTGTTCCTGATCAAGCAGGCCTCTATGTCGCCAGTGGACTTGGTTCGTCTGGCCTCACAACTGGTCCCCTCATTGGGTGGCACCTGGCCCAACTCGTAGCAGGAAGAAAGGTGCGTCTAGATCCAGCAGATTATCCAGTTGAACAATATGTGACGAAGAGAGTGGGACAAAAGTCCTAGCCTCTCAATTTTCTTTGGATTGTCGGGTCAGCCATCGTCTTTTTCTTCAAGCATATTAGTCGCAAGTTACTGGACATCATGATGGGATTTGCGGCAGGGGTTATGATCGCGGCTTCTTTTTGGTCGCTCTTACAACCCTCGATTGAGTATGCGGAAAACTCCTATGGGAGCCTGGCTTGGTTACCGGCTGCGATCGGTTTTCTGACTGGAGGATTTTTCCTCCGCTTGATTGACGCCATCGTCGAGCCAGTAGCAGCGCTACTAGGGGCAGTTGCCGTCCTATCTATGACGGCTATCTTGCCTTACGCCCTCTCCTTTGCGGCAGGTGCGATGATCTTCGTGGTGGTCGAAGAGTTGATTCCAGATTCACAGACCAATGGCAACACAGATGTTGCGACCCTCGGTCTCATGGTTGGCTTTGTCATTATGATGATCCTAGACGTCGCTTTGGGATAAAGAACATCACCTTGTAACATAGATGCAAGGTGACTTTTTTATATAAACATGATAAAATAAGAGTAATGACTACGTAGAAAGGCCTAACATTATGAAAGGTATTATTTTAGCAGGGGGCTCAGGAACTCGCTTGTATCCATTGACACGTGCGGCTTCTAAACAATTGATGCCCATTTATGACAAACCAATGATCTACTATCCGCTGTCAACCCTTATGTTGGCTGGGATCAAAGATATCCTGATCATCTCGACTCCTCAAGACCTTCCTCGTTTTGAAGAGCTTCTTGGAGATGGCTCTGAGCTAGGAATTTCTCTCTCTTATGCAGAGCAACCAAGTCCAGATGGTTTGGCGCAAGCCTTCATCATCGGGGAAGACTTTATCGGTGACGATCATGTTGCCCTCATCCTTGGGGACAATATCTTCCACGGAAACGGCTTAACCAAGATGTTGCAACGGGCAGAAGCAAAGGAAAAAGGAGCGACTGTCTTTGGTTACCAAGTCAAAGATCCAGAACGCTTTGGTGTGGTAGAGTTTGACGCGGATATGAACGCTATCTCTATCGAAGAAAAACCAGAACATCCAAAATCCAACTTTGCGGTGACAGGACTTTACTTCTATGACAATGATGTGGTAGAGATTGCCAAAAACATCAAACCAAGCCCTCGTGGAGAGCTTGAAATCACTGATGTTAACAAGGCCTATTTGGAGCGTGGAGATCTCTCTGTTGAGCTCATGGGCCGTGGTTTTGCCTGGTTGGATACTGGAACTCACGAAAGCCTCTTGCAAGCATCTCAATATATCGAGACTGTTCAACGCTTGCAAAATGTCCAAGTAGCCAATCTTGAGGAAATTGCCTATCGTATGGGTTATATCACCAAAGAACAAGTCCATGAATTAGCGCAATCATTGAAGAAAAATGAATACGGACAATACTTGCTCCGTTTGATTGGAGAAGCTTAATGACAGAACAATTTTTTGATAAAGAATTAGCAGCCCGCAAAATTGAAGCCATCCCAGGCTTGATGGAGTTTGATATTCCAGTGCGTGGCGATAACCGTGGCTGGTTTAAAGAAAACTTCCAAAAAGAAAAAATGCTTCCTCTTGGCTTCCCTGAAAGCTTTTTTGCGGAAGGTAAGTTGCAAAACAATATTTCATTCTCTCGTAAGAATGTTTTGCGTGGCTTGCATGCAGAGCCTTGGGACAAGTACATCTCTGTAGCAGATGAAGGCAAGGTTCTTGGAACTTGGGTAGACCTTCGTGAAGGCGATAGCTTTGGGAATACCTACCAAACCGTGATCGATGCTTCAAAAGGAATCTTTGTTCCTCGTGGTGTAGCCAATGGGTTCCAAGTTTTGACAGACAAAGTTGCCTATACATACTTAGTCAATGATTACTGGGCATTGGAACTCAAACCAAAATATGCTTTTGTCAACTACGCAGACCCAAGCCTAGACATTCAATGGGAAAACTTGGAAGAAGCAGAAGTCTCAGAAGCTGACAAGAATCACCCATTGCTCAAAGACGTCAAACCCCTAAAAGCAGAAGATTTGTAAGAATGAAGCTCTTAAAACAATCAAGAACATCATTATATAGTTTTTAGCTTTGCTATAAACGAGCGAAGCGAGCTATATGCTTAGCTTTCCGCCGTGAGAAAAGCACCTGAACCATTGTGTTTCAGGTGCTCGGAAGTTTTGAGACACTAGGCTCAAAACTTAGTCATGGAACTTCTTCGAAGTTCGCTGACGTCCGTACTCACCTAAGGAAAGCTAAAAAAAGATTGATTTAAGGAACAATCAAAACTAAAAATTATTTGGAGAAAAAATGTCAGAATATAAACATATCATCGTAACCGGTGGAGCTGGTTTCATCGGTTCAAACTTCGTCCACTATGTCTACAACAACCATCCAGACGTGCATGTGACTGTCCTTGACAAACTCACTTACGCTGGTAACCGTGCCAATATCGAAGAAATCCTTGGAGATCGTGTTGAGTTGGTGGTGGGAGACATCGCTGATGCTGAATTAGTTGACAAATTGGCTGCCAAGGCTGATGCTATTGTTCACTATGCGGCTGAAAGCCACAATGACAACTCCCTCAAAGACCCATCTCCATTTATCTACACAAACTTTGTTGGAACATATACACTCTTGGAAGCTGCTCGTAAATACGACATTCGTTTCCACCACGTGTCAACAGACGAAGTGTATGGAGACCTTCCATTGCGCGAAGATCTTCCTGGACATGGGGAAGGTCCTGGTGAAAAATTCACTGCTGAAACCAAATACAACCCATCATCACCTTATTCATCAACTAAGGCTGCTTCAGACTTGATTGTGAAAGCTTGGGTACGTTCCTTTGGTGTCAAAGCAACGATTTCAAACTGTTCAAACAACTACGGGCCATACCAACACATCGAAAAATTCATCCCACGTCAAATCACCAATATCTTGTCTGGCATCAAGCCAAAACTTTATGGTGAAGGGAAGAACGTCCGTGACTGGATCCACACCAACGACCACTCAACTGGTGTTTGGGCTATCCTCACTAAAGGCCGTATCGGTGAAACTTACTTGATCGGTGCCGATGGTGAAAAGAACAACAAGGAAGTGCTTGAGCTCATCCTTGAAAAAATGGGTCAACCAAAAGACGCCTACGACCGTGTAACAGACCGCGCTGGTCATGATTTGCGTTACGCCATCGATTCAACCAAATTGCGTGAAGAATTAGGATGGGAACCACAATTCACAAACTTCGAAGCAGGTTTGGAAGACACCATCAAGTGGTACACAGACCACCAAGACTGGTGGAAAGCTGAAAAAGAAGCTGTCGAAGCCAACTACGCGAAGACACAAGAAGTTTTGAAATAAGGAAGAAAGTCCAAGTAGAAAATTGCTTGGACTTTTTCTTTTATTTTCTGAAAATCACAAAATTAACCATGGATTTGTGGTATAATATGGTTAGTTTTTATAATGAATTAATAAGGGGGATATGATGAATCAAAAAGATTGGGTTGAATACTTTGAAGCGGTCAATGGTCGCAAGCCAAGTATGCAAGAATTTCAAGAAGCGCGTGAAAAAGGGGAGTTTGTCGTAGAGCGAAAAGAAGCGTCGACTCCAACAACTGAGGCACCAGCTCCAGCAACTGAAGCGCAGGCTCCTATTCAGGAAGCACCTGCTGCACCTAGCGCACCTCTTTCACAAGAGTCGACAACTTTTGTCCAACCACAACCATCTGCGAAAACCTTGCAACCTGTTCCAAGACCGAAAAAATTGACATTTTCTTTCAATAAACAACCCCAAATTGGGGCCTCAGTTGCGGGACTTGTCGCAGTGATTGCTCTTGCTTGGTTCTTTTTCTTTTCAGGTGGACCAAGTCTAGATGGGGTTTGGTTGCGAAATACGGATTCTAGTCCGGTCACTTATGAACTAAGTGGAAAGAAACAAAGAGTCAATGGTGGCGAGACCATCAAAAAGGTTCTCAAGGGCAATGAAGCGAAAAAAGAATTTAATACAGCACTTTCTTTGTTAAATGCAACGGACTTGCATTCACTTGCGGATGTCGATAAGAAATTTAACCTGAAGACAACAGAAATAGTTGTTATTAAGTCTGGTGGGAACACGCGCTATAACTTGCTCCAAAAAGACGGAAGCAATATTATTTTAAGAAATGATTTATTCGACTTGAAAACTTATAAATCATACGAAGGAAACTTTGAAGAAAATTTGGTCTATCACAAGGTTGAAACACCAAAGGCCATGGTTGGAAAATGGAAGAATGTGACAGAAGGAGATAATACAACTGTTCAGATTTCAGATCATGGAATTATTAGTGATAAGTATTACGATAGCAAGGCTTACGCATTCTATTCTCTAGCTGATTCAGAAAAGTATGATGGAGACACGACTTCTAAAGAAGAGATCGAACACACATTTGAAGTAATTCAAGAAGCGGTGAAATCACAAGGCTATCAAGTGAAGAGCGCTAAGGAAGTCTATATACAAGCTAATTCAAATTATTGTTTCGTACCTGTCAACGGTGGAAAAAATATACTCGTCTTACGTGGTGGTAATGAATTTGCCGCAAAATTAGAAAAAGTGAAATAATGAAAGAACCGTAAGGTCCTTTTAGAACGTAGAAAAACCCTACCAGCAATAGAAACATTGCCATTTTGTAGGTTGGGTACCATATAGTGAAAACTCTTAGGAATGCTGATATCGCGCTATTCTTAAGAGTTTTTACTTTCTCTATTTTTAAAAAAGACTGAAGAAAATTGTCCAAAATGGACTTTTTCTTCAGTCTGAAAGGACTGCAAGGTCCTTTTTATTTGAGAAAGAAAAGTTTCCCAAGTAAGATTCTAAGGAGAGATATGGTTAGGATTCTTTTTTGAGTTGTTGGTTTCGATATTGTCTAGGAGTCAAGTGAAAATGCTGTTTGAATTGTCGATTGAAGTTTGAGAGGTTAGTAAAGCCGACCTGGCTTGCTATTTCTTGAACACTTTGATTGGTTTGAACGAGCT
>ERZ772779.763-NODE-763-length-14152-cov-5.639143_pt1 | contig 14152 bp, 12 predicted proteins | sample MGYA00511360_ERZ772779 | MGnify/ENA primary metagenome ERZ772779 (study PRJEB29015, sample SAMEA2738112) | human oral metagenome | biome: human oral; feature: human-associated habitat; material: saliva | place: China | collected 2231 ...
TGGTAAAAAGACATTTTTGATACTTTATAAGACATTTTTGATACTTTATAAGACATTTTTGATACTTTATAAGACAAGGTATTATTTATAATGTCTTATTTTTATTTTATACTGATGTATTTATAAAAAAATAAAAAAATAAGACAATATTTTTATTGACATTGTCTTATGCAAATAGTATAATAGAAGCATAAAATTAAAAAGGGGGGAATATTAAAAATTGAACGAATTAAAAGTTATTGAAAATAAAGAAGAAATAGTAATTTATAATAACGATTTAAACACTAAAGTTTATTTAAAAAAATTTAATAACTTCAACTGGGACATCTTTATGATTGTTGTTTCGGCACTAGCTTATACAAAAAATGGAGTAGCAGAAATAAGTTTAGTAGAAATAAAAAAGAAAACGAATTATACCAGTCAAAACAATGAAAATTTTAAAAATAAACTAAAAGAAACAAATAGAAAAATTTTACAAAGTGTTTGTGAAATTGAAACTGGAGAATATACAGAACAATTTCCATTATTTAAAAAATTTAAAATCATAGGTAAGAAAACTTTGAGAGTTGAAGTAGGAGAAGATTATATGTCTTTTTTTACTGATTACAGTGAATATACAAGTTTTGGATTAAAAACTTTTTTAGAACTAAAAAACAAGTATACGAAGCCTTTATTTAAACAATTAATGCAATTTAAAGCGACTGGAAAGGCATTTTTCAAAATGGAAGATTTTAGAAATAAGTTAGATATTCCAAAAAGTTTAAGTTTTTCAAAAATTAGAGATAGAATTTTAATACCTAGTATAAAAGATTTTTCTATTCTTTTTAAAAATTATAAAATAATAGCAAAATTTCTAGATGGAGAAGAAATAGAAATAAATGAAAATATGTCAGTTGAAGCTAAAAAAGATAGGCGACAAGTTACTAATATAAATTTCTTTTTTACCTTGAGTAAAAAAGAAGATGTTATTACAGAAAAAACAGAAGTTGTAAGCAATCAAGCAGAAAGATTACAAACAACTAATATAGCAGATGAAGAAGAAATTGATATAAAAGAAGAAGAAAGACTATTTAACCTAGACAGTATTAAATGTGGATTAGATATGCAAATTATTATTGCAGAGGAAGAAATAGAAACAGAAAAAAGTAAAATAGAAAGATATAAGCAATATATAAAGCAAACTAGAGAAGCAGGAGCGATTGACAGTGTTGATGAAGTTATAAATAGAGATATTATCTCACATTACGAATTTTGTATTAAGGAAGCACTAGAAAAAATTAGAAGTTTAGAAGCAGAAATTGAAAAAAATAAAGAAGAAATTGAAAAAATAAATGTAGAAATTGGTTGTAATCAATCTGTAAGCATTCAATTAAATAGCGAAAATATTGTTGAAAATAAAGAAGAAATTGACTATTTAAAACTTATAAAAGAATTTTTAAGTGCAGAAGCTATTGATTATAGATATGTTGAGAAGAACATAGAGTTTTTACTAGAGAAATATAGTGCAGAAGAAATTTACAAAGAAATTCTAAGAATAGATAGTATTAAGGACGAAAAAGCAAGTATAAACCCTAAAAAATATTTAATTGTAAGCATAAATAATATTTATGAAATAAAAGAAAAAAAGAAAATTGATAGAAAACAATCAGAAAGATTACAAGCAATTAATGAAAATGTTGTTGAAAATAAAGAAGAAGTATTAAATAATTTATTTGGTTTTATAGATGAGGAGGATTAGAATGTCGTTAAACAGATTTAAAAATGAGATAAAAGAAGTTAAAGTGAAGCCAATTGACACTTTTGAAGATGAAATTGAAGTAGCAATGTTTTTATATATATGTGTTGCTTCTAAAAATAATAATTATAACTTTTTGACCTTTGAGAGAGAAGAAATATTAAATACTATTTTAAAATTGAACTTAAATTATTTGACAATAGGAGAAGTAGCAAGTTTTATATTAAGAGTAAAAAAATACAAATGGCAAGGTTTGGATTTAGAAGAAGTCTTTGAAGATAAAGAAGTAAAGGATTTTTTAATATCTTTAAGTACAGAAATGGAAAAAGAAGAAGTAAAAGAAAGGATGATTAGTCGTTTTTATTTGGAAACTGTTATAAAAGTCATTGAAAAACTAAGAAAGGCATATTTAATCAGAAAAACTATAAAAGCACTAGAAAGAGAGGATATAATGTTAAATATAGAAAAAGATATAATAGAATTAGATAATATTGCAAAAGAAAAAGTACCAGTAGTAACAAATAAATTTTATAGAGAAGAAAGCTACGATTTAATAATGGAAGAAAAAGACCAAATTGAAGATATACTACAAACAAATACTGTATTAGATGTTGTACTAAAATTATTTAAGCAAGAAATGATTTTAATTTCGGGTGAACCTGGAACGGGTAAAACTTCTTTTGTTTTAGATATAGCCTTAAAATTAGAAAAAGCAGGACATAGAGGGATATTTTTTAGTTTAGAAATGGGTAAAAAAGCTATTGGGAATAGAGCATTATCAATTGAAACTTCTATTCCAACAGAAGAATTTTTATCAACTGAAAGTTTAAAAAAATTTATAGAAAGTTTTGAAAAAGACAAGCAAGATATTTTTTATGAAAGAATTGAAAAGTTTAGAACAAAGGTAAAAAGATTAGAAATCGTTGATACAACAGGAATAAGTGTAGATTATATAGAAGAATATGTAAATAATAGTATTGCACTTAATGGAAAATTAGATTATATAGTTGTAGATTATCTTCAATTATTAAATGGAAAAGGAAATAATGCGACAGAAATAATAACATACATTTCTAAAAAATTGAAAGAAATCGCTAAAAAATATAATATAGTAGTCATTGCAACAGTACAAATGACTACTGAAGCTAAAAAAGAAGCACAAAATGCTAATAGAAATCAAAAAAGTTATAAACTATATGGAACATCTCTAAAAGGAAGTTCACAATTAGACCAAGACGCTGGAGCAATATTATTTTTAACTAAAATAGCAGATGATGAAGTATTTAAACAAAGATTATTAAATTTACAAATTTCAAAGCAAAGAAATTATAAAACATTTGATGATTTAGAATTAGAATTTTTACTTCCAAACCAAATCTTTAAATATACAAGATTGATAGAAAGATTTAATTATGTAAAGCCAAAGAAAAAAGAAGCAGAAGCAGTAAAAGAAGTTAAAAAAGATGAAGAAAAAGTTGTAGTAGAGCAACAAAAAATGTTATAAGCAAGTCTCTAAACATATATTTATTTTTTTCCACGGACAGAATAAAGGAAGTGATTTAATTGATTGAAAACAAGCAAGATGATTACAAGCAAGATAATGATAATAGAAAATTAGTAGGTGTTAAATATACCAATTTTAACAAAAAATTAGAATTGCTACATTCAAAAGATATAGAAATTTTAGAAAAATTCGGAATTAATCACGAGATAGAAGATGAAATTTGTTTTGTCTGTGGAGCAGAAAAATTAAATTTCTTTTATAGTAAAAATACCAATGAAAGAACACTAGCAGAAGAAAAAAGAGGATATTTAAAATGTAAGTGCTTCAACTGTAATTTTACTGGAGATGTTATAGATATAGCAAGAAAATTAGATCCGTTTTTAAAGAATAAAAGAAATGGAGAAATAATAGACTTCTTGTTAAGTAAAGAATTTCTAAACAGACCGAATAAAATTGATGTAAATAGACAGTATACAACAATAAAAAAGGTTAGAAAGAAGCAAAAAAATGAGAAAAAAATACTAACTTATTACAACATTATAAATACTTTTATAGTTAATTTCAAATTGCATAGGACAGAAGAAATAGAGAACTATTTATATTCAAGAGGTTTTATAAAAGAAGATTTTAAACTGATGAATGGTTATGTAGGACTTGAGGAATGGGGAGAATATAGAAATATAATTTTCCCTTGCAGTGATTATAGCTTCACTAGAAGATTAATTAAAGATTATTATGCTAAGGAAGATACAGAAAAGAAGAAAAAAGTTAGATACATAAACTCTTATAATTTAGAAAAAACTACTCATCATTGTTATTTACTGGAGATGATAAGAAGCAGAAGAATTATAGAAAATAGCTTTTATAATATATATGTATGTGAGGGAGTTTTTGATACTTTAACTGTAAGAGTTGCATTGCAAAATAAATGCCTAGCATTTAGTAGTGGAGGAGCAGTAAGCACACAAGATTTAATCGCTAATAGAATAAAAGAAGTTGCAGAAGAAGTATTCAGAAAGAGAAGTAAAAAACTTAATATAATACTATTATTCGATAACGACCAAGTCGGAGAAAAAGGACAAGAGAAGCTATACAATTTAATCAAGGATTGTGAGTATATAAATGTCTACAAAAATTTTGTTCCATTACTATTAAAAAATAGTAAAGATATCAATGAAGCATTTACAAAAGATAGAGAAACTTTTATAACTAATTTACAAATTATAGATAAAAATTTAAGGGGTACTATTATATAGCTACCCCTTTTAAAATGATTTTAAAGGCTATTACAGAGCTTCATTTTTTTTAAACATTTTGATTATTTTCATTTTCATTAAGATTTTCTACATTTTCAACTTTTTCTTCAACTTTTTTAGGAGCAGAAGTTTTAGATTTAGGTTTTCTTTTTGGAAGATTATCATTTAGAATTGTAGTTACATTTTCTAATACTTCACTAACTTTACTAGCAGATATTTTTTTATTATTTATCAATTTTTCAAATTTATCTAGCAATCCTACAATCTTTTCATTTTTCTTTTTAATTTCTTCCAGTTCACTAATTTTTTCTAAATCTTTTAAGTTAATTTTATTTTCATCTAGCAATTTTTTTATTTCTTCTAATTTTAACAATGCCATTATTTTTCGCCTACCTTTCTTTTAATTAATGATATTCTATCATTAATTAAAAGAAAGGTAAAGGCTTCAAAATAAATGAAATTTATGTATTTTAAAATCGCAACAATAAACTTGCTTCACAAGTTTTTTTTTGTTTATTAGGAAAGTATAAATTTAAAGAGGTCAAATAAAAAAAGAAATGTGAAGATATCAGTTTAAGTAAAAGATAATATTTTTCAAAATATCTAAAATAATTAAAAAAATTGTACGACAAAAAGCTCTAATGAAAAATGATCATTAGAGAATTGTTAGAAATAAATTTTATGTATGGTCCGACCATACCAATCAGCGCTTACATAAATTTCTTGTATATCCATCATAATTTTACAATAAGGACACATAAATGGATGTACATCAAAGGTATCAATAGATTGTTTCACATAGAAAGAATATTCAGATTTAGAAAATTTTTTCTTGTATTTTTTAATAGTATCTTTTAACTTTGTTGTAATATTCCGCGCATAAAAACCAAATCTATTAATCATTTTAAAATTTTTAGGTGGTAAATGAATAAGAATTTGTTGAACAAATCTATCTATGTCCATAGTTACATATTTTTTCTTTTTATTGTCAGCTAAGTCATTAAAGAAAAAAGTAACTTTTTTATTATCATAATTAACAATTTTATATTCAGCAATAGGTGCACGCGCAAGATATCTACCTAAATATTTTACGATTCCTTTAGGTGAATTAACATTACCAGAACCTACATTAAAGAAGAATCTCTTATTTTCTTTATATAGTTTAGAAACAGTTTTCAGAGCTAAATTTTTGATTTTAAGATTAGGATAATTACCATTTTTAACAATATTAAGCACATGATATTTTCATTGTCCAGCAATAGAAGAGACATGGAAGTAGTCTAGTTTTTTAAAGATAAAATTTTTAGTAAATCCACCAAGAGAAACAAGCGCATGAATATGAGGATTCCATTTTAAATCTCTACCAAAAGTATGAATAACAGTGATAAGTCCATAGTGGACAATATCAGAGTTAGTGAAATAATCTGGAGAAGATTTAGGAACTTTAATTTTTCTATTATTCTTTTTATAGATATTATGAAATTGATATTCTAAAGTTTTATTGACAGCGCTTGCTAGTTTAGAAAGAAGCTCTCTATCGTAAAAGAAAAAAGGTCTTAATTCTTCAGGAATGGTAAAAAGAATATGTCTGTGAGGTACATTAAGAATATCATTAGTCATCTTTTGTGTCCAAGTAGCAGAATATTTAAATCCACAAGAAGGACAAAGTCTAGATTTACAAGTAATAGGAATAGTATGATAATGACCACACTCAGTACAAGAGTATTTAATGAAACCAGCTTTAGAATCGCGACAAAGCATAAATCTGTTGATAGAATTTTTAATGTATTCCAAATGGTTATGAGTTAAAAAAGGCTTGATAAAATTTAAAATTTGTGGTAAATTTGCTATGGATAGTATTTCTTTAATCATGAGATATTAGTCCTTTCTGTATGTTTTAGTCCAAATAAATTTTACAGAAAAAGAGAGCCAATTGCAAAAGATTTTTTTTAAAATCTGCAATTGGCTTTTTTTACTAAAATGTAAGTATAAAAATTGTCATTTTTATATTACATTTTTTTTAAAATTAATAAATTTGCCAGTGCCTTGTTATGTATGTCGTTGCACTCCATAATAACAGCACTGGCAAAGGGGAAACCCCTTTTGATACCCCTTTTAACTTGTCAAAAACTCACTTTAAAAATACATCTAGCGACTGTATTTTTAAGAGTTCATTTTTTTTACAAGTTATTGAGAGTGTATCGCCACTCTCAAACTCTTACTCTATTTGCTTTTTATTAAATGTGAGGTGTGAAATGTATAATAAAAAATTAATATTTCGTTTAGATGAAGAACTTGAAGCAAGATTAAAATTAAGAAGTACACAGTTAGGAATTTCTTATGCAGAATGTATAAGAGAACTTATAGAAAAGGAAGTTTTAACAAACAATTTAGATACTATATATTCTTTTATGTTGAAGCTAGATAAAGTCTATAATGAACTTAATAGAATAGGAATAAACTTAAATCAATCCGTTAAAAAAATGAATACTAAAACTGTAAAAAATGAAGTATTAGATTTTGAAGATATTGTTATAAATTATTGTGAAGAAATAGCAGAAGTCTTGGAAGATTTAGGGGGGATAGATAATGCAATTAATTATGAAAATAGCAGAAGAAAAAAGAATGAATAGTAATGGTATGAAAGCATTATTTGATTATATAGCGAGAGAAAGTGGAGTATATAAAACAATAGGAATAGGAATGTCTGATGATAGCGAAAAAGCATTTAGACAAGTGATGAATAATAAGAGAAGATTTAATAAAGCACAAGATGACAAAATGAGATTTTGCTACCACGAAATTATAAGCTTTGAATATGGTACAGACCCTGAACTTGCATTAAAAATTGGAGAAGATTATTGCAATAAATTACATCAAGAAAAAGGTTTTAATTGCTTCTTTGGAGTGCAAATAGATACTAAAAATACACATATACATATATTAGTAGATAGTGTAAATTGTAGGACTGGTAAAATGTTACAATCTTTGACAGAGAAGCAACTAGAAAAAGTACCAGAAAGAAAAGAACTAGAAGAAGTTTATATCTATGAGGAGCAGAGAAGAATTGCAGAGGATATGGCTATTAAAAATGGATACCAAATAGAAGATGAAAAAAGATATTCATATATGCACGAAGCGAAAAAACACAATAAAAATGCTAGAAAATGGCTAACTAAAAATCAGTATCAAACTTTTAAAAAAGAAGAAAAAGGAGAATTAAAAGAGGAGAAATCGTGGAGGAATGAAATTGCAGATAAAGTTAAAGAAATGTATAAAAGACTTGATATTACAGAGAATAACATTAAAGAGATAGCAAAAGAGTATAATTTAGAAGTTACAAGACACAACAAGACAAATAAAACAATAACATTTGCACTTTTAGACCTAGATGGGAAAGCCACCAAACAGAGATTAAAATTAGTTGAAGCATTAAGTCAAAAGGTAGGTAAAAACAAACTTAAAGAAGAAGATAAGGACAAGGTTAAACTAGGTGTTAAATTAGAAAGACTACACGACCACGAAAAAGGAAATTTTACTTCAGAAACTAATCCATTCTCTTATGAAAATTTCTTCAGAGATAGAACGAAAGAACTTGAAAATAATAGAGAATTTGAAGAATTTGTAAAAGAAATAGAAGCAGAAGAACTGGAAAAGGAGCTTGAAAAAGTGATGAAAGAGAAAGAAAAAACAATCAAAGAAGTTGCAGAAAATTTGATTAAAAATAAAGAAAATGTTTATAAAAATGAGAAAGAAAAAGCAGAAAAAATTAACAAATTGATTGAAATAAATCAGATTGATTACAAGCAAGATAAAGAAAAAATTGCAAGTTTAGAAAAAGAATTAGTTGAGAAAAAAGAGGAAATACCTCATCTTGAAGCAACTATAAAAGATTATAGTAATACTAAAAATCTTCTTGAAGAAGATTTACCTGGTAAAGAAGAAGCAGTAAAAGATAAAACTAAAATTGCAGATGATAAGGAAAAAGAAGTTGAAAGATTGAAAGCTTTATTACAACAAGCAGAGAAAGAGTTAGAGAGTGCTAATACTCAAAAGAAAAATGCTATAACAAGTAGAGATAATACGAAAGAAAGAATTGAAGATATAGATACTCTAATTAAAAATAACAGTGATAAAATTATTGAAAATAAAGAGAAAATTAAAACTATTCCAGTTGCAGTAGAAACTATAAAAGATAGTTTAGAAAGAACAGAAAAGAAGATTGAAGAACATAGAGAAGAATTAAAAGTTGTGAGTGAAGTTGTAAAAGAAAGGGAACAAGATTATAAAGATACGAAGAACAATGCTTTTGAAAAAGTGCTTGAATATGAAAGTATTATTAGAACTTATTATGAGAAAAAATATGAAGCAGAGGAACAAAATAAGTTAGAAATGGCAGAAGAATTAAAGAAGAAATTTGAAGAATTTCAAAATAATCTTCTTAAACAGAATATAGAATGGGATAAGATTAACAAATTAAATCAACAAGTTGCAGAGCAAGTAAGACTTGAGAGAGAACAAAAAGCACTTACTAAGAAGAAGCAAGAAGCAGAAGCAAGAAGAAAAGAAGTAGAAGCTAGAGCCAAAGAAGAACTTGAAGAAAAAGTAAAAACGGATCTTCAGAACTTTATAGATTTGATTGATAAAGGGAAAATTGATACTGATGAACTAATTGATATAGTTGAAGATTTAGAAGAATGTGAGGATTGGAAAGATAACAATAAATTACAATATGGAAGAAATATAAAATCACAATTAGATGATTTAAAAGTAACTTTAAATGTTAAGAGTGCTTTTGGAGAAGCAGAAAAAGTTAATGAAATATTAAATAAAAATGAGAAATTATTTGAAAAAATCTCTGATTTTATAGAAAATATGGAGCAAGAAAAGACTATTTCAAATATAGAAGTAGGCAAGAAAGATACTAAAGAAGTTAGAAAGGAGGAAAGGGAAATTGAGTAACTTAGACTTTAAAGGAATGATAGAAGCTAACTATAATGTTTTGAGTAATTTAGAAGCTAGTATACAAGGCTTTTTTAGAAAATTTGAAGATATAGATACTAAGATAGTGGAAAAAGAAACGGCTTTTATAAATGCGAAGCAAGAATTTAAAGAACTTATAGAAGATTATAAAAGTACACTAGACAAGATAAGAGAAGATTTTAATTTAGCAGTTGCTAAAGAGCAAAAAGAGTTTATAGAGGTAGTAAATACTAACACAGAGAAGATATTGAAAGCTAAAGAAGAAGAATTACAACAGAAGCTAGAGCAAGAAGAACATAAAATCTTATTGAAAACAAAGAAATTATTAGATACTATGGAGAGTTTTCAAGAGAATATAAATTCAAAAATATTAGATACCATTAAAAATCTTCCAATGTTACTGGAGGAAGAAAAGGACTTAATTATAAATAAAACTCTTGAAAATATTAAAGAAACATCTAAGACATTACAAACTAATATAGAAAATTATAGGAAAGTATTAGATGAAGAACTAAGGAAGTATAAAGATACAGTAATAACTCAAGTAGATACTTGTAAAGATACCTTAAAAAACAGTACAGAAGCTATAAAAGAAGTTGCAGAGGATATAAAAGCAGAAAATATCACTTTAAATAAGAACAGAAGCAATTTAGAAGCAGATTACAATAAAGTCAATACAAGTTTAAATAAAGTAAGTAAAGATACAAATAATCTAGCTAAAAGTATAAATAATATAAAATATACATTCATAATTAATAAGATTTATATTTTCTTATTTTCTCTTTTAAATTCAATATTTATTCTTAGAATAATAGTACCTCAAGAGTGGAGCATAAATTTTTATGGAGAAAAAACTAGATGGACTTTAATTATAGTAGCTTCTTTATTAATAATTGTAGCAATATGTGATTTTATGTACCGTACAATATTACCTATTTTATCAAGCCTTTGGGAAAAAATATGTAATTTTCTTTTTACTTCTGAAGAAGAAGCAGAAGAAGATTAATTTTATAAAAGGCACAAGCTAAGTTTGTGTCTTTTTCTTTTTTGCTTGTGGAGTTTAATATAAAAAAAAGCAGAAGTAAAGTGTGCCTTTCGGCATTTTTCTAGCGAAAAACTACGCACTTGACTTCTGTTTTTTTTATAACTCCACAAAGGCAACCAAAAAAGAAAAAAAAGAAAAAATGTGTGGTATTTTTATATCATTCGGAAGTCTTTAAAACCTTACTATTTTCTACTATTTTCAAGTTTTATACCCTATCTTTTTATTTTAAAATTGTAGTATAATTATTATATATTTGTATTTTATTATTTTGATTATCTAATATTCAATTTATCTTATTGTATATTATTAGAACACACTTTAATATTTTTTACTATTATTATATCAGCTGTATAAGATAGTTTTTATATTGGTATTAAAAGATATTTAAGATGATATATTTAATCTATTATAAAATTTTATATAGTCTTATTTAAGAATAAAATGTATTTTAGTATATTATTTTGAAAATATAGAATATAATTTATAAACTATGTATTATTTTTTCAAATTAAAATAGTCAAAATTTAACTTTTTTTATAATTTTCAACGATTAGATAACTTGAAAAAGAAGCCGAATTATATTAATCAATCAAACTAATTTTTCTTTTATTTTCAATGTTTTTATAAACAAGTTGCTTGAAATCTTTTTGTAATCTTTCAAGCATTTCTTATTGTATTTTTCTTAATTAAATGGTATAATATAACTACCAAGAAAACTAAAAAGGAGTGGGTAAAATATGTTAAATAGTACTTTTGGATTAAGTAAAGACTTTTTACAATTTTTGGATAAGGAAAATTCTTATCAAAATCAAGATGAAGATACTTATACTCTTATTTTTATTAATGGAGAAAAAGAAGTATTTAAAAAAACTGGTATCAAAAAAGCAGTTATAAATTATATAGAGCTTCACAGAGAAAGTTTAGAAATTGCTTTAAATCAATCAGAAAGATTACAAGCTAATACAACAGATGAAGCAGAAGAAGTTGAAAGTAATCAAGTTGTAAGCAATCAAGCAAGTAGTACAGAAATAGCAGTATTTAATAATATTCCAGTTGCTAGACTACAAAAATTCTTTACTTTGGAGAATATAGCAGTCTTAGAAAAACTTATAGAAATAGAAAAAAGTGGAGTATTAGTAGACCATTCAAGCATTCCAGAGCATTATAGAAAATTAAGCAACGGAAAGAGTGTAAGTATAAGAATGAATGAGGAGATATACAACAAGATGAAGCTATATAGTATTGAAATAGGCGAAACTATGGCAACTATAACGAATTATCTTTTTGATATGTATTTAAAAGAAATGAAAAAATAAGAAGTTGCTTTAAATCAAGCAACTTGATTACAAGCATTGTATAAGGAGAAAAAAATGGAAAATGAATTAGAAAAAATAATTAAGAACTTAAAAAAGTTACTAACAAAAGATTTTGATTTCATAAATGCAGGTAGAATAGTTGTAGCGAGTGAAAGCAGAGAAGTAAATATAAATATGGTAAATTTAATCTGTAACGAGCTAAGTATTCAAACTAACCACATAACAAAAGACCAACTAAAAAAGATAATAGAACAAATTGATTTAAGACTAGATTATTTAGAGCCAGAAGTACCAAAAGTAAAAAGAAGAAATGATTGACTAAAAACAGTTGTATTAGGACATATAAAATTGCAGATGAAAAAATATATCTTCAGAAGCTAAAAACATTGTCTAAAAAGAAAGGGGGTTTTAAAACAATTATGGAAAAATACGGATATGCTAGAGTTTCAACAGAAGTACAAGACCTAGAAAGGCAACTAAAAGCCTTGAAAAAGGCAGGAGTGAAGCCTAATAAAATCTTTAAAGATATTGGAAGTGGAAAAGATTTCGAGAGAATAGAATATCAGAAGCTAGTAAATAAAGTATTGAAAAAAGGCGATATTCTTTATATTACAAGTATCGACCGTTTAGGAAGAGATATGAAGCTAATTGAGGAAGAATATAAACTTATAACAGAAACGAGGGAATGTCAATTAATCAGTCTTGAAGAGCCTTTCTTATCCACTTCACAAGATGAAATAACAAACGATTTATTAAGACCAATCCTTTTAAAATTTCTTTCTTGGGTAGCAGAACGAGAGAGAAAAGAACTACTAAAAAGGCAGAAACAAGCCTATAATTCAATGTCTAAGAATAGCAGAGGTAAATTAATTTCTAATAGAACTGGAAAGGTAATAGGTAGACCTAAGAAGTGGAAAGAACTAACTAAGGAGCAAAGAGATAAGGTTGAGGAGTGGATAAGAGGGGAAAGAAGTTGCTTATCTGTTTCAAAAGAACTAGGAATATCAAGAAGCACATTACAACGAATTAAAGAGGAAGAATACCAATAAAGCAAAAAGGCTTAATTCTCTATATAGTATAAATAGAGATAAGCCTTTTTAAAATAAATCGTGATAAAAATAAGATAAGTATATTATAGCATATTTTTTTCCATTATTTAAGAATATAAACAAAAAAGGCTTCATTTTTCGTCTGAGGGGAGAACAGAAGCCTTTTTCATTTTCAATCCTAGAGCAGTAATTAATTGAAAGAAGACTTTATTACTCCTACAAAAGCGAGGAACAATAAAATCTTCTTTACTAATAACTACTACACACAAACCTATTATATCATCAAAGTTAAAAAAATAAAAATTACTTTTTTTAAATTATATAATAAAATTAAAAATAGCACCTATTGGAGTAAGTGCTATTTTCGTTCCATTTTTTTTGCATTAATAATCGTCTATAAATCAATTATAAACTTTATTTTTTCAAATGTCAATGTTATAATTAATCGTTCCATTTTATCTAAAGCCTTGAGAGGAGGTGGAAGATGAAAAAAGCATTTATAATCGTCGTAGCAATAGCAATAGCATTATTGTTATTTTCAAAAAATGTATATATAACTATTAATTTTTAAGTTATAACTTTTTTGAGGGTGTATAAGTCATTGGAGTGGCTTATATACTCTTTTTTTTATAGCCTATACAGAACATCATAGAAGCCTTTCAAATGCTTTTAAAAGCCATTACAGACACTCAAATTTTATGTTTGTCTTATAAATTTAAAATATCTAAAATCACTACTTGCATTTTAAAGGCTTTATATAGTGTTTTTTAAAGTTTTAAATATTAAAGGTAAAATTGTAAGGCTATACACTATAAAATTAAAAAAAAGGGTATAGCAGGAGCTAAAAGTGGCATTAAAAAAATGGGAACGGAAGCCGAAAACGAAAAAATGAAAAAAGGGAAAAGGGGGGTAGGGGGGTTTTGTCCTTTTTTTTCAAGTAAATTCAACTTGCTTATTATATTCGACTTTACTTGTATTTTCTACTTCTTAGATAGTCCGTGGAAAAAAATAAATTGTTGTTTTGTTTTATTGGTTGCTACTGGAAGCTATAAAATTTAGAATTTAAAATTTTAATTTTTTTATATTAGGAAATCTAAAATCAAAAAAAAAGAAAATCAAAAAATCACAGTCAGATATCTTCTTTTTTTTTATATTTTTAAGGACTTTTTAGGACTACCACAACCCCCCATTTTTCCACACTTTCAAGAGTGGTAAAAAGACATTTTTGATACTTTATAAGACATTTTTGATACTTTATAAGACA
>ERZ772779.765-NODE-765-length-14135-cov-15.885156_pt1 | contig 14135 bp, 10 predicted proteins | sample MGYA00511360_ERZ772779 | MGnify/ENA primary metagenome ERZ772779 (study PRJEB29015, sample SAMEA2738112) | human oral metagenome | biome: human oral; feature: human-associated habitat; material: saliva | place: China | collected 2231 ...
TGCTCGGCGGGCACGAGGGCTACGACTACCGCGAGACGATCTCCGTCTGGTTCCGCTCGATCTTCACGCTGCACCCGCAGGCGCACTTGATGGCGGATGTTCCCCTCAGCTTCAAGCTGCACATCATCGCGGGTCTGCTGCTGTTCTGCATCTGGCCGTTCACCCGCCTCGTGCACGCGGTGAGCGCGCCGGTCGGCTACGTGGCGCGTCCCCCGGTGGTCTACCGGTCGCGCGACGAGCGCCGTGAGCACCAGCTGACGCGTGGAGGCATGTCGGACTGATTGATGGCCGTGCCCGCCGCGGTCCTTCGCTCACAGGCGAGGCCGTGGCGCGGTCAGCGGTGGGGCCGGGGGCGAGCGCGTGCTCGCCCCCGCGTCTTTATCGGGGGTTCCCGCGTTCTCGCCTGTATGAATGTACCGACAGACCCCGCGTAATGCGACCGACTGCTGGTATTTGCCGTGCGGGGAGCTGTTTGTGATGGGTAGAATAAAGCGCGCTTTGTTAGTAACGTAACAGCTTTAATGCCGTATGGAGATGCCTAAACAGGGCATTTCCACTGATTATGAGGGAGAGAGGAAACGTCATGAGCGATACCTCCCGTGCTCGGCCTCTGGCTGAAACGCTCGCCGCAATGGCGGCGTTGACCCCTGCACAGCACGCGCTCTTGGAGCGCATTTCGCACCATGCGACGCCCGTGACCGTGGCGGAGCTGGCTCAGGAAGCCGGCTTGCATGTCTCGAGCGTGCGCGAGACCCTTGAAGGCCTGTTCGCCCTTGGCCTCGTGGAAAAGCAGCAGCTTCCCTCATCCGGTCGTGGCCGACCCGCGCTGGGCTATTCGACGATGACCCCGGCGGATCCCTCGTTTGCGGCGCAGATGCTGCACCAGCTCACCTCGTCGCTGCTGGCATGGCTGCGCGTTGATGCGGCTGACCCGGCGGCCTCGGTGCGTGAGATCGGCTCGCGCTGGGCGGACGCCGCCCTCGAGACGATGGCCGTGCCTGATCACAGCCATAATGCGAACCGTCGCCCCGTGCGCGACACCTTCAACATCGCGTCGCACCTGGGCAAGGTGCGCCTGTTTATGAACGCCATGGGCTTCGCGTCCGTCCCGCACGACACCGATCCGATGGCCGTCGTGCTGACGGCCTGCCCGTTCACTGAGCCGGGCACCCCCGACGACCTGGCCCTCGAGCTGCGTCGCGGCATCGTCGAGCGCGTGTTCGAGCGGACGGCGACCGGATTTGCCACGTGGTCACTGGAGGCGGATCCTTCCGACCCTCTGCGCCTGACTGTCTATATTCGACGGCTCGATGAGGCGAACCCGAAGCCGCTGTCGACGACCCTTCACTTCTTTGGTGGCGCGGCCGAGGCGGCCGGTGGGTACATGCGCGAACTGCCCTCCGCTGAGACTCCAGCGACTCTGGGTGAACTCGTCGATCAGCTCAGCTCAGAGAGCCCTGAGCTGGCGCGAATCCTCGCTGTGTCGAGCTACCTGGTCAACGAGCGCTCCGCTCGTCTGGACGCTGAGCTTGCGCCCGGCGCGCGCGTCGACGTGCTGCCTCCGTTCGCCGGCGGGTGAGATTTTTTAGTCATTTGTGTGAGGTGGTCAGGGTTGTAAAACAATCCTGACCGCCCCCGCGTAAGATGAACGGGAAGGCACTCCCGTCCCTGGAGGATCCCATGTCAGCTGAGATTGCAACCGGCATCACCGACGAGCCGCTGGATACTGGCGCGCTGATTGATAGCGCACGTCGGGATACGTGTGGTGCTGTGGCGTCCTTTGTTGGGGTGGTGCGTAACCATGACGGCGGAGAGAGCGTGGACGCGATCGAGTATTCGTCGCACCCCTCGTCGCAGCAGATTTTGCGGGACATCGTCATGGAATTTAAGGATCGTCCGGGCGTGCATTGCATTGTCGCGTGGCACCGCGTGGGGCACCTGGAGATCGGCGAGGATGCGATGGTCGTCGCCGTCGCTGCGGAGCATCGTGCGCAGGCATTCCGCACGGTCGAGGCCATTGTCGAGGACGTGAAGGCGAAGCTTCCGATCTGGAAGAAGCAGGAATTGACCGACGGTTCGCACAACTGGTCGGGTCTGTGAGATGACGATCGGCGATCCTTTTTCCCGTGATGCGGCCGTTTCGGGGCGCACCGTTGCGCTTGCGCTGATCAATGCGCCCGTCCCGTACGAGGCCGGGGATCCCGCGCTGGAGCGTTTTCGTCGCAATTGGCTGGTGTCCGGCATCGGCGAGGCCGGCCAGGCGCGTCTGGCAGCCGCGCGCGTGCTCGTGGTGGGCGCGGGCGGCCTCGGCTCCCCCGTCCTCCTGTACCTGACGGCTGCGGGCGTCGGCACGATCGGCATCTGCGACTCCGACGTGGTCGAGGTGTCGAACCTTCAGCGTCAGCTCCTGCACGGCGAGGGCGACGTGGGAGATCCGAAGCCGGACTCCGCGGTGCGTCACCTGAGCGGACTAAACTCCTCGGTCCATTTTGAGCGCTACGGGCACGTGACCCGCGAGTGGCTGGAGGCGCACGGTCGCGAGTGGGACCTGATCGTTGAATGCACGGATAGCTTCGATTCGAAGTACCTGGTCGCGGACTACTGCGCGGATTCCGGCGTCCCGCTGGTGTGGGGCACGGTCGTGTCGATGGCCTTCCAGGTGAGCGTCTTCTGGTCTGCGGCACCGGCCCCTGTGCCGTCGCTGACGCTGCGGAGCCTGCACCCGGTCAAGCCTGCCCTCGGGACGACGCCGGCCTCGCCGAAGGTTGGCGTGCTCGGCCCCGTGGTCGGCCAGGCGGGTACCGCGATGGCGACGGAGGCTATCAAGCTGCTGGTGGGCTTCGGTGAGCCGCTGATCGGGCGTGTCCTCATGACGGATGCGGCGACGCAGCGCGCCGACGTACTGACCTTCGCGCCGTGGGACTGAGCCCCGTCGCCGCCCCGTGCGCTGACGTCGCTGCGATCGTCGTCGGCGGCGGTGGGGGAGAGCGCCTGGGTGGCGTCTCCAAGCCCGACCTGACGCTCGGCGGCGTGCGCCTCATTGATCGTGTGTGTGCTGCGCTCCAGGAGGCGTGCGGCGCGGGCTGTGTGGCCGTCGTGCCGCCGGCCGTTCGCGTCCCGGATGGTGTTCGACGAACCCTTGAGGATCCGCCGAACGGCGGCCCGTTGGCTGGCATTGATGCCGGTCTGCGCGCGCTGAGCGTCGGCGACGACGTCCTCGTCGTCATCGTTTCCGTCGACGCTCCCGGGGTGGGCGCTGTTCTGCCCGCCCTCCTCGAACCCGCTTTGGGTGAGGGGGTGGAGGGGCGCATCGTGCGCGGCGGCGATCCGGAGCCTTTCGATCAGTATCTCATGGGTGTTTATCGCGCGGGTGCGCTGCGCCGCGTCCTCGACGAGGCCGTGGCTTCCCTTGGGTCCGTGCGCGGCGTGGGCGTGCGCCGGGTGCTGCGCGCCCTCGAGGTTGAGCGAGTGAGCGTGAGCGCCGACGTGTGTCGGGACATCGACACCCCCGCGGATGTGGCCTGGTGGGAGGCTTTGTTGGGCCGATAATTTGTGATCGATACCCCCGAGGGCATAGATTTAGCTAGTAAGTGTTTTACCCCCTATCCCACTCAAGGTGCACTCATGAATCTTCGTCACGGACAGCTGTGGCAGCGACTTGGGCTGACCGTATTGTCAGGAATTCTCGTTGCGTCCTTCGCTCCCGCTACTGCCGCAGCTCCTACAGGTGGCCAGGAAATCAGTGACGATGCGGGCTCTTTCAACGGTGATGTGGCACGTGTGGGAACGGGGGATGTAGTCCCTGACGTTGCGCGGGGGGAGCGACGTATCGGATGGGCCGATGTCTCCGCTGCCGACTCTGCCAGCGAGATCGTGGCCTCGCCTGACGAGGAAAGCAGCGACGTTCGCACCTATATCTATCCCGGAACCTCAGGACCTACCCGCATTCACGTCATCTCAACCCAGGGCTCGGACGCAATTCTGCTCGAATCTAAGGGCCTATTCGGCATGATTGACGGAGGTGAGGGCCTGGGAGCGCCCGACGGTTCCGACCCTCGGTACCCTGTGCGCCCGGGGACCACCGCGGCCTCAAAGGGTGATACACAGCGGATCCTGGACTACATGTCGTCCCAGGGGGTTACCTCCTCGAACCTGGCCTTTTATCTGGGCACCCATCCGCATTCGGACCATATCGACAATGCAGACGACATCATCTACCGCTTCCATCCGAGAGTCATATTCACCCCGGAGTATTCTGACAGTTGGATCTCTGATCCGCATACGCTGTGGGACAACCAGTGGGTCTACGACCGCATGATCGCCGCGGCCTCCTGGGCGCAGCGTAGCTACAGTGCCACGCTTGTCCAGCATGTACGGAACTATGAGACGCACGTGCAGATCGGCGACATGGATATTCAAATCATCCCCTTCGATCCCGAGGAGTCCTACAAGCGTCACCCCATTCGTGATGCGAACCTGCTCGGCTGGGGGAGTGTCGTCTCGGCCTTCGGTCATCGCGCATTCCTTGCCGCCGACCTCGAAATTGAGGGGGACCTCGAGGAGCGGATAGCGGCTGTTGTCGGCCATGTTGACATGCTCAAAGCGGGGCATCACGGCTTGACGACCTCGAACTCAGAATCTTTCATGGCTGCCCTCTCACCCTCGATGATCGTCCAGACGAACCCCGAATGGGTGACCCCGGACCGCCTGACGACCTCAGTCACTGTGAGTGGCACTGCGTCGTGGGCCCCCACCGCTGACCTGTGGGACCGGGCGCGTATTCCCGCTGTGGTGGGGACCTTTACAGAATCGGGCATTAGCTATAACGACCTGTCTGCCGCTTCTTGGGGACATGAGTACTACCAGGGTGTTACGCCGCGGGCGTGGTGGTTCCAGGGTGCGCGTCCGCAGTCAACCTACGGCTGGTGGAAAGGCTGGTCAGGCAACTGGTACTTCTTTACGGGGCACCCGTATTGTGCGACGAGCCAGTGGGTAAATGATCGTGGTTCCTGGTACTGGATGGACGCCACCGGCGCGATGGCGACCGGTTGGATTCATGACGGAAAAGCACGGTACTACCTGGATTCCGCAGGGCATCCGGCAGGTGACGGGTGGAGTCTCATCGACGGCTCGTGGTACTACCTGAGCGGCGGTCGCGTCGCGACCGGTTGGTTCTACGACGCGGGCTCCTGGTACTACCTGAATGGCGCGACCGGCGCGATGGCCACCGGATGGACCCAGGTCGATGGTACCTGGTACTACCTGACCGGCAGTGGAGCGATGGTCACCGGCTGGCTCTACGACGGCGGCTCCTGGTACTATCTGGACCCGATGACCGGTGCGATGGCGGTCGGCTGGGTGCAGGTGGACGGCAAGTGGTACTACCTGCGGTCCTCGGGTGCGATGGTCACCGGTTGGCTGAACGGCGGGAGCGCCTGGTACTACCTGGACGGCAGCGGCGCTATGGCCACGGGCTGGATCCTGGATCATGGGGCTTGGTACTACATGAACGGCACAGGTGCCATGGTCACCGGCACGCAGGAGATCGACGGTCGATTGTCGACCTTCTCTCCGTCGGGACGCTGGGTCGGCTACGCCTCCTGATCGAGGAGCCGGCGACCATCCTCACAAAGCGCCGCCCGCCGCGTATTGACGCAGGTAGGCGGCGCTTGCCCGTTGTACTGTGAGAGGACCGATCCTGAGCGAAAGGCCGCTCATGACGTTCCCTCGCGCCCACCTCGCAGCGGCCCTGACGATGGCTGTAGCGACTGCTGCGGTCTGGTTCGTTTCTGGTGTCCGGGGGCGGCGGCCCGCCCGCGAGATCGCCACACTCGAGCCTTCGGCTCGGAGTGATCGATCTCGAAGCCCGGCCAGGCCTTGCCGCCGCCCCCGGACACTAACGAGCCGAGGCCTCGTTTCTTGCTGTTTGTGGGGTCAGCGCTGTTCGTCGAGTTGGTGGAAGATCGCCGCGAGCAGGGGCGTGACCACCTCGAGGGTATCGAGCGCACCTCCGCGTGAGCCGGGGGAGGAGACGATGAGCGCGCCCGAGGAGTCACGCGCGGTCACGCCGACGACCTCGCGGGACAGGCCCGACAGGGGTGTGTTCGTCAGGCCGTGGGCGCGGATCTGCTCGGCGATGCCGGGTATCTCGACCTCGACGATCGAGCGGACGACCTCGGGCGCGTAGTTGCCCACGCCGAAACCCGAGCCACCCAAGACCAGGATGAAGCGGGCGCCGGCCTCGAGCGCGCCGCGAATCTCCGTCTCGAGGATATCGGCGCTCTCGGGGATCGCCGCGATCGACACGGGACCCAGGCCGGCCTCGGCCAGTGCTGCCGTACAGGCGGGGGTCGCCCGATCCTCCTTCGTGCCGCGCTGGATGCGGTCCGAATAGGTGATGACGTGGGTGCTGATCTGGCTGAGGTCGTAGTCGACGGGCTTGGGCATGGTGTCCTCCAAGGGTGATGCGTACGAATGTGATCCTAGTCCCTTCCTTGCGGTGAGGTGGGTCTGGGAGCCGAACGTGGTCGCGAGGCGATTTTGTGCGTGCGTGGGCCGAGGCAAAAGAAGGCTGCGGGCGTCGGTGTGTGTTGAGAGGTGGTCGCGGCAACTCGCAAGTAGCAGAATGTTCCGTTTTATGATGAATGAAGCCATGTTTAATGCGCGCGCATGTTTTCCTCATATTGCAAGCAAAAGTAATGATTTGGGCGCTTGTGGGTGAATGCTTGCGCGTCCGTATCTCGAGTTGTTAAATTTAATACGTTCCATTCCCTCTCAAAAGGAGACACGAGTGCGTTCCCTTCGCATCCTCCCCGCCATCGGCGCCGCCGCCCTGGCGCTCGCTGCATGCGCGGGCGGCTCCACCCCCGACTCCACGGCCTCGGCCGAGGCGACGCAGCCCGCCGAGACCACCGTCCTCAACGTCTACGCCGCCGCCTCCCTGACCGAGACCTTCGGCGAGCTCGAACATATCTTCGAGGAAGCCAACCCCGGCGTGGACGTGCGCTTCAACTTCGCGGGTTCTCAGGACCTCGTGACCCAGCTCGGCGAAGGCGCGGACGTCGACGTCCTGGCCACCGCCAACGAATCCACCATGAAGAAGGCCGCCGACGCCTCGCAGGTCGACGCGCAGACCATCTTCGTCACCAACACCCTCACCCTCATCACGACGCCCGGCAACCCGGCGGGCGTGACCGGCCTCGACTCCTCGCTCGACGGAGTCAAGCTGGTGATCTGCGCACCCGAGGTTCCCTGCGGCAAGCTCACCAAGACTCTCACGGAGAAGCTCGGCGTGACCCTGAACCCCGTCTCCGAGGAGCAGGCCGTCACCGACGTGCGCGGCAAGGTCTCCTCTGGCCAGGCCGACGCCGGCATCGTCTACAAGACCGACGCCCTCGCCGAGGGCGACGCCGTCGACACCGTCGCCATCCAGGGCGCCGACGAGGCCGTCAATAAGTACCCGATCGCCCTCGTGAGCGCCTCGACCAAGAAGGACCTCGGCCAGAAGTGGATCGACCTGGTTCTGTCCGCCGACGGTCAGAAGATCCTCGAAAACGCCGGCTTCACGCCACCCGCGAAGTAACATCGACAGGTGACATCGCGTCGAACGCCCGCCGTGAGCCCCCTGCCCATCTGGGCGGGGGGCCTCGGTGCGCTTGCCCTGTGCTTCCTGCTCCTGCCCCTGGCCTTCATGCTGGGGCGCGTCAACTGGGCCACCCTCGGCACGACCCTCGCGACCCCGGAGGCTGTCTCGGCCCTGGGCCTCTCGCTGCGCACGTGCACCGTCGCGCTCGGCGTGGACATCCTCCTCGGCATCCCCGCCGCCCTCGTCTTGTCCCGCTCGTGGCGGGGCGTGCGCGCCGCCCGCATCCTCGTCGCCCTGCCGCTCTCGCTGCCGCCCGTCGTCGCCGGCATCGCGCTCCTCGCAGCCTTCGGTAGGCGCTCGACCCTCGGGGCGCTCCTTGGTGGCGCCGGCCTCGACATCGCCTTCACGACAACCGCCGTCGTCATCGCGCAGGTCTTCGTCTCCCTGCCCTTCCTCATCGTCACCCTCGAATCCGCGCTGCGAGCCCGCGAGCGCGGCCTCGACGAGATGGCCTCCTCCCTGGGGGCTTCGCCCTCGCGCGTCTTCTGGCAGATCACGATGCCGACCGTTCTGCCCGGCCTGGGGCGCGGTGCAGCACTCGCGCTGGCCCGATGCCTCGGCGAGTTCGGCGCGACCCTCACGTTCGCGGGGTCCATGCAGGGCGTGACCCGCACGATGCCGCTCCAGATTTACTTGGCACGCGAGTCCGACGCCGACCTGGCCCTCGCGCTCGGCGTCGTACTCCTCGGCGTCGCGGCACTCGTCGTCGCGCTGACGGAAACCCCGTGGGGGAGCGTCGCCTCCCTCGTGCGTTCACGTCTGTCATCGACGAGGCCGGAGTGCGGTTTTGCGTCCGGGATTGCCTCGGGCGTACGCGCCGAGGGATCTCTAGCGGCTCACCGAGAATCCGGCATCGGTGATTCCGGTGACGACGCTTCCGCCGCCGCTGTCCACGTTGCCGGGACGGTGAGTGAGCGCGGCTGGGATGTGGATGTGCAACTGAGCCCCGGCCTCGTGACGGCCGTCGTCGGGCATAACGGTGCGGGCAAGTCCACGCTCGCCCAAGTTGTCGCCGGGACTCTGCGGCTCGACTCCGGTCGCGCGCAGATCGGCGAGCGCCTCGTCGACGACGCCGCCACGTTCGTGCCTGCGCGGCGGCGCGGCGTTGCCATGGTTTCCCAGGCGCCGCGCATCTTCACGCACATGAGCGTCCTCAGCAACGTCGCGTTCCCGCTACGCGTGCGCGGCGTCGGGCGAGCTGAGGCCCGTGCAGTCGCCCTCGAGCAGTTGCGCGCCGTGGGTATCGCCGACCTTGCCCACCGGCGTGCCTCCGACCTGTCCGGCGGGCAGGCGGCGCGCGTCGCCATCGCCCGCGCGCTCGTGTTCCGCCCCGATGTGCTCATCCTCGACGAGCCGACCGCTGCCCTCGACGTCGAAGCCACCGCCCAGGTCTCCGCTGTCCTGCGCGAGCGTCTTACGGGCGCGTGCATCACGACCCTGCTCGTCTCGCACGACATCGCCGAAGTCCTAGCCCTCGCTTCCCACATGATCGTCATGGGGGAGGGGCGCATCGTCGAGGAAGGCGAACCCGCCCGCGTGCTCGCCTCGCCCACGTCGGTGTTCGCAGCCCGCCTGGCCGGACTCAATATCGTCACCGGCCCCGCCGTTGCCCGCCCCGGCCTCGTCGGCGTGCGCGTCGGCGAGGGGACGCTGTGGGCCGCCTCCGACGGCACCACCTCCGGAGAAGAGCCGGCGCGCATCGCCCTCACCTTCCCGCCCGAGGCCGTCGCCCTCTCCCGCGAAGAATCCCACGCCTCGCCGCGAAGCGTCCTACCCGGCGTCGTCGCAGGCATCGACGTTAACGGCTCCCTTGTCAGTGTGTGCGTCGCGCTCGCGGGCGGAGTCTCGGTGACCGCCAGGGTCACGGCGTCCGCATGGGCCGACCTGGGCCTCGGCGTCGGTGATTCCCTGTGGGCGAGCGTCAAGGCTACCCAGGTCCGTGCAATCCCCGTCGCCGCCCGTGCGTGAGTCGGGGTGTACGTGTCGTCTCTTGGCGGATGCTTCCTAAGCGGCGCGCGTTCACCCGCTATTTCCGCGTGTGGGACCTCTGATCCGCACGCTAACCCGCTATTCCGTACGTGGGCGGCCTCGCCCACGTGCAGGCAAGAGGGTTTGCGTGCGGAATAGAAGGTTAGCGTGTGGAAGAATGAGACACGGCGTGCTCTGAAGGCGTGACGAGGCCGTGGCGGGGCAGGCACGGCAGGCGTGACGAGGTTGCATGCCTCATCTGTGAGTGGTGGGGATTCACGTCGGAGGACGTCACGCCGTCTTTGCGGCTATTCGTTGCATTGATTGTCGATGTCGTCGGCCCAGGCGTGGAAACGTTGTTGGATTGTATGGAGCTGCGAGGCATTGATACCGTAGGCCGCAACTTGTGTCAGGCTGATGCTGTGTGCTCCGCGCAGACACTCTGTAAAGAATCCTACGTCGAAGCCTGCGTCGCGTTCCTGGAGGAGCTCGATGAGGCGCGCATCGCTGATCGTTCCGGTGGAGCGGATCGCATCGACGTCGAGATAGTCGCGGGGGTAGCTCCTGGAGTACAGGGCGCTGAGTTTGTTGCCGACGGCGTCCTCAATGTCAAGAACGGGGCCAACGTCGAGGCGAACAGGTGTGTGGGCGCGCCAGTCGATAGCGAGATCAACGCTGAGTGGAAGTGTGACTGAGAGCTGGGCGAAAGAGGGGCTTACGCGTTCGATGGTGACGTCGTAGTCGTTGGCAGTGAGGTGTTCAATGAGGCTGTCTACTGCGTGAGGGAACCGCGTGGAGGCTTGCATGACTGTGAAGAGGTCAATGTCGTTGGTGGGTCGCTGCGTTATCCCGTGTTCACGGATCGCGCCTGAACCAGCGAGGGCGAAGCCCGCATCTGCGAGGACCTCGAGTGCGCATGCGATTAGCTGGCGCTGCGTCTCTTGTACAGAGCGAGCCATTTGTTCCTCCCACGCAACACGTTGAAGCGGTTTTCCCATGCGGCTGTGATCGCCAGGTCAAGGCGCAGTGTTGGCCACATGTCGCTGAGGATGTCGCAGTTGAGGTAGCGTCGTTGGTCTTCCACGCTGCCCTCACCGATGACGCATTGGTAGACCGTCGTTCGTTCGCCGTCGTCATCAAGGCTAAAGGAACCATCCCCCGGTGCCCAGCTCAAGCGCACGGGGAGATGCACGATGCCCGTGGATGGACCCGCGAGTTCATCAAGCGATGCGGGAACACAAAAGGGTTTCGTGTCGTGGTACGTGATACGTCCACTCATACTGATCCCCTCCCGGGCCTGTGACGTGGCGGCCTGCTCGTATGACTAGCTTAGCGTGCGATGAGGCGGGCTTGTCTGCAAGTTCATGGTAGCTACGATTCAGCCGCTTGGTGCTGTTGGTGTTCGTTGGGGAATTGACGCCGAGGCCATGGCGGGGTGGGTGCGCAGGCAGCGCGGTGCCGCGGGGGTACAGACAAACTGGGCGGACCGCTATCTTGTCGAAGAGTCTAATTTTGGAACCCTTCACATGTTGTAATTCTTGTCGGACGTGTTGTGCTTCCCCTCCGTGCCCCTCGCTGTCGGACAGGTGATTTTCCCCGGATCTATGCCGTTTTACTGTGGTTTTTAGGGAAGGGAATCCATACCTTTGACTGGACAACACCCGCGACCTATGTTGTTGGGTGATCCAAGGAGGTCCCATGACAACGCAGCGTCACCACGAGGCCACGCGCCCCTACCAGCTCGGCATCGACGTCGGCTCTACGACGGTCAAGGCCGTCGTCCTGGATGGGAACCGTCGCCTCTTCTCTGACTACCGTCGTCACAACGCCGACGTGCGCGCATCGCTCGGGGCCCTCCTCGCCGACGTCGAGCGCGCCCTGCCCGGCGCCCGCGTCCACGCGGCCATCACCGGCTCCGGCGGCCTGACGACCGCCCGCGCCATGGGCATCCCCTTCGTCCAGGAGGTCATCGCCGGCACCGAGGCCACCCAGCGCCTGCACCCCGAGGTCGACGTCGTCATCGAGCTGGGCGGCGAGGACGCCAAGCTCACCTACCTGCACCCCACCCCCGAGCAGCGCATGAACGGCACCTGCGCGGGCGGCACCGGCGCCTTCATCGACCAGATGGCGACCCTCCTGCACACGGACGCATCCGGCCTCGGCGAGCTGGCGACCCGTCACACCCAGCTCTACCCGATCGCCTCGCGCTGCGGCGTGTTCGCCAAGTCCGACATCCAGCCCCTCATCAACCAGGGCGCCGCCCACGAGGACCTGGCCGCCTCCATCTTCAACGCCGTCGCCACCCAGACCATCGCGGGCCTGGCGTGCGGGCGCCCGATCCGCGGCACCGTCATGTTCCTCGGCGGACCCCTGCACTTCCTGCCCGCCCTGCGCGAGGCCTACAAGGCCCTCCTGCCCAAGGCCGACGCCTTCGTCACCCCCGACGACGCTCAGCTCTACGTCGCCATCGGCGCGGCCCTCCTCGCCGAGAAGGAGGCCGCCAAGCGGGCGCGCCAGGCCGAGGAGGAGGGCGCCACCTCCGTCGAGACCCGCGGCGAGAAGCTCACGACCCTCATGGAGCGCCTCGCCGCCGCCCCCGTGCAGGTCGAATCCCCGCGCATGGATCCCCTCTTCGCGACCCCCGAGGACCGCGAGGAGTTCGTGGCCCGCCACAGCCTCGACGTCATCCCCAAGGCCAGCCTCGACGAGGCCGAGGGCCGCTGCTGGCTCGGCATCGACGCGGGCTCCACGACGATCAAGGCCGTCGTCATCGACTCCCAGGACCGCATCGTCTTCACCCACTACGCCTCCAACGAGGGCGACCCCGTGGCCGCGGCCGTCGACATCGTGCGAGCCGTCCGCTCCGCGCTGCCCGAGGGCTGCGAGATCGGCCGCTCGTGCGCGACCGGCTACGGCGAGGGCCTGGTCAAGGCCGCCCTCACCATGGACGAGGGCGAGATCGAGACGATGGCCCACTACCGCGCCGCCGAGTTCATCTGCCCCGGCGTCACCTCCGTCATCGACATCGGCGGCCAGGACATGAAGTACCTGCGCATCCGCGACCACGCGGTGGACTCCATCTCCGTCAACGAGGCCTGCTCCTCGGGCTGCGGCTCCTTCCTCCAGACCTTCGCGCAGACGATGGGAACCGACGTGCGTTCCTTCGCGCGCATGGCCATGGAGTCCTCCTCCCCCGTGGATCTGGGCACCCGCTGCACGGTGTTCATGAACTCTTCGGTGAAGCAGGCGCAGAAGGAAGGCGCGGACGTGCGCGACATCAGCGCCGGCCTGTCCTACTCCGTCGTGCGCAACGCCCTCTACAAGGTCATCAAGCTCAAGGAGCCCTCGGACCTGGGCGAGCGCGTCGTCGTCCAGGGCGGCACCTTCCTCAACGACTCGGTGCTGCGCGCCTTCGAGCTGCTCACCGGCCGCGAGGTCGTGCGCCCCGACATCGCGGGCCTCATGGGTGCCTACGGCGCCGCCCTGACCGCGCGCATGCACGACACGGGGGAGGGGACCTCGTCCCTGGCCACGATCGAGGCCCTGGAAGGCTTCAGCGTGGACACGACCCGCAAGACCTGCCGCCTGTGCCAGAACCACTGCCAGATGACGATCTCGACGTTCTCCAACGGCGAGCGTCACGTGTCGGGCAACCGCTGCGAGCGCGGCGCGTCCCTGGAGCGCGTGCCCAAGAAGTCGGAGCTGCCCAACCTCTACGACTGGAAGTACAAGCGGATCTTCGGCTACCGCCGCCTCACCGAGAAGAAGGCGTTCCGCGGCGACATCGGCATCCCGCGCGTGCTCGGCATGTACGAGAACTACCCGTTCTGGTTCACGATGCTCACCGCGCTGGGCTTCCGCGTCATGATCTCGGGCCGCTCCAACCACGACCTCTTCGAGACCGGCATGGAGTCCATCCCCTCGGAGAACGTGTGCTACCCGGCCAAGCTCGTCCACGGGCACATCGAGTCCCTGCTGGACAAGGGCATCACGACGATCTTCTACCCCTGCGTCGACTTCGAGCAGAAGCTCACCGAGTCCGAAAACTCCTTCAACTGCCCCATCGTGGCGACCTACCCCGAGGTCATCCGCAACAACATGGAGCGCCTGGCGGAGCCCGGCACGAAGTTCATCAGCCCCTTCGTCAACTTCGGCAACCGCGAGTACCTGCCCGCCCACCTGTCCAAGACCTTCAAGGAATACGGCTACGACATCCCCGTCGAGGAGATGAAGGCCGCGTTGGATAAGGCGTGGGAGGAGGACGCCGCCGTCAAGGCCGAGATCCGCGCGAAGGGCGTCGAAACCATCGAGTGGATGCGTGAGCACGGCGTGCGCGGCATCGTGCTGGCGGGCCGCCCCTACCACCTCGACCCCGAGATCAACCACGGCATCCCCGAGGTCATCGTCGGCCTGGGCATGGCCGTCCTCACCGAGGACTCCATCATCGACGCGCGCCTCGAGCGCCCGCTGCGCGTCCTCGACCAGTGGTCCTACCACTCGCGCCTCTACGAGGCCGCCGCCC
>ERZ772779.767-NODE-767-length-14129-cov-8.141538_pt1 | contig 14129 bp, 5 predicted proteins | sample MGYA00511360_ERZ772779 | MGnify/ENA primary metagenome ERZ772779 (study PRJEB29015, sample SAMEA2738112) | human oral metagenome | biome: human oral; feature: human-associated habitat; material: saliva | place: China | collected 2231 ...
GATCGTCACCTGCGTATTCACAGGGCGCACCAACTGTGTATTCACCCAGGTCATCACCTGTTCATTCACAAGGTGTCACCTGCGCTTTTACAGGGCACGCCGCCTGCGTAGCAACACTAGGCCGCCCGCGAGCGCCGCAGCTGCCCCGAGCCCAAGCGCCAGGTTCACGCCCGTGCGCGGCAACTGCTCGCCGGCCATAGGCTCCCGGGTGCCGTCAGGCGCCGGTGCTGTGCTTGGCTTGCCCGGCTGCTCGGGGGCCGTAGTGGGGTGGGTTGACGCCGTTGGGCTGGCAGTGGGTTGGCCTGGCCCTGCTGTGGGTTGTCCAGGGGCCGACGACGCCGTTGGGCCTGCGGTGGGCTGCGGCGAGGTGGTGGGCTGGCCAGTGGGTGCGGCCGTTGGGTTGGCCGTGGGTGCACCAGTTGGGCTGACAGTCGGCTGAGCCGTGGGCGACGCCGTGCCAGTTGGCTTTACCGTGGGCGCCACGGTGGGCTGGCCAGTGGGCGACGCCGTGCCAGTTGGCTTTACTGTCGGAGCCACAGTGGGTGCCGCAGTAGGCGCCGCAGTGGGCTGCGGCGAGGTGGTGGGCTGCGCCGTCGGGCCTGCGGTGGGCTGCGCCGTCGGGCCACCAGTGGGCGCCGCAGTGGGCGCAGGCGTGGAGCCAAGCGCGGGCTTGGTGGTGGAGTGGACGGCGCGCAGAGTCACCGAATCGGGACCCATGCCGTCTTCTTTGGCTGCCACCGCAATCGAAATGACGTTCTCACCGTTGGGGTTGAGGAACCCGGCGGGGATAGTGAACGAGGTTTGCGGGCCCCGGTCGCCAATGTAGACGCCGGTGTTCCAGCCGTTGACGAAAAGCGTGGCCTGCGCGCGGTCACCCAGGGAGCTAAAACGCGAGGAGTTGATGTCCAGGCGGAAAGCGGTGTCCTGGTTGGCAGGCAGGTTCAGCTTGACGCGGGCGCGGTACCAGGTGACACCGGCCGGCGAGTGCAGGTTGTCGGCCTTGGCCCACTTGGAGTCGTCAAAGCCGGGCATGTGGAAGCCGGCCTTTTCGCCGCCCAGGCCGCCGTTGTTGTAGAGCGTGCCCGAGGGGTTGGTGGCTGCCTTGGCTGCAAAGTCAGCGTCGGCGCCGTGGATCTTCCAGGTGGCGGTGGAGCCCTCAATGGCTACGTCAAACAGGCCACGGTTTTGCTTGGACAGGCCGTCGTCGGACCAGTCCAGGTTTTGCCCGAGGTTGTTGACCAGCACAGCTACGGTGACCTTGTCGCCGCTCTTGACGGTGCCGGCGGGGACGTTCACCTTGGCCCAGTTGCCGGCGGCGTCGTAGGCCCCGGCGTAGACGCCGTTAACCCACACCTGCATGAAAGCGGGGTTCTTGCCCTGCGAGGGTACGCCCGAGCCGCCGTTGCCCTGTAGGTACAGGTAGGGGTCGGCCTTGGTGGCGGTGAAGGTGCCCCGGTACCACACTGAGCCTTCGTAGAAGCCGTAGTGGTTGGAGTCCAGCACGGTGTTGGAGTATTCGCCCGGCCCTTGGAAGCGGGGGTTGGCGGCCTGGGTGTCGGCGGCAACCTTCCACTTGGAGTCGTCGTAAGTGGCTTTGGCTTCGGCGTAGTCGGTGGCTTTGACGAAGCTTAGCTGCTGGCTGGCTACGGCTGCCGGCCCGGGTACTTTGCCGGTAAAGACGCCGACGTCGCCCGTGCCGGTAGCGCTGTTCGTGCCGGTAGCGGCTTTGGCGGCACTCGCGCCGGCACCAGCATTGCCAGCGCCAGTAGCGTTGCTGGTGCCGGTGGCAGCTTTGGCGGCACTTGCAGCGGCACCAGCATTGCCAGCACCGCCAGTGGCGCTAGCCGGGTTGAGCGAGCCGCCGTTGAAGCCCACGTGGTTAATGCCGGCGGGGGCAATCACGCGCACATTAGACTCAGCGGAGACTGAGCCGGTTAGCTGCAAGGTGTCCTTGCCGGTGAACTTGGCGGTGCGAGCTAGTTCCACCCCCTCAACGGCTACGCTGCTGAGCTTGCCGTTGCGGGTGCCGTCAAGTAGCCAAGTGGTTTGGGCTGTGGTGCGGTCAATGATGCGCAGGGAGAGTACCTTGTCGCCGTCCTTAATGGTGATTTGCTGGGGCGAGGCCGTGTAGGTGTAGTTCAGGCGCAGCTGGCCGGTGGTCGCATCCCAGGTTTGCTCAACCCCCTCAGGGGCGCTGACCTGGGGTTGGGTGGTGTAGTGCAGTACGGTTTCGCCGCTGTCGCCGCGCGTACCGGTTAGATACTGTAAGGACCCGCCGGCGCTGTTTAGCGTGGCGCCAAACATTTGGCTGGTGGTGTAGTACAGCTCGTGCCCGCCCATCTGCTTGTCAGCGGTCAGCATGATGGCGTCGCGCCCGTGCAGAGCCAGGGTGGTGCCTTCCTTTTGCGGGATGCGCTTCCAAGAGATGGTTCCGTCTGCCTCGTCATTATTTTCGCCGGGCAGGGACTGGGCGTTGGGGTAAACCTTGACAGCGTCTAGTGATACGAAGGTGTCTTGCGAGCCGCTGAAAGCTTTCCCGTCCACAGTCACCGTCACGGTGTGCGTGGCGGGCTCGACTGTCTGGTTGGCGGTCGCGCCAGCCTTATCGGTGCCCGAGTCGGTCGCGCCGCCCTGCGCGCCAGCCTTATCGGTGCCCGAGTCGGTCGCGCCTCCCTGCGTGCCAGCCTCGGCCCCCTGCGTGGCGGCCTGCGAGCCGCCCTGCGCGCCAGCCTGGGCGCCCTTTTCGGCGCGCCAGCTAAACACAGTTTGCTGCGGGGTAGCCTCAGAGGTGACATCCTCCTTGGTCTGGCCCACTTCCTGGCCGTCAACGGTTACCGTGGCCGAGCCGTGGTTGGAGGAGAAGGGCGCAATGATGTCAAAACCTACGCCGGTGAAGGTGAAGGTGTAGGAGTCGCCGGCAGTCTTAGAGAAGGTTTCGTCACCGGAGTGGTCACCCTGAGTCCAGTTCTTACCGGTGGCGTACTGCCAAGAGCCGGTGAAGGTGAAGAAAGAAGTGTCAGAGTCGTTGTAGATGGGGGCTTGGACCGCCGTCGACCCTAGAACGTCGAAAGCGTCAATATCAACCACATTTGCGCCGTCGAAACCAACATTTTCCACCTTAATGGTGTGCTGGCCGGGGCTGAGGTTTTCAACGCGGTAAGCCTCCAGCTGGGTGGGCTTGTTCTGCTCAGTGTCTACGTGGGCGCTCGTGACCAGCTGGGCCTCGCCGCCGTCGATAGAAACCTTGAAGTAGCCGTGATCGGTGCCGGTGGCGGTAATTAGCCGCACCCCGGTGCCGGTGAAGGTGAAGGAGGCCGTGTCGCCCACAGTCTTGGTGCGAGTGAGCGTGCCTGAGGCTGCCGACGAGTCAGCCACCTGGCTCCAGGAGCCGGTGTAGGTGATGGCGCTGCTGCGGTCGTCGTGGCTAAAGCCCGTGGTGGTGGTGCCGCGCGGCTTGCCTAGGCTTAGCGCCGTGGTGAAGGTGGTTTCAGTGGTGTCGTTGGAGTTGGATAGGCGCATGGCGTAGGTGCGCACGCCGTTGCCGGTCACTGAGCCCTGCCCGGCTTCGGCTTGGCGGGCGTAAATCTTCACGTTGGAGCCAGATTCGACGACGGCGTTGGGGGCCTGCACCGGGTTCATGTCGCTTAGCTCGGGTACTGCTTTGGTGTAGTAGCCGGTTTCTTTTTGCACACTGGCCTTGGGGGTCAAGGTGCGGTCCTCAGTGATGCCGGCGCCGTAGTCGTAGGAGGTGAAGCCGGAGGCGGGCGCCCCAGTCCAACCCCAGTTGGTGCCGCCATAAGCCATGTAGTAGTTGAAGGCGGTTACCCCGTTACCGATGTTGTGTACGCCCCATTGGCGGGTGAAACCCTCATCGGTGTAGGTGTAGCAGTCTGAGGCGTTGTAGCTGGCCCCCCAAGGAGTGAAGGCGCCGCCTTGAGATTCGGTGATGAAATGCGGCGAGTTGGGGGCGTAGCTGCGGAAAGTGGCTTCTGAGTCATCAATCCGGTTGCGTCCAGCTGAGCAGTTGAAACCTACCGGGTACTTGTCGTAGGCATAAAAGTCCGTGCCGTAAAGGCTAGTGTTTTTAAAGCGTCCACCGAGCCCATAGTCATTGTGGAATAGGGGCACATCAATGCCGTCAGATTTAACCTGAGATACCAGGCTCTTAAGGAAAGCGCCGCGCGCGGCGTTGTCGCTGAGCAGCTCGTTTTCCACCTGGTAGAGCAGCACTGAGCCGCCGCCCTTAGTGACCAGGTGCTTGGAGGCAATCTGGTTAAAGGCGTGCAGCCAGGCTTTGGAGGCTGCCAGCACCTTGGGGTCGGTGGTGCGTAGTCCACCCGAATAGTTAGTCATCCAGGCCGGCAAACCACCCATAGAAATTTCGGCGTTAACGTAGGGGCCGGGGCGGGCAATGACATACAGTCCCTCTTCCTGAGCCATGGTTAGCAGCAGGTCAAGGTCTTTAATGGTGCCTTTGGAGAAGTCGAAGGGGCCGCCTTCTTTAGATTGGTGTAGACCCCAGAAGAAGTACAGGGATACGGCGTTGTAACCGTTAGCGCGCATCTTTTGGAATAGATCGCGCCAAGAGTTCACATCCGGGGCGCGCCAGTAGTGGATCTCGCCAGACCACACGTTTAGACGCTGTCCATCAACCATGAAGGAGTTTTTGTCGAAAGTGACTTTGTGGGGTTTGCCGTCGTTGCCGGGGAAGGTGATGTCGGCGGTGGCGTATTTGGCGGGCGGAGCCGCGCTCGCGGCTTGGGCTACCGATATTGGTAGTGCGCCTCCTGCCAGGGCCATGCCAACGACGGCGGCTAACGTAGCCGCACGTTTGGCCAGTTTTCTGGGCATTATCGCTCCTATGCGAAGATCCGGCCGCAGCCGGGGGAGGGTGTTTGTTTAAAGAGGGGAGGGTTTGTTTAAGGGGTGGCAGCGGACATTGCGGTTAATATCCGCTGCCACCCCTTTCAGTTTGTGGTTAGTTGAGGATGAACCGAACTGACCTTGGTTGATAGCTGTATTTAGCCCTGTATATGGGGGTGCTATCAGCTTTGACGGCGACGACGCAGGGTTAGGCCCCCAGCGCTCATCGCAATAGCTGCCAACGCAAAGGCGCCAGTGGCTACGCCCGTGTGGGCTAGGCCGCCGCGCGGCGAGGTGGTGGTGCGGTTACCAACCACTGGAGTGGTGGCATTGGCAACCGGGGCGGTGGGCTGCAGCTGAGGCTGGCCGGGCACCGTGGGCTTAGCGCTAGGCAGCGCACTGGGCTTGCCGCTGCCAGGCGCGGTGGGCATCGCGCTGGTGGGGGCAGGGGCCGAGGTGGGCTGAGCGGTGGGTTCAACTGCCGGGTTGGTGGGTTGAGCAGTCGGAGCCGGAGAAGCCGTAGGTTCGCCAGTAGGCTCAGCGGTCGGCTGGCTGGTTGGAGCCTGAGTCGGTTCAGCCGTAGGTTCGCTGGTCGGAGCCTGGGTTGGCTCGGCCGTGGGCTCAGTGGTCGGCTCAGTGGTCGGCTCAGTGGTCGGCTGGCTGGTCGGGGCCGGGCTGGGCTCAGCGGTGGGCTGGGCCGTGGGCGACGCCGTAGGGGCCGGGGAGGCCGTCGGAGCTGGAGTAGCCGTCGCCGTCGGGGCTGGGCTGGGCGAAGCAGACTCAGCCGCGAAGGTAGCCCCCAACGCAATCTCAGCCGCGCCACCATAGTTGTCGCCGTTTTGGCTGCTTAGCTGCTCAAAGTAGACGAAGCAACCGTTAGGAACACTGGCCGCCGTGGGCAGCACAGTCTGGGGTGCGTCAGAAGACTTGAAAGTACCCTGGCCAACCAGCGTCCAGTCATCCTTGTTGCCGGTGGCAGAGACGTACAGACGGTAGTCCTTGGCACGCGAGTTAGCGTTGCCCTTACGGCCGGTGTACTCCAAGCCAGCAAACTTACAGGTCTGGCCGGCAGGGGCCTCAATCTTCATGATCACGCCGTGGGGGAAGCCATCGTTACCCTCGCTCCAGCGGGTGTGCCAGAAGGTGTTGGGGTCGCCGTCGAAAGCAGCCGTAACCGGGCCGTTAGGCGGGGTTTCGCCGCTTTCCTCCTGGGAGTCAACCCAGACGGGCTTCACCTTGCCCGTGGCTACGCGGTGCGGCAGCGGCACAGTGCCGCCCGAGATGGTGACCTTAATGGTCACTACCCGCTCGCCCTGGGTGAAGGTCATGTCGTGCTCACCGTTGGTCATGGAGCCGTCAATTAGCAGATCCTGCACGCGGGTGCCGTCCTCGCCAGCGCGAATGTTACCCACAAAAGCGTCACCAATCTTGATGGCGATCAGCTGGCCAGGCTGGAAGCCCGAAGCCTCAATGTGGATGCGTTCGCCCACAGTTAGCGTGGTCTTTTCGATAGTCACCTTGGGGCTAACCGAAGCATCCCAGGCGGCGGGCAGCTGCGGGGCTGCGGCGTCGTCGGCAACGTGAATAGCAGCGTAGTTAACCTCTTCGCCACCAATCTTTAACGTGGCCACATAGTCGCCGGCAGTGGCGTACTTGTGCTCACCTAGCAGGCGGTAAACCCCAGCTGAGTGGTAGGCGTCGCGCGGGGTGTCAGCGACGACGGCGGCCGTGGTTTCGCTCGAACCGTCACCCCAGTCCACGCTGATGGTGGTGCCAGCGGGCAGGGCCGAGTTAGATACGCCGTCGTCGTCATTGGTGCTGTCGGGGCTAATAGCGTTACCCGCAACCTTCGTGCCGGGGGCCGAGAGGTAACCCAGCGGGAAGGTGACGGAAGTGTTAGTGGGGGCGCTAGTGCCGGGGTTGCCGGCCAGCTCCCAATTCCACTTAACCAGCGAGGTGTCATAGAAGTTCTGGCCAGCCACATTCCAGTGGGTGCCCACAATCCCTAGACGCTGGGTGAAGTCGGTGACGTTGCGCTTAGCCTGCGGGGTCCAGCCAATCTCGGCGTGGGAGGCGCCGCGCGGCCAAGCCAGCAGGTCCACCTCAGTGCTGCCGCGCACGGTCTCAGACCAAAGCGGCGCTTCAGGGCCCAAAATGTGTTCGTCACTCAAGCCGGAGATAACCGTCTTGGGGTCCCAGTTGTAGTACTGCGGGGCGTCACAAACCCCGGCGCAAGCCCAGTTCAAACCGATAGGGGTCTTGGGGTTGTACTTCTGGTCAATGTAGGACGAAGCGCCGCGACTCATCACGATCTTGGCGCCCTTGTTCAGGGCCGCGTCCTTAGTGGAGGCGGAGTTACCCACCCAGTACTGCACGGCGTCGCCCGATTTCAGGTCAGTGCCGGCGTACTCATTCCAACCAATGGGGTGCTTGCCCAGGTCACGCACAATAGTGCCAACCCGGTTAAGGAACTTGTTGTAAACCGCAGTGCCGTAACGCGAGGTCATCGAGTGCGGCTCGTCGCCACCCACGTGCAGGTAGGCGCCGGGGGTGATGGCCGCCAACTGGCCCAATACGTGCTTTACGAAGGTAAAGGACACTTCAGAGTTGGGGTCCAGGTAGGAGTAGCCAACCGCGCCGGTGCCGTTAGCGGGGGCGGTGGGCTCAGCGGTGGTGGCCTGGTGGGAGGAGCCAGCCGTGTTCAGCTGCGGGATTGCGTGCAGGGCGGCGTTGGTGTGACCAGGCAGGTCAATTTCGGGTACCAGGGTGATGTGGCGGGCGGCGGCGTAGGCCACAATTTCCTTGTACTGTGCCTGGGTGTAGTAGCCGGTGCGGCCCACCTCATTGGACTTGGCCTTGTCGTGCATGTTCATGGCGGTGCGGCCAGAAACGCCGGTTAGACGGGTGTAGTCAATGGTGTCGCCCTCAGCGCGGCCCTCATTGGTGATCTCAATGCGCCAACCCTGGTCATCAGCCAGGTGGAAGTGCAGGTAGCTCATCTTTAGCGAGGCCATCTGGTCAAGCACGTGCTTGACTTCGTCTACCGTCAGGAAAGAGCGGGCCGGGTCAAGCATGATGGCGCGGTAGGAGTAGCGCGGGGAGTCTTTAATTTCGACGGCGGGCACCTCCCAAGCTGCATAGACCGGGTACTTGGAGTTAATAAAGCCCGGCAGTAGCTGACGCAGCGTCTGGGTGGCGTTGAAGAAACCGTGGGCGGCGTTAGCGGTGATAGTTACCCCGCTCTTGGTGGAGGTCAGGGCGTAGGCTTCGGCGCCGCTGTGACCGGCAACCGCACCGGTTTTGAAAGTAATGTTGCCGCTGGCCTCGCCAGAGTCAACCACCGGCAGCGGGTAGCCGGTGGACAGGCGGGCCTGGGCAGCAAATAGCTCAGCCGCGTCCTTAGCGTCACCGGGGGCGACAAGCTTAGTGTCTTGGCTGAGCTCAAAAGAGTCCTGGCTGGCAGAGTTGTCTTTTAGCTCTGCCGGTAGGGGCACCAGGCCTAGGCCAGTGTTGGCGGCTGGCTGGCTGGGTTCACTGTTTGCTTGAGGACCATCCCACACTTCAAACTCCCATAGGGACACACCGTATTTAACTCCACCAAAGGGAGTACGGTCTTCAGCCTGCATACGGACAGCTTTATAGGCGGCGTCGGCACTGACTTTGGTGAGTTTCTGCTCGTCTCGCGCGGCGCCATCGGCGGTGCCACACGTGGGCCTAATGGTATCAGTGGCGCGTTTGAAGGTAGTTCCGTCGGTGGATACCTCTAGGTGGTAGGCGGCCGCGCAAGCCACCTCCCAGTGAATCGCGACGTGGTGGATCTTGGTGGGTTTTGAGAAGGTCAAAGTGACCTGAGCGTCGTCGGCAGTGTTCGAAGACCAACGTGACTGATCGGCTTTGGCGGCACCAACGTTGATTACGCCGTCGTTTACCTTATCCGGCCCCCACTGGCCGGCAACTTCCTGACCGGAAGCGGAAACGGTGGTACCTGCGCTTGCCAGAGCCACATTGCGGCCCTGTGTCGACTCAGCGTTGGCTACGCTCAATGCCGCCGTTGGCAGCAGTGACAATGACAGCGCCGCCACTGCGGGCACTGCCAGCCACTTTTTGAAGTACGCCATCGTATCTCCTTGTGAGAAGGGTTGGGTCAGGGTCAAGTCTAGCCACTTGCAAGATGGAAAGTGAAAACTTTTGAAAGAATCTGTTGGTTTGGTGTGGCGGCGCGTTCTGTGGTGCGGCATGTTCTGTGGCGGCGGTGGCTGGGCTCGGCGTGGGTGGCCCGTATTCTCGACGCCGCCGCCGTCCGGGGTTGGCTCGATCACAGCGAAGTAGAGCCAACTAACAGGAATAACCCGGGACTAAAGTCGGTTCATAGAGGCGTTAGGACCTGCGACGGGTAAGCGCACTAGATGGCCGCCGTCGTTCCCGCTATCGATCAGGAGCCGCAAGTGAGCCTCGACGAAACCAACAAGAACTACGACGCCCTAGTTGTCGGCTGGGGCAAAGCCGGCAAAACCATTGCCCAGAAACTAGCTCTACGCGGCCAAAAAGTGGCGCTGGTAGAAGCCAGTCCCGCCATGTACGGCGGCACCTGCATCAACATTGCCTGCGTGCCCACCAAAAAACTAATCGTGGAAGTCGAGCAAGCCCTGGCCGCCAAGGCCCGCGAAGCTGAAGCTAGCTCCGATGCCGCCATCTTCGCCGGCGCCCAAAAAGCCCGCAACGCCCTAATCGAAAAGCTCAACAACGCCAACTACCACATGGTGGCCGACAAGGGCGTAGACATCTACGACGGCACCGGCGAATTCGTGGGCCCCAAGACCGTGCGCGTAAACGGCGAGCAAGGCACCTGGCTGCTAACCGCCGACACCATCATCATCAACACCGGCGCCCGCCCGGTAGTGCCCCCGATCCCCGGCGTTGACTCCAAGCGTGTCGTTGACTCCACCGGCATCCAGTTCCTACCCACCCTACCCGGCCGCCTAGCGGTAGTTGGTGGCGGCCCCATCGGCCTGGAATACGCCGACATGTTCGCCCAGCTCGGCGTGGAAGTCACGGTAATCGACGCCGCCCCGGTCCCCTTCACCCGTTTCGACGCCGACGTGGCTAGTGTCGCCACCGACATTCTGGCCAAGCACGGGGTGCAGTTCGTAAATGGCGCCAAGGTTGCCTCCTTCGTGGAAAGCGGCGACGGCGTCGTCGTTAACTACACCCTGGCCACCCCCGCAGGCGAGCAGGGTGAAAACCAGGAACTAGCCGTGGACTATGTGCTGCTGGCAATCGGCCGCCGCCCCGCCACCGACGGGCTAGGCCTGGAAACTGCCGGGATTGCCACCGGCGCTCGCGGCGAAGTGGTTGTGGACGAGTTCTGCCGCACCAACGTGCCCGGCGTGTTTGCTGTTGGTGACGTTAACGGTGGCCCGCAGTTCACCTACATTTCTTTCGACGACCACCGCGTGGTGATGGACCAGCTGGTGGGCTCCGGTAAGCGCTCTACTGCCGGGCGCATCATTCCCACCTCCACCTTCATTAACCCGCCTCTGTCGACTGTGGGTCTAGGTGAGCAGGCCGCCCGCGAGGCCGGCTATGAGGTGCGTGTGGCCTCCAAGCCAGTGGCCACTATTGCCGCCATGCCGCGCCCCAAGATTGTAGGTAACCCCGACGGCGTAATTAAGTTCGTGATCGACGCCGCCACTGACCGCATCCTGGGCGCCTCGTTGCTGGTGATCGACTCCCAGGAGCTGATCAACCTGGTGGCGCTGGCTATCAAGCAGGGTCTGACCGCCGCCGACCTGGCCGGCGCGATCTACACCCACCCCAGCTCCAGCGAAGCCTTCAACGAGGTTCTGGCCTGATATAGCGCTAGCTGCCCTGGCTGCGGTTGTGATGATCGACGGTTGTAATCACCGGCGGTTGTGATGACCGGGCCAGGGCAGTTTTTTGTCTTCGCGTGGATTTTGCGTGCGAGCCTGCGGCTGCGGGGGTGGGACGGCGGATTTGGCTGGCTGAAAAGCACATTTGCTCACCTCGGGACTTTGGGACCTGTATAAAGCGCTACCACAAGATAATGTTGTTTCTTGCAAACCAAAGCACAACATGTAGTGGCCGCGCTATATTTTCCCCAGTTCCCGCGTGACCTCATTGTGCGTCTTTTTCGTGAAAGGACTGCCAGATGGACCCGCGTTTTGACTCTGCCAAAGCCGCAACCAACCACGACGGCGCAGCAATGACTGCTGGGCAGCACTACGACGTCGACGCTATTGCCACTATCAACGAGTACCTAGACCGCAGCGACTGGCGCGTGAACGCCAACGCCAACCAGGGCTACTCGCTGGGCGGTCTGATCCTTAACTCTGCCGGCAAAATGGTGGCCAACTACTGGCTTGAGCACGTCTACACCCCGGCCATTGGCACCCCTCACCGTGAAGGCGACTACCACATCCACGACTTGGACATGTTTGCCGGATACTGCGCTGGCTGGAGCCTAAAGCGCCTGCTCCAGGAGGGTTTCAATGGGGTGAGTGGGTCTATCGCTTCAGCCCCGCCCAAGCACTTCTCCTCAGCTTGCGGGCAGATCGTTAACTTCCTGGGCACACTGCAAAACGAATGGGCCGGCGCCCAAGCCTTCAGCTCTTTTGACACCTACATGGCGCCTTTTGTGCGCAAGGACGACATGAGCTATGACCAGATCGTCCAGTGCATGCAGGAGCTCATCTACAACCTAAACGTGCCCAGCCGCTGGGGTAGCCAGTGCCCCTTCACTAACCTGACCTTCGACTGGACCTGCCCAGACGATCTGCGCGACGAGTACCCGCTAATCGGCGACGAGCTCATGGACTTTACCTACGGCGACTTGCAGCCTGAAATGGACGTCATCAACAAGGCTTTCATTGAGGTTATGACTGCCGGTGATGCCGACGGGCGCGTATTTACCTTCCCGATCCCCACCTACAACATCACCCCTGACTTTGAGTGGGAGGGCGAGAACGTAGATGCCCTGTTCAACATGACCGCCAAGTACGGCTTGCCCTACTTCCAAAACTTCATTAACTCTGACCTGGACCCGCACATGATCCGCTCCATGTGCTGCCGCCTCCAGCTGGACCTGCGTGAGCTGTTAAAGCGTGGCAATGGCCTGTTTGGCTCAGCTGAGCTGACCGGCTCTATTGGTGTGGTTACTTTAAACATGGCTCGCCTGGGTTACCTGTTTAAGGGTGACGAGGCGGCGCTGGTAGCCCGCATGGATGAGCTGATCGACCTGGCCAGCCAATCCCTGGAGATTAAGCGCGCCACCATCCAGCACCACATGGATCACGGCTTATTCCCCTACTCCAAGCGCTACCTGGGTAGCTTGGACAACCACTTCTCTACTATTGGCGTTAACGGCATGAACGAGATGGTGCGTAACTTCTCTGACGACGCCTATGACCTAACCGACCCGCGTGGCTTTGAAATGTGTGTGCGCGTTTTAGACCACGTGCGTGAACGCATGGTGCAGCTGCAGGAGGCCACCGGTCACCTCTACAACCTGGAGGCCACCCCGGCTGAAGGCACCACCTACCGTTTCGCTAAAGAGGACCGTAAGCGTTTCCCCGGCATTATCCAGGCTGGGACTGAAGCTGAGCCCTACTACACCAACTCCTCGCAGTTGCCCGTGGGCTACACCGATGACCCCTTCCAGGCTTTGGAAGATCAGGAAGTGTTGCAGGGTAAGTACACCGGTGGCACGGTGCTGCACCTATACATGGGGGAGCGGGTTTCTTCCGGCAAGGCTTGTAAAGAACTGGTGCGTCGTTCACTGACTGCTTTCAAGCTGCCTTACATCACTATCACGCCCACCTTCTCTATTTGCCCGGTGCACGGTTACCTGGCTGGCGAGCACTTCACTTGTGAGCGTTGCGCCGCCGCCCACCCTGAGCGTGAGCCCCAGGCTTGCGAGGTGTGGACCCGCGTAATGGGTTACTTCCGCCCGGTGCAGTCTTTCAACATTGGTAAGAAGGGCGAGTACCACGAGCGGCAGATGTTCGATGAGTCTAGCGCTGCTGGTCACGGCCAGTTACGTAGTGCTTTTGAATTCGACGACGCCGGCGTGCGCACCCGCGAGGTAGTCACCTCCGAGATTTATGCCTGACGCAGCCGACTTACAGATAGCCGGGCTGGTACCCCTATCCACGGTGGACTGGCCCGGCAAACTGGCTGCCAGCATCTTTTTGCAGGGCTGCCCCTGGCGCTGCGTGTACTGCCAAAACCACGAAATTTTAGATCCCCGCACCCCGGGGAGCGTGCCCTGGTCGCAGGTGATGGAGTTGCTGCAACGCCGACGCGGCCTGCTGGACGGCCTGGTTTTTTCCGGCGGCGAGGCCACCCGCCAGCCCGGTCTGCTTAGCGCCGCCCAGGAGGTTAAGGCCCTGGGCTTTGCGGTGGGGCTGCACACTGCCGGCATTTATCCGGGTAATTTGGCCCGCTTACTTGCCGCCGACGCCGTCGACTGGGTGGGCCTGGACATTAAGGCCCTGCCTGGCCCCGATTACCGCCAGGTGGTGGCGCGCGGCGGCGGGGGAGAAAAGGCCTGGCACGCCCTGGAGCTGGTACTCAACGCGGGCGTGGATTACGAGGTGCGCCTGACGGTGTATCCCGGTTACCCCGGCGGGGTTGAGGGAGCGTTTAGGGTTGTTGCTTCTCTTCACGACGCCGGCGTGGCTAGTTTGGCCTTGCAAGTAGCGCGTAGTTTGGGGGCGCCTGAGGGTTTTATTTCCGACGGCGACAACTGGGGTGCGCAGGTGGAACAGTTGGAGGCACGTATTGGGCAGCTGGGCTTCGCTAGCTTCCTGCGCCGCTAAGCGCACTGTTACTTACGCGTGCACTGTTTTCCACCCACCTCAGAGCGGTCCGGGGCAACCCCGCAGTTACGGGGTTGCTCGCGGGAGATAAACTATTTTTGAGCGTTGCCGGTCACAAAATTCTGGTTCGTGCCCGGTGCCTGTCAAACTGAATGCCCCTGACTTAAACTGCTCTTGGCAAGCTCAAACAGGTAATCAATCTGGGCCTGAGTGGCCCTGGAATCCAGCTTGTAAGTCACCTGGATTGACACAAAATTAGCTGTTTGTGGCTAGCGTCACCCAAAATCGGGTTGCGAGGCTGTTGGGCGGTCGCTAAAGTTATACGAGTGCCTGCGGGACAGCAACGAAAACAAAAAATTCGTTAGATGTTCTGCTGGGTGTGTTGTTTGAGAACTCGATAGTGTGTCAAGTTTTTTATGTCTTGAATTC
>ERZ772779.769-NODE-769-length-14110-cov-2.402419_pt1 | contig 14110 bp, 9 predicted proteins | sample MGYA00511360_ERZ772779 | MGnify/ENA primary metagenome ERZ772779 (study PRJEB29015, sample SAMEA2738112) | human oral metagenome | biome: human oral; feature: human-associated habitat; material: saliva | place: China | collected 2231 ...
GTCGGCGCGCTGGCGGCGGGCGTGCCTTGCTGGGCAGCCGCAGCCAGCGGCAGGGCGCCCAGGGCGGCCATCAGGGCCAGCGACGAGAGGGGGCGGCAGGCGGAACGGGTCGGGGTGTGCATCGTGGGCCTCCTCATGCGTTATGGGATGGAGCCGGGGTGTCGGCCGCTTTGGGTGCGGGAGCGCCTGCCTTGGGGTTGCTGCGGGTCTTGTACCAGTGCAGCAGGTAGGCCAGGGCTGTCATGACGGCCAGACCGCCCAGCACCACCAGCACCTGCATCGTCCAGCTGCGACCGAACTCCACCAGCAGGAAGTGCGCCACGAACGACAGCGAGATGCCCAGGCAGAAGATGTAGAGCGAGTGCTGGCCGCAGCGGATGACGGGCAGCGTGATGCGCCAGTTCAGGAAGCGGGCGTCGGCGCGGGTGTAGTGGCCGACCAGATAGGCCACGGCCAGGAAGTGCAGCACCCGGGCCGGGCCCAGGTTGGTCTTGTCGATGGGGTAGAGCCATGAGCCCACGATCGGCTTGGTCACTTCGTCGATGGCGGGTACGCGCCAGCCCACGGCCACGATGCAGGCAAAGAGCAGGACGGCCACGGCCACCCAGGCCAGCCAGGGGCGCCAGGCCAGCCAGGGCGAGCCCGTCTTGCGCACCGAGGCGCACAGGATGCCGATGACGAACATCAGCTGCCAGGCCAGCGGGTTGAAGAACCAGACATCGCCGGCCTCATACACCGGCCAGGCCAGGTTGTACTTCTGCACGCCCCACCACAGCACCAGCGACAGCGCCAGGGTCAGCGGTCGGGACAGGCGCGCCAGCACCAGCAGCAAGGGCAGGGCAAAGAGCAGCGCGATGTACATCGGCAGCACGTCCAGGTTCACCGGCCGGTAGCGCAGGATCAGCGCATCCAGCACGGATTCCAGCGGGCTGTCGAGGAAGGCCTGGACATTGAGTTCCTCAATGAACGAGGCGTTTCCATAGCGCACTGCCACCCACGAGATCTGCGCGATGAAGAAGATGAACAGCAGGATGTGGGCAGCGTAGAGCTGCCAGCAGCGCTTGAGCACCTGCATGGCCATGTAGACGAAGCCGCGCTTTTCCAGCGAACTGCCATAGACCAGTGCGGCCGTGTAGCCCGAGATGAAGACGAAGATCTCGGTGGCGTCGCTGAAGCCGAAGTTGCGGAAAGTGATCTGCCCGATGCTGCTGGACGGGATGTGGTCGATGAAGATGAACCACAGCGCCAGGCCCCGGAAGAAGTCCAGCCGCAGGTCGCGCGGCGGCTTGATCGAGGCAGGTGAGGCCGGCTGCACGGAAGGGGCGGCGGGCGTCGCGGCTGGTGAACCGGCGGTATCGGGGGAGGTATGGGCCATATCGGTCTGGTTGGCTCAAGTCGTGGCAAAGCATGCCTGCCGGGGCGCGTACAAGACCCATCGGGGTCGATCCGCTGCCATGGCAGGCCCAGACATTCTAGGACGGTGGCCCGTTTGGCGTGGCCACAGGCGGGCCGGCGCGGGGAAATCGATACAGATGCAGGCAATTTCTGGCTGGGGCTTTACTTGAACTTTACACAGGCTTCAATCGGCCTTGACCCGTCCTGCCCACAATGCAGTCCATCGGATCGACGGGCAGCGCCTTGGCGCCAGATGCCTCCGGATCCGTTCCTTCAAACCCAGCAGGAGCATGACACATGAAGATCAGGACTCTGGTTGTTTCTTCCGCACTGGCCATGGCCGGCATTTCCGCCGCATCGGCGGCCACGCCCACCCTGGTGGCTGCACCGGTTGTCGTCACCGCCAAGGCCGAGCAGGCTGGCGAGGTCCGCAACGGTGCGCCGGCCATGCAGCGCCACGCTCATCCGGGCAAGCAGGCCCACGGTCACGAGCGCATGGGTCGCCATGGTGGGCCGGGCATGATGCCGCCCCCGCCGATGGCCGCACTGGATCTGTTCGGCGTGGGCCCCTTCGGTGTGCGCCCGATGCACGATGGTCCGCCGCCTGCCCCCAAGGCCGAAGGTGGGAAGCTGTCGGCAGCGGATGCCGCAAAGCAGGTGAAGCGCGATGAGGCCGAGATGCAGAATCGGGCTCGTTGGGCCGAGCGCCGACTGGCACAACGCATCGATCAGGTGATCGAATCCGTGAAGGGCACACCCGAGCAGGCGGACAAGATCAGCAAGCTGGCCAGCGCCGCCTTCCAGGACCTGCGTCCGCTGCATGAGCAGATGCGAGCCCTGGACCAGCGGGCCGAGGCCCTCTACCAGGCCGAGACGCTGGACCGCGCCGGCTTCGAGGCCCTTCGCACCGAGCGCAGCAAGCTGATGGATCAGATCTCGCAGCGTTCGATGAACGCCTGGCTGGACATGGCCTCGGTGCTGACGCCCGCGCAGCGCAAGCAGCTGGCCGAGCGCCCCCAGCATCCGCCCCGTTCGGCCCATGGCATGCACGGCGGACACGGCCAGCGCCTGCCCATGCCGGGCCATGCCCCGGGCATGAAGGGACAGGGCCCCGACGTGCCGCCGCCGGCCATGGGAGCGCCTGAAGGCGCGCCGGGCGAGGCCGGCCAGCCCCAACCCGAGGCTGCACAGTAAGCGTTTCAACCGCAGAGAGCCTGTGCCGGGCAATCGATATCATGTCGGTTGCCCGGCGTTTCGCCGTTATCCATCCCCTTCCTGCAGGAGGTCTGCCCATGTCGTCTCCCGAGATTCTGCTGATCGACGATGACCGCCGCCTGGCCGACATGGTGGGCCGTTACCTGGGGCAGGCCGGCTTTGCCGTGCAGCATCAGGGAACGGCGCGGGAAGGTCTGGCGGCGCTGGGACAGCAGGTTCCCGGGTTGGTGCTGCTGGACCTGATGCTGCCCGACGGTGATGGTCTGGACGTGTGCCGTCAGATCCGGCAGATGACGGGGGCGGCCGCCACGGTGCCTGTCCTGATGCTCACGGCGCGGGGTGAGACCACCGACCGCATCGTCGGCCTGGAGATCGGCGCTGACGACTACCTGCCCAAGCCCTTCGAGCCCCGCGAGCTGGTGGCGCGGGTGCAGACGGTGCTGCGACGCTTCCGCGCAGCCTCTTCGGGGGGCGGCGCGGATTCTGCTGGCGTGCACCCTGAGGATGCTTCGGTGCTGCGTTTCGAGGGGCTGGTGATCGATCCCGTCCGGCGCAGTGTGCTGCGTCATGACGAGGAAGTGGCGCTGACTGGCACCGAATATGAACTGCTGCTGATGCTGGCCCGCGAGCCGGGCCGCGTCGTCAGCCGTGACGACATCCTGGGTCGGCTGCGAGGCCACGAGGTGGACCTCTACAGCCGCGCCGTGGACATCGTCGTCAGCCGTCTGCGTCGAAAGCTGGAGCCATTGGTGGCCATCAAGACGTTGCGCAATGTCGGCTATGCACTGGCACTGCGGCAGGAGGCATGATGCAGGCCGCCAGGCGTTGGCTTGCCTGGGGGCGTGCCTTCATGGGGCGCTTCCTTGCCGGCGTGCGCGCTCTTCCGGCACGCCTGGTGTTCTCGATCAAGCTGCGCATGGTGATGGTGTTTCTGGTGTTGGCAGCCGCGCTGATGATCGTGTTCATCGGCGCCATGCGGCAGGTGGTGGCCACGCGCTGGCAGCTGACCGCTCAGCCGCTGCTGGTCGATTATGTCGACCGTCTGGCCGAGGAGATCACCGTCGATGGCCATCCCAGTGTCGAACGTGCCCGTGCACTGGTGAAGCGCCTGCCGGTGACGGTGCGCATCGAGGGGCCGGTCATCCGATGGGCGTCCCATCCGCAGGATCCCCAACATGACTGGGGGAATGAGGGTGATGGGGCCTGGGAGGGCTCTTCATCATGGGATGGACCCCTGTCCGGAACGGACCGTCATGATGAGCGCGGGATGGGGCTTCGTGGTGCTCATGTGGGGGAAGGGCGTGAGTGGGGCGACGAGCCCCCCGGATGGCAGCAGATCAGGCAGATCACCGAGCGCTCGACGCCCGATGGGCACCGGCTCGTGTTCGGCATCGACCGCCATGTCATGTCGGCACGGCCTGATGGCTCGGACCCGCTGGCCCGGGGGGTGACCGCGCTGCTGCTGCTGACGTTGCTGGCCTGGTGGTACGTGCGCCGCACGCTCAGGCCGCTGGATGCCATCAGCGCCGGTGCCCGCCGCTTCGGCCAGGGCCGCTTTGACGACCCCATTCCGGCTGCCTGGACCCGGCGGCACGGGGAGCTGGGCGAGCTGGCCACGACGCTCAACACCATGGGCGAGGACATCCGGCAGATGCTGGATGCCAAGCGCAGCCTGCTGCTGGCCATCAGTCACGAGATGCGCAGCCCACTGACCCGCGCACGCCTGCACACCGAACTGCTGCCCGAGGACGACCCTGAGGTGCGGCTGCAGCGTGAGGCCTTGCTGCGTGACCTGCGGGAGATGTCCGCCCTGGTGGAGGATCTGCTGGAAAGCGAGCGCCTGTCCGACCGCCATGTCGCTCTGCAGCGGGAAAGTCTGGACCTGGCTGTCTTGGCCCGCGGCGTCATCACTGAGCTGCAGACGCGCCACCCTGGCGTACAGGTCGCGCTTCAGGTGCCACCGGAGCTGCCGCCGCAGTGGCTGGACGCCACCCGTCTGCGCCTGCTGTTGCGCAATCTGCTGGAAAATGCCGTGCGCCATGCAGGTAACGGGCGTGATCCCGACAGGAAGGGCGGGAATGGAAGCACCATGCCGGGTGAAGACGGAAGCGCTACAGCCCATATGGCAGCCAGCCCCGGCCATGCGGTGGCATCCGACACGGATGCCATTGCCATGGTGCGGATCGACAGGATTCCAACGGGTGGCTATGTCATCGAGGTTCGGGACTGGGGGCCGGGTGTGCCCGAGGAACAGCTCTCGAAGCTGGCCGAACCCTTCCATCGTCCCGATGCGGCGCGTTCCCGCCATGCCGGCGGTGTGGGGCTGGGGCTTTATCTGTGCCGCCTGGTGGCCCAGGCCCACGGTGGCCGGCTTGCCCTGGAAAATGCGCATCCCGGGTTGCGGGTGCGCGCCTGGCTGCCTTCCGACATGCAGGCGCCACAATGAAGGGGGGGTACCGGGGCTGCCGGGCAGGTTCCCGGCACGTGCTGGAAAGACACCCGACACCGTGAGCGGGTGCAACGCCCGCGCAACGGCCTGAATGGCTTCGGGGCGGCTTGCCATGCGGGTTTTCGGCGGCATTCAGCTACAATCGGGCCATGACTTTGTCAACTGCCCCCGCGCCTGAAGGCGCCCCGGAGCCGGCCACCGTCACCTTCAGTGATTTCGGCCTGCATCCCGACGTGCTCAAGGCCGTCACTGCCGCCGGCTACACCAAGCCTACCCCCATCCAGGCCAAGGCCATTCCAGTGGTCATGGCGGGCCATGACGTGATGGCCGCTGCCCAGACCGGTACCGGAAAGACGGCCGGCTTTGCGCTGCCCATCATCAATGCGCTCATGCCGCTGGCCAGCCATAGCGCTTCGCCGGCACGGCACCCGGTCCGTGCGCTCATCATCGCGCCCACGCGGGAGCTGGCGGACCAGATCCACGACAACGTCAAGACCTACATCCAGTTCACGCCGCTGCGTTCGGCTGCCGTCTTCGGCGGCGTCGACATGCAGCCGCAGACCAATGCGCTGCGCGCCGGCGTCGAGATCCTCATCGCCACCCCCGGGCGGCTGCTGGACCACGTCCAGCAGAAATCGGTGAACCTGTCACAGGTGCAGCTGCTGGTGCTGGACGAGGCCGACCGGATGCTGGACATGGGCTTCCTGCCCGACATCCAGCGCATCATCAATCTGCTCAATCCGCGCCGGCAGAACCTCATGTTCTCGGCCACCTTCTCGGACGAGATCCGCAAGCTGGCCAAGCGCTTCCTGAACGAGCCGAAGCTCATCGAGGTGGCCCGGCCCAACACGCTGGCCGAGAACGTCGAGCAGACGGTCTACCGCGTGCCATCCGAAGACCTCAAGCGTGATGCGGTGGGTGCGCTCATCCGCGAGCGTGGCATCGAGCAGGTCATCGTCTTTTCCAACACCAAGATCGGCGCCGGCCGCCTGGCCCGACATCTGCAGAAGGAAGGCTTCCTGGCCGAGGCCATCCACGGCGACAAGTCCCAGCAGGAGCGCCTGAAGACGCTGGACGGCTTCAAGGCCGGCGAGATCAAGGTGCTGGTGGCCACCGACGTGGCGGCCCGTGGCCTGGACATTGCTGAGCTGCCGGCCGTCATCAACTACGACCTGCCGCATTCGCCCGAGGACTACGTGCACCGCATCGGCCGTACCGGTCGTGCTGGCGCCTCCGGCATGGCACTGTCGCTGATGGTCGACCACGACCAGAAGGCGCTGGCCGAGATCGAGAAGCTCACCAAGCGCAAGCTGGACGTGCAGGAACTGCAGCTGCCGGCTTCCGCAGGTGGCCGGGGTGAGCGTCGCAGTCGGGATGACCGTCGCGGCCACCGTGACGGTGGCGAGGCGGCAGCACGCAGCGAGGATTCGCGGGGCATTGGTGTGTCGTCGCGCTCCGGTCGTGATCGCGGCAGCCGTCGCGAGGGCAACCTGCGTGGCCATGCGCCCAGTGCCGAACGCGCTGCCCGCTATCCTGCGCCGCAGCCCGTGGTCGACGATCCGCTCTTTCATGCGCCCTATGTGCCCAGTGAGCCGGCCGCAGCGGCAGCGGATGCCCCCGAACGGGGGCAGGCGTCGGCTGCAGGCGGCGTCAGCGCCGATACACCGGCCGTCATCCAGGGGGGGGCACCGGCAGCAGCGTCCGGTCGCCGGGGCACGGTGCCTTCCAGCGCCATCCGCCGCCCCGCGAGCAAGCTGGCCGTGCTGCTGGGGGGCAAGCCGGGGGGCAAGCCGGGGGGCTGATATCGGCTTGTGGCGGTTGGCGACGCTTTTCTGTTTCTGGCGGCCGCCTCCGCCTTGTGGCGCAACGCCAGGCATTATTTGGCAGGCCCATGCCGGGTTTGCGTTCGTCATTTGATCTCTTTATAGTTGTCATCACACGACAATTTTTAAAGAAGAGGGGATCATGACGATCATCGGGCTCGCCATCGTCATCGCGTTCATTGTCTTCAGCACGGCGAAGCTGAAGTGGCACCCGTTCCTGGTGCTGGTCCTGGCCGCGTTTCTCACGGCCTTCTTCTATGGCATGCCGCTGCCCAAGATCGCCGACACGGTCGGTACCGGCTTTGGCAGCATCCTGGGCAGCATTGGCCTCGTCATCGTGTTCGGCACCATCATCGGATTGGTGATGGAGCGCACCGGCGCGGCGGTGGTCATGGCGGAATCGGTCATCAAGGTGCTGGGAGAGCGCTTTCCCACGCTCACCATGTCCGTCATCGGGGCCATCGTCTCCATCCCGGTGTTCTGTGATTCCGGCTACGTCATTCTCAACTCGCTGAAGGAAACGCTGGCGAAACGCCTGAAGGTCTCCTCCATTGCCATGAGCGTGGCGCTGGCCACCGGCCTGTACGCCACGCACAACTTCGTGCCCCCCACGCCGGGGCCCATTGCGGCCGCGGGCAATCTGGGGCTGGCCGACAACCTGGGGCTGGTGATCGTCATGGGTCTGGTGGTGTCGGTACCCGCCTGCCTGGCCGGCTGGCTGTGGGCCAATCGCTTCGTCCATGAGCAGCCTCAGGGCGAGGGTGCTGCCGGGCAGGCCAGCACGGAGGGCTCGGTGAGCGCCGCAGACAGGGAGGCTTCATCATCGGCCGATGCCGTGGCCGCCTCTTGCCATGCCAATGCGGACGACACCAACGGAGCTGCCGATCGGACCCGCTACGGCCAGATGCCGTCACCGCGGATGGCCTTCATGCCGATCGTGCTGCCCATCGCGCTGATCTGCATCGGCTCGGTGGCCGCCTTCCCGTCACGCCCGCTGGGCTCGGGCCTGCTGTTCACGGTTGCCGCCTTCCTGGGCAAGCCGCTGTGCGCGCTGCTGATCGGCTTCCTGTTCTCGCTGCTGCTGATCCAGGGTGAAGACCGGGCCGAGCGCATCAGTGCGCTGATCACGCAGGGCCTGGTGCTGGCGGCGCCCATCCTGCTGATTACCGGGGCTGGGGGCGCCTTCGGGGCCGTCATCAAGGAAACCCCGGTGGGCAGCTATCTGGGGCATACACTGTCCAGCCTGGGGCTGGGCGTGTTCATGCCCTTCGTGGTGGCGGCGGCGCTCAAGACCGCGCAGGGTTCCAGTACCGTTTCACTGGTGACGACCTCCACCCTGGTGGCGCCCTTGATGGCCTCCATCGGTCTGGACAGCGAGATGGGACGTCTGCTGTGCGTGATGGCCATCGGCGCCGGGGCGATGACGGTCTCTCACGCCAACGACTCCTACTTCTGGGTGGTCACCCAGTTCTCGCGCATGAGCGTGGCGCAGGCCCTGCGGGCCCAGACGGCGGCCACGGCCGTGCAGGGGATCGTGGCGATCCTGTTCATCTGGCTGCTGAGTCTGGTGGTGCTGTAAGCCATCAGGCCGGGCCGAAGCGCGCCCGCCACTGCTCGGTGGCGGCGTGCAGCCAGCGCTGCGGGTCCTGGCTGCCGGGTGGGCGCAGCCCCAGGGCCCGGGCGGCTGCATTCAGAATGACGACGGGTTCGATGCGCCCCGAATCGTCGATGCCGGGCGCGCCGTTCTGCTTCGAGAGCTTCTGGCCGTTGTCACCCATCAATAGCGGAAGGTGCAGGTAGCGCGGGTGCGGCATGCCCAGCGCCTGCTGAAGCTGCATCTGCCGGCCGGTGGAGCCCAGCAGGTCGGCGCCGCGCACGATGTCGGTGATGCCTGCCTCGGTGTCATCCACCACCACGGCCAGCTGGTAGGCCCAGACACCATCGGCGCGGCGTAATACAAAATCACCGCAATCCTGCGCAGGGTGCTGCCGTTGCCAGCCCAGCCAGCGATCCTCGAAGTCCACGTGTCCTTCGGTCGTTTGGAATCGCCAGGCTCGGGCCTGGCGTCCGGGAGGCAGACCATGGCGGCACGTACCCAGGTAGGGCGTTTCCTCGGGCATCCGGGCCAGACGAGCGTCGTCTGAATTCTGAATTATCTGTTGCCAGCGGGCCTGCCAGGCCTGAGTGATCTCCTTGCGGGTGCAGCCGCAGCCATAGAGATGCCCCTGTTCCTTCAGCCAGTCGAAGGCCGCCTGGTAGCGGTCCACGCGCGCCGACTGGTACCAGGGTGGTGCGTCCCAGTGCAACCCCAGGAACTGCAGCTGGTGGCGAATGCGGATATCCGAGCCGGGCTCCACCCGGGGCGGATCAATGTCCTCGATGCGCAGCAGCCAGGTGCCGTCATGCGCGCGGGCATCCAGGTAGCTGGCCAGGGCGGCCACCACCGAGCCGGCATGCAGCGGCCCGCTGGGCGAGGGGGCGAAGCGGCCCACGTAGGGGCGGGCGTTGCGCGCAGTGTCGCGTGCCTCGCGGCTGCCGTGTCGGCGGACGCCTGCGAAACAGACGGCGGGAAGGGGGGCGAGCGGGGACGGCATGGGGGCATTCTAAGTCTGCTGGCGCAGCTCCCCGCGGTTGGGCGCGTGATCGTGGCCGTCCGGCCGGGCGGGACTGATGCCATGTCGAAGACGGGCTAGGTTGAGTGCCTCAAGGTGGGGCGCATTCTGGGGGATCCTCATGCCGCGAGAATGACTCCAGAAGCCGATGCGATCCTCTTCGATGCGATGGGCGTGAACGGATGACGGGGCACTGATGATGCACAGTGGAAACAGGGAAACCTGGCAGGCGGGCATGAAGTTGCTGCTCTGGGCCATCTGCCGACAGCGCGGATGGAAGTGGATGAGCCAGTCCTTCCTGGGCTATGTGGGCATTCTGTACGGGGTGTTCGTGGTGGGCGGCTTTGCGTTGCTCACCCATCGCCAGATTTCCGTGGGCTTCCTGGGCTTCCACGGTGGGGGCGTGGCGATGGGCATCATGATCGGTGCAGCGCTCTGGCCCGTGGTGTCCGTGCTGCAAGGCGTGCTGTGCTGGCGCTACCGGCACGTCATCCGGGCGGTGGAAGCCCATCAGCCCGAGCAGGTCTTCGATCCCCGGGACATCGGGTGGCTGTCTGTCTGGCTGGTGGTGCTGGGAAGCTTCTGCGCCTATGTGCCGGCCCAGCGGTGGCTCTATGCGCCTTTCCATCCGGTCATGCTGACGTTGTTGCTCTCGGTCGTTTTCCTGCGTGGTGTGCGCTGTTTCCGAGCGCTGACCAGCGGAGGTGCGTGGCTGCTGGCTGCCCAGGCCGATGCCGGAAACAGGCCGGATGATGCGGAAGGTGCTGCGGAAGGTGCTGCGGAAGGGGATGAGACGCCGCTCGGTGAAGGGGCGGTGTGCCATCCCGCTCCATGGGGGCATGCATCGTGCAGACAGCCGTCCCCAGGGGAAACAGGCCGGGGTGCGGACCCACGGGCAATAAATGCGGCGGATGTGCCGGATGCAGTGGATACGCCGAAGATTGCTATCGTCGACTGGAAGGGCCTCCTGATCTTTGCGGCCGTGGCACTGCTGACGACGGTTGTGGTGGGGTTCTCGTTGATTCTCACGCCGTTCGGGTAGGTGAGAACGGAGCAGCCCGTCTTTGGGAAGCGGCAGGGCTCGATCATCCGGATGGCCTAGTCGCGCCGTGATGGAGTCCCGCCCTCGTTCGTTTGCCGGATCGGCAGAGGCGGCGTGATCCGTCAGAGTTCAGCCCGTCGGAAATCCTGCGGGAACGAGGGCTGGACATGAAGCTGGGATACAGGGTCGTCGGTGTGGTGTCGCTGTCGCTGCTGGTGCCTGGGTGGGCGTTGGCGGGAGAAGGGGCCGGCGTGGCACAGCGTGGAGCAGCCGTGGCGGGGGCTACGGGATCAGGCGTTTCCAAGGGCAAGGTCAGGAAGTCCGACAGCGCGCCCGAGAGGCCGGCGGATGTCGTGCATCCAGCGGGGACGGTGAAGGATAACGACAAGGCGCCTCCGCTGGAACTCCCGAACCGGTATCCCTCGGTGCCTGCTCCGTTTCTGCCTTCATACGCTGACATTCCCTATCGCATCGCTGATGATCAGCCCAGGCCCACCACCGAGCAGAAGCTGAGCACCTGGGGCGCGGATGTCCGCAATCGCTGTAGCGCCACGCCGACCGAGGCGCCCTGCGCCGCCCTGGGGGTGGCCAGCATGCCCAGCAAGAAGAGCGTGCGGGTGGGGGTGGGCAACCCCGTCAATCCGCAGACGGGGCAGAAGGTGCAGATGGACCTGGATGCGGAGCCGCTGGACGGGCCGCTGGGACTGGAGATCCGCCGTCACTACAACTCGTCGCTGGCTGCCGTGGATGGTGCGCTGGGGCGTGCGTGGCATCTTTCCTATGACACGCGGCTGTTTGCAACCAGCAAGACAATCCAGATCGTTCAGGCCGACGGCATGCGGCGCATCTTCTGGCGGCCGGATGTGTTGGAGGGGGATCGTGCAGCCTGGAAGGTGGGGGCTTCCGTCGCCGGGCAGGCCCATGCCGAGCAGCAGGCCATGCAGTGCGTGGGTTCGGAGCCCGAGGACGGTACGGTCACGTCGTTGCCCAAGGGCGGGTATCGGTGGCGCTGGCCGGACGGACGGGAGCTGGACTTCAATACGGAAGGCTGGCTGCTGGCCATCCGGCTGGACACGCATGTGCTGCGCATCGAGCGTGCGCCGGGTGGCCGGATCCTGTCGGTGGTGGATCCGGATGGTCGCACCATGCGCTTCCGCTACGATCGTCAGAATCACCTGGTGGCCATCGATCACCCGCAAGGGACATGGCGCTACAAGGTATTGCCCACCGGTCAGCTGGTGGCCGCGGAGGCGCCCTCCGGCAACCGGCGTCTCTATCGCTACGAGGATCCCGGCTTTCCGTTTGCGCTGACGGCCATCGAGGTAGAGTCACCGGCCCTGAAACGGCGCGTGACGCTCAGCCAGTGGCACTATGATGCGCAGGGCAGGGTACGACAGTATGAGGGCTGGCAGGGCGAGCGGATGCAGTTTGGCTACCAGTCGGCCGATGCGGCGGGCGTGCTGCAGACCGAGGTCGAGGACCGGCAGGGGCGCAAGCAGACCTATCGGTATCGAAACTTCAATGGCAGCTGGCAGACGCTGTCCATTGCCGGCCAGCAGTGCGCGCATTGCCGTCTGGCCGACCGGGACTACCGCTATGATGAAGCCGGTCATATGGTGGGCATGCATCAGAGGGTGGATGCCATGCGCCAGTCTTTCCACCGGGAATTTCGTTTCGAACGGGATGTGCACGGCCGCGCACAGGCGGTCTACGTGCGCACATGGCGTGAGCGCAAGAAAGAGGTTTCCACCCAGAAAAAGGGGCCGATTGCTTCTCGCTTTGCAGAGACGGCATGGCAGCTGCATCGCCGCTATGAATATGCCGACCTGAGCAATCCGTACCCCACGCTGGTCGAGCGGCCCAGTATCGAGCCTGGCAGGATGTACCAGGTGCGCTTCACCTACACGACCATCGCAGGGCGTGTGCTGCCAGTCACGCTGACCGAATCCGGCTACAGCCTGGGGCAGCCGGTCAGCCGCACGACGACGGCGCATTATGACGACAAGGGGCTGTTGACCCATATCGACGGACCGTTGCCCGGGCCAGAGGATACGGTGCAGGTGCGTCGTGATGGCGATGATGCCCAGGGCAATTCGCGCTGGACGCTGGTGGATGCTCTGGGACGTGAAGTGTCCAGCAGTACCGATGGCTGGGCAGGCAGCAGCATGGCCTGGCTGGAGGATGTCGGGCGCTTTCATGCCGAGGCCGGGGCCCTGCGCCATGTAGCCGACAACGGCGCGCAGCAGACCATCCGGGTGGACGATTTCAATCGTGTGGTGCAGATCGTCTCGCCGGATGCGGGCACGGACACGATCCATTACGACGAGGCAGACCGCGTGGTGCGCGAGTCTGATGCCACGGGCGCTGTTGTGAGCTTCGTGCGGGATGCCTGGGACCGCCCGCTGGTGAAGACCGTGACGTCCCCGGACGGCTTCCGCGACGAGACCCGCTACCGCTATGAGGGCCGCTGGTTGGTGGAGGTGCAGGGCAGCAACGTCACGGAGCACTATCGCCACGATGCGCAGGGACGCGTCGTGGAACGGCAGGTTGATCACCATCCGGAAAACGGCGTCGTGACGAAGACCTTCCGGTACCGGTACATCTATGTCGGCAACCATTCGCAGCCCGATCAGGTGACATTGCCGGATGGAAGTGTGGTGCATCGTGCCCCGCGGCAGGGGCGTGATGGAAAGTCACCCGCAGTGGAAGTGACGCTGAAGGAGCATGCGAAGGCATCGGCACGGTTGCTCTATCGTCGTGAGCTGGTGGGCAGTACCGTTAATGGCAAGGGTGTGGAGGACCACTGGGGGCTGGGCAACGGTGTGCAGCGGCAGCTGTCGTGGAATGGGGAAGGCCGTCTGGCGGCGTTCCGGGAAAATCGACCGGGTGCTGTGTCACCTGATGGAAATGCGCTGTACTCGATGCGCTATGGTTATCGGGCAGATGGCAAGGTGGCGCGCATCGATACGCAGACGCATGCGCAGCAGTTTGCCTATGATCCGGCGGGGCGGCTGATCATTGCGCAGCGTACCCGGCTGGATGCTGCGAACACGCGGCAACCTTCGGTGATGGCGCAGGACAGAACGTCGGTTGAGTTTGAAAAAGGTGGTACGCCTGTTGCCGTGAGCCCGGCTGCTTCCGGTCAGTCGGAGGAGGCAGGTGCCTGGTGGTATGCCTATGATGCCAACGGCAACCGGCTGTTCAGTGGGCGGCATGATCCTGCCAACGCCAACGCCAACGCCAACGCCAACGCCAACGCCAACGCCGGTGGTACGGACGATATCTTGGCACACGTCAGCGGAGTTCGGTCTGCGTACCACAAGGGCAGCAACCGTCTGGCAGGCGTGGATTACGATGCCGCAGGCCGTCCCTTGCAATGGAATGGCTGGAAGCTGACCTGGCACCCGGGCGGCCAGATCCTGTCCATGGTGCATGCGGATGGTCGCAGCATCCGCTACTACTACAACCATCGGGGTGAGCGGGTGGCTCGCCGACAGGGGCAGCAATGGGACTTTTACGACTACGTGGAAGGCCATTTGCAGGCACAGGCGACGAGCGCCCATGAAGGCATGCG
>ERZ772779.772-NODE-772-length-14087-cov-2.776440_pt1 | contig 14087 bp, 6 predicted proteins | sample MGYA00511360_ERZ772779 | MGnify/ENA primary metagenome ERZ772779 (study PRJEB29015, sample SAMEA2738112) | human oral metagenome | biome: human oral; feature: human-associated habitat; material: saliva | place: China | collected 2231 ...
CGGCGCACGATGCTTATCCTCTTCGGTATGCCGCTCATTATGATGCTGCTCTTTGGCTTTGCCATTTCTACCGACGTAAAAGACGTGCGCTTGGTCGCTGTGACAACGCCTGCCGATCACCTCACGCAACGCATGCTCACTCGACTCGATGCTTCAGAATACTTTATCCTGACGCATACGGTGCAGACAACCGCTGAAGCGGAGCAACTCATTCGCAACGGACAGGCTGACATAGCCATCGTCTTCTCGCCGCGCTTTGCAGATCGGTTGCCCAAAGGTCAGGGCCAAGTACAACTGATCCTTGATGGGGCTGACCCGAATCAAGCCTCTATGCAAGGGGCATACGCTACGCAGATTCTTCAAGCGGGTATGGCGGAAGCAACGTCGGCGGCCCACGTACCGCAATCCACAGAAATCATCACACGATTGCTTTACAACCCGCAAATGAAAAGCGCCTACAACTTTGTGCCCGGTATTATGGGCTTATTGCTACTGCTCATCTGCGCGATGATGACTTCTGTAAGCATTGTCCGCGAGAAAGAGCGCGGCACGATGGAGGTCTTGCTCGTCTCGCCCATCCGCCCGCTGCTGATCCTTATCGCCAAAGCCGTGCCCTACTTCTTATTATCTATCATCATCTTGCTTTTCATTCTCGGTATCTCCAACTTTGTGCTGAAAGTTCCCGTTTCCGGCAATCTTCTCGCCATCCTCACGCTCTGCCTGCTTTATATTTTTCTTGCCCTCTGCCTTGGCTTGCTCATCAGTGTCGTGGCAAAGACTCAGCTACAAGCTTTGCTTATCTCCGGTATGCTGATGCTGATGCCTAACTTGCTACTTTCGGGTATGATCTACCCTATCGAAAGTATGCCCCTCCCCTTGCAATGGTTCTCGGCCATTATTCCGGCGCGCTGGTTCATTGCCGCCATTCGCAAACTGATGGTTATGGGTGTAGGCTTGCAAATGGTAGGGCGCGAACTCCTAATCCTTACGGCGATGAGTCTGTTAATTCTTGGCATCGCACTGAAAAAGTTTAAGACCCGACTGGAATAAATCTCTTTTTACCTTCTCCCAAATGATGTTCCGCTACCTCCTTCAGAAAGAATGGATACAGATACGTCGCAATACTTTCGTCGTCCGACTCATCATCTTGTATCCCATAATGATTATGGGCATTGCTCCGTGGATTACCAGTATGGAAGTGCGCAACATCGGTGTATCTATAGTTGATCACGACCAATCAAGCATTTCTCGGCAATTGATTCAGCGCGTAGAAGCCTCTACTTACTTCAACTTCTGCGGTACGGCGCCCTCCTACAATCACGCCCTGCAAGCCTTAGAGCAGGGAAAGACCGACATTATTATAGTTGTCCCACGCCATTACGCTCACGACCTTACGCTCGGCAAGCCCACCCGCGTGCTCATCGCAGCCAATGCGGTCAATGGCACCAAAGGCGGCATCGGCGCCGCTTATCTCTCCAACATCATCGCTGCAACCGGCCTCTCCGGACACCCATCACCCGCGCCCACACTAAAGCCGCTCGTCGTGCAACGCCTTTACAACCGCCACGAGAGTTATAAAGTCAATATGATCCCTGCTCTTATGGCAATGATAATGATCATGATTTGCGGTTTTCTACCGGCGCTTAACATCGTAGGCGAGAAAGAAGCCGGAACAATTGAGCAAATCAACGTCACGCCCGTCCGTAAGTGGCTTTTTATCCTTGCCAAACTCATTCCTTACTGGGTAATCGCACTCATCGACTTCAGTATTTGCCTGCTACTCGCGTGGCTTCTTTATGGCATCACACCGGTCGGCAGCATCGCGCTGCTATTCGTTTTCGCCATCGCGTTAGCTATCGTCTTTAGTAGCATTGGATTGATCATCTCTAATTATAGTGATTCGCTCCAGCAGGCTATGCTTGTGATGTGGTTTACGCTGGTTTGTATGATGCTCCTCAGCGGACTCTTTACGCCGGTGCGCAGTATGCCTGATTGGGCACAGATCCTCACCTACGCCAATCCCGTTCGCCACTATATGGACGCAGCGCGCACAATCTCTATCCGCGGCTCGGCTTTCTCAGGCGTTGTTCTTCAATTTTCTATCCTCGCAGTCATGGGCATCATCTTGGCCTCATTGGCCGTGAAAAGCTATAAGAAGAACGAATGAGTCGCACATTTTAAGCGTTTGTTAGCGGCAATACGAAAGCAAAACAAAGAATAAGGGAACTTATACTTCCTCAAATAAATCAGAATGTTTACCTTCGCACACCTAAACAAACTCTATCGAAACACTATGAGAAATATTCTCGCGGCTCTCTTACTCCTCTGCACTTTAGGGGCAGGAGCGCAAACTACGGAACAAATCAATAAAGACTTCAAAGCGCGCTATAAAGCCACGCCGTGTGCATTGCCCGCACAAGCCTTGCAGCAAGCTAAGAGCGAAGAGGCGCGCCAAGCCCTCAAGTTCCTATATACTTATATGTATTGGCCCGACGTGGTCGACTATGAGCCAAGTTTCTTCGTCCGGCAAACGGAAGCGGCTTTGCGTGCACGGCGCGAAATGCCTTGGGGGCAACGCGTGCCGCAGCGCGAGTGGCAGCATTTCGTCCTGCCCGTACGCGTGAACAACGAGGCCTTGGATAGTTTCCGCACAACCTGCTACGAAGCCCTGAAAGCACGCGTTGCCGGTTTATCTATGTACGATGCCATCTTAGCCGTCAACCATTGGTGCCACGAATATGTCACCTACAAGCCCTCCGACGGCCGCACCAGTTCGCCGCTGGCTTCTATGCGAACGGCAACGGGGCGTTGCGGCGAGGAGTCGACTTTTACAGTAGCCGCTTTGCGCGCAGTCGGCATTCCGGCGCGCCAAGTTTATACGCCGCGATGGGCGCATACGGACGACAACCACGCTTGGGTTGAAGCTTGGGCCGATGGTCGGTGGTACTTCCTCGGCGCTTGCGAGCCGGCCGCCCGACTTAACGTAGCCTGGTTCAACCGTCCGGCTTCGCGCGGCATACTTATGAACACGACGGTGCTCGGAAAATACGACGGGCCTGAAGAAGTTTTAGAGCGCCATCCTAATCGGACAACCATTAACGTGACGGAAAATTACGCCCCTACGGCCACGACTAACGTTACAATTGTCGACGAGCAAGGACGCCCCGTCAAGGGCGCAAGCGTGCAGTTCCGACTTTACAATTACGCTGAATTTTACGTCCTCAAAGCGATGCAAACAGCCGCCGACGGCAAGGCTTCGCTCCTCTCCGGTTTGGGCGACCTGATCGTATGGGCCTCTTACAACGGCCGCTATGGCTTTGCCAAAGTCCACGCCGGCGAAAAGGCGACGATAAAGTTGGATCGTAAACCCGGCGACCGCTATGCGGTGGATCTCAACATCGTACCGCCCGCAGGCACGGATACGCTTCCGACCGTGAGTGTCGCGGCGCAGCGTCTTTGCAACGAGCGCATGGCTCGCGAAGACAGTATTCGTATGGCCTATGTTCATACTTTCCCCGACTCTGCAGCGTCAGCCGAATTCTGCCGGACCAACCATTACGACTTTAAGCGCCTGCGCCCCCTCATCGAGAAGAGCAAAGGCAATTGGCAGGTACTCTTCGGTTTGCTGCGCACACCGAATATCGATCGCGAACTCACCTTGCGCGTCTTGGAAACACTGACTGAAAAAGACTTGCGCGACTTTGACCGTTCTGTCATCTTGGCCCACATTCAAGCCCTTTCAGGTACGAAAAATTATGATCCGATGATCATCCGTCCTCGCGTGTGGAACGAGCAACTCTCCCCTTGGCGCGCTTATCTGCGCAAGGCTTTCACGCCGAAGCAGCAGGCTGATTTCCGGCGCCAACCGGCGCTGCTGGTCGACTATATCCGAAAAAACATTCGTGAAGATAAGACCGACTATCCACAACGTAGCACGCAGCGGCCCGAAACGGCTTTTGCTTACCGACTGGCCAACGACTTCAATCGCGGTCTGCTCTTCGTGGCCGCAGCGCGAAGTTTAGGAATACCCGCGCGCCTCGATGAAGTGACGATGAAGTTCCAATATTTTGACCACGATTGGCGCGATACGCCCTTCTGCCGCTCTGAGCAGCAAACGAACAAGCCGCAATCGCGTTTAAGCATCGACTACGTCCCGCAGCAATTTCGCGAGAATCCGGGCTACTATTCGCAGTTTACGATCAGCAAACTCGAAGATGGGGCGCCCGTACTGATGAATTATGACGAGCAGGCTACGTGGAAAAACGACTTTGAAAAGGGTACGCGCATCGACAACGGCGACTACCTCCTCGTGAGCGGCACACGCTTGGCCAGCGGTAGTGTTTTGGCGCGCTTATCAGCCTTTTCCCTTACCCACGATACAACCGTCGTCCTCTCGCTCCGCGAAGATCCGGAAGAAGTGAGCGTTATCGGCAACTTTAATGCCGAAAACCACTATTACGATACGCAGGAAAAGGCCGAAAAGGGCTTGATTGCAACGACCGGCCGCGGCTATTACGTCTTGGGATTGCTAAAAGCCAACAACGAACCCAGCACCCACATCCTCCACGACATTGAAGCGCAACGCGAAGCACTCGAAGCTTGGGGGCGCGAACTGATTATGCTCTTCCCGACGCAGGAAGAATACGACGTATTTATGAAGCGCCGCGGCGAATTTCCCAACCTGCCGCGCAACCTTCGCTTCGGCGTCGACACGCAAGGCGAATGCCGCACGGACATTTTCAATAGTCAACTGACGAAGACGCAGGAGTTGCCCGTCATCATTATTGCCGACACCTTTAACCGCGTAGTTTTCTTCAGTCAAGGCTATACGATCGGCATCGGCGACCAGCTGAAGCGCGTCATTGGCAAGATTTAGGAAGCCTGCGCTCTTTAAGCGCAAAGCTTAAAGGGGCTGTAGCTCACCGCAAACGGCCGCAAGGCTCAATCAGCGTTCCTTTGCGCTGCCCACATCCGCTAAAGGAAATGCGGCAAACTCACTTTCCCCGCAGGCCTTCTCTCGCACATCGAGGGGAGGCCTGCTTTTTTTGGCCGTTCTCGATGCTGCGCATAACCAATCACCATTGGAGGCAGACCAATGGCGCATTTGCGTTGTCTTTTTTACAATTATTTTTTCGTTTGCCCTGACCAAACGATAATTTGTTGGCAGCAAACGATGGTTTGTCCCGACCAAACGATGGTTTGCCGCCGGCAAACGAAATCCTTTTACATTTTTGAGGCATCAAAAAGCAGACAAACTCGCGCCATTTGCCCATCAAGAAATTTTGTAAATCTCACTTCCGTTAGCATTATTCAAGAATTTCGTCCATTATTAACCCACTTTGTTGCACACCGAAAACCCTCTATGCGCACGTATCTTGCACACCTCCTCAAAAGAAGTGCGTATTTGGTGAGGTTTTTAAAACAAAAAAGATTGTCCATTCAACATTTGCATCTATTTTTGCAGCGGAACAAGTGCAATATTTTAATTATACTTATGAAGAAAACCATCACCTCTTTTCTGCTCTTGACGCTGGCGCTACTGCTTCCGGCATCGGGCGGAGCGCAACAGGCGCGCAAGCTGGTCAAACCGGGAGCGATCCTGCCCGGAGCACAACTGGCGCGACTCGTGCCGCAGCAGAAGCTGATCGCGCGTAAAAACGCGAACAACACAATGAAGGCATTCGATGCCACCGTAGCTCTCTGGGGCAACGCACGCATTAACGAGCAGTGGGGCTATTACGCCTTCCGCCCCGTGAATGTAGGCGGAAAGATCGACTTTACCGCAATGGGTAAGCAAGGACAGCGCATCGCGAGAAACGGCGTACAAGTTGCTGACGGCAAACTCTACACGGTCGACTTCCAACGCTATGGCGAAGGAAGCGGCGACTTGACGCTCTATACGTACGACTTGACGACGTGGACGGGAAGCGGACAGAGCTACAACGATTTCTCGCTCGCAGCCATTGAAACCGCACAGGCGGCAGACGGCACTGTGTATGGCGAGTTTTTTAATAGTCGCGCCAGCAACCGCCAGTACGAGCTGGGCACGGTAGATTACCGCACGCAGCAACGCACGACATTCGGCACGACCTCGCGCCGCTATGTGGCGATGGGTATCACAGCCGCAAAGCAACTCTACGGCATCGCGGCTGATGGTAATCTGTATCGCATCTCCATCACAGATGGAAAGGAGATGCTCGTAGGGCCAACCGGACTTGAATTGACCGATGAAGACGGCGGCCCATACGATCAGACGGGCGAGATTAACCCGAAAGACGATACGTTTTTTTGGTACGCACAAGATAAAAATTACGACACGGGCCTCTATACCGTCAACTTGCAGACCGGTGCGGCAACGAAAATCGCCGATACTGACTTCACAATGTATGGTATGCTGATTGCACCGGCCACGGCAGCCGACGACGTCCCCGCGGTGGCAACCGCTCTGGCCGCCACCTTTAACGGCACGAGCCTCAGTGGCAGCATGCAGTTTACCATGCCGACGCAAACGGCCGGTGGAAAAAGTCTGACGGGTTCTTTGAACTATACGATAACGGGCAATGGCGCTCCGCTCGCGTCCGGCACAGCGCTTCCGGGTGCAACGGTAAATGCGCCGCTCACCGTGCCGTTTAGCGGCAACTTTGTTTTGGCCGTGACCGTCACCAATGCAGCCGGCGAGTCGGCCGCTGCAACGCTCAACAAATGGATCGGCTTCGATGAACCCGAAAAAGTGGGCAATCCAACGGCTACTATGGCGGGCGGCATAGTCACAATTGCGTGGAACGCTCCCACTGCCGGCACAAAACAAGGCACATTAGGCCCACTTACCTACGACGTTGTACGCATTCAGGGCCACGATACAACGATGGTTGCTTCAGGAATCAACGCTACATCGTGTACCGATGACGTCTCTGCGGCGCAATTGGCGAGCTACACCTATGCCGTTCGAGCTAACAGCGCCAACGTCAAGGGCGCTTGGGCCAACACGCCGATCATCATCGCCGGCGCTGCGATCGAGCCGGATTGGCAGTACACCATCGAGGGCACTTCTGCGTTGTCCTTGTTCAAAGTCATTGACGCCAACAACGACAACTTCACTTGGTGGTCCAACGGCGTGACCGGCTACGGCGCTATGAGCAACCAAGCACGCGTCAAAGCAGCCAGCGACGATTGGTTGCTTACCCCGCCCATCCATATTTCCGGTGATCGTGTCTATACAATCACGTTCAAGGTACGCAATATTATGGACGCCTATCGCAATACGCTGGAGGTAAAATGGGGCAACGGCGATACTCCGGCCCACATGACCAACACGTTGCTCAATACTTTCACGCCCGAATATTCAGAAACAAACGGCCAATGGCAGGTTTGCACGGTTGATCTCATACCAACGGCAAGCGGAAACGTCTACATCGGCTTCCACGACAACACACCGGCCGGCGAGAAGTTCCAAATCGCCATCGACAAACTGACAATCAAGAAGACGGCCTACACCGCATCGCCCGACTCCGTAAAATCATTGACCGTAACGCCCGCACAGCGCGGCGCGCTGCAAGCCACCGTGCAATTTGTTACGCCCGGCCTGACGCTAAATGGCGCAACGCTGAGCCGCGTAGACAGCTTTGTAGTGATGCGCGACGATGTTTGGGCCGGCCGCATCAGCGGTTCAATGCCGAGAGCGCAAGTAACGTGGACCGACGCCAACGTGCCCAATAACGGCTTCCATACCTACACGATCACGTCCTATCTTAACGGCCACCCGGGCCGCGCTACGTCTGCGCAGGCCTACATCGGAATGGACCGCCCCAAGAATCCTACGGGCATCACCTTTGTCGACAAAGGCACGACGCTACAAGCATCGTGGAATGCTTTCAGCCGGCCGGGCGCCAACGGCGGTTTCCTCGAACCGGACAAGGTTAGCGTCACGTTCTTCTCGCTCGTCAACGGCCAGTTCGGACATGAATTGGGCGATTCGCTGACGACGAGCCAAGCGGGTGCAACTACCACGACCTTAGCTGTTGATCCTAACATAACTCCTGCCGACGACGGCAAAACGCAAGCCTTGGCGTGGTTCGCCGCACGGGCCAACAGCGAAGGCGGTCATAGCGATTACGTTTCAGCTCGCGGTGTGGTCGTAGGACCTAATATTAAATTGCCCTTCAAAGAAAGTTTGACGGGCGGCAAACTCGACAATGGCTTTGCGACCCTCTTGGGTAATGCACAATACGAGAATCGTAAGACGGCCGCGCCTTGGCGTGTCGTCACCGATGCCGCATCCGACAACGACGGCGGCAGTTTAGTCTGGGCCAACTATGATGAAGAGTACGCCGGACAGACGATTTCTTACACCATACAGCAAGGTGACGAAACCTCAGTGAACCTGCCGAAGGTAACGCTATCGGGCGCCGTTCGACCTAAACTCTTCTTCGATCTCTACTCTTTGGTTGGCAACGAAGCCGTGCTGAAAGTACTCGCGCAAACGCCTGATGGCGTAGACCACTTGGTGGCGCAATACGATCTCACGCAAACGAGCAAGAACGGCTGGGAGCGAAAATTAGTCGACCTCTCTGCATATACCGCCGAGCGCTATATCATTGTGAAGTTTGACGGCCTGGCACAAGGCAACAAAGTATTGGTCGGCGTCGACAATATTAACATCATTGATCAGATGGACCGCAACTTGGCCGCTACGAGCATCAAAGCGCCCGACTTCATCAATGCCGGCAAGAGCGACAGCGTCACCGTGACGCTGAAGAATCTGGGCACGAAGCCCGCCGATGCTTATCGCGTGATCCTCTTCGCCAACGAAAAGCCTTGCGATACGGTTAGCATCAACCGTCCCTTGGCTTCGCTCGCCAACGATACGGTTCGCTTACACTTGCCCGTAGCGATCAATGAGCAGGCTGACAGACTACGCGTGAAAGCCACGATCGAATACGCCGGCGATCAATTGGCTGACGACAACACCACAGAGACGGTAGACGTCGGTGTGGTTAAATCACCCTACGGTCGCATCAGCGATCTCCAAGCTACGGCCGCCGATGGCGGACAAGCTACACTCACTTGGGGCAGCCCCGTTCTGCCCGAACCGGAGCGCGTGACGGAAGGCTTCGAAGACTTTAAGCCTTTCGCAAGACAAATGGCGCCTTGGACGCTCTTTGATGGCGACAAAGGTACGGCAGGTGCGCTTCAGCAATCATCAACCTATCCCGGGCAAGGCGAGGCCTTTGCTTTCATCGCCTTTAACCCGAACTGGTGGATTGAGGATATGACGACCATTAACCCCGGCTTGGAGCCCCACAATGGTGCTCAGTTTGCAGCTGCTGTCTATGCTTACAATGCTGATCGCAAACTTGTGCAGCAGGACAACTGGCTCATCTCGCCGCGCCTCTCGGGCCGCAAGCAGGAGATTTCGTTCTACGTTATGAACATTGCGACCTCTCGCGGTGAAACGAGATTTGCGGAGCACTTCGACGTGCTTTATTCTACGGAGAATACGGATACGACGACCTTCGTCAAACTTCAAAGTGCAAAAGCTGACGGTACGGAGCCATTTAATCAAACGGCCAACTGGAAACTCATCACCATTGAGCTACCTGAAGGTGCAAAACATTTTGCCATCCACCACAATACGCCTAAGGGCAACGCATACGCCTTTGGTATCGACGACATCACCTACGAGCAACTCGCTACGGGTGCTGACGATGACGTGACAGCTTTCATCATCTATCGCGACGGCAAAGAAATCGCTCGCGTCAGTGGCGACAAGATGACGTTTACCGATACGGATGCCGTAGGTACGCACGTCTACAACGTGACGGCAGTCTACACGTCAAAGCAAGGCGAGGTCAACGAGTCGGGCTTCTCCAACGATGCTTCGATCACCGTATCCTCCCTCTCCACCATCGAGGCGGGCGAGACGCAATTAGACGTGACCAACCTCGGCGGCGTCAGAGTGAAGTCGAAGGCGAAGTCGCTCAACGGCCTGCCCGGCGGCGTCTACATCATCAACGGCAAGAAGCGCATCGTAAAATAAAGCACCTCAACCCCCTTCAGCCTCCGCCGGCGGCGGATCGCTGACGACAACCTGCTCGAATCGCGGCCCGCGCGGCTGCCTTCGAGCAGGTTTTTTATAGCGCGATGGCGGCGGCTCACCTTATCAAGACGCTCGCAAAAGCAAGCCGAAAAGCGCCGACTTAAAGTTGCGCAGCACAGCCCATTGCAGCGACAACGCCGTGCGGCGGAGGTTTTTCATCACGAGAAAAAAGGCTTGCGCTCACGATGAAAAGGGTTTGCGCTCGTGAGAAAAAAGGTTTGCGCTCGTGAGCGTAAACCGAGCAAAGGCAAGCGGAGCAGCAAGAAAGTAAGGCTGCCGGCGCAAGACGCACACTGCGGATCGCCGCAAGCAAGAGAGAAGCGCCCCGGCTCCGGTCTAAGGCCGAAAACGAGCAAACTCGGCCCGGTTTCGCTCAGCTCGCGGCAGGATGAGCGGGGCGGTTGTTGGCCATCCCGCAGTTTTTTCGTATCTTTGCACCCGATTTTATTTCACACCTGAAGGCTTGCAGCTTTCGCGATAAGCGGGGACACGAACGTAGCAGCGTTCGCCTCCCTCTTTTTAGCGCTCTAAACAAACCGGAACTTATGATTTCTAAGACATTATTCTCTCATTATCAACAGACATTAAAGTTGGGCCTTCCGATCTCCATCGGGCAGATTGGTACGATCGTACTTTCGTTTGCCGATACGATGATGGTCGGACGCTACGATACGCCCTCGTTGGCTGCTGCTTCGTTTGTGAACAGCGTTTTTAACCTCGCCATTCTTCTCCTTATAGGTTACTCTTTCGGCTTAACGCCCCAAGTGGGTGCCTTGTTTGGCCAAGGTGAGACGGCGTCAGTGGGCGCCGCCGTGCGTCAAGCGCTGCGCGCTAATAGCTTGTTTGCCGCCCTGCTCATGCTGATTATGGGCGTCGGTTATTTCTTCGTTGACCGGATGGGACAGCCGGAGAGTTTACTGCCTTTGATACGTCCTTATTATTTAGTCATACTGGCGTCGATGCCTTTCGTGATGCTCTTTAACGTATTGCGACAATTGTCGGACGGAACGATGCATACGAAGACCGCCATGTGGGCACTTTGGGCCGGCAATGCGCTCAATATATTAGGCAACTGGTTGCTGATCTACGGTGTGGGCCCCTTTCCCGAGCTGGGGCTTTTAGGTGCGGGCTTGTCGACACTGATTTCTCGTATATTTATCGTCATTTGGATCTCGGCAGCCCTACTCTTAGAGCGTTGCTACAAGCCTTATCTCAAAGGTTTTTTCGACGTTCGCTTCAATTGGTCCGAACTACGTCGCATCAACGCACAATCCTTGCCCGTCTCGATCCAGATGGGGGCAGAGACGGCGGCGTTTACGTGCTGCGGCGTGATGGCCGGATGGATTGGAAAAGTAGAGTTGGCGGCCTTCCAAGTGATCATGACGGTGAGCACATTGGGCTTTATGTTCTATTATAGCCTGGCCTCGGCTATGTCAATTAGGGTGGCGACGTTTCAAGGTATGAAGGATTGGATCCAACTGAAGCGCTCGGCGCGCGCCGGTCGCGACATCCTGCTGGCCGTTGCGGTCGTAGCCGGTTTCGTGTTTTACTTTTTCGGCGCTTCGCTGATCGGCTTCTTCACGAAAGACGCCGCTGTGATTCAGATGGCCGTGATGCTTATTCCGGTACTGATCTTCTATCAATATGCCGACGCGATGCAGATCTGCTATGCCAACGCTTTGCGCGGAACGGCTTACGTAAAGCCGATGGCGCCCATCGCTTTGGTGTCGTATCTTTGTATCGGTATTCCCGTGGGTTATCTGCTGGGATTTGTTTTCGATTGGAAACTTAACGGACTCTTTCTCGGGTTGCCGGCAGGCTTGTTTACGGCAGCGGCGCTTTTCTACTATTATTTCAGAAAAGCGATGAAGCGCAACTTACAAGCCCCGGAGGGCGGTGCATAGCCAAAGGGGCGGTCTACAACTGCTGCACGCGCTGCTCGAAATCGTCCTTTGAGAGGATGGATTTGTTTCGGTATTTACTTCTATAATTGTAGATCGTGGCCAGCGAATAGTTGAGAAAGTGAGCTATGCGGCCGCTCTCCTTGACGCCTAAGCGAATGAGGGCAAAGATGCGCAACTCCGTATTGAGCAGTTCGTCTTTGCGCGGATAGATCTGCGCTTCGGGTATGAGCAAGGCGTTGAAATCGTCGATAAAGTTAGGAAAGAGGTTTAAAAAAGCCTCATCGAAGTCGGCATAGAAGCGCTCCTGCTCGCTCTCTTCCCAAATGTCGGAGCGAAGACGATTGGCCACCTCTTGCATATTACCCGCCTTGGCCAACTTCAAAAGCGAACGCCGATAACCTCCGATGGCTTCTATGTAATCTCGACAGCGATCCAGATAGCGAACGATGTAGGCTTCTTTCATCTTATCGGTCATTTGCAGGTGCGCATTGGTCTCTAAGAGTTGCTTATTGGTCTTGGCCAAGACCATACGCGTCTGCGAGAGTTTTTTCATCTGCCGCCGCAGGTAGAAGACGGCGATGAAGAGCAGCAGGGCCAACAGGGAAACGCCGGCAAAGAAGATGCGCTCGATGCGCGTCCATTCTTGCGACTTTTCTTTATAGGCGCGGTCGATGATCGGGAAGATTTTGCTGGCTTCGATTGAGCGCAAACGAGCTTTACAATAGCTGGCATCTTGAATCGTGCAGATCAAATAATTGTAGGCCCGCGTCAGGTCGCCCCGCTGAAAGAGCAACTCCGCCAATAAGGGGAGGGCCTCGTATTCTTTCACACCGGCCTTCAAGTCCATCAACGCCGTCTCAGCCAAATAGTAGGCCGCTTGGTCGTAATCGCCGGAAAGTCGGTAGCACTCAGCCAGATTAAAGAGGGTGAAAACATCGAGATTGGCCTTGCTCCGCCGGTATTCAGCCTGCGCCAATTGCGAGGCTTCCTTCACCTTTCCTTCACTAAGGAGCTTGTCGATCAAGACAATGTTGCGCCCGTGTCCGGAGGGCTCAAGCGAAAGGATGGAGTCTCTGTAAGCGGCCGTCAACTTGGCCGGCGAACCGCCGGATGCCGTTTCGGCGGCAAAGTCTTTCATCCATCCATAAAGCGTGCGCTTGATGCGATAGTAATGAAGCAAATCGTTGCCTTTCAGCTGAAGGGCTGCTGCTTTATCGGCCATCTCCAGCGCCGCCGGATATAAGCCCATCAAAGCCAAGAGTTCGGCACGCCCCAACAAGACATAGGCGTGGAGCGATGCGTCAGAATACGCCTGCGGCGTCTGCTCAAGGCGCTGCAAATAAAGGTTTGCCGAATCGGCTTGCGTGTGTAGGTAGATTTCAAAAAGTTGTCGGTAAATCGGCGCCCGCTGCGCGTCGGGCACTTTACGCAAAAGCTGCTTCAACTTCGATGCTTGCTGCTCCCGCCGGCGGAGGTATTGCTCCTTATGCTCGACCACCTTGTCTAATGCTTGCAAGGCCGTCTGCGTTTTCGTACTGAAGTCATCGCCGGCTACGGCAGAAAAGGCGAGGCAAAAGAGCGCGGTGAAGAGGAGCAGTCTTTTCATCATGGAATCTTGTGTTGATTGGACGATTGTTTGCGCCTACAAAAATAAGCAGCCTGCCTCTCTTCTCCAAACATCTACACTTAAAAAACACCACCTTGCCTTCCATCGTGCGACTCACGTTGAGGCTACCGGTAGACAAGACGGGCGCCACCGCACGCGCAGCAGTCGGCACGTAAGGGAAAAACGGGCCGGAAAGACTCGGCGCTACATTGGAAAAAATTTAGACAAAGCATCTGCAAGATGGGGCAAAAAGGCAAAATCGGCCAACTCGTTTATAATAAAAAAGACTCGCGCTACAGCTTCCTCACACACTCGCCGGATAAGGCGGAATAAAACGACAAAAAATTTCCACGCGAAAAGGCGTAAAGCGAAAAGGCGTAAGTGGTCGGAAAGAAAAAATAATGCCAAGTTTTGTATAGCTGATAAAGCAAAAGTATGAGGGTAATTGTTAATCGCTCTAAAAAGCGAAAATTTTCACTCT
>ERZ772779.789-NODE-789-length-13934-cov-6.228691_pt1 | contig 13934 bp, 26 predicted proteins | sample MGYA00511360_ERZ772779 | MGnify/ENA primary metagenome ERZ772779 (study PRJEB29015, sample SAMEA2738112) | human oral metagenome | biome: human oral; feature: human-associated habitat; material: saliva | place: China | collected 2231 ...
TCGCCGAATATCGACAATTAGCCACCGACGCAAAGCAAATTTTAGCCACAAATCGAGAATACGACACGTTTAAGAATATCGTCAAATACTTTTCTGATCGCCAAAAAGCAATATTGCTGACGGATATTATAGTAAATATGATTCGCTTTCAATCTTTATCGCGCGGAATAAATCCGTCGCTTGAAGAGCAACTTGAAAAAACTGCCTCTGTTGCGAGCGCGTTAAAATCCAACGCCAACGTCAGGCTGGCGCTGACGCAACTTGTGATATAATAGTATGGATATGTTTGGATTATTCCTCATTCTAATTTTAATGATTTGGGCGATTTTTTATCATCCGTCAATTAAAGAAACTGGCGATTTGCCAACTAAGATTACTAATAAACTTGATCAATTATGGGAAATTGCCCAGGAATCAATTCGTGAGAATAAATATTTGCGAGCGGAAAAGGCTTTATTGACAATTTTGCGAGTCGACGAGAAAAACGCCACGGCGTACAACCGCTTGGGGATTTTATATGCCAAGCAGCGCGCATATAAAGACGCTATCGAGTGTTTTGAGATTGCTCAGAGTTTGGAGCCAAGTGCCTCCAGCCTTCATAACGTCGGCTTAATTTACTACGAAACAGAGAATTACGAAAAGGCGTCGCTAGCATTCGAGCAAGCGCTAGAGATGGAAGATGATTTGGCAGCACGTTACATCGCTTACGCCAAAGTTCAGGAAAAAATAGGGAATACGAAGAAGATTATCAACGCTCTGGAAAAGGCTGTCGAATTAGAGCCGATTCCTCAGACGTTGAAGATTTTAGCGGAAGCATATGATAATGCTGGACAGACCGAGCTGGCTGAAGAATTGCGTAAGAAAGCTACAAAAATGCTAACTCCGACGACACCGTCAAAGAAAGCCGACGCGCCACGTCCACGCCAACAGCGCAAAATACGTCAACCGCGAAAAATAGTTATGTAAACTCTTGTCACAGAGAGAAAAAATTGATAAAATAAATTCAGTTGCCGCTTTAGCTCAGTTGGCTAGAGCAACGGTTTTGTAAACCACCGCCTTTATGGCGGTTCTTTTTTTATCTACATCACGAAAGTGGTGTTTTTTAATTTCCACGAGGTTATCAATCGGCTGTCTGATAATCTCGTGCAGAATTAACAAACTGTACTATTACGATTACGTAAGCGACACCGCAAAAGAGCGTACGACGAAAATTATACAAGCGTGACAGATTGCTCGAAGGTTCAGGCGTAACACGTGTAGAAGTTGGTATCTTAACAATTTGGAATTAGTGGGTAGCGTCGAGCGGTTTGATAGCCGCTAGCACATTTTTAATTCAGCTGGCGTTCGATGGGTTAAGTTTACATCTTTGTAGTCCTATGTTTATTTTCGAACGCTCAGCGCTGCTCACTACAGGTCTCCCACACCTGCGCTGAAAAGTGGGCAGTATAAAGCAAAAACCGCTCAAAAGAGCGGCTACAAAGCCATTATATCAAATGGCAGATTGAGAGTAAATATGAAAATTAACGTAAAGCAGGTCAGAGCGAGTTATCGTTTTGATTTCTTTGATAACGAGTGGTACTGCAACCACGACAACCTAGAAGTAATTCAACCTTGCTGTTCAGGCAGAGAAGCTGAATGGTGTGGTTGTCATGGCGAACCTGAGTTTTATTGTCCAAATCCAGATTGTGACGGAATTGAGGACGAAGTTGTAAATATCTGTGCTAGAGAGGAGTTAGTACAATGTCTAGCTTAAAAGAGAATAAAGAAAACAAAAAACAAAACAAGGAGAAGAAAATGAAAAAACTTAATATTGAAACTATCAAAACTATTATTATTACTATTTTAATTACAGCAATTATCGCTTTCATCGGCGGTATGCAATATCAGAAGAACCAGACCGAACAAGTCAAAACTGAAGCAGCGACAATCGTCAAGAATGTCAAGGTTGAAGTGTCAAAACAGTAGCGACGGAAAAGCGGCAACCGTTGCTACCACAAACTGCCGCAAAGGTTGAAGCCTCGCCTGCACCTCAAAAACCTGCTGTGGAGGCAGGACGTGTAGGCGGCTGCGACAGGTTTCAACCTTTACTTGAGAAATACAATTGGGACGTGCGAATTATGAAAGCCATCATGCAAGCTGAAAGTTCGTGTAATGAAAACGCTACAGGCGATACAAGCCTGACATTTATACAAAACGGAAGAACGTATGGCTATTCAGTTTCTCTATTCCAAGTAAGGATTTTACCTGGACGAGAAGCTTGCGATTCGCACAACCCAGAAATAAACATTGGCTGTGCTTATCACGTGTGGAAATCACAAGGTTATAAAGCTTGGTCAGTTTATACAAATGGAAGATATTTAAGATTTTTATAAGGAGGAACTATGAAGCAAGTGAAGACTTCAAAGGTTTCTGGTGGTGATTATGCGAAAGTCGCCGATCGATTAAAAGAGTTTAGACAAGACAATCCGCGGTCGTCAATTAAAACTACTTATGAATTTACACCAAACGGCGGTGCAGTATTCACAACCTACATCTTAAAAGATAAGCGAGACGAATACTCTGCGGACGCTACTGGAACAGCGGCTTATTCAGTTAATCAGATGAAACGGGATAAAGCATTCGAAAAACTAGAAACGATCTCAGTCGGTCGAGCATTGAGTTTGCTTGGTTATTTGAATAATGGAGAAATCGCAAGTACCGAAGAGATGGAGGAGTTTGAGACGTTCCAAGACACTAAGAAAGCCGAAGAGGAATTGCGAGCCTGTAAGACTTTAGACGAATTAAAAGAAAAGTATACAGAGATTGTCAAAACCAATCCAAAGCTATCACGTGAGCTTGTCGGCGTTAAAGACGAAATGAAAGCGAAGTTAGAATAATGAAAATCCTAGATCTTGAACAACGAAGTCAAGAGTGGTTGGATTTTCATGAAGGAAGGATCTCAGGCTCATCAGCGAAAGATTATTCATCAGTTCGATATATACCAAAAGCCGAGCTGGTCGAATTTGCTGAAAGTAAAGGCTATGATTTCCCGAAAGATCTAACCATAGATAACATCAAGGCAATGCTTACTGAAGATGAATTGAATGAACTCTATGCGAATGTTCAAATAAACGATTCAATCTATAAGCTAATTGCTCAGCGAATAGCCAAGCCAATTAATCCGAATGACTACGCAGATAGAATACCAGAAGGCGCTACTTATTCAGCTATGCTGAGAGGTCAAATCCTAGAAGATGAGGCTAGAGAGCTGATTTCTGAAAAACTCGGCAAGAAAATTATCCCTGGTCGAGTTTGGCAATCTGAAGAAAACGAATATATGATTTGCTCACCAGATGGCGAAATCGTAGACGATTCAGGAAAAGTCTCAGAGGCTGTAGAAATCAAATGCTTGGATAGTTGGAAAGTAGTCAAAGCCTACTATGAAAAACATCCGCCTTCTGAATATAAGCCGCAGATTCTTCAATACTTTGTAGTAAATGACAAATTGAAGAAGCTTTACTTCTGTATCTACTCAGACGTGTTCTCAAATCCAGAATTAGGATTACAGATTTTTGAATTAAATCGAGAAGACTATAAAGAAGAGATCGAAATAGTAAAGCGGGTAGAGAACGCTACTCTTGAGCTAGTAGAAAAAGAAGTCCAAAAATTAATGTTCTAAGGAGGAATATGATAAATAGCGTAACTTTAATCGGTCGAGTAACTCAGGATATAGAAGTTAGAAAAACTAACACTAACAAGTCTGTAGCTTCATTTACTTTAGCAGTCGGTGATAAAAACTCTGAATCAAGTTTCATCAACATGACGGCTTGGAATAAAACAGCTGAGTTATTAGCCCAATACGCACCAAAAGGTAAACAAATTGGTGTAACTGGTCGACTACAAACTAGGATGTGGGAAAAAGACGGTGATAAACGTAAAGCTACTGAGGTGATTGTGGAGCAGGTTCAATTTTTGAGCGACAGCAAGGCTCAAACAGCGAAATCAAGCGAAGACCTCGGCACATCAGTAGATCTGAGCGAAATACCTTTTTAGGAGGTTAAATGACGAGAAGAAAAAAAGTCTACCTTCTCGAAACTGACAATGGGTTTACGATTCGGATTGTAGACCCAGACATCAGTTTTATGAGGAAGTATAAATGGTCATTTATCGATAATGACTTGGTAGTCTCACGCAGACTTGAAAAGGGGGAAGATGATGGGTTTACAGAAATTGTATCTAGTAAAAAGCGACGATTCAAATCGAAACTTTAGAAAGCGAAAAGACGCACGGCAATTTCAGAAAAAATACGGTGGAACGATTCACAAAATAACAATGATAGATAATTTCATTGTTGAGAGGGTAATGTGATGAAAGATTTATTCAAAAAAGAGCGTGAAGCCTGGATAGAAAACGCTCGTGTAACAGCGAGAAAACTATTAGAGAATAAATCTCTGATCACAATTGAAGACGTACTCAAGGAATGTCCTAGACCACCTTATTTACACAGAAACACAACTGGTAGCATATTCAGATGTGATGATTTTGTACCTGTTGGTTGGAGAAAAAGTGAAAGACCATTGATGAACGGTAGATTTGTCAGAGTCTGGAGAATGCGAGGGTAAAATTGGCGAGTCGAAAACTAATTCAAAAAGCTGATAGGATATTCTCAAAATATATACGAATGAGAGATTCTGAAGACGGATTCTTTACTTGTTGTTCGTGTGGTCAGAGAAAGCCGTTTGAACAAGCTGACGCTGGACACTTCATAAATAGAAGATGGATGGCTCTCAGATACGATGAACGAAACGTACACGCACAATGTAGATCGTGTAATCGATTCGATGAAGGGAATATGATTGGCTACACAAGATTTATGTTGAAAACTTACGGCGAAGACATCGTTGACCTGTTAGAAAGTATGAAAAAGCCCTACAAATGGACAGACGGAGAGCTGGAAATCTTAATTAAAGACTTAAAAAACAAAGGACGATAAATGTTTATTTTAATTTGGATAACATTTGTACTGTCTATTCTGGCTCTTGTAGCTATCTCAGAATACAACATAGCTAAACAAGATGAAGAGTGGATGAATGAATTGCGAAATAAGAAAGGCAATCGTAAAGAATAGGAGTAATAATGGGTTCACTACCAAAAGCCACTAGATCAAGTATTTATCAAGCCCTCTTCGAATATAGGGTTCTTACGCAAGCCGCTCAACTTAATATTGCTAAAGGGTACGCTAAATATGATGACCTTCTATGCTATCAAGCTTCACTTGATAATAGAGCTTCTGAAAGTATCATAAAAGCGATGGAAAAGCTTCAAAGAGAAACAATTGAATATTGGTATTACACCTTAATAGATAATGAGAAGAATGGTATGGTTGCGATGAAAGAAACTATAGAAGAATTAAAGGATAGAGAGGAAAAGAAATGGAAAAACAAGTAACACCTTATTACGAAGATGATTATCAATCACTAGATGAGATGAGTACTATCGACCTTCTAGAAATGAAGGATAGCGCGCTAGAAGAATTAAACGAGCGAGAATATATTATTCATCGAATCAATCAAATACTAGACAGTCGAATTGAAGGTGAACGACCTAAGTTGGCTAAGGAGTAAGTATGAAACAGTATAAACTTCTAAAAGATTTACCAACATTCAAAGCTGGACAGTTGGCATATATCTCTAAAACGGGAAATCTTATTGCTGGTACTCCAGAAAACCAAAAGACCACAGAAACGGGCTTAATAATAATGATTTACCACGAAACTACCCTGAAAAAGTTTCCAGAAATCCTCACAGAATGGTTCGAGGAAATCCAAGAACCGACAGACAGTATTCACTGGAAGCCAAAAAAAGATAATAGATATTATTTTGTTGACTCTTGGGGCGATGTATGTTTTAACTTTTGGAATGATAGGATTGTAGACGATAAACGTCTGGCTCTAGGCTCTATCTATCCTACTGAAGAAGAGTGTGAAAAAGCCCGAGAAGGTGGATTGTTTTTTATGACCACGAGTGCGAAACGCTTGCAATATTTAAGATTGGCTGCTACGACTCTGGCGAACCTGTACACTATGCGACTAGAGAAGAAGCTGAAAAATCCATCGAAGAAAACGAGCAAGATTGGAAGATTTATTTTGGAGTTGAGGAGGAAAAATAATGCAACCAGAAGCGATAGTCGGTTGGATTGGTGTGATAATACTTACTGGAATTGCCGCCTTGCTCATAGCGTTCGTAATTGCGATTATTGCAATTATTATAAAAATACTGAATGTATAAACACCATTAACCAATGACCTGCCATATGTCAATAAACTGGGTAAAACCATTTTGAGGAAGTCCTCAAAATGAGTTACAACACTAAACCAATCGGGTACAAATCGTACCCAGTAGAAACCATATTCGACAAGTGTCGAAATTGGTTTAGAACATTAACAATTCAACCGTAGAACTGGACAGATGACCATTTTTGCCCACCCGGGTCGTCTGTCTAACTGGCAACATCAAACCTTAAAGTAATTAACTCACTTAATGATATACAAATTGGTGTTGTCAACTGGCTATATAAGTGGCGGAATAGGTAGACGCTATCTTGAAAATAAGTACCTAATCATGAGCTTAGGGATATCTGCTTATTGATAGAAAGCTTCGTAGCATGTGATGTGACTTTACGAAACCCAATTCCCTCACATTCGAGGAAATTAAAACTCGGCAAATCATCACCTTGTATAGCCAATTGGGTATATAAGACAATTTACAAGTACGAATTAGATGGCTAGACCATTTGACCCAGCAGAGAAGCTGGTAATGAGGTAACTCTCGATAAATCAAAAACTCAACACTTGTCAAATTATCATCTTATATACCCGTCCAGTTCTGCGGTTGAGGAGATTAAATATGAAAAGTTATGACAATGGAATGTAAGAGTGAGAATGATGAAACGGAATATTAAAGGACGCAATTACAAAACACCGACGCACAAAACTTACGGTAAAAAAGAAACTCGCACGACGCAATTTATCCGTAGACAGTTAATAAACAACAATGGAGCAATATGCTCTCTTTGCAACAAGCCGATTGAAACGATGAAGGATTGCACGATTGACCATATCGTCCCAGTTAGTAAGGGTGGCTTGACGACAATCGAGAACTGCCAGTTAGCACACAGGAATTGTAATTCGTCTAAAGGTAATAAGGAGAATTATGGACAGCTTACCAGTGGGTGATAAAATGGAAAACTTTATTATAGCTTTTGATGTTGATGGAACTTTAATTAGTAATATCAATGAAAATGTTGTACAAGAGCGGCGAGTTCATGGTCAAGTTTATCCATTTGATGCTGCAAACACTCAGGTAGTAGAGTTTCTTATTCTTTGTTCCCGTATATTCAAAAACGTAAAGGTGGTTGTCTGGAGTGCTGGTGGTCAAGAATATGCACAACAATGGGTTGAACGACTACAGCTTGAGAAGTATGTATGGCGGACCTATTCTAAAAGTCAATATCAAGAATTGTGTAGTAATCGTAAAGTAATCGCTATCGACGATATACACAAAACCAGACTTGGCAATCTGGCTAATCTGATTGTGAAAATGAAATGACAGATGTCAATTAAAGGAGGGAATATGAAAGTAATAGAATCTGAAGAAGGATACTTAAAGTTTGACAATGGTCTTATACTCGAGAGCGACCACGACCAAAGTTGTTGCGAAATTAACTATCTTGATTTCGAGGAGCAGTTACCCGTAGGAACTGAGTTACCGACAATGACCGCTAAAGAGTTCGCAGAAGCCATAAAAATTGGAGATGACGGGTTCAGTATTAAAGATATAGACGGTATACCGAAATGGGTTCAAGCACGTAGCGAGCAGAACGGCTACTATTCATCTGGAGTAGATTTAATAATTAGAGATGATATCGATGAAATTATACCGAAACGACCAAATCAAAGAAAAGGACAGGAGCTATTTTGTGATTGGTAATAAGTTAATAAGCCTTAGAGAAAGGAAATGGCAATGATTTATAAAGTCGATATTTTACAAACCATTAAAGGAAGCATCTTTGTTGAGGCTGATAGTTATAAAGAGGCAGAAGAAGCCGCTGATAAATATATTAAAGAGGAACCAAACGTCGCAAGCGTCGATTTCGACGAGATCCAGGATTATACCGTCTGGGAAGCATTAGAATTGTTTGATGACGATATCAGTGATATAGAGGTTATTGAGGCGAAGGACATATTATAATGCGTGAACTAAAAGTTAGGGCTTGGTACAAGCCATATAAACAAATGTGTCAGGTTGAATCATTACGATTTGATGGGAATGGAGTTTATACAGCCGTTCTTATAGAGGAGCCTTTTTATGATCGAAAACTTGTTGAGGCAGACGAGATTGTTATTGAGCAATATACAGGGTTAAAAGACAAGAACGGTACAGAGATTTATGAGGGTGATATCTGCTCTTTCACTAGCAAAACTGGTAAACATGTGGGCACAGTAGAGTGGACAGATGATTTAGCTGGTTTCGGATTACGAATGGTCAAAAATAACTTCTTATATACTTTTTCCGAGCTAGATACTATGGGGGTTAATCTTGATATGTTGGAAGTTATCGGTAATGTTCACAAAGATTCTGAACTAGCGGAGAAGAATGAAAATCTATAACTACGATCTAAAGCGAGCAATTGTAAGATTATATAAAAATATTAAGGAGAAGCAACTGTGATTAATAGAAATCCTTTAGAAGCGACTCTTGTTGGTTCAAATTTTGACAGTGGTTGCTTGTATATCGCTCGAATAATCAATCCACAGACCAACGACGATTATATTCTAAAAAACTCTATTAACGAAATTATCGCTTTTGAGGATCGCTATGATGCCATTGATTATGCAAAAAAATACATCAGAAAAAGATTCTATATTGAGTATTTTAGGGTTTATTCGGAGCCTATATTTAGGCTTGAGGCATTTCGTACACCGCTACAAATAATTCGTAGAAAAGTCAAAAGATAATCCGCCTTTTTCAAGGCGGATTGTATCTCAACTAGCGACTAAACTAGCATTCGTAGTTTAGCACTATTTCTCAGCTTTCGCAATATCTACCAGAACCAACCGTCGAATATACTCGCTGATGGTCAAATTAAGCTCTGCTGCTCGCTTGACGATTTGCTGGTGATCACTTTCTGATATTTTAACGTAGATATGCTTAGTTTTTTTCATTTGACCTTTCTGCCGGCTACAATGCCGCCGGCGAGGCTGTTAACATTTAATAAATGGCTTCTACTATGAAAAACTTTATTCCGTCATATCTCACCTCCGCCTCTTCATTACCAGTCGATTCCATATAATCCACCGCTTCTCTAAGCGCCTCCTGTGCCTTAAATACCTCCGCTAGCTCATCGTCATCATCGTAAAAGAACATAGTACCATCGTTACAGACTTCTACTCTATAGCCCTCATATATGTCTAGTCCCTTTACCGTCTCAATGATATTCTCTAGCATTGCGTCCCTATCTAACTCAATAGAGATGTTCTCAATTGTAGCATTCTCAGCCGTGCTTCTGCTGAATCGTTTACGCATCTCCCGCCTCATAATCGCCTCAAGCTCCTCTGTATCGCCCTTCAAGCTCTTATCTGCTTCAAATTGTATTTCTTGAGTTGGTTGGTCGCCGTTATAGTACCATCCTGTAAATGTTGCCATTTTATTCTCCTTTCGAGAGAGTTAGTTTAGTCGCTAGTCAGAGTGTTGTGCTGTCGCGCCTTGCAATTTGTTTGCGCCGCTTCCTTCTTGACTGTCTTCAGTATAACAAAGGTAGTGCCAAACGTCAATACCTTTTGTAAATATTTTTGATATTTTACTTGTCTACCTCTATTTATGTTATAATATAAGTACAGTATGTGAGTTGAAAGAACGCAACTCTGAAGTAAAACGTTCTTATGTATTTTTAAAATGAGGTGGATATGGATAAAAAGCCAAGAAGATTAAACCCAAGGCAAGAAAGATTCTGCCAACTCTATGCAAGCGATAGAGAGTTTTTTGGTAATGGCGTTCAAAGTTATATAGAGGCGTATGAGCCTGATCAGTCAAAACCTAATTGGTATAATAATGCACGAGCACGAGCTTCAGTGCTATTAACTAGTGCCAACGTTTTAAGAAGGATAGACGAGCTATTTGAAGCTGGTGGGTTGAATGACCAATTTGTCGATAAACAAATGGAAAAACTGATCACACAAGACGCCGACTTCAAAGCTAAGATGTCAGCAATTAAAGAATACAACAAGCTCAAACAGCGAATAACCGAAAAGAAGGAAGTGCACGTCAAACTTCCTAAACCAATCCTTGGTGATTTGGTGGAGGGCGAACAATAATATGTTCGTCTTGACCAGTTCAACAAAAAAGCTGGCTAAGATGACAAAGCGTATCCGTGGTGTGTGCGGTGGAACATCGGCTGGTAAAACTATATCTATTCTTCAAATACTCATCAGTAAGGCTCAGACAGACAAGCGAGCGACCTTAACTAGTGTTGTGTCTGAATCATTTCCTCATCTTAAAAGGGGTGCTATGCGTGATTTCAAGAATATTATGCAGGAACACGGCTACTGGAAAGAATCAGCTTGGAATGCTACAGACTCTATCTATACATTTGAAACAGGCTCAAAGATAGAGTTCTTCAGTGCTGATCAGCCTAGTAAAGTACGTGGACCACGTCGTGATAGATTATTCATAAACGAGTGTAACAACGTAGCTTATGAATCATTTGACCAATTAGCAGTGCGTACACGATTAGAGATTTGGCTTGACTGGAACCCTACAAACGAGTTCTGGTTCTATGACTTATTAAATACACGTGACGACGTGGAAATGATTACAGTTACTTATAAAGACAATGAAGGTCTGCCTGAAACAATCGTAAAAGACATTGAAGCACACAAATCAAACAAAAACTGGTGGACTGTTTACGGATTAGGTCAACTAGGAGAGGTCGAAGGTAGAATATACAAAGGCTGGAGGATTATTGACGAAATACCTCACGAAGCCCGCCTAGAAGGCTATGGATTGGATTTTGGATATTCAAATGACCCCGCAGCAGTAGTCGGAGTCTACTATTATAACGGCGGATATGTCTTAGATGAGGTTCTTTACAGAAAAGGTATGAGCAATCAACAAATCGCCTCACTTATGAATAACTTAGATTTTGGTGTGATTGTAGCAGATTCAGCAGAGCCGAAGTCTATCGATGAGCTACAGATGTACGGATTGTCTGTTGTAGCTGCGAAAAAAGGCGCCGGATCTATTTTACAGGGAATCGGTTATGTGCAAGAGCAGAGTATCTCAATGACTAAGCGAAGTGTCAATTTGATTAAAGAATACAGGAATTATCTATGGCAGACTGACAAAGACGGTAAGACTATCAATATACCAGAAGGTGGATTCGATCACGCACTAGATGCTGTTAGGTACAAGCTGTCTAGTATTTTAAAGCCAAAATATGAGCAGAAGCCAGTAGTTCAAACTTCAGGAGAGTTATCAGCATTATGGAGCTAAGATTCGGTGAAGTAAGAAATAAATACACTACGGAGGGGGTGGAAGTGGAAGAAGTCAGAAAAATAAGAGATTATATGACGGCTCAAAGTATCCGTTCGTTTACAATCTCATCGAAAGTATCAACCTTTACAGAAGTCAGACAAGAGTTTGAGGATTTAATAAAACAGGCAGAAAATGGGGAATGTTTAGATATATCTTTAAGTGTGAGAATAGACAAAAAGACAGGTCTACCTCAGCTAGTTAAAAAGACTATTTTAGATAAAAACTCACGGCTATAGACGTTTTTATTCAAATGTGATATTATAGACGTGTAACAAGCTACTGGGAACAAGCCCAGCGTGATGATTACGTAACAGTAATTTTTACGTTGGGGGAAACCAGTGGCTTTTTCTTTTATAGACGAATCTAACATCGGCGACGCGTACGATGAAAGTTTGCAGAAGTACCAGGCAGTTTTATCTGGTATTGATGAGCTTGAGCGTATTGCTCTAAATAAACCTAAGCCAAATATCCCAGATGGCTTACCTAATGTTACAGATGGAACTACAGCTAGCTATGTTCAGTCACGTCCTAAAAGTGTAATTCAGCAGATTCCTACGGGCTTAGTGACGAGTTTAGACAAAGATAAAGATTTGGCTGGTATTGCTAACTTAGATCTTACAGAAGATATTATTCCGCACGCAAACACAACTGGTAGCGTCTTACAGAAGTCCTGGGGAGCGTCGAGTAAATCCATGACGTATGGAGCTCAGCCTGCATATTGCTTCTATGCACAACACGGAGATTATTTTGGTGCAGACTTCAAATTACCATACATAAAAGACGTTATCTTAGAATCTGGAAAAGTCTACGACAAAGACTGTAACGTTATTTTCTTACGAGCTTGGTACCAACCAAGTGATATTAAGTACCTAATTTACCGCGAAAAACAATTAAACAAACAGGGAATAAAGAGTGGCTGGCGTCTAGATAAACTAGTTAACCTACAAGCTAAAGAGAAGGATAATGAAAGCAAAACTCCTGCTGAGCGTTCTCTAGGGCTTGAGATGGGCGGCATTGAGATTATTTTTGCCTTCCAAAAGGGAAAGGGTGCGCTATTTTACGGATATAGTCCAGACAACAAAGAGGTTATCTACTCGACTGTCAACCCTGACCCGAGAGGTGTTATCCCGATTCATTTTCTATACCACGACATGGATATGTCTAGTCCGATTGGACGTGGTGCAGTGGAGCTTGTGGCAGGTCTTCAAAACATGCTCGATTCAGAGATACAAATGTACCAGTATGCAGAAGCTCTAGGATTAAACCCACCGCTCATGAAACGAGGTTCATTTGATACTTCAACTATACGATTCAAAGTAAATGCTATTTGGGATTTAGGGACAGATCCTAACGCAAGCATTTCGCCAGTTAATATTTCTACGCACGCATTAAGTAACTTTTCGAACAATTATGGTCTAATCAAGAGCCAGATCTTAAACATAAATAACGCTAATGATACCAGTATATCTGCTGAAGTCGGCAATCCTGGCTTTTCTCGAACAGATAGCGGTGTTAAAGCACAGCAAGAGCGTACAAGTATTAGTGACAATTATCTTCGCAAACAGTTCGAAGACTGGTTTGGTGATGTCTGCGAAACGATGCTTAATATCCATTTTGCGCTATCTGAAGGCACAAAAACGATTGAGCTCACCCAAGAATATATCAAGCGTCGACAAGTTGAAGATCCTAATTTTAATGCAACTACAGCTATCGTTGATTACAGCAAAGAAATAAAGGGCTTTAAGTTCAAGGTTGATGCGTCCACGTCAAAGCTCAAAGATGACGAACAATCGATGGAAAACCTAAAGGGAATACTAGAACTGGTTCAGTCTGACCCTGAATTAGGTCAATATATCCGCAAAGATCAGCTATTAAAGCGAATGATTAACAAATCGGGTGTTGACGACCCTGAAGAGTTGATTATCGACCTTGATCAAAACAATAACGGCGTAGCCGACAGCGAGGAGCAGTATGAATAACGATTTAATCCCAAACAGTGGGTTATCTTTGGACATCCCAGAAGAACGAAAAACTAGAGAAAGCCAAGAGAGGATTGCGGCTAAAAAAGAAATTGACGTACTAAAAACTCTACTTGATGGAATTGATGAAAAGATCCAACTAGCTCAGAACATCAATCAATTAACTATGAATCCTGAAACGTCAAATAAATCCCTGAAAGTTCAATTACTTGCAGCTAGGTGGCGTGTAAACGACCTCACAGAGCTTAAAGCCTGGATTGAATCACAAATTAACATTAGCGAGCAGACCAATGAATAGTGAAGATGCTAGAGAAAAGTTAGAACAACCCTTAGACACCGAATCACTACTGACTAGTCATGAATTCAGACAAGAGGGCAGAGTTTT
>ERZ772779.797-NODE-797-length-13797-cov-24.256877_pt1 | contig 13797 bp, 10 predicted proteins | sample MGYA00511360_ERZ772779 | MGnify/ENA primary metagenome ERZ772779 (study PRJEB29015, sample SAMEA2738112) | human oral metagenome | biome: human oral; feature: human-associated habitat; material: saliva | place: China | collected 2231 ...
CAGATCCTAAAGAAGTTTGGGATATTATTGCAAAAGAAGGTCGTGTAGCTATGTTGGCAGGCTCTGTAGCTCGCAAAAAAGCAGCTCGATTCATTATTGATAATGCAAAAGGCGCTGAAGCGGCTAAATAATGGTTTGCTCAACTAGGTACATGAAAAGGTGAATATATGTATGTACCAATCGTAGTTGAACAAAGCGAACGCGGTGAGCGTTCCTATGATATTTACTCTCGCTTGTTAAAGGACCGCATTATCTTCCTAGGTGGACCTATTGATGATAATGTAGCAAATGCGGTTATTGCGCAAATGTTATTCCTAGAAGCAGAGGATCCTGATAAGGATATCCATTTGTACATTAATAGCCCCGGTGGTGTTGTAACTGCCGGCATGGCTATTTATGATACGATGCAATATATTAAACCAGATGTATCTACCATTTGTGTAGGCTCTGCAGCGAGCATGGGGGCAGTGCTTTTAACAGCAGGTGCCAAGGGCAAACGTTATGCGTTGCCTCATGCACGGGTTATGATTCACCAACCATTAGGTGGTGTTCAAGGGCAAGCATCTGAAATTGAAATCCATGCCCGTGAGATTCTTCGTATGCGTGAAGAATTAAATGGTATCTTAGCTTCTCGCAGTGGACAAGATATTGAGGTTGTAGCGCGCGATACAGATCGCGATAACTTCATGAGTGCTCAGGATGCCGTTGAATACGGCTTAATTGATGAGGTACTCACAAGAGAACCTGTAGAAAGCAAGTAATGGAGGCGCCCATTGGCAAAAGATAAAGACACTATGCGCTGCAGTTTTTGTGGACGCACAAGCGAAGAAGTCCGCAAATTAGTAGCGGGTCCTAACGTATATATTTGTGATGAATGCGTTGAAGTATGTGAACGTATTATTGCTGATGAGTTAGGTGACGTAGAGACGGACGACTTCAACTTAAAAGAATTGCCAACGCCGAGAGAAATTAAAGCTCATCTTGACGAATATGTTATTGGTCAAGATGATGCTAAAATCTCTTTAGCTGTGGCTGTATATAATCACTACAAACGTTTACAAACAGATAATGTAGTTGATGATGTAGAATTACAAAAGGCTAATGTTTTATTCATTGGTCCTACTGGTAGTGGTAAAACACTATTGGCTCAAACCTTAGCGAAAATGCTAGAAGTACCATTTGCTATTGCAGATGCTACAAGCTTAACTGAAGCTGGTTATGTAGGGGAAGATGTGGAAAATATCTTGCTCAAAATTATCCAAGCTGCAGATTATGATATAGCTCGGGCTGAACGTGGCATTATTTATATCGATGAAATTGATAAGATTGCTCGTAAGTCTGAGAACCCTTCCATTACACGTGATGTGTCTGGTGAAGGCGTACAACAAGCATTGCTTAAAATCTTAGAAGGTACCGTAGCTTCTGTTCCGCCTCAAGGTGGTAGAAAGCATCCAAATCAAGAAATGCTTCAAATTGATACTACAAATATTCTCTTTATTTGTGGTGGTGCATTTGATGGTATGGACAAGGTTATTACTAAGCGTACCGCTAAGAAAACCCTTGGTTTTGGTGCAGACGTACAACGTAAAGAAGAACGTAATGTATCGGCTATCTTGAAGGATGTTGTACCTGAAGATTTATTGAAGTTTGGCTTAATCCCTGAGTTCATTGGTCGTTTGCCGGTAATGGTAACATTAGATCAATTGGATAGAGATGCATTGATCCAAATTTTGACAAAGCCTAAAAATGCATTAACAAAACAATATGAAAAAATTCTATCCCTTGATGGTGTAGAATTAACTTTCACTGAAGATGCATTAGAAGAAATCGCTGATGAAGCATTACAGCGAAAAACAGGTGCTCGTGGTTTGCGTGCCATCATTGAAAAGGTGATGAAACGCGTTATGTTTGAAGTTCCTTCCATGCCGGAAGTAACTAAGTGCATAGTTAATCGTGAATCCGTGTTGAGCACAGGTGAACCTATACTCAAAAATGAGGCAGACCAAGACATCCAGTTGAAATCGTAATTCGAAGAAACTCATTTCTGTGTAGGAATGAGTTTCTTTTCATAATATAAATACCTGGAGGAAGTATGAATTTACTCGAAATTGGGATTCCAACTGTACCCCTTAGAGGCATGGTTGTATACCCGAATATCGTGATTCACCTCGATATCGGTCGAGACAAATCCATTAAAGCGGTAGAAGCCGCAATGAACGAGGATCGTATTTTAGCAGTTGTCAGCCAAAAGGATGATGCTGTTGATTCGCCTACTGTTCATGACTTAGCCCAAATGGGTACATTAGTAAAAATTAAGCAAATGTTACGCTTACCAGGTGGTATTGTACGTGTTCTTGTAGAGGGCATTACACGTATTCGCGTAATGAATATAACAAGTATGGATCCGTACTATGTAGGGGACTACGAACGTGTAGCCTCCGAGTTTGAAGACGATGTTGAGTTAGAAGCCTATCGTCGTTTAGTGCAATCTAAGTTTGGCGAATGGGCTGAAGAGGCTAAATCTGTTACCGATGAAGGCGTAACACGGGTTATGGAATTACGTGACCCATGTGAATTAGCTGACCAAGTTGCGTTCTTGTTGCCTATTAATAACACTAAACGCCAAGAGTTACTTGAAGAATTATCCGTAGCTCGTCGTTTAAATATGATCGTAGGCATCTTGAATATGGAATTACAAATTTCTGATTTGGAAAATTCTATTAATAATCAAGTTCGTCAATCTATGGAAAAAGCACAAAAAGAATATTTCTTGCGTGAAAAAATCCGAGTTATCCACGATGAGTTGGGTGATAAAGGAGATCCAGAGGAAGAAGCAGAAGAGTTACGTGTTAAATTGAAAGCACTCAACCTTAGCGAAGATGTACATGAACGTATCGATAAAGAAATCTCTCGTTATAGTCGCATGCCTCAATTGATGCCAGAAGCAACTATTTTGCGCAATTACCTAGATTGGGTGTTGGCGTTACCTTGGAACGAATTGACTGCGGATCGCTTAGATATTAAAGAAGCTCATGATATGCTTGAGGCTGATCATTATGGCCTTGAAAAGGTTAAGAAACGCATTCTTGAATTCTTAGCTGTTCGTAAGTTAACTGGTAAGAATAGTGGCTCTATTCTTTGCTTAGTTGGACCACCAGGTGTTGGTAAAACATCCTTGGCTACGTCTATAGCTAAAGCAATGAACCGTAAGTTCATCCGCGCATCTTTAGGTGGTGTTCGTGATGAAGCTGAAATTCGTGGCCATCGCCGTACGTATATTGGTGCATTGCCTGGTCGTATGATTCAAGGCCTCAAGAATGTAGGCACTAAGAATCCTGTATTCTTATTGGATGAAATTGATAAACTTGCATCTGATTATAAAGGCGATCCATCCTCTGCATTGTTAGAGGTATTGGACCCTGAACAAAATAGCACATTTAGTGATCACTTCATTGAAGTACCATTTGATTTCTCCGAAGTGTTCTGGATTACAACGGCTAACGTTGCATCCAATATTCCAGGTCCATTGTTAGATCGTATGGAAATTATTGAACTATCTAGCTATATGGAACAAGAAAAATTAGAAATTGCTAAGCGCTATTTAGTACCTAAACAAATCAAGAAAAATGGCCTTGAAGATTACAAGGTTAAATTATCTGATGCAGTGTTGAAAAAGGTAGTTTCCGAATATACTCGTGAAGCGGGTGTTCGTACCTTAGAAAAAACGATTGCTAAGATTTGTCGTAAGATTGCTTATAAAGTCGTTGAAGAAGGTGGGGATGCACCGAAAGTAACGACAAAAAATCTTCACGAATTCTTGGGTGCACCAATTTTTGTTGACCAAGAGCGCGAAAAGAAACCGCAAATTGGCTATGTAAACGGTTTAGCGTGGACTTCTGTAGGTGGCGTTGTATTGCCATGCGAAGCAACAACTATGAACGGTACAGGTAAACTTGCATTAACGGGTAGCTTAGGTAAGGTTATGCAAGAGTCTGGTCAAGCTGCAATGAGTTATATTCGCCACAATGCAAAAGCCTTAAAAATCGAAGATGATTTCTATAAGAAACTCGATATACATGTTCACTTGCCAGAAGGTGCAACACCTAAGGATGGCCCTTCCGCAGGTATTACGATGACATTGGCTATGGTATCTATTTTAACAAACCGTAAGGTTCGTTCTGATATTGCCATGACTGGTGAAATTACATTGCGTGGCCGTGTACTTCCAATCGGCGGTTTAAAAGAAAAGTTATTAGCAGCCTTGTCTAATGGTATTAAAGAAGTATTGATTCCTAAAGGTAATGAAAAGGATATTGCAGAATTACCTGATATTGTAAAAGACGGTCTCATTATTACGCCAGTTAAGACAATGGATGAAGTATTAGCAAAGGCACTTGTGTAATGCAAAAAAAGAAAAAATCCACTAAACAAATGGGCCCAAAACCACAATATACACGAAAAGAACCGAAGGGGCCTCGTATTATAGCAGCAAAATATAATACTTCCTGTGTTAAGGCTGATCAATATCCTGAAGGGGATACTGTGGAAATAGCCTTCATCGGGCGCTCTAATGTGGGCAAATCTTCGTTGATTAACTCGTTGTGTAATTATCGTGGGTTGGCTCTCGTTAGTGGCCAACCAGGTAAGACTAAGACAATTAACTATTTTGATATTGAATCAAAAGAGGATATTTCTGAAACAGAGGAACGCAGGTATAACTGGTTTCTCGTAGACCTTCCTGGTTATGGTTTTGCAAAGACAAATAAGGGAAACCGCAACTTGTGGTCTTCCTTTATTGCCGATTATATTTTACATTCTGAACGATTGATGTTGTTGTGCTTACTTATCGATGGCCGTCATCCAGAGATGCCTATCGATAAGGAGGCCTATGATTGGCTTATTGAAGCTGGTGTACCATTACAAATTGTAGTTACTAAAGCTGACAAACTAACGGCTAAAGAGAAGTCTGCGAACTTGGCTAAAATTAAGGAAATGTATCCAACGGATACACCGCCTATTTTATATAGCTCCTTAAAACACACGGGACGTGAACTTTTACAACAACGCATCAATAAAGTTCTAGTAGGAGATGAAGCATGAGTCAAACCAATGAATTAGAGATTATGGAACGCATTGCTCTAGATTTAGAGGGTGTGGAAGAGTCTCTTGCATCATCTTTTAATACAGGTGCAGAAGACTTTAATGCACTGATTCGACCATTATCTGCTGCAGGTGGTAAGCGCTTGCGCGCGCAATTATGTTTATTGATTGCTAATGCAGGTACATCTGTAGAACGTCAGCGTATTAGAATTGCTGAAGCCGTAGAGATGCTTCATTTAGCGACTTTGATTCACGATGATGTGTTAGATCAAGCAGAGATTCGTCGAGGCGAAGAAACGATACATATGCATAAAGGAAATAAGGTAGCTATTCTTAGTGGTGATTACTTGTTTGCTAAAGCATTCCAAATTGTATCTGAAATGCCTAATATGAAATATTTGCAGATTTTTTCTCATATCATTACTTGCCTTGTGGAAGGCGAGTTTATGCAGATGGAAGATGTGTATCGTATCGATCAAGGTATTGAGCGTTATATGACTAAGACCCAAAAGAAAACGGCTGATTTTATGGAAGGCTGTATGGAACTTGGTGGCCTATTAGGGGGCTGGAGCGAATCTGAAATCGTTGAGTTGAAAAAATACGGTCATGCTCTGGGCATGGCATTCCAAATTACTGATGATATTATGGATTATCGTGAAACAACAGAGACTACTGGTAAACCCGTGGGGAATGATCTTCGCGAAGGTTTATTGACATATCCGTTGTTAAGTATCGTTAATGATGACAATAAAGATAAATTGCTTGAGGATATTAAAGCCTTGAATAATGGCGGCGATGAGCAGGCTATTATCGACTATGTTATCGGTCAAGGCGGTATTGATAATACATTAGCTGTAGCTGATCAATATTGCAAAGATGCTTTGGCAGCACTCGACGCTGTTCGTGATTTCCCTGGCAAGGAATTCCTTGTGATAGCGGTAGAGAATTTAGCTGATAGAAAGGTATAATATGGAACCATTCGAACCAAAACCGGACTTCGAATATCCCATACAAAAACCTTCTTTTGATAGTGTAGTTCGTCAAAAGCGTCGCGAAGCCAAATTAAAGGCTGAACAAGAACAGTATAAGGTGGTAAAACAACAGGTTCCTGAGGAACCGGAGGACGAGCCAATTTATACTGAGATGGAACAGAAAATGATGGACGAGGCAAGGGAAATATCCCTTGTAGGCCATCTATCTGAATTGCGAAAGCGCCTTATTATAATGGCTGTTGCAGTAGTCATAGGAACATGTATTTCTTATTATTATGTAGACTTCTTATTGGAAATACTCCTAAAGCCAGCTGGTAAGCTCTATTATATGAAACCGACTGAGGCCTTCTTTACCTATATGAAGGTGTCCATAGTAGGTGGTCTTATTATAGGAGCGCCTATTATATTGCATCAGATTTGGCTATTTGTTAAGCCCGCCCTTACGGTGCGAGAAAAACAGCTATCTAACTGGATTTTACCAGTTGCAATAGGTCTATTTGGCATAGGTATTGTATTTTCTTATTTCCTTGTACTACCGGCAGCTGTTAAGTTTTTTATGGGCTTTGCTACAGACGAATTACAACCGTTATTTTCCATCGGTCAGTACATGGACTTTGTATTGTCCTTTGTACTACCCTTTGGATTTATCTTTGAGTTGCCGTTGATTTTAATCATCTTGGGATATTTCAACTTAATTACATCACGTTTTTTAAAAACGAAACGTAAGATATTTATTCTTATATCCTTTATCATAGGTGCGGTCATTTCACCAACACCGGATATGTTCTCTCAAACGATGATTGCATTGCCTATGATATTGCTATATGAAACGAGCCTATTTGTATTGGCTAAGATTATGAAGCGCTAAGGAGTTTATTTAGGAGGAACGATGAAAACCTACGAAAATTTAACCACTTATAACCCCGGTGAAATAGAAGGGAAATGGTATTCATATTGGGAAAACCAAGGATACTTTCACGAAGAAGTAGACACTGATAAAGAACCATTTAGTATCGTGTTGCCGCCTCCTAATGTAACTGGTATGTTGCACATGGGCCATGCTTTAGATAATACATTGCAAGATATCCTTATTCGTTTCAAACGCATGCAAGGCTACAATGTATTGTGGATGCCAGGTACTGACCATGCTGGTATTGCTACACAAATTAAAGTAGAAGAAATGCTCGCTAAAGAAGAAGGCAAATCTCGCTATGATTTAGGCCGTGAGAAATTCGTAGAACGCGTATGGGAATGGAAAAAAGAATACGGCGATACTATTGTAAAACAAATTCGTAGCTTAGGCGCATCTTGTGACTGGTCTCGCGAACGCTTTACATTAGATGAAGGGTACTATCATGCAGTGCGTGAAGTATTCGTAAAACTTTATGAAAAAGGCTTAATCTATCGTGGTGAACGCATCATCAACTGGTGCCCTCGTTGTGCTACTGCTTTATCTGATGTTGAAGTTGAACATGAAGACGAACATGGTCACTTATGGCATATTAAATATCCTGTAAAAGGTGAAGATAATCGTTTCGTAATTGTTGCTACCACACGTCCAGAAACAATGTTTGGTGACGTAGCAGTAGCAGTAAATCCTGATGATGATCGTTATAAAGATCTCATCGGCAAAACATTGATTTTACCATTTGTTAATCGCGAAATTCCTGTAATTGCCGATGATTATGTAGATGCTAGCTTCGGTACAGGCTGTGTAAAAATTACACCTGCTCATGACCCTAATGACTTTGAAATGGGCCAACGTCATAATTTGGAATCCATCGTTGTTATGAACAATGATGCGACAATGAATGAAGGTGCTGGCAAATTCAATGGCATGACTCGTGAAGAAGCTCGTAAACAAGTTGTAGCTGAACTCAAAGAACTAGGCTTACTTGAAAAAATCGATGATCATGACCATGCGGTAGGTCATTGCTCTCGTTGTAATACAATTATTGAGCCAATGGTATCTAAACAATGGTTCGTAGATATGAAACCATTAGCAGAGCCAGCTCTTAAAGTTGTTAAAGACCACGAAGTAGAGTTTGTTCCTGAACGTTTTACAAAAACTTATGTAAACTGGCTTGAAAACATCCGCGACTGGACCATTTCCCGTCAATTGTGGTGGGGCCATCGTATTCCTGCATGGTACTGTGATGACTGCGGCGAAACTATCGTAAGCCGTGAAGACATCACTGAATGCCCTCATTGTCACGGTCATGTAACACAAGATCCAGACGTTTTAGATACATGGTTCAGCTCTGGCTTGTGGCCATTTGCTACCATGGGGTGGCCTGAACAAACTCCTGAGCTTAAACAATGGTATCCAACAAGTGTTCTTGTAACTGGCTACGATATCATCTTCTTCTGGGTTGCTCGTATGATATTTATGGCTCTTGAGTTTGAACATGAAATTCCATTCAAACATGTATTTATTCATGGTTTAGTTCGCGACAGTCAAGGACGCAAAATGAGTAAATCCTTGGGCAATGGTATTAATCCTCTTGAAGTTATCGACCAATATGGTGCCGATGCATTGCGCTTTACTCTTGTTACTGGTAATACACCAGGTAATGATATGCGCTTCTATATGGAACGTGTTGAGGCTAATCGTAACTTTGCCAATAAGATTTGGAATGCATCCAAATTTGTATTGATGAATCTTACAAATTATGATGAAAGCTTCGTTCCAACTGCAGATGATTTGACATTAGCAGACCAATGGATTGTTCAAAAATATAACGAAACAGTACAAAGTGTAACGTCTAATCTCGATAAATTCGAGTTGGGTGAAGCTGCAAGTTCTGTATATGATTTCATTTGGAACACATACTGTGACTGGTATATTGAGTTAGCTAAACCTCGTTTATATAACGATGGTAATGAACGTGATCGTCGTACTGTTCAATATTTACTTGTAACAATCTTGCGTCACATGCTTGAATTGTTACATCCATTTATGCCGTTCGTAACAGAACATATTTGGCAACATTTACCTCATGAAGGGGATAGCATCGTTGTTGCAAAATGGCCTGAAGTATTAAAGTTTGATGATCTTGAAGGTGCAGCACGTCAAATGGAAGTTATGATGGATGCTATCAAAGGTATTCGTAACATGCGTGCTGAAATGAATGTGCCTTTAGGTAAAAAAGCTGAGGTTATCGTAGCACCAACAGATGAAGCATTAGCTCAAACTGTAGCAGATCATAGCGATTACTTCGTTACATTAGCTTGGGCTGAGAAGGTAACAATTCTTGGTGCCCATGATCCAAAACCAGAAAATGCGACTGTAACAGTTGTCAATGGTATGGAAGTATATCTCTTACTAAAAGACTTGATTGACGGTGAAAAAGAAAGAGAGCGTATTGCAAAGGAAAAAATTCAAATGGAAAAAGAAATCTCCCGTTTGGAAGGCAAATTGTCTAACCAAGGCTTCCTCGCAAAAGCTCCTGAAGCTGTAGTAGCAAAAGAAAAAGAAAAGTTAGAAGAATATAAACAAAAACAACAAGCGTTATTGGAACGTGAAGCGTTCCTTGAAACCTTATAATAGGAGGTTTATATGACATATCAAGAGGCCTTAGCCTATTTAGAACAGGCATCTTCATTCGGTATTAAGCCTGGCCTTGAACGAATTACAGCGCTTATGGAAGCCCTTGGGAATCCACAAGAAGACTATAAGATTGTTCATGTAACAGGCACGAATGGTAAGGGCTCGGTTACCTCATATATTTCCTACGCACTGTTTACAAGTGGACTACGGGTGGGGCGATTTACATCGCCTCACCTTCAATCCTATACGGAGCGAATTCAAATCAATGATGGAAATATAACAGAGGAAGCCTTCGGTAATCTAATTAGTCGTGTAAAAGTGGCAGTTGATACTATCATTACTAACGGCATAGAAGCGCCAACGCAATTTGAAATTTTGACGGCCGCTGCCTTTTTGTTCTTCAAAGAACAAGATGTGGACTATGCGGTGGTGGAAGTTGGCTTAGGTGGATTACTAGATTCTACTAATATCGTGACACCAAAGGTATCGGTTATTACCAATGTAACAATAGATCATCAAGCGTATTGTGGTGATACTGTTGAGGAAATTGCACGTCATAAGGCAGGGATTATTAAATCTAAAGTTCCTGTTGTAACGGCTGCACAGGATGCTCCTCTTCGTATTATTGAAGAGGTAGCTAAAGAGAAACATGCTAAAGTGTATGCTTTCAATAAAGACTTTGGTATCGATAGCCGTAGTGCTGTAACTGGTGGCCAAATGATTACGGTTAGTACTAATGATACCGCTCCTGCAATGTTGTTTACGACGATGGCAGGTATCCATCAATCTGTTAATCTTGCGTGTGCATTAATGGCTGTGCGTTTACTGATGAAAGAAGACACTAACATCAGTGAAGAAACGATGCGTGAAGGATTTGCTCGCACTACGTGGGCAGGTCGATTTGAAGTTAAACGAGGCTTAGATCGCACCTTTATCTTTGATGGTGCTCATAATGCGGCAGGTGCAGAATCTTTCAGTATGACCTATGCTGAATTATTTAAGGACACCCCAAAAACGATTGTGATGGCAATTCTTAAAGATAAAAATCAAGATGCTATTATCCGCGAAGTTGTTAAGGCAGGCGATACGGTCCTAGTTGTACCAGCTCCAACAGATAGAACTGAAGTGCCAGAGGTTTTGGTTGAGAAAATACGTCATATCGTTCCAAAAGCTATAGCGCAAACAGCAGATTCTGTTGAAGACGCATTGGCTTTAGCATATAAACATACAAAAACTGGTGATATTATCACTGTTTGTGGTTCTTTATATATTTTAGGAGATGCTCGTCAGTGGTTTAACCATGAGATGAGTCATTAAGGTGAGCCTATGGAACTCTCACTTATTCCTAATCAGAAGAGAATTACATTTTATATTGAACGTTTAATTTATGGCGTTGTTGTGGCCATGCCTTTGCAACCAATGGTGGGTGATGTGCTCCTTTGGTTAGCGATAGGCCTTGCACTATATGATTTAATATCTAGTAAATCTTTGAGCTTACCAACAGGCTATTTATCGTGGTCTGTTATGATTTTTGTAGTATGGACTGGCATATCTTCTATAGTGTCAGAAAATTGGGATTGGTCAATTCAAAGTTGGTTTTATCAAATTGTGGCCAGTGGCGGTATGTATTATTTAGTTCGTACATACATTCAAACGCCTAAACAGTGGAACTATTTTCTTCGTGCCTTGCTAGGTACTGCTGTTCTAGTGTGTATTATAGGTGCATATCAATATGTATTTGTTCCTAATATACATATTAAAGAGTGGGTAGATGCGGCACAGTTCCCTAAATTGATGCGTCGCATGTCGTCTACATTACAAAATCCTAATTTATTGGGCGCCTATCTATTGATGGTACTCAGCGTATGTATCAGTTATATCTTGGTATATATGAAGGAAAATCGTACGCGTGAAGTTATTTCAATGCTCATTATAGGCATTATATTATTCTTAACGATGCTATTAACCTATTCTCGGGGAATTTGGATTAGCTTTGGAGCGATGATTTTGTACTGGGCAATCTTTGTGGAGCGAAGATTATTCTTATCCCTATTAGCAGTGCCAATAATTTTGTACTTTTATGATGGTGAAATAGCTTCAAGGCTGTGGTCTATATTCCAAGGTCATGATACATCCGCTGATCTCCGATGGGCCTTATGGGATAGTACTATGTATATCGTACGAGAAAATCCTATCTTTGGTATTGGGTGGAATACATTTTATTTAATATATCCAGACTATAATTACTATATTCAAGGACCTCACATCTTGATGTATCATGCTCATAATTTATACCTTAATATGTTAGCTGAAGCCGGTATCCCTGGATTGCTATCATTCCTAGCAGTTATCGTAGGTCATGTGATTACATCTATAAGACTTAAAGGGGATATATTCCGTCAAGCTGCGCAAATTGGTGTAGGAGCGTTGGCTATAGGTGTTTTATTTAGTGGTTTATCTGATTTTGAGCTATACAGTCATCAAGTGACTATTGTGTTTTGGCAATTGTTTGGCTGGGTAGGGGCCTTTGTAAAAGTTCAGCTGTCTGCTGGTAAATCTACATAATTTCAGTAGCTTGTATAATTAGTATTTTTTATAGTAGATATATAATTTCATAATATGGTATACTTAATACATACCTTAGGTAGGTACGTATTAAGAGGTTATAACCGGTTTTCTAATGTTAGACATAATTGAACATTATCGTTGACATTTGAAAGCCGGTTTTTTGTATATCTTTGTATCTTTATAGGGAGGTGTATGGTCTAGTTCTTGTGTATGAGATGTTGTTTTATATTGAAAAGGGTCTATATATTGTATAGAGAGAGTTCGATTTAATTGAAAAACATCAATATATGCCATAAATCGATAATTCCTGTGAGTTATAGCGATGTGAATAAAACTTATGTGAATATATGAAAATCTATGCATTTTAATCATAATGCACCCATAAAGTGTGATGAAAAATACATTTTAGTCATATAAGTTGACAATACGTTGGATGTGGACTACGATGAAGTCGGTTTAAGGAACGACCAAGAGATCAAACTGTCGTTTATACAATGTTACTCTTAAAGGAGATGGTAATGGTGATAGACATCAAAGACCGCGTTAAATGTGCGGCCCTCCAAGGTAAAATTGTCACTGCTTATGATGCAGCTCTTTTGATTAACCCTAACGATAAAGTTGGTATTTCCGGCTTTACTCCATCTGGTTATGCAAAAGCAGTGCCATTGGCATTGGCAGAAAGAATGGAAAAAGAACCATTCAAAATTGATTTGTGGACAGGTGCTTCCGTAGGTGATGAAGCTGATGGCGCGTTAACTCGTGCTAACGGTATCAATCGTCGTTTCCCATATCAAACAAATGGGGATACACGTAAAGCCTTAAATAGCGGTGCTGTTAAATACATTGATATGCATTTAAGCACAATGGCACAAAATGTTCGTTATGGTTTCTTTGGTGATTTAGATGTAGCAATTATTGAAGCTGCACAAATCAACGAAGACGGCTCCATTGTTCCAACTACATCTGTTGGTAACTCTCCAACATTTGTTAGCCAAGCTAAAAAAGTTATCGTAGAAGTGAATGTATCCCAACCACTTTCCTTGGTAGGTATGCATGATATCTATGAACCACTCGATCCACCACATCGTAAACCAATTCCATTGGAAACACCTGGTGATCGTATTGGTACTGAAGCAATTCCTTGTGATCCAAGTAAAATTGTTGCAGTAGTACCTTGTGATGTTCCTGATACAACAAGACCTTTGGCACCTATCGATGATGATGCAAAAGCAATGAGTCAACACCTTATCAAATTCTTCGAACAAGAAATTGCAGAAGGTCGTTTACCTAAAAACTTGCTTCCATTACAATCTGGTGTAGGTTCCGTGGCGAATGCTGTAATCAGTGGTCTTGCTAAAGGCCCATTCACAGATTTGTCCATCTATACAGAAGTAATCCAAGATGGTATGTTCGACTTGATCGATGCTGGTAAAGTAACTGTATGTTCTGGTACTGCATTAAGTCCTTCTCCAGATGGGTTGAAACGTTTCTATGCGAATATTGATGAATATCGTAAAAAAATCATTCTTCGCCCACAAGAAATTTCCAACAACCCTGGTATTGCTCGCCGTATTGGTGTCATTGCCA
>ERZ772779.798-NODE-798-length-13778-cov-6.075056_pt1 | contig 13778 bp, 3 predicted proteins | sample MGYA00511360_ERZ772779 | MGnify/ENA primary metagenome ERZ772779 (study PRJEB29015, sample SAMEA2738112) | human oral metagenome | biome: human oral; feature: human-associated habitat; material: saliva | place: China | collected 2231 ...
TAAGATTGTTTTCTCACCTATTCCTTCTAACTTTAATACGTCCTTTTTATTAACTTCAGCGAAATCATCTTTAGTATAGAATCCATTATTTCTAAATATATATATTTTATTTTCTATACCTTTAAAAATTTCTTTTTCAAAATTAAATTTTCTATCAATTTTTTTGAACTCTTCCTTCGGAATTTTATTATTCGCAAAGTATTTCATATAATCATAATGATACAATGTTAAGATATACTGATCTATAGTTCTAAATGCAAAGATAACTCTATCCAATTTGTTTTTTAGATTTTTAGGTGTTTTTTCCACTAAATCTACAGGAATTTCACTAGCATTTATATGTTCAACTAACTTATTATTAATTAATTTTATACATTCAAAATAATAATGAGCTAAAGGTATATTCCCTTTAGTTATATAATTAGAAACTAATAACATAAGTAGTGCTTCATCTTTTTTATAATCATAACTTTTTACTAGTTTGAGTAACTCTTCTTCCATATCACTATATAGATATGCTTTTCCAAGTTTATATTTCACATCATATTTATCACTTGGGTTTACTTTTAAAACTAACGAGAAGCGATCAATTGCTTTTATATAAAAATTCTGAGTTAAGTATAAGCTACCTAGCATATTTGTTAGTCTTAATTGACGTTTTATATCCTTATCATCAACAAAAGCCACATCCCCGTTTTCCAACGCTGCATCTTCTAGTTCTCCCTCTACTTTCATAAGTTCAAACTCTAAATCATAAACTTCTTTAATCAATAGTGCATCTATAGAATCTGCAGGAGAGAATTCTTCATATTTATCTTTCTCTTCAACATTTTTATTTGCTAGTTCTAACATGTCTTTATATTCGTCAATATCACTATTTATCGTTTCCCTACAACACTTTAAAAACTCTTCCAAGGCATTCTCCACGTTAGAAAAGTTATTTAGTACTAGAAATTCTTTCCAAAGTTGGATTAGCAACTTATTATTTATGTCTTTTTCCATATTTACTACTCCTCCCTAAATTCAACGCCATTTTTTATTAATTTACTAACAGTTCCTACTCCGATACCATCTAAATCAAGTACTTCTTCTTGAAATAGATCTAAAAAGCAATCTTTATCTACTAAGGCTGCTTCCCACAAAATAAAAATCTGTTTTTCACCTATTTGTTTAAATGTAGGATCGCAAAACATATCCATCGGTGTAACTTCATCACGTTTTAAATAACGTCTCATTTTTCTATCATTTATAGGGGTTCTTTTTCTCAGGCTAGCGATTATATCAAAGAAGTACTCTTTATTAAAAAGGTCTTCAAAATCACAGAAAGCTCGAATTATTTGAGCGTATTTCACCCTATCTTCTCCAGAAATATGCATAGATTTTTTTGGGGGATTCAATATTTTTTCTAAATGAACATTTAAATATTTATTAGTTCGTCTTAATTTTTCAAAATATGCAAAGGCAGCTTCCTCTTCTTGAACTAATATATGATAAAAAAATTTTGATAGTATAATAGTTTCATCATTTTTAAGTTCATCCCCTAGGCTATTATAGTGAGTGTCATAATCGCTAAATTTATTATTTAATAAATATGAAATTAAAAATTTACGATGCATATCAATAAAGAAACTTTCATTAAAAAAGTCAAGGTACTTATAATAACTTCCTGGTGCTCTATTATAAAGTTTATTCTCCATATAAAATTGTGCAAGGTGACTTGAAACACGATATTCGAATGGATTTACTTCTACACCAGATATTCTATACAATTTAATAGGAAATCCCTCAGTTTCCTTCCTAAGTTCAATTATCTTTTTCTCTTTTACATATTCCTCGTCATTACTTGCTAATATAGCAAAAACTCTCGCCTCTATATTATAGATAGATTCTTCTAAGGCTTCATTTAATAAATTTCTTGCTCTTCCTTCACTATCAAGAAACCTACAAAACAATTCCAAACTCCTAATAAAATTTTTTCCATCATTTTTATCATTAAACTCTATTTTATTGTAGAAGTCTAATCCACTAATCTTTAAAACTTCTGATACTGAGATTTCCTCTTTAACTTTTCCACCAGGAAAATTAATTATCTTTTTATTTTCCGACATAATTCACTCCCCCATTCTGTTATTATGTTGTAATTTCATTATAACACTTTTCCATATACTCCGCTACAATTAAACTAGTATATACATTCAATAAAATCTGTAATTTTAATGAAAAATAAGTTGATTTTTCTTCTTTTTTAAAAATTAAAAACAAATATATTTTTTGTTTTAAATATATAACCTATAATATTTTTTTAAAAAATATTCTCTATATAAATCTCACTATACTCTAAAAACTTTTTTGTTACGATTGTTTTAGTTATTTTAATTAATAAAATAAAAATTAAGTATCTATTTTCTCTGAAAACATTTGTTTTTTTACTACTTTTCGTGATAATATACATCTATACAATATTTTAAGGGGACACGTAAATGCTAAATGAACGAAAAAAATATTCATTAAGAAAATATAAAGTAGGATTATTTTCAGTATTAGTAGGTGCTGGTTTTGCAGTTGCAGCTCAAAACGGAGCACTTGCTGCAGAAGTAGACCATGCAGCGACTCCTGTTGTTTCTACTTCCAAATCTAACACTACTGAAGCAGCTCCTGCACCTGAAAAAACTATCGAGAAAAAAACAGAAAATACTATTCAATCTACTCCACAAGCTGAAAAAGTAGAAGTAAAGCAAAATAATAAAGCTCAAGCTAGTGGAACTCCTGCAAGTAATGAAGTAACAACTAACAATACAGCTGATACTACAATTGCACCAAATACTAATCCAAATAAAGTGAGTGAAGAAAACTCACTTATTAATGTTCAACCTCTTTGGGATAAAGGCATTAAAGGTCAAGGTCGCGTAGTAGCTGTTTTAGATACTGGTTTAGATATCAGCCATAATCTATTCCAACTACTAGATAAAAGTAAAGCCCGCTATAAAAACGAAGCAGAATTAGAAGATGCAAAGAAAAAAGCAGGTATTAACTATGGTAAATGGTACAATGATAAAGTAATTTTTGCATATAACTACAGTGATATGAATGACGATATAAAAGAATTTGATACTTTATCTCATGGTACTCACGTATCTGGTTCTGCAGTTGGTAATGGTACTGAACCTGCCCCAACTGGAGATATTATTAAAGGTGTTGCCCCAGAAGCCCAGTTAATCTTTATGCGTCTATTCTCTGAGAAAAAAGGTGGAACACAACAAAGTTTCACTATGGTAAAAGCTATTGAAGATGCAGTAAAACTAGGGGCTGACACTATTAATATGAGTTTTGGTTCTCCTACTGGTATGATCGATGACCTTGATGACGCTACTCGTGCAGCTTTAGAAAAAGCACGTAAGGCTGGGGTTACTATTGTGACAGCTGGAGGAAACTATGCGACAAGTGGATATTGGCATGCTAAACCAAAAGCTGATGCTCCGGACTACGGTACTGTTAACACACCAGCAGTTGATCCAAATGTTCTTGCAATTTCTGCATACAATGCATCAGTTGCACATAAAACATCTATCTCACTTGATGTTCCTCAACTTAAAGACAATGCCGACTTAAATAATGGTCATTCTGATATCGTCCACTATTTATTAACTTTCAACGCTAAAGGCGATCAAGATTACGTTTATTTACCTCTAGGTGAGGCTGGTTCTTACAGCGATAAGTCTGTGAACGGAAAAATCGTACTAGTTGAAAGTGGTGGTTCAGTTACTGATAACGACAAATTAGTTGAACTTAGAAAAGCTGGGGCAAAAGGTGTCCTTATCTATCAAAATAAAGAACAAGGTGATACTCCTACTAAACTATACCTAGGGGGTTATGAAAGTTCATATATTCCTGTAGGTATTATCGGTAATAAACTTGGTGTAGAACTTGCAGCTAATGCAGGAAAATACAAATTAAATATTAAAGATACAGTAGTTAAAGAACCATATAAAGATGCTAAAAAAATGCTATACTTCTCTGGTTGGGGTGTTTCTACTGAAGGGGAACTTAAACCTGATGTTGCCTTCCCTGGTGGTATGATTTACTCTTCAGTTAACAATGGATTATATTATATGAACTCAGGAACTAGTATGGCTACTCCACATGCTGCTGGATCTGTAGCTCTTATTAGACAAGTATTAGAAGAAAGATTCCCTAATTATTCAAAAGTACAATTAGAATCTCTACTGCAAAACCTAGTTATGAGTACTGCAAAACCAGCTGTTAATCCTGAGAGTAACACTTATTACTCACCTCGTCAACAAGGCGCAGGGTTAGCTGATGTTACGGCAGCAGCGTATGGGGACTTATACTTAACAACAAAAGATAAGAAACCAAGTATTACTTTAGGAAATGTTGGAGATAAGTTTGAATATGAAGTTACAGTTCATAACCTTTCTAATAAAGATAGAAAATTAGACTATAATACTGTTGTAAACACTGATGAAGTAGTTGATGGTAGAGCAACTCTTAAAGCGAAACAACTTGTTGATATTAAAGGTGAATCTATTATTGTTCCAGCTAACGGTTCAAAAACTATTAAAGTTAATGTAGATACTTCTAAATATTCAAAAGAATTAAGTAAACTAATGAAAAATGGATATTTCTTAGAAGGATTCACATTCTTTAAAGATAGCGAAACTAAAAAAGAAGTAGTTAGCGCCCCATTCTTAGGATTTAAAGGTACTTTCCAAGACTTAGAAGGTATAGAAAAACCAATTTACGACTTCAAAGATAATGAAAAACCTTTCTACTATTACACAGATGATAAGGCTGATACTCCTACTAAAGATGAAGGAAACCACTTCACATCACTAGTATCTGATGTATATACTAATGGTAATTATAATGAAGCTATCTTAGGTGAAAATGGTACAAAATATGATGCAAACAACCTATACTTCTCTCCTAATGGTGATGGGAACTACGATTCAGTTAAACTAAAAGCTGTTTTACTTCGTAATGTTGATAATATTCACGTAACAGTGTATAAAAAAGATGATATTAATAGAACTCAACCTATTTTTGAATCTGGTAATGAAAGTCAACGTAAATCAGATTATGGTTGGGCTATGAACGCACGTAGTGCAGTTGTTTCTTCATCTGATTGGAATGGAAAAGACAAAGATGGTAACGTAATGCCAGACGGTGAATACCAATACGTAATTACATATAGACCAAGTGCTGCTGGTGCTAAAAAACAAGAACTTAACTTTATAGTTAAAATCGATAAAACAGCCCCTACTCTAGAGAAAAAATCAGACCTATATAATAAAACAACGAGAGTATTTAACCCAGGTAAAGTTATCGAAAATGGTAGTGGTCTTGATGATACTTCACTAACATATACTAAAGATGGAGAAGAAGTAGAAGTTAAAAAAGAAAAAAATGGAACTTATAAACTACCAAAAGGTATAGATTTAAGCACTGTTCGCTTTTATATTTGGGACAAAGTTCAAAATATGACTACTCTAGATATAAATGGAAATTTAGTTGTCAAACCAACTACCCCTTCTAATAATACTACTGAAACTACTAAACCTGCAGAAAAAGATACTACTGGTCGTATCGAAGTTAAATTTACCGATGATTCATCAGGTGCTGACTATGGAATGTATCCAGAAATTACTCGTTATATTGTTCTAGATGAAAATGGTAAGAGAGTTGATGTTGAGCTAAACAAACACTACGAATCAACACTTCCTACTCTTCCTTATGGTAAATATACTATAAAAATAGTTGATCAAGATCAAAAAGTAACATGGGTATCTTCACCAGAAGCTACTGTTACTATCGATAAAGATAACCCTCAAAAAGTTGTTGATTTCAGATTTAATTACGCTGATACTAATAGATTAGATGTAACCTTTAACCAAACTGTTCCAGAAGGAACTAAAGTATTTGCGGTAAGTAAATCTGGTAAAGAATACGAGCTAACACTTGGTAAGTATAATAAACAAGCATTTGAAAAACTATTAATAAACGGCGATTATACTATTCGCATTGAATTACCTGAAGGCTATACAGCAGATAAAAACAACTTTGATTACGCTATAACTAATGGTATCCATAATGTAAATATCAATATTACGAATCTAAACGCTACTCCTAGCGAGGATAATACTAATACTGATAATAATAACAACAGTAACAATAACGCTAGCGATAGCAATAATAATAATAGTAATAGTGGTGATAACAACAGCAATAGCAGTGACAACAGCACTACTAATAATACAAATAGCAATAAATTACCTAACAACGAAAACACTAAACCACTTTATGTTGATCAAGATGGTAAGAAAATTCCTACATCTAAAGTTACTAAACCAACTTCAAAATTATTACCTCAAACTGGTTTAGATCAAGCAAGTGGAATTGCAGCTGCTGGCTTTGCGGTTGTCCTTGCGGGAATTGCCTTAGCAGTAAGAAAACGCCAAGAACATAAATAATTATATTATAAAACGGATTTGAAATTTCAAATCCGTTTTTTTTATTAAATTAAACAAAAAAAGACTAATCGCCAAATATATTGACGATTAGCTTTTTTTAAACTATTTAGTTTTATTTTTCTTTTCTTCTTCTTGCTGCAGCAACTAATCCACCTAGAACTAGTAATCCAAATCCTGCTAATGTAGAGTGTGTTTCTGCTTCACCTGTATTTGCTAAACGTTTAGCTTTAGGTTTCGCTTGAGGTTTTGCTTTTTGAGCTTTTTCTACTGATGGCACTACTGGTTTAACTGGCTCGTTTGGTGTTGGAGTTGGTACTGGAGTTACAACTTTTTCATAAATATGAGTTGTATTTCCTTTTTCATCAGTTTTCGTTCCTACATATGTGTAACCAGGAATATCTTTTTTCTCTACAGTTCCGTCTACTTCTGGGTATCCTGGAATTGCATTTCCTTTGTTATCTACATATTTAGTACTTGGTGTTACTGTTGGTGTGTATGTAGCTGAAACTTTTGTTCCATTCTTATCTTCACGAACTACTGTTACTGAAGGTGCTTTACCTACGAATTCAGGTTCTGGTTTGAATGTTACTGTTCCGTCTTTAGCTACTGTATATGTTCCTACTCCATCAACTTTCTTAGTTGTTGATCCATCTTCGAATGTTGCTGGTACTTCATCATTCATTGGTACTTCTGGGTTACCAGGTGTGAATGTTGGTTTACCTGTTTGTTCTTGACCTTTAGGTCCGATAGATTCAGCTGGTTCTCCAGTTGGTGTAACTGGTGTTACTGTTGGTGTGTATTTAGCAGTAATTGCTGTTCCATTCTTATCTACACGTTTAACTGTTACTCCAGTTGCTGTTCCTGTGAATGATTTCTCTGGTACGAATGTAACTGTTCCGTCTGGTGCTACTGTGTATGTACCTTCTCCATCAACTTTCTTAGTTGTTGATCCATCTTCGAATGTTGCTGGTACTTTATCATCCATTGGTACTGCTGGGTTACCAGGTGTAAATACTGGTGTACCTGTTTGTGTTTTACCTTGTACATCTACTGATGTTACATCTTCTGATGTAGGTGTAACTGGTGTTACTGTTGGTGTATATGTAGCTGATGCTTTTGTTCCATTCTTATCTACACGTACTACTGTTACCGCTGGTGCTTTACCTACGAAACTTGGTACTGGTTTGAATGTTACTGTTCCATCTGGTGCTACTGTATATGTTCCAACTCCATCAACTGTCTTAGTTGTTTTTCCATCTTCAAATGTTGCTGGTACTTCATCATCCATTGGTACTTCAGGGTTACCTGGGTTAAACGTTGGTTTTCCTGTTTGTTCTTGACCTTGAACTCCTGTTGATTCCGCTGGATCTGCAGTTGGTTTTACAGGAATTACTGTTGGTGTGTATTTAGCTGATGCTTTTGTTCCATTCTTATCTACACGTACTACTGTTACTCCAGTTCCTTTTCCTGTGAATGATTTTTCTGGTACGAATGTAACTGTTCCATCTGGCGCTACTGTGTATGTACCTTCTCCAGGAATAGTCTTAGTTGTTGATCCATCTTCAAACGTTGCTGGAACACTATCATCCATTGGTACTACTGGATCACCTTCTGTAAATGTAGGTTTTCCTGTTTGTGTTTTACCTTGAATATCTTCTGATGTTACTTCTTCACCTGTTGGTCTAACTGGTGTTACTGTTGGAGTATATTTAGCTGAAACTTTTGTTCCATTCATGTCTTCACGTACTACTGTTACTGAAGGAGCTTCTCCTACAAAACTTGGTACTGGTTTGAATGTAACTGTTCCGTCTGGTGCTACTGTGTATGTTCCAACTCCATCTACTGTCTTAGTTGTTTTTCCATCTTCGAATGTTGCTGGTGTATCATCATTCATTGGTACTGCTGGGTTACCTGGTGTGAATGTTGGTTTTCCAGTTTGTTCTTGTCCTTGTTTTCCAATAGATTCTGCTGGATCTGCAGTTGGTGCTACTGGTGTAATCTTAGGAGTGTATGTAGTTTCTACAGTTGTTCCATTTGCGTCTTTCGCTTGTACTTTAACTGGTACTACATCTCCTGAGTATGATTTGTCTGTTGGAGTGAATGTTACTACTCCTGTTTCTTTATCTACTGTGTATGTTCCGATTACTTTTCCTTCTGGTGATTTAGCTTCTACTGATGCTGCCGGTTGTCCATTTTCATCTAATAAAGTAATTGTTTCTTTATTGATTGGTGCTACTGGATCACCTTCTGTGAATGTTACTGTTCCAGTTTGTACAATTCCTTGTGGCGCTACTGACTCAGCTGGTGTTGCAGCTGGTGTAACTGGCGTTACTGTTGGTGTATATGTAGCTGATGCTTTTGTTCCATTCATGTCTTCACGTACTACTGTTACCGCTGGTGCTTTACCTACGAAACTTGGTTCTGGTGTGAATGTTACTGTTCCATCTGGTGCTACTGTGTATGTTCCAACTCCATCTACTGTCTTAGTTGTAGATCCATCTTCGAATGTTGCTGGTACTGCATCGTTCATTGGTACGTCAGGGTTTCCAGCTGTGAATGTTGGTGCTCCTGTTTGTACTTGCCCTTGTAATCCAGTTGTTTCTGCTGGATCTGCAGTTGGTGTTACTGGTGTTACTGTTGGTGTGTATTTAGCCGTTACTTCTGTTCCGTTCTTATCTACACGTTTAACTGTTACTCCAGTTCCTTCTCCTGTGAATGTTTTTTCTGGTACGAATGTAACTGTTCCGTCTGGTGCTACTGTGTATGTACCTTCTCCAGGAATTGTCTTAGTTGTTGATCCGTCTTCGAATGTTGCTGGTGTATCTTCATCGATTTCTACAGTTTTTTCTACACCATCAACTGTTGCTTTACCACCTTCGAATGTTGGTTTACCTGTTTGTGTTTTACCTTGAACATCTTTTGTTGCTGCGTCTTGAGCTGTTGGTGTTACAGGTACGATTTCTGGCGTGTAAGTTGTTGATACTTTAATTCCATTTGAACTTTCTGCTTGAACACTTACTGGTGTTACTTTTCCTGAATATGATTTATCAGTCGGAGTAAATGTTACCTCTCCAGTTGTTGGATCGATAGTGTGTGTCCCAATTACAGTAGTCCCATCTTCAGCATAAGCTGGAGTTGATGTTACTTCATTTCCATCTTTATCTAGTAATGTATAGCTATTTTCTTTAATTGTTATTGGTTTTTGTACGCCATTAACTGTTACAGTTGTACCTTCGAATGTTGGTTTACCTTTTTGAGTTGCACCTTGAACATCGATTGATTTAGCTGGTTGCGCTGTTGGTACAGCTGCTACTACTGTTGGTGTGTAAGTTGCATCTGCAGTAATTGTAGTTGTTTTACCATCTTCATTTTTAATTGTTGCAGTTGCTTGAACTGTTACACCTTTTGCAGTTCCAACGAAGTCTTTTTCTGGTACGAATGTTACTGCTCCAGTTGTTGGATCGATAGTGTAGCTACCTTCTCCCGGTACTGTTACTGTAGTTACATCAGTTGGTTGTCCTGTTGCTGGATCTACTAATTTTTTACTAGTGATTTTTGCTGTTTTATCGTTACTTAATTCAAATGTTGGAGTTTGAGTTTGAGGTACGTTTTGTACATCTTCAGAAACTTTATTTGTTGGTGTTATAGTAACTGGAGTTACTGTTGGTGTATATTTAGCTGTTGCTGTTTTAACAGCATCTTCAGGCACTTGTCCATCTTTATCTCTACCAACTGGCGCACTAAGTGATACTGTTACACCTTTCGCTGTTCCTACAAAGTCTTTTTCTGGTACAAACGTTACTTTACCTGTTGCTTGGTCTATTGTATATGTACCTTCTCCTGCTACTGTTACTGTAGCTTCGTCAGTTACTTGACCTGTTGCTGGATCTACCAATTTAGCTGGATAATCTATGTCTGGTGTTATTTTAACTTTTTCTCCGTTGCTGTTAGTTCCTTCTAATTCAAACTCAGGTGTTCCTGTTTGAGTTGCACCTTGAACATCTGTAGAAGTTTTATCAATACCTTCGATATTTTTTGGAGTTACAGTTGGGATGTAAAGACCATCCATACTATCCATCACTTCATTAATTGATGGTAATAATGTTTTATCTTTAGAAACCCAATCAGTTGTATAACCATTATCATCTGTACGACGGATAGTTATACCGCTTGCAGTTCCTACAAAGTTATCTTCTGGAGTAAATTCAATATCCACGTTATTACCGTTTGGAGTAACTTTATATTTACCTTCTCCTGGTATTACATAATATCCATCAGCTTTTGGATTTATTACTTGTTTCGTTCTATTATCAATAATAACTGGAGCTACAGTTTGATCGATTTCTGCATTTTTATCACGGCTGTACTTGGATAGTCCTTGAGCAGTGAAAGCAACTGTTGCTGTTTGTGTCGCTCCTTGAACATCGATTGTTTCTTTACGTTCACCTTTTGGCGGGAACGTAATTTGAGTTTTAAAGTCTTCTACTTCTCCAGATAAAGCTAAACCTGTTGGGTTTTCAATATCTGATTGATTACTAGCAATACGAACACGTGTACCTAATTCAGTAACACTTGGATCAATCATTGTTTTTGCATTGTTAAAATGAAGTCTAACTGGTCCATCTTGCGTAATTGTCGCTAAGTCAGAACGCTCATCCTCATCGAATTTTCCATTTTGGTTAAAGTCAATCCAACCGTAAACATATGCTTTAGCTGCTCCACCAGTATGTGCTTCAACATCTAAAGTATACGTTCCTGGACGAGTACGGTCTAATTTAATCATATCATTAGTTTGGCCTTTTAAGTTATCAGGTAAAATTTGATCAACACCTTCATCTGCTGAAATAGTGTTATCATCACCTGTCCAGTCTTTTGCGTTATTTTCATCCATATCAGGACTTACACTTCCTAAGTATGGTTGAGCAAGTTTTGCTCCTGTTACACCGTCTACTGTTCCAATTGAGTGTTGTGCTTTTCCATAACTTTCTGGAGCATCTCCTTCATCAAGAGGGAAGAATCCAAGCATAGCAGATTGTTTCCCTGATGATGCGATATAAAGTCCCACTTCTGAAGCTCCTTGAGTCATAACTAGAGGTACTGAAAAACGGCTAGCAGACACGTTTGGTCCGAAAACTCCAGTTCCTAATCCTCCCGTAACTTGGTCTGGACTACCAAAGTATTTCCACGCTACTGGTTTTTTATCTGGGCCAACCTCATTAGCATTACGAAGTAATTCCAAGTTTAGTCCGTAAATATTAGTTCCATTTACATTAATTGGTTTACTTCTACCGTAGTTATTTGCAGGATCAAAATAATTATGTGTGTCTTGAACTGCATACAATTCAGAATTAGCAGCTTTTTTCCATTCTCCGATATGTTTCCAACCAGTACCATTCGTTGTGAACATTACTAATTCACCTGGGTTAGCTGACTCACCATCAGCAGCTACTACTGCCGGTTTTACTGATTTACCTCGGAATGTTGCAGAAATCTCAAATTGAACACCGATATTCGCACCATTATACTCTGATGAAATTGTTGTTCGTTTTGAACCAGTATCAATTCCTTCTTGACGAATTTCAGTCCAACGATTTTGAGCGTCTGCTACTACTTTTGCTTCTTCTCTATTTGCGAAAGCTGCTTTAGTTTTAGGATCATTAATAGTTCCAATGTATCCATTTTTTGCATTTGGATCATATGTAGCTTTTTCTGCTTCTGTAGCACCTTCCGCTTCCATACGGTTTTTATAGATTTCAGTTGCTTGGAATGGTTTAAGACTCTTAACCTTAATGTTAACTATATATCCAGGCATAATTTCTTTAGTGAAAGTCGATCCTACTTGAAGAGCTGTTCTACCGTCTTTAGTTGTTGTAGTATTTGTCCAAGCACTTGTATCTCCAAAATCTAACCAGTTAATTTGCTTAACTAGTTCTTTTGCATTAATTTTAGAAAATTCTGTTGGTTTTTCTGCTTTTGGTGTTGCTGTTGCATCTTCAACATCTGCACCGATTCCTGATGCTGCTCCCGCTACATCTGCACGGAATGCTGCATTTTTATTAATTTCTTTTCCATTACGCGGGTCATTTTTCCCAGTGTTAGCAATAGCGTTTGTTTCTGGTTTTGGTTCTGTTTTGTCTTCTGGTTTAACTTCTACTTTGCTTTCTACTGCATCTTTAGATCTATTTCTTAATCTTGAGTTAGCAGTAGTAACTAATGTTTGGTAAGCTTTATCTAATTGTGATTGAGATGTAGCTGTACCTGCTGTAATTTCAGCATTAGCTAAAGCTTTTTTAAGTTCATCTAAACTCTCATCAGTTTTATTAGCGTATTTTCCGCTTTGAATATTTGATTTAATATTAGAAATATAGTTTGATAATTTTGTATTATCTACTTTTACTTCTTTATTATCTACTTTTGCAGCTGGTTTAGCTTCTTCTTTTTTATCTTCTTTAGCTGCTTCTTCTTTAGTTTCAGCTTTTGCCTCAACTTCTTTGTTTTCAGCATCTACTTTAGTTTCCGCTGCAGTATTTTTGTCAGCTTCAACTTTTGTTTCTGCAGTAGCATTTGCATTTACTTCTGCTTTTGCTTCTTCTTTTACTTCTGTAGTAACATTTGCGTTAGCTTCAACTTTTGCTTCTGTAGCTACATTTGTATTAGCGGCAACATTAGCATTGTTTACATTGCTTGCACCTGTATCTACATTAGTGTTTTTTCCGGCTGTATTTTCTGCAGTTTGGTCACTCGCTTGAGCAGCCCCTGCTCCAAAGAAAATACCTACACCGACAAGAACACTCGCTGCACCTACTTTAAATTTCTTAATTGAGTAAGTTTCAACGCGCGTTCCTTGTTTTTGTTGTTTCTTTAATAAATTATTTTTTCCGATCACGTTTTTTCTCCTTTACCTTTTTTTAATAATATTTTCATAAAAAACTTGTATATAACTAGTATTTTAGCACTAGTTCGCTATTTGCACTAGTTATTATAACATTATAATTAGCTACAAGTAAAATATTTTAACCGAAAAAACATATTTTTTTTTAATTTTTTTGTATTTTGCTTAATTGTCAGAAAACTTACCTTATTTCATCAATTTTACAGCGTTTTCTTCACTTTCACACTCTGATTTCAAGTATCAATTATCACGTTTTCAAACCTTACATAAATTAATTTTATATTATTTTTTTACTATGTAAGCTACATTTTTTGTCTGCTTTATGTCTCAATAAAGATAAAATCCAGCACTAATTTTTACCCTATTGAGAAAAATATTTTCAACACAATTTCGCTAAG
>ERZ772779.802-NODE-802-length-13733-cov-7.719477_pt1 | contig 13733 bp, 9 predicted proteins | sample MGYA00511360_ERZ772779 | MGnify/ENA primary metagenome ERZ772779 (study PRJEB29015, sample SAMEA2738112) | human oral metagenome | biome: human oral; feature: human-associated habitat; material: saliva | place: China | collected 2231 ...
AGCTCGCGGAGTACGAGGAAATCGCCGCGCGCGCATACGACGGCTTCGTCGTCCGCAAGGACCTGGTTGGCCAGGTCAAGGGCAACGCGATCGTCCCCTCCTACGTGCTTGAATTCCTGCTTGCTCAGTACTGCGCGACCACGAGCGAAGCGGCCATTGTTGAGGGCGTCGAAAGTGTTCGTCGTATCCTTGCGCAGCACTACGTCAACCGTGGAGAATCCGAGCTCATCAAGTCCCGGATCCGCGAGGAGGGACAGTATCGGATCATCGACAAGGTCTCTGTGAACCTTGATGAAACGCACGACCGATACAACGCATCCTTCGAGAATCTCGGGGTTACCAATGCGCTGGTATCCGACGAGACTGTTCGCAAGAACGACCGACTCCTCACCGGTGGGGTTTGGTGCATGGCTGATGTGTCCTACGTGCCGATGGGAGATTCTGGAGGAAAAGCCTCCAGTCCGTGGATCGTGTCCCGCCTTCAAGCCATCCAGCTGCCGCGCTTCGATTTCGGCCGCTACTGCACGGGGCGCGCCTCTTTCAGCACCGACCAGTGGATCGACCTGCTCGTCGCCTCGGTCGGCCTCGACCCGGCGAAGCTCAGCCGGCGCGGCAAACTTTTCCAGCTGACCCGCCTCATCCCGTACGTCGAGCGTAACTACAATCTTGTTGAATTGGGCCCCAAGGGCACCGGAAAATCACATATCTATTCCGAGTTCTCACCTCATGGCATGCTCGTGTCGGGTGGCGAGGTGACCCTGGCGAAGCTCTTCGTGAACAATGCGACTAGGCGTATTGGCCTGGTCGGCTACTGGGACGTCGTCGCCTTCGATGAATTCGCCGGACACAAGCGCGTGGAGCGCAGCCTGGTCGACACGCTAAAGAACTACCTTGCGAACAAGTCGTTCTCGCGCGGCGACAGTACGATCACGGCCGAGGCTTCGATGGTCTTTGTCGGCAACACGACGCGGACCGTGCCCGCGATGCTAGCCACCGCTGACCTCTTTGAGGCCCTCCCCGAGGCGTATCACGACACAGCATACATGGATCGCATCCACTACTACCTGCCGGGATGGGAGGTCGACATCGTTCGGCCCGAGCTGTTCTCGCGTGGGTACGGGCTCATCGTCGACTACTTGGCGGAGGCACTGCGGCACCTGCGTGCCCTGGATTACTCCGGTGACCTGGATACACTCGCAACGCTCGATCCGGCGATGTCCAAGCGCGATCAGGATGCGGTACGCAAGACATTCTCGGGCCTGGCGAAACTCATCTTCCCTGCGCGAGACGGTGAGCCTGAGGAACTCGAGGAACTGCTCCGCTTCGCGATCGAGGGGCGCAAGCGCGTCAAGGATCAGATCATCCGACTCGATGACACGATGGCCGCGTCCGGGTCCCACTTCACGTACATGCTGGGACGCGTGGACCAGGACCGCTACGACGCCTCGAGCGCCCGAGCAGTCCCCACTCAGGAGGAACTGGACTACCCGCAGTACTTTGCTTCCTTCTCCTCGAATGATGCAACGCAACCGGGTGCTGAGAGGTATCCAGAAAAGAGCGTTGAGCAACCTGACACCGTTAGAACATCTGGATCAGAAAACTGGGATGGGGATGACATCTCTGCCATCGGAGACAGATGGAGTGTCTTGAAAGCGCGAGCAGTCCCGATGCGCTATGAGATCAAACCAAGTATCGGCTATTCCCTCCCAAAGATTTTGCTTCCCTATTTGTATGATGCTCGGACGATTACAATTCGCGATCCATATTTGCGAAAGCAATATCAGGTACGCAACGTCCATGAGATCTTGCTGGAGCTGTATCAAGTCACTAATCTTGCGGAGCCACCCAGAGTCGTTATCGAAACTCAAACTGATGATGACCAACAGCTAGCTGAAAGACAGGCTGTGTTTCTTGACCAACTTCGTGAATCTTGGGCGCCATTCGGGGTTGATATCCGTTGGACGGTCATTGAGCCTTTCCATGATCGGCTGGTAACCACCGATACAGGGTGGATTATTGATATTGGCCGAGGCCTTGACATTTATGACAGCTTTAACCCGACGTCAAATTTTGATCCACGATACGCGCTGCCTGAATTGCGACGTGCTAAAGATGTAACTATCAACGTCAGCCGGGAGGACCCTGCCGGCGCATAGGTGGTCGTCAGGCCGAGCTGCTTCTCACGTGCAAGTGGCGAGGTAGTGATTGGTAGTTCCCAACCTGTCCATCGCAGGTACACGGGTGACAGAAGGAGAAGTCGGCTCTATGCTTCGCTGCGAGAGTCGTCGGTATCGGCTTCTTCGACGCGGGGGAGGGGCACATGGTCTTTGTGGGCTGGGCCGAGCCGGAGGGAGTTGCGGTCCAGGATGGAAGCCAGCTGGGCCAGGCTCCCGTCCTCGAGCAGGCGCGGGTTGCGCGCGAGGTGTTTGATTAGGGTATCCAACATCTCCTGGGGATCTTCGGCGATCTGTTGCATCACCTCGTTGACGTCAGCTGCGCCAACAATGTCTGACTGGGAGACGAGGCGTGCCTGCTCCATCGCGAAACGCTGGGCTGCAGCGGCCGCGACGAGGCGTGCCTGAGCCTCCGCGTTCGACATTTTCTGCCGCTTCGCTTCAATCTGGAGGGGCTCGGGGTGCGCGTGACTGTCGCTCTGTTCGATTGCCTCGAAAGGTTCATCCGAGACGACAATGCCGTCAACGGTCTCGTCGACCGCAGACTCATGGTCCTGTTTCTTCCCCCACGGCACGCGGACACTGTCAAGTTTGCCTTTCACACTTCCCAGCTTGCCTGCGATGAATGGGAGAGCCGTTTCTTCCGCCCATTTCTTGACCCGGGGAGCGGCGTATGCGAACCCAGCAGCCGCAGCGTCTTCGATGAGCTGAGCGAGCGTCTGTGCGAGGATCTCGGCCAGCAAATCGATGATAGGTGAGTCATCTTCATCCTCCGACTCCCAGCGAGTCTCGCTCGACATGAACATCGGCGGTCCGTCGTAGGGAGAGTAAGCGCACTGATCGTCGTCGGGGTCTGGGATGAAGTGTGCATGCTCTCGTAGGTTGCCGTCTTCATCGAAGAGATTCTGCGACCAGCCGCCGCTGCTCCGTTTTCCTGGTGTTAGCGAATCATCGTCCCAACAATAGGTGCCCCGTTGCTGTCCCATCGCGAATCTTAAGCTGTTGTGATGAGTGGATAACAATGCAATTATATTTAGTTCATCACGGTTAATGACTAAGATTTAGCCTTGAAGTATTGTTTGTTCTTTCTATTGAGCGCCCTGCTCACGCCTCCACTGAACGTAGTCGTGGTGGATGTACTTGTGTGCCCATGCGGGATCGACGGGCGTGAACTCGCTGAGGTGGCCACACCCCGTCGATAGGTCATCGGCAATCTCAACAATGGCTTCGTGCAATTCAAGAGGCTCAACAAAACGACGCGGAATCGCGTCGTATCCAATCTGCGCACCGATGATTGTTCCCGCGACCGCGGCCGTTGAATCGCTATCACCGTTGTGGTTCGAGGCCGCAGCAATCGCCCCCGCGAAATCTCCCTGATGGCGCAGCGCACACAAGACACCAATCGCCAGGGTCTCTTCTGCAACCCAGCCCTCGCCAAGCTCATGAATCGCGTCGAGGTCACTGAGCCCAGAAGAAGCCAGTGAAATCGCGCGCTCCATAATTTCCTGCAAAGCCCCGACCATCCGTGCCTCGGGGAAAGCTTCGGGAAGGGTTGCGCTTGCGGCAGCGACGGCCTCGGAAAGGGGAGAATCCTCGTGGACGATCATCGACACGATCTGCGCGAAGGCTCCCGCGGGAAGCCACCCCAGCTCGTGGCCGTGAGTGAGGGCCGCAATTTCCGCGCCCTGGAGCTGGATATCGGCGTAGGTCATGTGGCGAGTCATGTTTGAAAAACTCTTTGAGTAAAAGAGGCCGACCGGCGCAACGCGCATGATCCCGCCGCAGCCCTTTGAATCGTTGATCGGGGACTCGAGAGTTCCGTTAGCTCCCGCGGCGCATGCCGTCATGCACGTCGTGCCGGGTGCTCGGCGCGCGAAAAGCTCGGGGAACCCGCTGATCCAAGCGCAGCGCCTGCGTTCGCTAAATTCCACGGTTTGCGTCCGATACCAATCCTGATACATGAAGGACATGTAGTAGCTGATCGACGCCATAATGCCGCGCAAGGCCCCTCGGGTATGCGCAAAAAGCAAACCTTCCGCGGTGTAGAGGGTCATCTGCGTGTCATCAGAAAAACGCGCAACGCCCTGCTCATCAAGGACGTAATCAGTAATTCCAGCCGGGCCAAAGCGCTGGAAAATCTGGGGTTCGCGGAGGAACTCGACGGTATAGCCCAATGCGTCTCCGGCGGCCTCGCCGATGAGCGCGCCGCGGTAGCGATCGCGAATGTCCATGAATCCTCCTTAGAACATGAATATTTTACAGTGTCTGGATTGGCCAGTACGTGCGCAAAAACCGTGCAATCTCGCGTTTTTCTGACACTTTGTCGCTGCGAAGGGTGTGCGTGCGGTCCTAAACTTGCCACGTTACCCGTGAAGGAGGCCTCACAGTGCCGGGATTGGAACCCTACGACGCGATCATGCTGCTGTCCTACGGTGGCCCCAACGGCATGGAGGATGTTCTCCCGTTCATGCGCAATGCAACGCGAGGCCGTGGAATCCCCGACGAACGCCTTCTTCAAGTCTCGAAGCACTACGAACGTTTCGGCGGAGTTTCTCCCATTAATGCTTGCAATCAGCGCCTGATCGCTGACCTATCCGCAGAGCTCTCGCGTCGTGGATATGACATTCCCGTCGGCTGGGGAAACCGTAATTGGCATCCCTTTGTCGCCGAGGGCTTAGACGAACTTGCCCAAGCCGGCGCGCGACGCATCCTTGTGCTGCCGACCTCCGCCTATGCCTCGTATTCGGGGTGCCGTCAGTACCGCGAAGACCTTGCCGAGGCCGCGCAGTCCCTGAGCGAAAAGTGGGGGAGTATCGTCCTGGGTGCAGAGGACAGTGCGGATAATCCAAGTGCCGACATCATTGTGGACAAAGTGCGCCCCTATTATTCGACGCCCGGCATGGCCAGTGCTGAAATTGCCTCGATCCGTCGCGCGTGGTCGGCCCTAGTTGAGGGCGGGGCTGATCCCACTGGAATTCGACTGATTTTCGTCACCCACTCCATTCCCGTGAGCATGGAAGAAGGATCCTCTCCTTTCCCCTTCGCTCCTGCCGTTTCTTCTTCCCCTGATTCCGAGGCCGGTGGCGCTGAGCTCGAGGCAGAGGAAACCTTATCCCAGGGCACTCCCGCTTCTGAAATTAGTTACGTTGCCCAGCACCATGCGCTCATTCAAGCGATCATGCCGGAAGTGCGTCGAATCTTGGGACGCGAAGATTTGGGGTACGACCTAGCGTTTTGTTCGCGCTCGGGCCCGCCGCAGGCACGCTGGCTGGAGCCCGACATCAACGATTTCCTCCGCGAACTGAGCGACCCGGAAGGCCAGAGTGCGGGGGAAGGAAACGAGGCCTCGGGAAGTGGAAAGCCCAGCGGCGTAGTCGTCGTCCCTATCGGCTTTATCTGCGACCACATGGAGGTTGTCTACGACCTAGACACCGAGGCGAAGGGAACCGCTGCGGAGCTTGGAATTGCGTACAAGCGCGCCGAAACGATCTCGACGGATCCCGCGTTTGTCTCTTCGCTGGTGGACGTGCTGGAAGAGCGTGCGGCACAAGCGCAAGGTGAAAATCCTTTCCGAATGACCGTCACAGGCATGGGACCTTTCCACACGGTGTGTCCGCCGGATTGTTGCTTGGCGCCGGCTCGGCCTGCGCATTCCCAGCACTCTGCAGAAGCGGGTACTCAGCACATGGGCGCGCATGCCCCACTTTCTTCCGACGGCCCTGCTCGAGTCGCCGGTCAATCCGCCATACAACAGGAGGAATCAATGGCGTTCTTGAACCGTCGTGCGGCCCTGCCCGCTGAAAATGCTGAAAACAGTGCTCACTCTGAGGCTGCACCCGAACACGTTGCTGAGCATGCTCCGCACCGCCATGCCGCGCACTCCTACGTTCCCGACCCGCGCGACCGGACCGATATTGACTTAGACGAAGTCAACGGTAAGCAGCACTACGCGCTGTATTCCGTGTTTGCATTGGGTGAGTTCTTGCCGGCAGACGACAGCGAGCGCGCCCAGATTGTTGCTGAATCCCTGGATTACGTGAAGAGCGCGGGCGCGCAAATCCGCGGTTTCTATGACGTCTCCGGCTTCCGCGCCGAGGCGGACCTGATGGTGTGGTGGCTTGATGACGACCCCGAGGTCTTGCAAGACGCATACCATCGTCTGCGCGCCAGTGCGCTGGGGAAGTTCTTGGAACCCGTGTGGTCTTGCATGGGCCTGCACACTCCCGCCGAGTTTAACAAGCGCCATATTCCTGCGTGCTTTGGTGGGGTTGCGCCGCGTGACTGGGCGATGGTCTACCCCTTCGTGCGCTCCTACGACTGGTACTTGAAGGCCCCCGAAGAGCGCTCGCGGATCATGGCCGAGCATGGGCGCAACGGCTTCTCGCAGTACCCCGATGTTAAGGGTTCGACCCTGTCGGCTTTCGGATTCTCCGACTACGAGTGGGTTTTGGCTTTCGAGGCCGACAGCCTGGACCGCCTTGAGGGCGTCATGCACGCCCAGCGCTACACCGAAGCGCGCCTGTACGTGCGCGAGGATACGCCCTTCTTCACTGGGCCACGCGTGAGCCTGCAAGAGTGGGCCGAGCGTCAGCCGAAGGCATGAGTCTTGCCGCTGTAAGGAGGTGACTGTGACTCTTCCTGAAGGCCTCGTCGCCTGCGAAGACGGCCTTGTCCGCCCGACATGGGCGGCCACGGATCCGCTCTTGCGCAATTACTACGACACCGAGTGGGGAAGCCCGGTCACCTCCGAGCAGGGTGTCTTCGAACGCCTTGTCCTTGAGAGCTTCCAATCCGGCCTCTCGTGGTCAACGATCCTCAAGAAACGCGAAGCCTTCCGCTGCGCTTTTGCTTCTTTTATTCCCGAGGCCGTCGCCGCGTTTACCGATCAAGACCGTGAGCGTTTAATGCAGGACGCGGGCATCGTACGAAATAAGCGGAAGATTGACGCGGCAATGACCAATGCGCAGGCAGTCATCGCGCTTCGCGGTGCTCTAGCTGTCGAGGCCGACGCGCACCGCGCGGGGCGGATGGGGGAGGCGCCGCTTACGCACCTGCTACGGCCTCGGCAATCCTACCCATGCCACCTCGGTGAGCTTGTCTGGCTCTACCTACCTAACCACCAGCCTCGGCCGAGGTGTGCACAGGAAGTGCCCGCGCAGACCCAAGAATCCCGCGCCCTTTCGCTCGAGCTCAAACGCCGAGGCTTCGTCTTCGTCGGTCCGGTCACCGCATTAGCCCTGATGAGCGCGATCGGCATTACGAACACCGACATTATTGGCACGTGGAAGCGGCCGTTGGCCGAATGAACCAAGCTTCGTTGAGGTCGCTGCAGGTGAATAGAAACGGGTCTAGAGTGACAATATGACTCCAGAGATTACTGATCCGAGGTTTAAATCAATCGCAGAGGAAATCCGGAGGGATCCGGAAAATGCCTCGTTCACAAAGCGTGGGATCGACCCGCTCTTTTTCGCAGGGCCCGAATGTCGGATCATGATCGTTGGCCAAGCTCCCGGCCGCGTCGCTGAAGAAAGCGGAATTGTCTGGAACGACCGCAGTGGTGACCGCCTGCGTGAGTGGATGGGGATTGACCGCGATACCTTTTACAACTCGGGGAAACTGGCCATTGTCCCCATGGACTTCTACTTCCCGGGCACCGGGAAGAGCGGCGATCTGCCCCCACGTAAGGACTTCGCCGACAAGTGGCACCCGCGTCTGCTCGAGCTCATGCCCGATCTGAAGCTCACTATTCTGGTTGGCTCCTACGCGACGAAGCGCTATCTGCAGCTCAAGTCCTCGGCCTCGCTCACGCAGGTCGTCAAGGACTACCGCGACTACCTACCCGAGTTTTTCCCGCTCGTGCACCCATCGCCTCGTAACCAAATCTGGATGAAGAAGAACCCCTGGTTTGACCAGACTGTCATTCCGGATCTGCAAGAGCTCGTCGCTCAGATCATGAGGTAAGTTTCCGAGAGTTTTGTTTCCCCGAAGGTAGGCACGTCTTCGGGGAAATCTTCATTCCCGCTTGTTACTCCCACTCGCTTCCGTCAGTGCGCCAGCCAATGAAGGTCCAGACAACGGGGAGCAGGTAATTCAAAACCCACTGTGTCTGAGGCGAATCGCTGTGATCGTTAGAAAGACCGTTCGCAGGCTGCACCGCTGGAACCTCAACGAAATGATCGCGTGCATAGGCATCGAACAAACGTTGCTCACGCGCAGTGAAAGGCTCAGGGCGTGCCAAACGACGCAGGTCAGCCCTGGCCTCGTCAAAGGAATTGAAGCGCATCGGCCGATAGGTGTTCGTCGTTGCAGTGACTGGAATGCGGCCGAGGTAACGCAGCGCGCGCAAGACCTCGGGGACGGTACTGGGGCGCTTCGCTTTGCGACCCAGGTAGGTCAAGAGCCTGGGATCCGACGATGGCGGAAGGCTATTCGGGACGACTACTGCGGCTTTGACTCTCGCTGTGGCGTCAAGCTTTGAGATGCGGCTGAGAGTGTGATCGCTCATCAGGGAGCGTGAGGCGAAAGCACAATCGACACTGTTCTCTCCCAAACCGGCCTGGCTCCAGTCCTCATCCCAGGCAAGCAGATGTGAGGTGATAGGAAGATTTTCGGCGGCGGCGCGCTGATCGAGGATAGCCAGCATGGCCTCGGCAAAGTCGCAGGCGTGGACGTGGTGGCCGGCCCTGGCAAGGGGAACCGCAAGTGTGCCCGTCGCGCAGCCCATGTCCAAGATCGTCTCGCCCATCGCGGGGGAGAGTAAGTCCATGAGCCAGAGTTCGTAGTCCTCGGTCGCGTAACGGGTAAAAGTCGCCGCGCGTTTGTTCCAGTAGTCTTTGGAATCGCGGTTGATCGAAGCGGGATGCGGACTGTTGTCATGTGGCATGAGTAGTGTCCTTTAGCGGTCTGGCGGCGTCATTACCTTTTCACCATGATAGGTGTGGTATGTGCTCGGCGCGTTATTCCTAAGGTAAAAAGCGTGCAATAATTGTGCAATGACGAATCCAGCTGTAATCCCGAATTTCTCCAGTGACTATCAAGAGGGTGCACGTCAAGAGGTCATCGATGCTCTCGTTGCCACCAACATGGAGCAAACCAGCGGTTACGGTACCGACGAGCACTGCGAGCGCGCACGCGACCTGATTCGAAAGGCCTGCGACGCGCCCAATGCGGACGTCCACTTCCTCGTCGGTGGAACGCAAACAAATGCCACCGTCATCGATGCGATCCTCCTGCCCTGGCAGGGAGTCATTGCTCCCCACACCGGACATATCAACATGCACGAGGCCGGCATCGTTGAACGCGGTGGTCACAAGATTCTTGATATCCCCGCGAAAGAAGGCAAGATCACGGCCGCAAACGTCATTCGTGTGTGCGACGCGTGGGAAGGCGACGGTGCGCGTGACCATATGATCGCCCCGGCGCTGGTTTACATTTCCCAGCCAACTGAGTACGGGACCCTGTACTCGCTTCAAGAGCTCGAGGATATTTCCGCTGCTTGCCGCGAGCGCGGCTTGAAGCTTTTCGTCGATGGCGCCCGTTTGGCGTATTCCCTGGCCTCTCCGGCAAATGACGTCTCGCTCGCGGATATCGCGCGTCTGTCGGACGTGTTCTACATCGGCGGCACCAAGTGCGGCACCCTTTTCGGTGAGGCTGTCGTCATCCCCGATGGTGGGTCGATTCGCCAATTCGTTACGCAGATGAAGCAGCACGGTGCGCTGCTTGCGAAGGGGCGTCTCTTGGGCGTCCAGTTCGAGGCCTTGTTTGAGGATGACCTCTACCTGACTTTGGGTGCTCCCGGCGTTGCCGCCACTAAGCGAATCCGCGAGGCTCTGATCCGCGCTGGATATGTCGTCACGATGGACTCGCCGACGAATCTGACCTTTGTTGCTTTGGATCAGGCCGGACACGAGCGTCTCTCGCGCAAGGTGCAATACGGTATTTGGGAGACCCTGCCTGATGGTCGCCTCTTGGCACGCTTTTGTACCTCGTGGGGAACCCCCGAGGAGGACATCAAGGCTTTCGAGGCCGCGCTGGCCGAATAGTCGCCGCGGCCCTAGGTGCTCCCTCCACATGAGGCTGCGCTCGGCACGAAGCTGCGCTCCGCACCGCCCCCTCCACATGAAGTCGGTAAATGTCATGCGTTATAGCGTGTGTCTTTTCGTGACTTCGTGTGTTAGGCGGGATGACGTTGCCCAGCTGATCTGACTGCCGGCTCGTTTCCACTCCCTCCACATGCAGCTCGGCCTTGCGCCACGCCTGTTGCGCTTCCGCCACATGATGTCGGTAAATGTCATGGCTTATAACGCATGTCTTTTCACGACTTCGTGTGACAGAAGGGAAGGGAAAGAAGGGAAGGGGAAGCAGAGGGCGCGAAGCAGAGCGCGGGGAGCATCGCGTGGACGGAGCGCGCATTGAGACAGGCAGCAAACGGAACGAACTCGCATCGAAACAGGCTCCAACTGACACAAGCACGCTACGCTTGAACAGTGACAACCGACGCTACCAATTTCACTGCCCCTGACTTCTCCGCGCTCGCGGCCTCGCGCCGCTCAATCCGCGCATACACCGATCAGCAGATTCCACAGGACATCTTGGACGCGATCCTCAAAGACGCAACAACAGCCCCCAGCTGGTCCAACACTCGTGCCTTCCGCGTTGCATTGGCAACAGGGGAACGCGCCGATCGCCTGCGCAAAGAATATGTGCGACGTTTCGACCAGACCCTGGATATCCAGCACCACAAGCGCTTTGCAACGATCAAAACTGCACTCAAGCGCGAACTTCCCGATGGAGATTTCCCAGTCTGGAAGCCTTACCCGAAGGAGCTTCGAGCCCCTCAGGTCGAGGTCGCGAAAATGGTCTACGGAGCATACGGCGTTGAGCGCCGCGACTACGAGGGGCGTGACAACGCGAACCGCCGCAACGTCTCCGCTTTCAACGCCCCCGTCATGGGCTTCGTTTTTGTTCACGAAAACATGCTCCCATGGAGCGCAATGGACGCCGGTCTCATGCTGCAAACACTCTTTCTTTCAGCGAAAGCTCACGGCGTCGACTCGTGTGCAATCGGTGTGCTCTCGGCTTGGCGCGGCCCAGTTGAGCAGGAATTTGAGATTCCCCAGCACTATAAACTGATCACCGGTTTCTGCTTGGGCTACGCAGATTGCGAGGCCCCGATCAACCACGTGAACGCACCCCGCCCGCCGATCCAGCTCCTCGAAGGGAAGTAAGCGTGTCCAAACAGTACCTCTCGGTGGCTTTTGCGTATGTGGGAGTGATAGTCGGCGCAGGTTTGGCCAGCGGCCAAGATCTCCTGCAATATTTCCTTGCTTTTGGCGCCAAGGGTTTGATCGGAATCGTAGCCTTGGGTGTGCTGAACGTGATTTTCGGCGTCGTTGCCCTGCAGCTTGGCTCGTACTTCCGTTCAGATAATCACGACGAGGTCTTCGAACGCATCACTCATCCGGTGTTGCGTCGCGTCATTGATGTGGTGCTGATCTTCTCTGCCTTCACTATGGGCTTCGTGATGCTGGCAGGGGCCGGTGCGAACCTCCAGCAGCAATTCGGAGTGCCTACCTGGGCGGGCAGCTTACTGTGTGCCCTGCTTGTCATTCTTACGGCTTTCCTGGACTTCGACCGGATTATGAATGTGATCGGGGTGTTCACGCCCATCATCATGATTGCGATTGCCGTTTTAACCATCTACTCACTGGTGACTCCGCATGCGGGAATTGCGGAACTTAACGCTGCAGCGCGTAACGTCACTCCCGCACTGCCGAATCTGTGGCTGGCGACGATTAACTATTTCGCGCTGTGTGTTGTCGGTGGTATTGCAATGGCCTTCGTCCTCGGTGGCTCAATCTTGCGCATTGGTGAAGCGCGTCGTGCCGGTCGTATCGGTGGTGTACTCATTGCTCTTGTGCTTGGTGCAGATGCGCTTGCTCTGTATCTGAACGTGGATCGTATCTGGGATGTAAACGTCCCGGCTCTTGAGATAGCACGCTCAATTCATCCGCTATTCGCTTTCGGATATACCCTTGTGATTTTTGCGCTGATCTACAACACCGCTTTTTCCCTGTTCTATTCGACAGCTCGTCGTTTTTCTGGCGGGTCGACCTCACGAATGCGTCTGGTGCTCATCGGAGTAGTAGCAGCGGGCTACACGGCTTCGTTCATGGGATTCAAGAAGCTGATCGGGATTATGTATCCGGTCATCGGTTGGTTGGGTGTTGTTCTGCTAATTATTTTGGCAGCCGGCTGGCTGCGCGAGCGTTCTGCAGTCCTGCGCGAGGAAAACCTGCGCCGCAAACTTATTCGCCTTCTTGTCCGAAAGCATGCTGATGATCTCGAGTTCACGGACGAGGACCGGTTAGAGGCCCGTACGCTTGCGCGCGCTTCCGTCGTTGACGGTGTCGAATTGCGCCGTGATGCCAGTTCGGCTGCTGAGGAAATTGTCGATGCCCAAGATGACGCCGCCGCCTATGCGCGCACTCAGCTTCCCGTCGACGAGGACTTGGTTGCGCAGCAGATTGCCGAGGCCTTACCGGACTCTACCGAGAACAAGTAGTTTCGTCTTGGGCTGGCTTTAGATGTGCTAGTCGCGGCCTTGGTGAGCGTCGCTTAGTGCCCGCGCGCCTTCCTGAGCTTCCTTTGTGGAACTAATCGTTCCCAAGGCTGCTTCGGCCTCGTCAAAGTTCCCTATGGCGGCAAGCCAACGTACCAACGTGAGCCGGCTTTGGGGGGATTGGAGGTCCTGGTCAAGGCGCTCTGCTCGGGCGAGCCATTCGGCGGCGGTACCTTGTCGCAGACTGCTCACCCCACTCAGGGCCTTCTCAAGGAGATCGGCGCGCACAAGCGACATTCCCGCTAGTTCGCAAGCCTTGAGTTCGATGGCCTCGCGCACAGTGCTTGGTAGCGCCATAACCGGTTCTGCGTCCCCGTTTGAAGCTGTTGATAGAGCATCCTCAACCTGCCCCAAGAAATCGAGTGTGGAGGCGTTATTTGCATGCGTGGCACCAAACCATCTCGCAAGGAAGCTAATGGCAAGAGGCAGGGAAGAACTGGTCGGGTCCTTCAACTGAAGCGTAAGACGCGTGAGAGGATCTGCTAGATCGTAGTAGCTGCGCCGCTGGTCAAGCAGCTCAGTAAACATAGTCGAAACGGGCTTGATCCACGCTCGTTCGCTGAGATCGCTCACAGCCTTCGCGACGCTGCGCTGTTCTGAACCCACGCGCTCAGCTAGATCTTTTACAGGCAATGGGTGATTTGCTGCTACGAGTTCTGCTATGACGAGGCGTTGTAGAGGGGAGAGATGGGCCAGTTGTTCCTGGTAATACGGGGTGAATGCGTCAATCCGAGTGAGGAGCAGGGTGCTGAGATCGTCAAAGTCAGCAGTGTTCAGAGCGCCCCCAAGTATCGCCCACACTCGCGGTGAACCACCTGTCAGGTGAGTAATCGTATGGATTTTAGTCATCGCATCAGGGGTAGATACGTACTCAGCCAGTTGAGAATTGTCTGATTCTCGCGCCAAAGAAGTGAGCATTTCGCGCGCGTCTTCAGGGG
>ERZ772779.811-NODE-811-length-13685-cov-9.113280_pt1 | contig 13685 bp, 10 predicted proteins | sample MGYA00511360_ERZ772779 | MGnify/ENA primary metagenome ERZ772779 (study PRJEB29015, sample SAMEA2738112) | human oral metagenome | biome: human oral; feature: human-associated habitat; material: saliva | place: China | collected 2231 ...
TCCAATCATTGGAATTCACAGGACGCCAACCATTTAAGAATGTCCTTATCCACGGTCTTATCCGTGACGAGCAAGGACGCAAGATGTCTAAGTCACTCGGTAACGGGATTGACCCAATGGATGTTATCGAGAAATACGGTGCCGATGCCCTTCGTTGGTTCCTTTCAAACGGTTCTGCACCAGGGCAAGACGTGCGCTTCTCTTATGAGAAAATGGATGCGTCTTGGAACTTCATTAACAAGATTTGGAACATCTCTCGCTATATCCTCATGAACAATGAAGGGTTGACCTTGGATGCAGCACGTGAAAATGTAGCTAAAGTGGCTGCTGGTCAAGCAGGTAACGTGACAGACCGTTGGATTCTCCACAACCTCAACGAAACTATCGGAAAAGTCACTGAAAACTTTGATAAGTTTGAATTTGGTGTAGCTGGTCACATCCTCTACAACTTCATTTGGGATGAGTTTGCGGATTGGTATGTCGAGTTGACTAAGGAAGTGCTTTACAGCGATAACGAGGATGAAAAAGTTATCACTCGTTCTGTCCTTCTTTACACTTTGGACCAAATCTTGCGTCTCCTTCACCCAATCATGCCATTCGTAACCGAAGAAATCTACGGCCAAATCTCTGAAGGAACAATCGTGACTGCGGAATACCCAGTAGTTCGTCCAGAATTTGAAAACGAAGAAGCTGCAGCTGGCGTTGAGGCTCTTAAAGACGTGATTCGCTCAGTACGTAACTCACGTGCAGAAGTGAACGTAGCACCAAGCAAACCAATCACTATCTTGATTAAGACAAGCGATAGTAAGCTCGATGCCTTCTTCAATGACAATGTCAACTACATCAAACGTTTCACCAATCCAGAACACTTGGAAATTGCAGCAGATGTCGAAGTACCTGACTTGGTTATGTCAAGCATCATCACAGGTGCAGAAATCTACTTGCCACTCGCTGACCTTCTCAATGTCGAAGAAGAATTGGCTCGTCTAGAAAAAGAATTAGCCAAATGGCAAAAAGAACTGGACATGGTTGGCAAGAAACTCTCTAACGAACGCTTCGTAGCCAACGCCAAACCAGAAGTCGTTCAAAAAGAACGCGACAAACAAGAAGATTACCAAGCTAAATATGATGCGACCGTAGCACGTATTGATGAGATGAAGAAGTTGGTTAAATAAAACATAGAAACACGGTGATGAGCCGTGTTTTTTGGTATAATTTAGAATGGAAAGCAGGTTTTTGGAGGGAAATGAGTTGATTACTTCATCTGTTAAAGCACAACAAGTTGTTGAAGGGTTTATTCAATTACAAAGTATTAATCTATTTTCAGGAACAGGAATACAAACAGAACTGAAAATTTTTATGCCTAGATTAAATGGAAAAGATTTTGATTATTCTTCATTTGCGTCAGACCTTCGGTCTATACTTGACAGTTTTGTCTTGAACAAAAAGACAATAAAAAAATACGTTGAAGAAGAAAATTATATGGAATTATCATTACAAGCTAGAAATAAGTTTAGAGATGTTTATGTGAATAACGGTGAACTTGGTGAACTTATTTTATACACTTTTCTTGAGGGTAATCTTCGAGCGCCTAAAATCTTATCAAAAATGTCTTTAAAGACATCTAATAATATGTTTGTAAATGGAGCAGATGGTGTACATTTGTTAAAGATTTCAGAAAGTAATTATCATTTGATTTTTGGTGAAGCTAAGATGTATGCTGTTTTTTTAGATGGTTTTAAAGCGGCTTGTAAATCTTTAAAAGAATTTATAGATAATAGTAGAGTGTTTGAATTGAATTTAATCGATTCACAATTAGAAAATGAGATACTAGATCAGAATGACGTTGACTTAATATCTAAAATTATATATCCATCTAAGAACAAAAATATATATACGGTTGTGGATGCATACTCTGTCTTTGTTGGATTCCAAATTGATATTCCTGATAAAAAACTATATTTGTCAGATGAAAAATATAATTTGTGGATAAAGAATGAGATAGAAATAGAGATTAAAAAGGCATCTGCAAAAATGGAAGATGCCATAAAAAAATATTCTTTGATAGGAAAGAATTTCTACTTATATGTTATGCCATTTATAAAAATAGATGAGACTAGAAAGAACATTTTGAAGGAGGTGGTGGAATGAGAAATGAATCAATAATGGCATGGTTGAATAGTAGAGCTATTGAGGATAGTTACTTGTACGAACTATTATCTGAAAGTCAAATTAGATATGGAGATAATCTGCTAGGAATCTCTAAAAAAGCAATGAATAAAAAAAGATTTTTAGATTTATTGAGATTCGCTGATATACTTTCAAGATCTGAGAAAGCTCAAAATAGAAATATCTCATTAAAAATAATATCTCTTTTATACGATGAATTTAAAGAAAATAAGACTTTTCAATTAGTTTCTAAAAGTGTGTTAATTAAGCTTGGTAATTTTCCATCTTTAAGTCTTATTGATTCTAATTGTGAAAATAATATTTTTAATTTTGACATTGAGATTGATAAATTAATTAAAAATATTTTTCAAGGTACTTCGAACAAGAACAAAATTTTTACAGACGCTCAATACAAAATATTTAAGGAATTACAGGGGACAAATCATTATAGTTTTTCTGCTAGCACCTCGTTCGGTAAGTCGTTCTTACTTACTGAGTATGTTAAGTGGATTATTGATGAAGGAAATGCAAGTCAAAATATTGCTTTCTTAGTTCCGAGTAGAGCTTTAATTTCACAAGTTGAAGAAGATTTAAGTAAAGTAATTGTTGGTACTAGATATAAGATACTGACGGTTCCTGAAATCCCAGATTTATATAAACATAAAAAATTCATTTTTGTTTTAACTCCTGAACGACTCATACAATACTTTTCTCAAAGAAATCCCCCCATTTCTATCTTAATAGTAGATGAAGCACAGAAATTAGTCGCTAATGATGGGAGATCTCCGATTTTCTACCATGCCATTTCTTTGGCTAAGCAAAAAAGTATCAAACTTTTTTTTGCCTCTCCCAATGTTCCTAATCCAGAATTATTTTTAAATTTAGTAGGAAATTCTACGGATGAAGCTACTCAAATCATTGATATGAATGTCTCTAGAAATTTATTTTATATTGATTTACAATCGCTCTGTATAAGGCAGTATCTTGAATATTGTAACGAAAATGTAAAAGAAAGAATTTTTAGGTGCAAAAATTTATTTGATACAGTGAGTTATTTATCTAAGAACCGACAATCCATCATTTATTGTAATTCACTCAGTGATACGATGGCTTTTGCTGATAAGTTTAGTGAGGGGGTATTACAGAGAAATAATAAGAATTTAGAGGAATTGTCTGATTTTATTAAAGATACAATACATGAGAGATATGGACTAGCTAAAATGATTAGGAAAGGAGTGTCCACTCATTTTGGGGCTCTCCCACAAGTTGTTAGATCAAAAATTGAAGAAGAGTATAGATTAGGGAATATCAGATATTTATTTACAACATCAACATTGTTAGAAGGTGTAAATTTGCCAGCAAAAAATATTTTTATTTTAAGTGAAAAAATCGGTCGCACTAAGATGTCTGATTTAGATTTTAGAAATTTAATTGGAAGAGCTGGTAGACTTACAAAAGAACTTTCAGGTAATATTTTTATTGTCAAATTAGATAATAAAAAATGGCAAGGTAGTGCTATTGATTTATTGAATTTAGACAAATTACCAATTTTGAATTCAGAGTTACTTACAGGGAAAGATGCATTTTATAAAAAAATTGGACAAATTATTAATGAAGAACCATTGAGTAAAAATACTAGTCTTCAAAAAAGGCATTTTTTAAATGAATATGCCTCAATATTATCCTATCAGTATAAACAAAATCTAGATTCAATTTTATATAGAAAGTTAAATGAAAAGAACAAAAATTCACAGAAGATTTTAAAAGTAATTGAAAAATATGAAGTACCTTCTGAAATATTAATGACCTCAGTAACAATCAGTCCAGTTATCCAAAATAAAATATATACAAGTGAAAGGCCGTATATTTTTCCAAAGGACATTAGTTATTACACATGTAGAGAGGTTTTAGAACAAATGTTTACTATTTATAACTGGGGAGATAATGAACATAAAAATTTTCTTGGGAAAAAAAATAGATTAGGTTATTATGCAACCTTAATGATTGATTGGATTACCACTAAGCCATTGAATGTCATTATAAAAAGTATTATAAAGTACTACAGTTCAAATAGATTAAATATTACTCTTGATTTTAATCAAAATTATATTCTGTTTGATGAAACCAATTCACAACATTTAAATCATATTGTGAACCAAGTTATGAGGGATTTAGAAACGGTTGTTAGATTTTCAATTAGGAACTATATAACGAATTATTTACAGTTGACTAAACAAGATGAAAGCAAATGGAGAGATTACCTGGATTATGGTACTAATGAAAGTTTAGTAATTGAACTACAAAAACTAGGCATTGATCGACAAATTGCTATTGAAATTTCTAAGAAAGCATATAAATATTTTGAATTGAATAGCGAAAATAAATTATGGAAAATAAGAAAAGAAATAAAGAATGACGAGAATTTGAGTACTGAAGCACAAGACTCGATACTAGCTGTTCTAAAAGAACTTGAGTTATAAGAATGTAAGGTGTTATTGCTATAATTTATACAATTATATTTATATATTTTATGACTTTACTACTTATATACCACATACAAACCCACCAAGCGATGCTATCGGCTGGGTAGCAAAATAGATTTGAATAGCACAAAAAATCTCTTAGATTCATTTCTAAGAGATTTTTTCTTACTTCTCCCCCTCACAACCAGCCTTCTTCTTCGGCAGTTTTGGCTGCTTCGGTTCGGTTGCTGGCGCCTAGTTTGGAGAGGATATTGGTCATGTAATTACGGACGGTACCGTTTGAGAGGTAGAGCTTGTCAGCAATTTCTTGGTTAGACAGGCCTTGGGTAACCCCTTGTAAAACAGTAACTTCCTGATCGGTCAAGGGATTGGGATAGGTCATCATGACTTCCATCAGCTCTGTAGAATATTCCTTTCGCCCCTATAACACCGTATGTAAATTTTGCATAAGTTCGGCAATGCTCCCCTCCTTCAAGACATAGGCGTCGACTCCTGCTTTGACTGCCGTTCAAAATAGCCTGGGCGTTTAAAGCTTGTAACGATAACTACCTTGATTTCAGGAATTTTTTGTTTGATCCATCCTAGAGCTTCTAGTCTCATCTTGACTGGTATTTCAATGTCAAAAATGGCAATATCTACTGCTTCTTTTTCCAAGATTTGGATAGCTCCAGCTCTATTTTTCGCCTGCAAGACAGTCTCCACTTCTGGTTGAAAGCTCAAGAGCTGGCACATGGCGTCTCTAAGAATACTTTGATCTTCTGCGACTAATACTTTCATCTACTTTCTCTCCTTATAAGTCAGATGCACGCGCACCTCTGTTGGATGTTTCAAACTAACCAGATCTACTTGACCTGAAAAGGCTGAGGCACGATCCCGTACTGTGTGCAGTTCATTTCCTTCTACAGTTGCAAAGCCTTTCCTGTCATCTCTGACCGTCAGGAGCAATTCCTGAACTGTGCGTTCCAGTTTTAGATAGGCTTTTTTAGCTTGGACATGCTTGATGATATTGGTTGCCAGTTCTAACAAAATCATAGCAGCCGTCGACTCCACATCCTGGGTCAAGCTAGCCTTATCCAAGTGATTGTCAACCTGGACTTCAATTCCAGCAATCTCTAGCATCTTTTTGATAGTTTCAAGTTCTGATGCTAAGGTCCGTGATTTCAGATTTTCCACAATGGTTCGCACTTCATTCATGAAATCCTTGCTTATCTGGTGAATTTCTTTTAATTCCTTCTCTACCTGTGGATAAGTCTCCATCTGAAATAACTGCAAGGCTAAATCTGTCTTGACACTCAGCATAGCAAAGGTATGTCCCAGACTATCATGCAAATCCTGACCGATACGGCTACGTTCATTTTCAGCAAGCAATAGATTTATCTGGGCATTTTGCTTAGCCTGCGCTTCTTTCAAATCCTCCACAATCCGAATCCGAACCAAGCCAAAAGTCATTAAATTGACAAAAGTAAGAATCCCAAGCAGATAGAATAGAAACTCAACTTCGATTCTTTGAAAAATCAAAAGTCGGTCAAAAAAGAACGCAACAAACAAACTGATTTCTAATCTAAATATTATGCATAGTACGTATTGATGAGATGAAGAAACTCGTGAAATAAGCTATAAACTTCGGTAATTTGCTGGGGTTTTTGGTATAATTTGAAAAGGAAAAAGTTATCTTGGAGGGTATATGTTTATTTTAATTGTATTATTTATATTCTTTATCTTATTCTTAATTCGATTCTTAATTAATTTGTCTATTAATGGGTTTATTAATGGGTGTAGTAAACTAGATTTAGTGATGTTAATTGGTTACTTGTATTTGTTATATAAATTATTTTTTACATCAATACAAAATTTAGATGTTGCTCTCATCATTATATTGCTATTTTATTCTATATCGGATATTTTGTCGGGATTAAGAATTGTTGGATTGACTATACCTCTACTTCGAAATATTATATTGAAGTACATTAATCTTAAGGATTATCTAAAGTATAAAATTAGTATTAATATGCGAGATATAAGTGAGATTGTCTTGCTTTTATTGCTGATAACATTAATCTATGTTCAAGAGTTTTTTAAAGTGCCCACAGTTTCGTTTCAAAATATCGATACCAATATCGTTGAGTTAATTAGTTTTGAAATAGGAGTATTTAGTCTGTATGGTATATACGTTGGTTTTCTTCAATTTTTAACGGAAAATGATAAGGCTTATTATCTGGGAGTAAGCAAAACTAAATTCATGCTAGATAAATCAATTTGGTCAAGATTCACTCGGACAAAATTATTCCATATTCTTTTACTCCTCACAGTTGCAATGCCTGTTTTAAGTAATTTTATTCATCAACCAGATTATCTTGAATATATTTGGCAAGCAAGTTCAGGAATAGTAATCTTAATTTATATCTATCTACTTAAATTGAATATAAGGGTTGCTTATAATGTTTTTAGATTAAACGCCGAAGGGATTCATAAAAAAATTCAAAAACAAGATTCGTCATCTGCTGAGATGAAAAAAATAAGAGAATTAAGTAAAACAAGTGTTGATGAGGAAATTTCTATCTCTCTTCAAAGAGAAATGAAGGAGTTGTTTTGGAAAGTACATAAAAAACCAGATGAATATGTCGATGATTTTGTATCCGTCTTTCTAGAAAATCGTTTTTTATTAATTGATGTAGAAGAGCGTAATGACTTTGTATTTTATATCTTTCATAAAGAATATTGGAGAAATTATAACTTAGCTTACTCAATCGATGAATATTTAGAAAAGCTTTCATCTAAGCAAATTTATGATTTCTATAACTTCTATAGAAAGTATTGTAAATATAAGTGGGAATTTTTGAAGAAATTTCAGGATAATATTCTTTCGAATACGTGGAAAGAACTAATTGAGCAGGATCTTAGAGTTTTCCAAAGTCTTGAGGAAAAGGATGATACATTTGAAGTTTTACAAATTGAGAAACCTACGAGAGTAAATTGGAGACAGTCAAGTAATTATAAAATCAAAGAATATCTATTTGAGACTCTTATTAATAACAAAACCATCAATCTAAATGTAATAGTTGATGAATTGAAGAATGAATTACATTCTATTAAGAATTCCAAAGATGAGAAAGAATTGCAAGTTATAAATGAAGATTTTTTACGTTTTAAATTAAATCAGCTATTCAAGCTATACGAGAAGGGAGAGAGAGAGTTTTCTCTTCCCGAATTTAAAAAGCTGTCTTATGAGTTTGATGGGAGTAAACGTAATGATTCCTATAACAGTATGTTTTATTCAGAAATCTGTTTTAATTACTTAGATAGAGGAAGAATTGAAGATTTTAGCCAACTGAAAGTTAAAGCAGATGATAGTGAGGAGCAGAAAAAACAAAAATTAAAAGCTCAAAAAATGCAGAAACTTATCTTGAGTATGAATGAAGAGTATTGCTTGGCATTCATGCTATATCAATTATTATACACAGATGGTGAACTTTGGGATAATAATATTAATTTTTATGATACTCATATCAAAAAAATAATGGATGAAAATAAAAATCATCAAGATTATTTATTTCATAAAGCTAAAAATATTTTATTAAGTACCAATATCAGCCATCGTATTACAGGAGAATTTTTAGATAAAGTATGGAACACTCGTAATGACAAAATCAATACTATTACTTGGTTTGAGAAATTTGGAAATAGACACAGGATGTCAAAATTTAAAATATTGTATATCCAGTGGTTGTTAACTGAAAGAAATTATTCCCCTAGAAATAGGTTTGAAAAATTTAATAATAAAGAATTCAATAATGAAATTTGTGTAGACTATTTTATTTTCACTGATAAGATAACTGGTTTGTTTACAAAAGATTATTTCGACTTGAGCAAAAATGATTTGCAATTTACGATTGAACATATTTTGATTGAAGGAGATATCAATATACAAGATATTGCCAAGAAATTATCTTTAACTGGATTACTAAAATTAGAACATATTTTAAAAAATAATTCTATCTATAATAGTAGAGTTATATTTGATTCAATGGGAGAATTTAAATGGCTCTTTGGTAATAGTAGTAATATTTTAGATTTTTATATTTTGAAACTTATTGATAATTATTATTCTGATTTATATCAAGATAAAGAATTTATCAATGGATTCAAGCATAAATTAGAGCGTCAATTGAACTTTTTCAATATGACAACAGAAGATTATGTAGATGGTATTTCTGGAAAAATTTGTGATTTTGAAATAGTTTCAACTCCTAATAAAATAAAAATAATTTCTAATCTAAATGATATTTTAAATATTTAGGATAGTAAGATTGATATAAAGAGAATACGGAAATATCGTTATAAATAGTTTTGTTATTTTTTGGAAAGCCGTTTACTATATAAAGACTCTGTAAGTTCGAACCGCTCTGATAAGTACAACATTGCAGCCTTCTTCTCAGATGTTGGGGGAATTGAGTTGGGACTTGAACAGACCAACGAGTTCAGAGTGGTGTATGCCAATGAGTTTGATAAGTATGCGCGTCAGACTTATCAGTTAAATCATCCAGATACCTATTTGGATGGTCGCGATATTCACGATGTTCAGCCAGAGGATATTCCAGCGGAGCGCGTGGATGTGATTATGGGAGGTTTCCCTTGCCAAGCCTTTAGTATTGCGGGTTATCGCAAGGGCTTTGATGACGATCGTGGTGATCTTTTCTTTGAATTGCTTCGCATGATTGAGGGATGCAAACCTCGCGCTATTTTCATCGAAAACGTCAAAAACATGGTCGGTCATGACCATGGCAATACCTTTAAGGTTATTCGTGAAGCATTGACTGAGAACAACTACTTTATCAAGTGGAAGGTTCTCAACGGAAAAGACTATGGAAATATCCCACAAAACCGTGAGCGGATCTACATTGTCGGCTTTGATACCAAAGAAGCTTATGATTTGTTTGAATTTCCAGAGGAAATCAAGCTGACTACTACTCTTCAGGATGTGATTAACTTTGGTGATATGCTAGACGAGGTCTACTACTACCGTGAAGGCAAGCAAAATTTCTACGACCAGTTGAAGTTTGAAGTGACTAGTCAAGATACGGTCTATCAGTGGCGCCGTCAATATGTCCGTGAAAATAAAAACGGCGTCGTACCTACTTTGACAGCCAATATGGGAACAGGTGGACACAATGTCCCTCTGATTCTGACAGACAGTGGTGAGATTCGTAAACTGACACCTAAGGAGACCTTTAACGTTCAAGGTTATCCTAAGTCCTTTAAAATCCCAGAAGGAGTTTCCAATGGTCAGCTCTACAAACAAGCTGGAAATAGCGTAGTTGTTCCTGTAATTAAACGTATTGCGGAAAATGTTGCCAAGGCCTTAAATGAAAGTCGAGGGCAATCTCAACTTGAACGGTCAGGGAAATTCGCCATCATCTACACAAAGATGAATGGACAGTTCGAAGGCCAATCCTATGTCAAGGACTTTGTAGATAGCTATGACCAGGCTCTTGAAAAAATCAAGTCTTATGACGATGGTTTAGCCGTTCTGTCAGATGAAGAGTATTTGAGACTTGTAAAAAAACAAGGCAAACTCGAATTTTACAGTATTAATTAACGAATATATAAGAGGATTAGTGAAAAACTAATCTTCTTTTGATATACTGAAAATAGAAAAGAGGGCGCTTATGTGGGAACATCTAAAGTCTGAACAAAAAGAAAAATACAAAACCTTAATTACCAACTTCGCTAGCTTGAGCCAAGCTTTCTCTCAAAAGGCAGAATCCGAAGACGAGGGACAAACAGAACAAGCTGTCGCTCCTATCGTCAACTCCAAATTTCAGGAGACTGTTTTTCAAAAAGCCTTTAATGCCGTTGGGGAAGATATCGCCAATACTTCCTATGATGCTTCCGTCGTTGTGGATGAAAATCATAAATACCTAGTGGGTATCAAATCTTTTGGGATTAATTCAGGAGACCAAAAAATTGCCCAGTTCAAGAAAGATTCTCAATCTTGGACAGACTTGTTAGGTGATATCAAGTTTCATGCGGATATTTCAGTAGATAAAGAAACTGCAGACAAGGAAAACTATCAACGCTATGAAGAGTTGGCACGAAAGATTGCGACTTTGAGGAATCAGAGAATCGAATCTTCCAAGGCACAAATCAAGGGATTCAACTCTGACTCGGTCAATGTTGAAGCTGTTTATCATGTTCTGATGCCAACACCAAAAGGAGAAAAACCTAAGATTTTTGTCGGGGAGACGACTTATTTACCAGTCGATATTGAGAATCTAGTCATTGAAGGATCAACTACCAAAAACAATCCAACCAATTTCCGTTTTACGGATGGGCATCACCACTACAAGTACACGGCAGCTGACAGCCAGCTCCACATGACTTTTAATAATAAAGACATTGTGGTAGACACTTGGGACGTCCATTACATCGAAGACCCTTTTTCTCTCTTTGAAAACCTTCATTTACTGACCGCTGCACAGGAACAATCCCATATCCTGGAAACCGTATCTTGGGTTATCACAGACAAACATGGAAATGTGGAAGAAAATTCTGGTTTCAATGCCTTTAACGGTGGATCAAAACTAGCCAAAAAAGATCGTCTACCACGGATTTTAAAGATTCAGGATAAATTCAAGAACAGTCTGGCTCCAGAAGAACTAACTTTTGTGACCTTCTCTTTAGAAGAAATCCTCTTGAAGAAATGGACTAGCAAGGAAGAAAAAGCTCAGATGAAGGCTATTCGTGAGGACTTGATTAACTTTGTCCATGAGACTGGCAATGAGAAACTCATTAAAGAAATTGAACAACTTGTCTATCGTCCAGTTAGTGAAGTTTACATTTCCCTACCTGACTCCAAGAACTTCCATGATGAAAGGCCAGACTTCTTTGGTCCAGGATTTGGAAGCTTTGAACCTGGTACTAAAAAACTAGCTCTATCCAAAGAAGAAAGAACCTTTAAACTAAGATTTTTACCTTCTGGTGATGTCATCAATGCCTATATCAACCAAGAAGCTGGTAAGGCGATTCAGTCGACTGATAAGCAAGAAATCCTTGGAAATTGGATTTTACGTGGTGTTTTCCAGTTAAAGGAACGAGAAGTCTTGACAGGACAACGGCTCAATGAATTAGAAATCAACGGTATTCGTTTAACCAAATTTAAAAATGGCGAAATCGGGATTGAATTCATCTGGATTGACACCGAAAACCCACCAAGCGATGCCATCGGCTGGGTAGCAAAACAAACCTGAACAACATAAAAAAATCTCTTAGATTCATTTCTAAGAGATTTTTTCTTACTTCTCCCCTCACAACCAGCCTTCTTCTTCGGCAGTTTTGGCTGCTTCGGTTCGGTTGCTTGCGCCTAGTTTGGAGAGTATATTGGTCATGTAATTACGGACGGTGCCGTTTGAAAGGTAGAGCTTATCCGCAATTTCTTGGTTGGACAGCCCCTGTGCAACTCCATGTAAAACAGCGACTTCTTGCTCGGTCAAGGGATTGGGATGGGTCATCATAACTTCCATGAGCTCTGGAGAATACTCCTTGCGTCCCTCTAACACCGTATGCAGGGTTTGCATGAGTTCGGCGATGCTTCGCTCTTTCAAGACATAGGCGTCTACTCCTGCTTTGACAGCTCGTTCAAAATAGCCTGGACGTTTAAAAGTTGTAACGATAACCACCTTGGTTTCAGGCACTTCTTGTTTGATCCACTCGAGTGCTTCTAGTCCCGTCTTAACTGGCATTTCGACGTCAAGGATAGCAATATCTACTGCTTCTTTCTCCAAGATTTGGATGGCTTCATCTCCATTTTTCGCCTGCAAGACAGTCTCCACATCTGGTTGAAAGCTCAAGAGCTGGCACATGGCGTCTCTCAGCATACTTTGATCTTCTGCGACTAATACTTTCATCTACTTTCTCTCCTTATAAGGCAGATGCACGCGCACCTCTGTTGGATGTTTCAAACTGACCAGCTCTACTTGACCTGAGAAGGCTGCAACACGATCTCGGACTGTATGGAGTTCATTTCCTTTTACAGTTGCAAAACCTTTCCCATCATCTCTGACCGTCAATAGCAATTCCTGATCTGTACGTTCCAGTTTTAGATAGGCTTTTTCAGCACTGGAATGTTTGATGATATTGGTCGCCAGTTCTAACAAAATCATAGCAGCCGTCGACTCCACATCCTGGGTCAGGCTAGCCTTGTCCAATTGATTGTCAACCTCAACCTCAATTCCAGCAATCTCCAGCATCTTTTTGACAGTTTCAAGCTCTGAAGCTAGGGTCCGTGATTTCAGATTTTCCACAATGGTTCGCACTTCATTCATGGAATCCTTGCTGATCTGGTGAATTTCTTTTAATTCCTTCTCCACCTGTGGATAGGCCTGCATCTGAAATAACTGCAAGGCTAAATCTGTCTTGACACTCAGCATAGCAAAGGTATGCCCCAGACTATCATGCAAATCCTGACCGATACGACTGCGTTCATTTTCAGCAAGCAATAGATTTATCTGGGCATTTTGCTTGGCCTGAGCTTCTTTCAAATCCTCGACAATGCGAATCCGAACCAAACCCAATGTCATCAAATCGACAAAAGTAAGAATCCCAAGCTCAAAGGCTACAGCCTCAGTTTCGACTGACTGAAACATCATGAGTTGTCCAACAACAAGAACTTGAGCAAGGAGAAAAGTCCAGACATGAAGAGAACGTAAGCTACGCACTCTAAAATGATAAATCAAGAGATTGGCAAGGAAAAAGAAGAACCAGACATAGTTGCCATAAATAAAGACGGTATTCCCAGCTACATAGGCTAGCATGATAATCCAAAAGAGCCAGGATAATCGCTGGCTCTTGGTTGTCAAAACGCCTAAGTAAGCCACCACAAATAGAATATCAACTAGTAAATGCCAGCTAGGAATTTCCCCAACTACTGCAGAGAGGATAGGGAAAACCATAAAAATCAAACTGGCCCAAAACATATAGTGTATGCTTTTCAGTCTTTCAAGCATTAAGCATTCTCCTTATGACCTTGAAGGTAAA
>ERZ772779.817-NODE-817-length-13620-cov-24.057280_pt1 | contig 13620 bp, 12 predicted proteins | sample MGYA00511360_ERZ772779 | MGnify/ENA primary metagenome ERZ772779 (study PRJEB29015, sample SAMEA2738112) | human oral metagenome | biome: human oral; feature: human-associated habitat; material: saliva | place: China | collected 2231 ...
CTCGAATACACCGGATGCAACGCCACCTGCGGCAGACGCTCCTGCCACGAAGCCATCGTCTTCAAAAACTTCACACAACCAGCGCAGGTCGCCGACACAAACACCAGCACACGCGCCTGATTCTTAGCCAACGCACGCAAATTCGTGTGGCGACCATTCTCCAGATACAGCGCCGCATGCGGAATCGGCATGCGAACATATTGCTCTTCACCGTTCTCGTCATACACCGGCTCCGGCAAAATCACCTGAGCCTGCGGCTCCGGCTGCGCCAAAGCGTCACCGCGGCGAACAGCCTCCAACGTCACAGCAATCAGCGCCGCACCAAAAACCCAAGTCCAGCCGCTATTACCCAGACCCAGCAGAGTCGACACAACACCCGTGCCGCCCCTCAACGCGCTCGCATGCGCACCAGCCGCCGCCAACAGCAGCGCAATATTACGGACCAGCGTGTAACGGCTCACCGGCGCATTCGACTCAGAACCGAAACAATTACAACTTCCAGTACGACCCGTCGCCAGCGCGCGCGCAATCACCACCGTATAGAACAGCATCAGAATCAGCGCCAAACCCGAAGCAATCACCGCAGGCAAACGCACCGGCGACAACAACAGGACGGCGGCTAGGGCGATCTCGAACCACGGCAAAATCAGCGACACCGCACGGGTCGGCGCGATCTTCTCCAAACCAAGATTCTGAATACCAGTCACGGTACTCTGCGGGTCCTTCGCCTTAGCAATACCGCTAATCAACAAAGTCAACGCAACAAGTGCCGTACACAAAACAAGCGGCACAGTAGAGACGGTGAGCATAAAACTCCTAGAGTGAGTGTGCGAAAACAGGAGGCGGCAGCGGCAGTTTTAGGCAGGACAAACCGTGCGATGTGCCGCCGTGTTATACACGATTTTACGCCCTGCACATGGGGAATTGTCCCTACGAGTTAAGCTCTACGAGTTAAGTGGAAAGCGGTATACGCCCTCGTTCCTACAGGGGCACCCGCCCTCGCTTCGCTTCGGGCACCCTGATGTCACTACGGGCGATACCGCTTTCCTTAGGGTTAGGCGCGCTATGCCCTTCCTCCGCTCCTACAGGGGACCCGTCCTCGCTTCGCTCCGGGCACCCTGATGTCGCTTCCAGAAGGGATAGCTACGCCTTGGGGTTGCCGCGGGCCATGGCACTTGGGTACGCTACACCCTTCCTCCGCTCCTGCAGGGAACCCGTCCTCGCTTCGCGTCGGACACCCTGATGTCGCTTCCGGAAGGGATAGCTACGCCGATGGTTCCCTAAATCGCCGTGAGGCGCACCCCGTACTCGCCCGCAAGCTCCGCATACGCCTGCACAAAGCGCTGCGCTCGCGCACCCGAGGCACAGAAAACGCCCACACGCTGATCACGCACTGACTCAAACAGGCTCAGCAGCTCCGCGGGCACGTCGGTTGCCGGTAGCAGCGACCCCTCCGCGTCACTCAGCTGCGACAACGGCACATGCAAAGAACCCTCATGCTTCACCGACTCCTCACGCTCGGGCACCTCACGCACATCCAGCAGAACCTGCGGAACCTCATGCGCCGACAAATCCACCGGCACCACACGCGCCGGATCCGGCACCGCCCCAAACGACGTACACGTACCCGACAAGGCATCATACGTCAGCAGAGAGCCCGCCGCCGTCGGCAAACCACTCACATGCTTAAGCACCTCCGTTGCCATCAGCGAACCAACCACAGCCGTCGTCGCACCCAACACCCCGGCAAGCGCACACGACTCCACCGTCTGCGGAATCGTCGGAAAAATATCACGCAAATGCGCGCCATCCGGCTCAAAAAGACTCACCGACCCGCCAAAACGCAAAACCGTGCCCCACACCAGCGGCAAACCCGCAACCTGCGCAGCATCCGCAATCAGATACTTCGACGCAAACGTATCCGTACAATCCACCACACAATCCGGTGCCGACGCGGCGAAAAGATCCAAAATCCAGGACGCATCCACATGCCGAATCGTTGTCTCAACCGTCAACGACGGGCACAGCTCCAAGGCACGGCGCGCCGCAACCTCCGCCTTCGGCTCCCCCACATCAGGCACACCAAAAAGCGGCTGACGCTGAATATTCGACAGCTCCACCGAATCAGAATCCACAATATGCAGATACCCCACACCAGCCGCCGCCAACGCCTGCACCACCGGACAACCCAAACCACCAGCACCAATCACCAACACGCGTGCAGCCGCCACCGCATCCTGATCAAAGCCCGGCAGGCGACGCTGACGGTCCGTGCGCTCGCGATCCAGACGCGCATGCTCCGGATTCACCGGGGTAGGGGAGAGGTTTACATCCACGAGACAAAACCCTCCGACGGCGACGATGCCTTCGCGTGCTCACGCACCGGAATACGGCCCGCCTCACGCGCCAACGCGCCTGCCTGCACCGCAAACTTCATCGCCTGCGCCATCGCCACCGGATCCTCAGCACGATTCACCGCCGATGCCAACAACACCGCATCACAACCCAGCTCCATCGCCAGTGCCGCGTCGGAGGCGGTACCCACGCCGGCATCCAGGACCACCGGAACCTGCGCGCGAGAAGCAATCAGCTCAATATTGTGCGGGTTCAAAATGCCCAGACCGGTACCAATCGGCGCGCCCAACGGCATAACCGCCGCAACGCCCGCATCCTCCAGGCGAGCGGCAGCCACCGGGTCGTCAGAGGTGTACGCGAGCACCGTGAAATCCTCAGCGACCAGCTGCTCGCAAGCGTTCAACAGCTCCACGGTGTCCGGCAGTAGAGTGTCTTCGTCGTGGATGATCTCGACCTTCACCCAGGAAGTGCCCAGCGCCTCGCGGGCGAGCATCGCGGTCATCACCGCATCGGCTGCGGTGCGGCACCCTGCGGTATTGGGCAGCGGCGCAATATTGAGCTTCTGCAGAAGCGGAAAAATGGGGGTGCCTGCGGCGTGACGGCGCATGGCAACGGTCGTCATTTCGGTGCCGGAGGCGATGAGCGCCTGCTCGAGCAGGTCCATGCTGGTTGCGCCTCCGGAACCCATGATGAGGCGGGATGTGAAGGTGCGGTCGCCGATGGTGAGCGGTGTGAGGCTCATGGTGTTCTCCTCTGTGGGAACGTCTAGATAACGGGGTTTGCTGGTTGGTGCGGGGCGCTACGGTGCGCCCGGTTTAGGGAACAAAAACCGAGAATATCTGTTCTTTTTGCCGGTGGGTATGAGCCGGCGGGAATCTCGCCGGTTCAGGCTGGAAGATTAGCCGCCCTGAACGGCGGTGAGGGCATCCACCCTATCGCCCTCGTTCAGCGGCACATCCAGCCACGTGGAACGCGGCACGATACTGCGGTTGAGCGCCACAGCCACGCCATTTTCGGTACCGAACTGGTCCATGACAAGGTCAAATACGGTGCGGGCATTCGTGGTTAGCGGCTCGCCGTTGTAGGTGATAATCATGCGAAATCCTTTCGTGAAGGTGCCGGGTGCATCCGGCGGGGACTGTGTTTAGTGGGTGAATCGTGCCGGGTCGCACGCCTGCATGATGGGCGGAATCTCAGCCCCGCAGGCGACCTCCGCACCAACCTTGCCGGCGAGCGCGGCAAGCAGAATACCGTGGCGGAAATAGCCTGTGGACACGAGCTGGCGGGTGCCGTCGGCGCGAGTGCGGTGCCCGAAGATGGGCAGGTCGTCCGGGGTGCCGGGGCGGGCGCCGACGTTCGCCTCCAGAAGCTCGCACTCTTCAACCGCGGGCACCAGGCGGATTGCGTCACGTAGCAGCTGGTGTACGCCGTCAATGGCGGGTAGTGTGCGGTGGTCTTCGCGGCTGGTCGCGCCGATGCACAGCTCCCCGTCAGGGCGGGGGATGAGGTAGACGGGGCGGGAGTTCACGTAGCCGCGCACCACATGCTTGAGGATGGGCCGCGGGGCGCGCAGACGCAGAATGTCCCCGTAGACGGGGCGTAGCGGGTAGTCCCCGTGCAGTGTTGCCCCTAGTCCAGCGCAGATAATGTCGCCCGCGTCCGGGTCGGTGACCCGTTCGGTGCTGAAGGTGACGCCGCGGCGGGTGAGGGCGTCTTTGAGGGCGCGCCTCATGAGCCGCGGGTGTAGCTGATGGTCACTGGGGATGCTCACAGCGCCGGCGATACGCGGTGCCAGGAGCGGTTCGAGGGCGCGCGCCTGCGTGGGGGTGACGGGGTCTGCGGGGCGGTTCATGTCCCGGTAGTAGGCGCGGGTGCGTTGCAGGTGCTCGGCGTCGGCACGGTCGGCTGCGATGATGAGCGTGCCGGTGGTGTCGTAGCCGGTGGGCAGGTCGGTGGCGCGGCTGAGCCTCTCCATAAGGGAGGGGTAGGCGTCGGCGCTGGCGGTCATGAGCGGGAAGAGCGCGTCCTGCTGGAATTGCACTTCTGCGATGGGCGCGAGCATACCGCCGGCGTAGTGGCTGGCGGCGGGGTAGAGCGCCGTGCCGTCGTCGGCGGTGCCGTAGCCGCTGGTTTCGGCGTCGATGAGGTGCACGTTCTCGCCGCGTTCGGTGAGCTCAAACGCGGTGGTGAGGCCAATGATTCCGCCGCCAACGATGGTGATGGTCATGGCTATGCCTGCAGCGCGGGGTTGTCGACGAAGGCGCGGACCATGGCGATTCCGGCAACTCCGGTGGTGCGGATGGCGGGGCAATCTTCGGGGGTGATGTCGCCGATAGCTACGGTGGGTACGGCGGACAGTTCGGCAAGTTCGCGGAGCCCGTCAATGCCGAGGGGCGGGCGGTTGGACTGCTTGGTGGGGCTGGGGCGGAACGGCCCGGTACCAATGTAGTCGATCAGGTGCGCAATCTTGTTGGACTCTTCGACGAGCTGCCGGGTGCCGGTGGTCAGACCGATGATCGCGTCGGCGCCGAGGAGGGCGCGGGCGTCGGCTACGGGCAGGTCGTCTTGACCGATGTGCACGCCGTCAACGCGCACGCCGCGGGCACGCAATGCGAGGGCGACATCAACACGGTCGTCGACGAGGAGCGTCTGGTGCGGCTGGATGATGCCGGCGATAGCTTCGGTGAGCTGGTAGAGTTCGCGCGCGCTGATGGGTTTGGACCTGACTTGGATGCAGGTGGCGTGTTTGGCTGCCCGAACGGTTTCGAGGGGGTTGTCGCCTGTGACGAGGTAGAGGTTCAGGTCGAGGGGGCGTGCGGGGGTAGTGTAGGGGTGCGTTTCGCGGGTCATGCGGGTCTACGATTCGTCGTCGAGTAGATGTTTTGAGAAAATCTCTCATGGAATTTCTGTGGTTAGGTTAGCACAGCTGTGTGGTGAGTTGAACATTCTTCAAACTTTTGAGATGTCTGACGGGGTGCGTTCCTCGCTTGTGCGGGGGAGAGGCCGGCGCGCTATACACTTCCTTCGCTCCTGCAGGGGCACCCGCCCTCGCAGAGCTCGGGCACCCTGATGTCGCTTCAGGAAGGTATAGCTGAGCCGTGCGCGCGCATGGTTGTGCTGAAACCTTCTTGCCGCGAGCCCGCAGGTAGGCGCTCTGACCTCCCATGCGGAGTCACCGCAATGCCCTCAACCCAATATTCAATCTTGGCGAGTTGCCTGCGGTACCTAACCCGAGTATTCCCCCTCCCCGTTCCCGCACACTCTTCCCACAGCGAGCAGCCGCGGTTCGCATCCCAGCCGCGCAGCCGCACCCACTACTCCACCTGCCCGGAGAAGGGGAGAGAGTTAGTAGGGGAGAGGCCGGTATGTTCCGTCGCGACATCAGGGTGTCCGACGCGAAGCGAGGACGGGTTCCCTGTAGGAGCAAGGAACATACCGCCTCGACCCGTCCAACCTAACTCAAAAAAATAAAGCCCCAAACCATAAGGTTCGGGGCTTATGGAGCGGCTGACGGGAATCGAACCCGCGTATCAGGCTTGGGAAGCGTGCGCTCTACCATTGAGCTACAGCCGCATCTTTTTCAGTGTATCGCGTCTGCTTGCCGGGGGTGAAATGTGTTGCGGCTGTTTGTGTGCTGGCGTCGGGGTTGAAATGTGATGTAGGACTGTGTGCTGGGGCTGGTGGATGCCTGCACGTGGGTGGTGTTTGCCAGGTATCCTTTAAGCGTGCTTATTTCAGATCGCGATATTCGTCAAGAGATTGCTGATGGGCGCATCGTTCTTGAACCGTTCGATGAGTCGATGATTCAGCCTGCAAGTGTGGACGTGAGGATTGATCGTTTCTTCCGTCTGTTCGATAACCACAAGTACCCGCATATTGATCCTGCTCAGCCGCAGGAGGATTTGACGCGCCTGGTGGAGGTGGCTCCTGATGAGCCGTTTATTTTGCATCCGGGTGAGTTTGTGTTGGGTTCTACGTATGAGAAGGTGACTCTGCCTGATGATGTGGCTGCCCGCCTGGAGGGTAAGTCGTCGTTGGGTCGTTTGGGTTTGTTGACTCACTCTACGGCTGGTTTTATTGATCCTGGTTTTTCTGGGCATGTGACGCTTGAGTTGTCGAATGTGGCGACTTTGCCGATTATGTTGTGGCCGGGTTCTAAGGTTGGTCAGTTGTGTTTCTTCCGTTTGAGTAGCCCGACTGAGCATCCGTATGGTTCTGGTGCGTATGGTAACCGTTACCAGGGTCAGCGTGGCCCGACTGCTTCGCGTAGTTATTTGAATTTTCATCAGACGATGATTCCTGCGGATAGTTCTGTGGAGTCTTAGTCTTTCCCGCTTTGGGGTGCGGGCGTGCAGGCTGTGTGTTTGTGCGCCCGCGTTGGGCGGTTTTTCCGTCTGTTGTGCTCGTGCGTTCACTCGCGTGCGGGTTTTTATCTCTCACTCTCTAAGGATTTTTGATGAATCTGAAGCCTGTTGTTCTGCGTGTTGCTGGCGCGGAAGTTTCTTTGTATCTGATTGATATGTCGGACTCTTTTGTGGAGCGTTTTAAGAAGGCGTGGGAGCCTCTTGCTCCGGAGTTTTTTGATACTCCTGATGAGGCGTATGCTTCGTTGTCTCGTTTTGATCAGGTGATGTTGGTTCATGCGCCGACTGATGAGTCGGTGATGGATTTGGCGAATCCGTTGATGGGTTCGTTTGATAAGGTTTCGACGCTGCGTGTGGCTGATGATGATTCGGGTATGCAGGATCTGACGAGCCGTATTACGTTGGCAATGATTGAGCAGCTGGTTGGTCGCGGTGTGATGCTGCATGCGGCTGTTATTGGTGACCCTGAGTCGAAGCGTGCTGTGGCGCTGGTGGGTGTTTCTGGTAGCGGTAAGACGACTGCGTCGCGTTTCTTGGGTTCGAAGTTTGCGTACCTGACGGATGAGACTGCGATTATTTCGGATGAGGGTGTTGTGTCGCCGTATCCGAAGCCGCTGTCTGTGATTGTTGACCCGAATGCGCCGAAGGATCAGCAGAACCCGGTGGATTTGGGTCTGAACGTGGTTGATTGTGATGACCTCAGCTATGAGCTGTCGCGTATTGTGTTCATTTCTCGTGATGAGTCGGCTTCTGAGCCGTATTTTGAGCGTGTTCCGCTGCATGAGGCTCTGGTGTTCTTGAGTGAGCAGAGCTCGGGTCTGGCGCGTCACCCTGAGGGTGTTGTGTCGCTGGCTAAGCTGGTGGAGCGTTGCGGTGGCGTGTGGCGCCTGGTGTACTCGGAGATTGAGGATACCCTGCCGCTGGTTCAGGATCTGCTGAATGGTGGTGAGCTGCCGAACGCTGATGAGGTTGAGAAGCTGGAGAAGTACACGGTTGAGGATCACCTGCCGGGTGTGTTCTTGAACGGTACGATTGCGGTGTCTCGTATGCCGGGTACTTCGGGTGTGCGTGTGGGTGAGGACGGCCCGTTCTTGCTGCTGTGTGACACTGAGCTGAATGAGCTGTCTGATTTTGCGGCTGAGTGCTGGCTGCAGGCTGAGGGCGACATTTCGTACGATGACCTGTTTGCGCGTCTGGCTGAGATCTTTGAGGGTCTGCCTGCGGAGGCGTATGACGAGAACCTGAGTACTATGGCGGCTGGTTCGATGCTGTGGGTCCGTGTGATTGATGATCCGCTGATTGATGACGCGACGTGGGCTCAGCTGACGAGCGATGAGGTTTTGGATGAGGAGGAGCAGCAGATTGCGCTGGATTCCTCTGAGGACGCTGTTTCTGATGATGAGGATGACGTGGTGGAGGACTAGCCACTGCGGCTCTCTGAGGTGTCTCTCAGGCGCGGCTCTCTGAGCTCCGATTGATAGGCACTGCTTAAGCACGAAGGAGGGGCGGGTAGAAGATGATCTTCTACCCGCCCCTCCTTTTACGTTTGTGGGGTTGCATTTGCGGGGTTTGCAGGACGCTTAGCCCCGTGACGCCTTACTGTGCAGCCTTGTCGCGGCGCTTCTGTTCACGCTTCTGCTCGCGGCGAGCCGCACGCACACGCAGCGCGCCGGGCGCCTTCACCGGCAGCAGCAGGAGCAGACCCGCCACCACAACGATCAGAATACCGAGCACACCCCAAATTTGCGCGCCCATGATGCTCACGCACAGACCGAACAGCATCGGCGCCAGGAAGCTCGTGGCACGACCGGTAGTCGAGTACAGACCGAACAGCTCACCCTCAGTGCCGGGCTCAGCCAGGCGAGCCAGGAAGGTGCGGGACGCCGACTGTGCCGGGCCCACGAACAGGCAGAGCAGCAGAGCGCATACCCAGAACACACCAGGCTGAGGGAAGAACAGCAGCGGGGTAGCCGCCAAAATAATGCCGACCAGCGAGATAACAATAATCGCCTTCGGGCCCAGGTAGTCATCCAGGTAGCCGCCCAGGATTGCGCCAACCGCGGCGACAGCGCTACCGGCAATACCGAACAGAATCACCTCGGAGGTGCTGAAACCGAACGTACCCGCCGCGAGAATACCGCCGAACGTAAAAATACCGGACAGACCATCACGGAACACCGCCGAAGCAACCAGGAACCACAGGGTCTGCGGGGAGGTCATCTTCAGACGACGAATCGTGCGCCACAGCGCCTTATAGGAGGCGAGCAGGCCGCCTTGACGAGCCGGGGAGAAACGCTCCAGACCCAGCTCCAGGAAACGCAGCTCGCGGGTGGGAAGCACCTCCGGCAGGAAGCGCTCGCGGGTGCGCATACGCACCAGCAGCGGCACGCAGAAGAAGAGGCACCATGCGGCGGCGAACAGTGCGACCGCACGGATATTCAGGGCGTTCTCGGTGGTCAGGCCGAGCACCTCGGGGGTAAGCACAAAACCCCACAGCACCACAGCCAGCGCCAGGATGCCGCCAATGTAGCCGGCAGCCCATCCGGCGCCCGAAATCTTACCGATATTCTCCGGGTGGGAGATACGCGGCAGCACGGCGTTATAGTTCACGTACGCGAACTCGCTAAACACGCTCGCCGCAGAAATCAGGGTGACACCCAGCCACAGGTACTGCGGGGTGGGGCCCACGAAGAAGCACGCCGCCATCGAACCGACCAGCAGCATGGTGTTCACACCGAGCCAGAAGATACCGCGGCCGGACTTATCGTTACGCTGACCGGTGACCGGCGCCAGGATAGCAATCAGGAAACCGGCGATAGTCAGACCCAAAGACAGCGCCGAGGAGGTCTCTTCGGGAGTGCCGAAGTAGCTGCTGGTCAGGTACACGGTGAAGATGAAGGTCGTCATAATCGAGTCGAAGCTCGACGAACCAACATCCCACATGACCCAGGACGCGATTGAACGGCGGCTATTCGCGTGGTCAACGACCCTACGCTGAGCCTTCGTCTTAGGGCGGGGAGAAGAAATAGTCATAGTTGTGCTTTCAGGTGCCGAGGTGGCGCTTCAGCCCAGCGGCGGCATGAAACCGGCTGAAGTAAGCGGGCGTGCTGAAGAGGGAACACCAGGCGGTACGTACCGAGTGGAGATACGTACCGCCTAGTTCATGAACTTTCGCGCGGAAGGCGCAAAGTCTTAGTTGAAGAAACGACGCTGCAGGCGAGCAATACCGAAGCTCACCACAGCACCCACGACGGAGGTCAGAACGGTCCAGAGGATGACCTGACGCAGGGTATCTTCAGACTCGTGGGAAATGGCGGGAGGCTGGTTACCGGTAGCCTTGGTCCAGGCTGCGCCCAGGCCCTTACCAACCAGGGCAACTGCGCCCATGTTGATACCCGCAATAGCAAGCTTAGCGACGGGGTTCATGTGTATCTCCTTAGCTGTATACGATGCGGCGTCTTGCCCGTGAACCCCTTCGGGGTTGGGTGAGAAAAGAGCGCCACTCCCTAGCGTATAGGGTTTAAGGCGTTCGTGCCGCCTTGGAACCTCTCCGTCCCAAAATTGTACACCGTGCAATTCTGTGATGTGGGCAGAAGAGCGAAACAAAAAGCGGTAAATTGGCACGAACAGCGAGACACGCCTACAATCGAACCTGGGCTTCCACCCGCACCACAACGGTACGGACAAGGAACCCCACACGACAGGGGAGCGCCACCGAGGCGCTGAGAGTGCTAAGCAGACCCTCGAACCTGATCCGGTTAGTACCGGCGTAGGGAGTCGAATTTCTTCTCAATGTCCTCGTCCATTAAGAGGGCGAGGACATTCCCCTTCCAACGACGGAAGGACCACCAATGTCACAGAACGTAACCCCCGCCTCCCAGGCATCTACCCAGGCACCCGCACAGGCAGAGAAGAAGCCGAACCTGCGCTGGCGAGTCAACGAAATCGTCATTGCCGCAGTGATCGCAGTAGCTTGCGCTGTCATCTTCTGGATCTGGGACATCGCAGTCGGCCCCGCCGCCAAAACCGCACTCGTAGCAGCACCCGAATTCCGCCCCATCGTCGCCGGCGCATGGCTGCTTGGCGGCACCCTCGGCGGCCTGCTCATCCGCAAGCCCGGCGCGGCACTCTTCGGCGAAATCGTCGCAGCATTCATCTCCGTACTCTTCACCGGCGGCGCATGGAGCGGCGAAATCCTGATCGCAGGCTTCTTCCAGGGCGTCGGCGCTGAAATCGCCTTCGCAATCTTCCGCTACCGCCGCTGGAACGCAACCGTCGCCCTCTTCGCCGGTGCGCTCAGCGGCCTGTTCATGGGCGTTAACGAAATCTTCATCTACTACCCCGACATGGAACCGGTCAAGGCAATCATCTACGTAGCATGCGCCGTCATCTCCGGCGCAGTCATCGCAGGCTTCCTGGCGTGGATTCTCGTGCAGAACCTCGCCAAGACCGGTGTGCTCTCCTCGCTGGCATCCGGCAAGACCAGCCGCTAACCACCAGCAACTAGCCACCAACTAGTCACTCACCACGAGTCACCACTCGGCACACTACAGCAGCCACACAAAAGGCTAAGGAACCATCATGGAAGCAACACCGCGCGGGGCGCGCATCGAGCTCAACAACTTCAGCTGGCACCACCCCGGACGCCCAGAGCCCGTCATCAGCGGACTCAACCTCACCATCAACCCCGGTGAAAAAGTCCTGCTGTTGGGCACCTCCGGCGCCGGCAAATCCACGCTCCTGCACGCCATCGCCGGTGTGCTCCACGATGACGACGGCGAATCCGCCGGCGGCACCATCACCATCAACGGGCAAGCACCCGCCGAAGCACGCGGCACCGCCGGCATGATGCAGCAGGACCCCGAATCCTCCATCGTTATGGCAACCGTCGGCAACGACGTCGCCTTCGGCCCCGAAAACCTGCGCGTACCCCGCGAAGAAATCTGGGGCCGCGTCACCGAAGCCCTCACCGCAGTAGGGCTCAACGACCTGCCCCTCGACCACCCCAGCAGCGCACTGTCCGGCGGGCAGAAGCAGCGCCTCGGCCTGGCGGGCATCCTCTCGATGCACCCCGGCGCCATGATCCTCGACGAACCCACCGCCAACCTTGACCCCTCCGGCGTGCAGGAAGTACGCGACAGCATCCTCTCCGCTGCGGAGGCGACCGGCGCGACCCTGCTCGTCGTAGAACACCGTGTGAGCATCTGGGCGCCGCACATGGACCGCATTATCGTGCTCGGTGCAGGCGGCACCATCACCCACGACGGCGCACCCGACACCGTACTCACCGAAGCACGCCAAGAACTCATCGACGCGGGCGTGTGGGTACCCAACTACGTGCCGCGTGCGCCGCAGAGCGACAGCGATAGCGAGCACGGCGAGGCGCTACTGCGCGCCGAAAACCTCAGCATCACCCGCGCACAACCCACCCCCAAACAACGACGCGCACGCCGACGCACCATCAAACGCCTCGGCAACACCCCCGCACCCGCACCCACCGACCTGCCCGTACTGCGTAGCGGCATCAACCTCACCCTGCACGCCGGCGAACACCTCAGCGTGCTCGGCCCCAACGGCGCAGGCAAATCAACCCTCGCACTCACCCTCGCAGGGCTCCTCACCGCACCCGACGGCACCCTCACCGCCACCGACGCGCTACGCAACTACGACGGCGGCAACCACAGCGGCAAGCCCGCCCACTGGGACGTGCCCACCTGGACCCCCGCCCAAATGCTCAGCCGCATCGGCTACGTCTTCCAAGAACCCGAATACCAATTCATCCGCGGAACCGTACGCGAAGAACTCGAACTCGGCCCCCGCCGACTCGCCGCACTCACCCGCAACCCCCTCAACGAAGACGACCTCACCGCCCGCACCAACGAACTCGCAACCCACCTACGCCTCACCCACCTACTCGACGCCAACCCCTTCACCCTCTCCGGCGGCGAAAAACGACGACTCTCCGTAGCCTCCGCACTCGCCACCGCACCCAAAATCCTCATCCTCGACGAACCCACCTTCGGCCAAGACGCACGAACCTGGGCAGAACTCGTCGACCTCATCCGCGAACTACTCGCAGGCGGCACCGCCGTCATCTCCATCACCCACGACGAAGACTACACCGCCGCACTCGGCGGCAAATCCATCACCCTCGAGGCACTCGAAGCTTCCGAACCCTCCGGACCCCAGGCAGCCCCCGGAAAGGAGAACGCATGAACACCGACTTCTTCGGCACCATCGACCGAACCAGCTACTTCAGCAACCTCAACGCCGGCGTAAAACTCATCGTCTCCTTCACCCTCATCATCGCCGCACTCATCGTGCGCGACCCCCTCACCTCCGGAATCCTCTTCGCCCTCGAACTGCTCGGGTTTATCCTCGTCGGATTCCGACCCGTCAACGTCCTCACCCGCTTCTGGCCCATCCTCATCGCCGTCATCACCACCGGCTGGTCCGTCGCCATGCTCAGCGCCAAAAGCGGCACCACCATCCTCGACCTCGGCTTCAACAGCATCACCACCGACTCCGCCGCCGTCGGCGCAGCCATGATGATCCGCTCCCTCGCCATGGTCCTACCCACCCTCGCGTTCGTGCTCACTACCGACCCGACCGACCTTGGCGACTCCCTCGCACAAACCTTCAAGCTACCCTCCCGGTTCGTGCTCGCAACCGTCGCCGCGCTACGCTTGGTCGGCATTCTCTTCGCTGAATGGAACGCCCTCGGCCAGGCACGACGCGCCCGCGGACTCGGCGCAGGCCAATCCCTTATTGGGCGTGCACAAACCTTCGGCGGACAAAGCTTCGCCCTGCTCGTGCAGGCTATCCGCCGCGGCTCCCGCCTCGCCATCACCATGGAGGCGCGCGGCTTCGGCGCAGGCGAACGCACCTGGGCTCGTGTACC